>VAPK010169336.1_pt1 | contig 24419 bp, 16 predicted proteins | sample 3395031 | NCBI WGS metagenome assembly VAPK01 (sample SAMN08290443, study PRJNA428436) | hydrothermal vent metagenome | isolation source: Deep-sea hydrothermal vent chimney 1 | place: Pacific Ocean: Juan De Fuca Ridge
GTGTCCTTTACGGGCAATGGTTCTACGGATGATAACGGGGTAACGGGATACCTTTGGGATTTTGGCGATGGCACGACCTCGACCGATACCGATCCCTCGCATACCTATACAGGTGCAGGAACTTATATGGTAACCCTTACGGTTGTAGATTTTGAAGGTCTTGATGATAGCGCCTTTGTAACCATATCTGTCGGCAGTGATAATCAAAATACCGTTTCAAGTCTTACTCTGATAAATGCCGACACCAATACAGATCTTTTTGATTTGTTAGACGGAATGCAGATAGATTTTGTTGATGTACAAGACATGCTATTGAGCATTCGCGCAAATACAAACCCTTCTACTGTTGGTAGTGTTTACATGACTATATCAGGTGAGGTTACGGCAACTAGAATTGAAGGTGTTGCGCCCTATGCACTGTTTGGGGATTATTCAGGAAACTATATTGGTCGCCTATTGCCAGTAGGTAGTTATGTGATCAACGTAACCCCATACAGCGGTCCTGGTTTAACTGGGGTTGTTGGAACCACATTAACCGTTCATTTCTCTATTATTGAACAGAATGCAGCGAAAACAAGAGGTGTCAATACAGTGCCCAAAGATGAATTTGGCAATGACATCACTCCAAATAATAGTCTTGTACCTTCAATGCGTAAGATACAGGTTTATCCGAACCCAGCTACTACCATAGCATGGTTGTCGCTTTCTGATACGTCGATGGAAATAACTCAAATATATGTTTATGATATTAGTGGTCGTTTGATTCGGAAAGACAATGCACCTTTAAAGGTAGAGCGAGGATTATATGAATATAATGTGAGTAATTTGGTAAGCGGAACGTATTTCTTAAGTGTAAAAACAAATACATCCAGTGTGTTTCAATATAAACTTCTAGTAAAGAACTAGAAGCATTGTGTGAATGGATACTTAAAACCCCGAACCTTGGCTAAGGTTCAGGGTTTTAATGAATATCGAATAGGTGTTATTGGCGAAACCTTTCAATGGTATTTTCAATAATGTGATGCAGGAGTTCTTTGGTTTTCTTTGAAACCGTAAGACTTTTCAATGCATTTAGTTGGTTCAGATTGTGGACATCAGAGGCGATAAAATCGATGAGTCCTTCCTCGATTAATTTAAAGGCTATTTTTGAAACTTCTTTGCCATAAAAATCACCTAAAGACAAGGCGTTCAATTGAAAAAGAATACCCTGTTGCTTGTACTCGGTGTATTTACGTAGGTTGTTGTGCAGAAAACTATATCGTTCAGGGTGCGCAAGAATAGGAAAAAATCGATTATTCGCGACTGCTACAATAGCACCATCGAAATTTATAGGGCGTTGTAAATAGCTCATTTCCACCAATAAATTTTCTTTTCTCATTGGCATGATTTCGCCTTGGTCCAGAATGGTTTCGAAATTACTATCTATCATGTGTTCTGCCGAAGCGGATATTGTAACACCTTTCAGGTAGTTGTTTGTCAACTCGTTGTTCAAAAGCGCTAAGGAATCTGCAATACTCTTGGGTGTGTTCGGATAGTAGTTATGCATGATATGCGGTGTAGCGATAAAATTGCTTACCCCGAATTCCCCGAATCCCTTAATAAGAGCTATGGAGTCTTCAACGGTCTGGGCCCCATCATCTATTCCAGGAAGGATATGGTTGTGTATATCTACAAACCCTTCCAAGAGGTCTACCAAATATTTTTTTCTAAAGAAACTTACCATGAATAAAAGCATTGGTCGGTTAACACGCTATTAGGTAAACACAAATTATGCCAATTTAGTATGTTTTTATAGCAACTAGTTCAGTTATACTGGTTGAAATTGATTAGGGGATGCTTAAAAACTAACCAATAATTTTCCTCTTAAATAAAAGGGGGTTCCTGGTGTGAAGTGAATTTCCTCAACAGGATCGGATTCGTTCATCAATCTACTTTCTGTTGCAAACTGAGTTTCGTTCCATTCTGAGTTAAAAAGATTTTCTACTACAATACCAAAAGTCCAATTATTATATGAATAATTCAGGTTTAGGTCGGATATAAAATACCCTTTGGCAACGATGGTATTGTCTTCATTGGCAGGTCTGTCTTTAATGAAGCGATAATTGATATCTCCTGAAAAATTCTCTAAATCACGAAATGAAAGCCCACCACTGGAAGTCAAATCCGGTGATAGGGGAATGAAACTAGCCCCTTGAGGGTTTTCAGTACTTCGGGCGTAGGTATAATTGATGTCACCGTGAGCATATAACCACTCGGTCAATTGATAATTCAGTCTAAGATCAATGCCGTACCTCAGTGATTTCCCCTTTGGTTCTACAATGCCGGCATCGCCCACATATACAAACTCTTGCTCTAGAAAGAGGATCCAAAGTGCTGCATTTACGATTAGTTTTTTACTAGGTTTGAATACCGTACCTAAATCTGCAGAATATGCGGCAGGAAGTATTTCTTTGTCTGTATTGGAAATTACGACCCTACTGTCGTTTGAATGAAAGCCAATGCCTGTTTTTCCGTACAGCTGTAGATTGGTAGAGGCCGCATATATCACATTTAGTTTTGGCCCCAAGAACAGTTTGTTTTTACTTTCGGCACTATTGGTTTCTAGAAGGAGGTTTTTGTAGTTGAATTTGAAATAGTCCATACGTAAACCAGGATTTATCGTCCATTTGTTTTTTTTATAGGAAAGGTTCAAAAACCCATAAACATTCAATTCGTCAACATTACCATAAGCGAGCCTTTCCAATAGCGTTTTCTTATTTTTTGTATGTGACAATTGCAGATCGTTGATGTCATCATATCTAAACCCTAAACCTGTATCATATCTTAGTTGTGAATCGTGGTCGCCGATATGAACAGAACGTTCATAAAAGGTTTCGGTGCCTATGATGGTACGATCCTCTTTTTGATGTATTTGATCCGCATTTACCGGGTCGACCAAGAAAAAAGTGAAATTTGAAAACAGTTCAAAACCGTATTTGGAAATATACGCTTTCGTTTTTATTCTAGAATGTTCATTGAGCTGTACACTATGGTTGGCCCAGAAATTTGACCTGCTAGTAGTACCACCCTCGGTATCATCAATAGCACCAAATCTACTGATAATACCTTGGTCAACCGCTCGTTGGGGTATCTGTCCCGAAGCATCCCATTTACTTTGAAAGTGTGAGATCGAAAGGCTGAGTTCTTGATTTTCGTAGTTATTGAAATTGTACCTTCCCATAAGGTTGAAACGATTGAAATTTTGGGACGATTCAAAAGCACCGTCTGAAAGCACCAATTCTGAAGCTATATAGGAATTACCGTAATCCCCTTCGGTTATTTTAAATAGCCCTAGGGAGCGAAGACTATTGAACATGCCCGCCTCCAGTGAAAGCTGATTTTTATCTATACGTGTTTTGATTTTTAAATCAACATAGCCCGCCGTGTTGAAATTGCCTTTGTTGGCGTAATAAGCACCTTTGCCAAAATCAATGTTGTCAATGGTTTCCGGAATGATAAAATGCATATCGGCATACCCTTGCCCATGAGCGTGGGATACCATGTTGACAGGAACACCATCTATGTCAATAGCAATATCGGTACCGTGATCGATATCAAAACCCCTTAGAAAAATCTGTTCTGCTTTACCACCTCCTGCATGTTGACCGATAACCAGACCAGGGACTTTTCGAAGAATTTCTTGTGATGATTTTACAGGATTCATCTTAATATCGATATTAACCAATTGGCTCAAAACATTTATTTTAGAGACCAAAACAACTTGATCTAATGACACTGCCGATTCTATCAACATAATTTGGATGGGGGTATCAAGTTGACTTTTGTCGATGGTAATCTCTAGGGTTTTAAAACCTAAGCTACTGAAAACAATCAGATAATCTATCGAAACATCATCCAGTTCGAAGTAACCTGAAACATTGGTATAGGTATAACCACCTGTAGCTTTATTAAAAACCGCTACACCGTTAATAGGTGTATTGTCTTCGTCAACGACTGTACCCCGAAATTCATGGGCACTTGTATTGACAACGAATCCAAAGAAAATAAAACATACAATATATTTCCTCATTGTACTGGCTTTATATGGGCAATGAACACAATACCATTGCCATACTTTTTATGGTATTGATCAGGTTGTAAAATATGTGGGGAATTATGGGGTAGGGACAAGGTTTTTTAAATCGTATTTTTAAGTTCCAGACCTAACCGATTGGGTATTTCGGGGGCTCTTTAAGCTTGTTAAAAAATCCTTTTAATGATTTTTTTTGGACGATCGAAAAGCCATGTGGAATTTTTGGCTCTACAAATTTATAAAGTTCAAATCGAGAAATAAAAAGATATTTGTCTAGTTTGGTTTTGGAAAGGAAGGTCTCGCTCGACTCACTTTTTTTGTTGATATTTTTAAAAATTCCGTCAATCAAATCCAATACATAATGATTATGGTACATACTGTTAATTTCATGTTTGTTATGGACATGGGAAAAACCTTCTGGCCCCACAATGGTATCATGTGGTATAATATAACCTGGTATTTCCAAACAATGTGATATGGTATGCAGCGCGGTTCTGACCTGTTGGTGCAACGGATATATCAAATAGCAAATACCTATCAACAAAGCTACCTGTTTTAACAATAGTGGCTCTAAGCCTTTAACATACACTTTTCGCATTGGTTTTAGTTTTCTAAAAGTGCTATCAGGGTTTCTTCTATATACTTCGCATAGTCGGCTATGGTAGGCAACTCGAATATTTTGTTCAACGGGAATTTCATTTCAACTTCTTCGTTGATTCGGGCAGTGACCCGAATAGCCGCTAAAGAATGTCCGCCCAAGGCGATAAAATCATCATGAATACCAACCTGTTTCAATTGCAGTACTTCTTTCCAAATGTTGGCCAAAAGAGATTGTATTTCTCCATTTGGAGTTACAAACGGTGTTTCCATCTCTAATTGCGAACTGTTCAGGGTCTTTAAGGCGACTTTGTCCACTTTTCCATTACTTGTCAAAGGTAGTTCATCAATGAATTTGAAATAGGTGGGCACCATATAGTCAGGAAGTTCTTTTTTTAGGTGGTTTGCCAGATCTTTCGAACTGATTTTTTGTTTTCCCGTGTAATACCCGACCAATCGTTTTCTATCGATATCACTTTTATTGGATTCTTGATACCCGATTTCATTCATAATACGCTTGACTTCTTTTTCGTCGATAACCTCATTGATTTCCTCTAAGGTTTCCGATCTGGTTTTGTGGCCCATACGAACGTCCCAACTATACGGGAAGGAATAGTTGCTATACCCTTTTTCTTTTTTATGCACATAAATGCCCACCTGATTGATCAGGCAGTTTGTTGAACGCCCTGTGTCAGTGGGCCGTACCCAGCCTATTTTTTCTTTGAGGTAAATGAGCATTTCTTCAAGACTTACATCGCTATATCGATAAAAGTCAACAAATTGTACCTTATTGAAAGTGTCATTGTAGTCGAACATTGAAACATCTAAGTGCTTTTTTACGGCATCTTCTTCTTGATGATATAGTTTTCGGGCTTCGAGTATGGTTTCGTCTATAGTGGAAACATCAATATCTTCGTTCCAGAACAGTTCTTCGGTCAGTCGGGTTTCGAAAAACTGCCCTCTTGATAGGCCCGTAACTACGAACGGAATCTTTTTCTCTAGAGCGATATTCGTGCTCAACGTATAAATAGTTTTAAAACAACCGTCGCACACATTTTGGTGGCGGTTTAGGCTATCTATAAAGATTTTGTTCATATGTTGGGTCTGTCCATAAATATGGTCAACGCCCAAACTTTTGACAACCTTGTCAATATTGGCTTTTGCTTGCCCTGAAATATAACCATTGTCTAATGTAAAGGCTAAAACGTTTAGCCCCATATCAACAAGTTGGGCCAAAATATAGGTGCTGTCTTTTCCACCACTTAAGAGTGAGATGCAATCATAACGAGGGTTTTTTCCCTTTTGTGAAGTGAGAATACGCTTCAATTCATCTTCTGTCTTAAAATAACGCTGCGCTTTGTTTTTGTACCCTTTAAACGCATTACAAATATGACACACTCCTTTTTTGTCAAAATCAGTATTTGGGTAGTTTGAAGGTAAACCGCATTCAGAACAGTTTATCACTTCATTTTCAGGAATTCTTTTTTCGTTTTCTATCAAAACCACGGCGGTATTTTCAACGCTATCGTGCTTGAGTATGTTCGCTTCAATATCGGCAAGTTCTATACGAAAGCCACCGAGTTTGATCTGTTCGTCGATTCTTCCTAAATATTCAAAATCACCCGACGAATTAATCCGGGTCAAATCGCCGGTTTGATATAATTTATCACTTGAATCAAAGGGGTTATCGATGAATTTTTTGGATGTTAATTCGGGTAAACTCAAATAACCATCTGCCAAACCGGCACCAGATATATACAAAGACCCGATAACGCCTTCAGGAACCAAGTTCATATAATCGTCAAAAATATAGGCTTGCGTGCCTGTAATGGGCAATCCGATAGGAACTGAAGCTTTCGTATGTTCGTTTATATCAAATTTGGAAACAAGGCATCCTATGGTAGCCTCGGTCGGGCCATATTCATTAAAAACACGAAGTTGACTGCCAAATCCTTTTTGAATAGCTGATGCAATTTTCGTTTTAAAATTTTCGCCGCCTACAATCATGGTTTTTATTCGGGAAGTGGCATAATCGTCACCTTGAATCAAAGCTAGATGTGAGGGTGTAAGTTTTATGCTGTTCACTCGGTTTTCTTCTAATACTTCTATTAAAGAAACATCGGGCCCAGTATTACTTTCTTTGTATACGACTAGTTCACCACCTGTTACCAATGGCAAAAAGGTCGCGGTGACGGTCAGATCAAATCCGATAGCGGTAAACAAAGGAAATATGAACTTGTCTTCTGTGGCATAATATTCTTTCGCCCAATTCAAATAATTGGAAATTGCGGTATGGGAAATCAAAACCCCTTTAGGATTTCCTGTTGAACCTGAGGTGTAGATGATGTAAGCTATATTCGTTGTATCGGATGTTATATTTTCACTTTTGAAATTTTGGTTTTCAGTATATTCTAATTCAACATCTAAAGATATGGTCTCAACTGAACTTGCGATTAGATTATGTTGCAAACTATCGTTGGTAAGAACCAGACTGCAATTTGCATCTTTTAAAATAAACGAAACGCGTTGTATCGGTTGGTCCGAAGAAATTGGAATAAATGTTGCCCCAATTTTAAGAACGGCAAGTACCCCGATTATATATTCAGGACTTCTTTCTATATACAAAGCCACCCTTTTCTCTGGCTCTATGCCCTTTGTTGCAAGGTGGTGGGCTAATTGATTTATTTTATTATTAAGCTCTTCGTAAGTGTACATTGTCTCTTTATGGCGAACTGCTATCGACGAAGGCATTTTTTTTGCCTGTTCATCGAATTGATCTAAAATAGAAGTGAACTTACTATTGGATTTTTGTGGTTGTAAAAGGATACCATTTGCTTCTTCATCAGTTACTAAAGGAGGCTGTTGAACAGTTTGATCGATGTCATGTATCAAAGCATCGAGTACATTCAAAAAATGATTGGGAACTTTTTTGATCAATGCATCATGAAAGACATCGGTATTTAGATCAAAATGGATTTCTATATTCCCGGAGGCATCCATGTCATAAACATGGCATCTCAAATCATGAGCTGCGTCACAGTGCCCGGGGTGAATCCATTCCGAATTCATTGGTAATCCATCAAATTGAGAAAAACTGGCATTGATATAGTTCAGAACCACATTAAAGCTTCTACTTATCTCGGCATTTGACACTCCTGGTTGAGCATACCTGAGGTAATTGTTGGTTTCTAATTTTATGCGTTCAAAAACCTTTAAAAAAGTATCATGTTCTTCAAAATCAATTACTAGTGGATAGAACTCTATAAATAAGCCTGGGGTTTGTTTGAAATTTTTGGTGGGCCTGTTGTGCGAAGGAGTACCAATGGCCAGCTTTTTCTGGCCACTCACCCTGTATGAAAAAGAAAAAAGGGTTGTAATAAAAAGATTGAATAGTGTTAGATGTTGTGTCCATGATCTGATTTCTGTTCTTTGTGCAAGCTCACGTAGTTTATTTGAACGATCGACACCTAGTTTTACGGAGACCCTTTTAGCTCTAGTTGTTGAATTACTGTTCTTTTTACCATATAATTTAGGAGGGTTTTTTAGCGATTTTATCCGGTCATGCCAATATGATTGTGAGGCTTTTATATTCTCGTTGGACCTTTCTTGTTTTTCAAAAAGAACATAAGAACTGAATAACGGAATTTCTTTGGTGTTTTTCAAACTATTCGTCAGCAAATGGCCATATAACTTAGACATTATATCATATAGAATGGTTGATGACGTGGCATCGGTAATAAGATGGTGTACGTTCAAGAACCAAATGTGCCTCTTTTCGTTCACTTTGATAAGAATAGAATCAAACAAAGGTTTAGAGAGGTCAAAAGGTTGTTGACTTCTCTTTTCTATCCAATCTTGAATGGCCATTTCATCTATTGTGGTGAAATCAACAACTTCTATATGATATGGTATGTTTTGTAAAACAGATTGGTAGGGAATACTATCAATTTCGGTAAATATGGTGCGGAGAGCATCTGCCCTATTAATCAATTCTTGAAATGCAGTTTGAAATTTTTGTACGTATAGTGGCCCTGAAATATCAAAGGAGTGTGCCATATTGTACAACGGAGCCTCGGGGTTCATCTTTTGCCCTGTCCAGATTGTAAGCTGGCTTTGTGTCAATTCTGAGTATTCTATATCTTTATTATGACTCATGTTCAGTACTGAATCTATTTTTTTGATAGATAATCATTGATATGCCCAACGGTCATAAAATTTTCAATGACCATATCTTCTGGTGGCACTTTAATATCAAATTTGGTTTCAATAAATAGAATAAGTTTCATCATACCCAAAGAGTCGAGTATGCCCCCGCCCAAGAGGTCATCTTGTGCATCCAGTTCGTCGTCCATTTCATTGTTTAACAATGTTTCTTGTATGTACTTGATTAAAATCTCATTCATATTATAGGGCAATTAGGTTTTTTTTAATAGCAGTAAGGTCAGTTTTTCCTGAACTTGTTCTTGGAAATTGTTTTAAAACATTTATTTTATGAGGAACCGCATAAGTGGGCAGGTGTTTTTTACAGAAACCCATGAGTTCAAGAGTATCTAGCTTTAAATTCGAAGAAGACAAAACTGCGGCGATAATATTCTTGTCATTGTTCTCGTTTTCAATTACGCAGACTGCTGCTGCTTTTACCTCTTTATGACCCGTCAGAACAGCTTCGATTTCATCGATTTCGATGCGGTGACCCCTGATTTTGACTTGCCTATCTGTTCTTCCCAAAAACAGAAAGTCGCCTTTGCTATTTTGTTTTACAAGATCACCGGTTCTGAAATAGACATGTTCTATGTTGGAACCGATTTTCTCTTTATATAGGGAATCATTGGTCATACGTTCATTGTTCCAATAGCCCAGCATCATCGTAGGTGTTCTTACGAACAACTCACCGGATTCGCCATAAGATACTTCTTCATCTTTTTCATTCAAGATTTTATACTCTGTTTTGTCCCAAACCTTACCGATTGGAATCTGCTCTTCTAAATCGGGAATGTGATTTAGATTATGGTAGGTGCATTGATTTACTTCCGCAGGACCATATACGTTTGAGAATTTGGTGTTTGGCCAGCATAGCATTAAGGCTCTAAGGTATTTTATGGTAAAATTTTCCCCTCCAAACAAAACCCACCTTAGGCTTTGTAAATTGTGAGTTTTTAGCGCACCACTTAGCCAAAGTTGAATTAATGCCAAGGGCACCGAATACCAAACCGTGAGTTTTTCAGCTTCGATTAGTTTTGCAAGACTTACCGGGAATTTTGTATGGGCATCAGGTATAATGACGGTTGTCGCCCCTGCATACGGAGAAGAAAAATACCCAAAAGTTGAAATATCAAAATGAAGGGGTGCATGGTTGCCAACTCTGTCATTACTGTCTAGGCCATATAGATTCGCTGAAAGTTCAGCATAGGCCAAGGCACTGCTATGGGTGTGCATGATTCCTTTTGGAGTGCCTGTTGAACCAGAGGTATACATAATGTACGCCAAGTCATGCCCTGATATTTTAAGGTTTTTATAATTCTCTAAAGGAATATTATAAATAGTTTTCCAAGAAACATGACCGAGATCTTCAGATAGGCCTATAATCTGTTTTATGGGACTATCTTCCTCCAATACTTTTAAGATTCTTTTGGATTGTTTTAGGGTCGTTACCAAAAATCGAATGCCACAGTCGTTCAGTAAAAATAAGGTACGGGCATGAGGTGCGGTTGAATCTAAGGGAACATAGGCTGCACCTGATTTGAGAATACCGTAAACCGCTACTACCGTTTCTATACAGCGATTCATATATATGCCTACCCGATCACCTTTTTTGACCCCAGAACGTATTAAATGGTTGGCCAGTTGACTTGTTTTGAAATTTAAATCTTCATAAGTAAGATATTGATCACCACAACGAAAAGCCTCATTGTTCGGAAACAATCTCGATGAGTTTTCTAATATGTCTGGTAGGGTCTTTACCATTTCTTTTGAAATATTTGGCTGAGGTCGTTGATTATGGGTTTTAGAGCCCAAGAAGATTGGCTATTATATTTCGTTGAATATCAGAGGTGCCAGCGTAGATGACTCCTCCAACAGCATCTCTGAGGTCTCTCTCGATTTCATTTTCGGTCAAGTACCCACTTCCACCTCTTGAACGAATAGCATCAAGGCTTGAGGCGACAAAACTTTCACTGAGTTGCAATTTCAACAAGGCTGCTTCCATCATTGCTGATTTATTTTGGCTTTTTAGCCATGCTACTTGATATAGTAAAAGCCTTGAGGTTTCAAGTCGCAACTTCATATTCGCAATACGATTCGAAACCGATTGGAATTCACCAATTGATCTGCTAAACTGTTTTCGTTGTTTCACAAAATCGATAGTTTGCTCTAATTGTCGCTCCATGGCGCCCAATTGGCTGGCTAGTATACTACAACGATCGTATTCTAGTGAATGTGTCGTTATACTCCAACCTGCTCCTTCTGCACCAAGTCTGTTTTCATCGGGAACAAAACAATTTTCAAATGTCAAATCACCAATGGGTACGGTTCTAAGTCCCATTTTTGGTTTGTTAAGACCTTGGGTGAATCCTTTGCTAGCTTTTTGAATAAGAAAACCGCTAATTCCCCATTTTCCCAATTTTGGATTTGTACTTGCAAAAATAAGGGCAACATCTGCAACTGGGCCGAAGGTAATCAGGCGTTTACTTCCATTTAGAATATACCCGCCATCCACTTTTTTAGCGGTTGTTTCCATATTGAAGACATCGGATCCTGCATTGGTTTCCGTTAAGCCATGGCATCCTATCCATTCTCCTGAAGTGAACTTCGTTAAAAATTTATTTTTTTGTGATTCATTGCCAAACTGGGCAATGGGCAATTGAACCGTCCACATTTGGGCGTTTAGGCTAAAAGGAAGCCCATTGTCTTTACAACCATACCCTAAGCCTTCCATTGCTAAGGTTGCTGAAAGTATGTCTACCTCTTTTTTTTGGCCTCCATAGGCCAGGGGGGCGGCCAAACCTTGTATACCAAAATCAGCACATTTTTGCCAGTCAGCTCTAGAGAAGGTACATTCTAGATCTCGTTTTGCAATAGAATCGTTTAACTGTTCTTTTGCAAATTCAATTACACGTTCTTTAAAATCCAGTTGTTCTTTTGTCCAAGATAAATCCAAAATACTTATGGTTTAATAGGTTTTTCTTCTTTTTCAAACAAGGTTCATGATGTCAATAAACTCTTGATTTGGGTCAAGGTAAAGATACCTCAAATTGTATGGTTTTTCAAATGAGAATGGTGCTACTAAGCTGATTATTCGTTAAATTGAACGAAAAGTACAGATATAAACAGAAACTGTAATTAGCATGAGCAAGAATTCAATTTTGCGCTACTTGATTTCTTTCAAACAATATCTACATAGTTTTTGGAACGAAAGTCAGGAAAATACACCTGAAAAATGGTTAAGGCTTGTTCCAAGAATTCTGGTTGTGGTCATCGTTTTTTTTGTTCTGAACAAGGTAATTCCTCCAATGGTCACTTTGCCATTTGAAGCGTATTACAATGATTTTCTGTTCTTGGAATTTCTTAAAAAAAGTATCTCTGCTTATTTCATATTGGGAATAGCTCTTTTATTGGTCTTTTACTTCCTGAAAAAACTGCTCATGCCCTGGGAAAGCCTTGAACAAGGTAAAACGGTAAAATTCTTTATCTTATTCGTATGTTGCATTTTGGTATGGAAGCATGGCACCCACGATTATAACCTATTATTCGACCAAGGCTATTATACAGATAGAATCGTACTATTGTTGTCATTGATTCTTGTTTATTGGCGACCTGTGTTCACGTTGCTTTTTCTATGTATCTTATTTCCAATAGTGGGTCAACTTGAAGTACTAGAGGTTTTCGCTCGTTCGACCACCTTCTTGTTAAGCAGGGTGATTATCCTATTTATTGCATTTTTCATAATCAATTTGTTCAATAGGGGTTTTCGTTTTATTGATTTTGTTTTTATGCTTGGCTGTCTTGTGGCTTCGAATTATTTTGTCTCGGGATCTGGTAAGATCATACTTGGTGAATGGATTTTCAATGACCAAACAAACTACCTTATCGCCGCTACTTATACAAATGGGTGGCACGCCCATTTGGATCCCGACTCGATTTCTGAGCTGATACGTTTTATGGACAAATTCAATATGCTTACAAGACTTTTTTCTGTTACTGTAGAATGTGGGCTTGCGTTTATGTTCTTTCATATAAAATGGGCTCGATGGTTATTGATCGGAACGATTCTTATGCATTTGGGAATCATGTTTTATTCTGGAATTTTTTTCTGGATGTGGATGCTGCTCATTGTGGCAATGCTCTTCATCTTTAGAAAAGAAAGGTTCTCGGAAGCGTTGATTTTTAACAAAAAACATTTTGTCATTGCTATTGCACTTGTCGTCAGTGGAAGATATTGGGTAGGGCCAAGTCCAAAAGTTTGGTTTGATTCTCCGATAAACTATACGTATAAATTCGAAGCTGAGATGAATAGTGGCGCAAAACAAATGCTACCACCCGATTACTTTTCCCCATATGATGTTCAGTTTACCTTTGGTGGTTTCAAGTATTTAAATGATAAGGGTCCACTTCTAGAGGTTTTATGGGGAGCAACCGGATCAAGAGATTTGCACGGATACTTTCAAAAACAGGTTAGAACGGTAGAAGAAATATTCGATTATGAAAAAAAACACGGCCGAGTTTATGCGAATCAACCTCGCAAAGAATTCTTTGAACAATTTATCAAAGACTACGTCAGAAATTGCAATGACCGGGATAAGGGCGGAAATTTGATTTCCTATATCAAAGCACCCAGGTTATTATGGACCTTCCCTAAATGGGTAGATGACCTTAACGAACAAAAAATTCTAAAGGTCAACGTATATGAAGTTACCTCTTATTATTCAGATGAAACCGGTTATAGGGAAATTAGAAATAGAAAGCTTTTGAGTATTCCTATTTTATTGAAGGAGGATTAGTGGTTTAGGGAATGTCTATCGACAATACTTTTCTCTTTCGGATCTCCTGATAATTTTCACCATCAAAAAAGGACAGCTTTTGGTAAATATCTATTTTAGAGATATTGCTTTTACCTTTGTAGGTTGAAGCTTTTGTAATGGGGAAAATCACCCGTTGTGGAGGGGCGGATATAGCCCTGAACCAAGGATTCATGGTCAGCTTGTATTTTTTCTCCGTGACAAACCGTATCAAATATCGTTTAAACGCTATAGAAAGTTCAGGGTTGAAGCGATTCGTTCCTAATTTTTTTTCCAAAGCCAAAACTTGGTCAGCAGTTTTTAATTTCAAAAGCCCTTTTACTACCCTAGCCTCTGTAGAAACACCCCAATTAATTGGTAGTGTTTGATTTTTGTGAATGAAATGAAACCCATTGCTCCATGTATAGTCGTAATATTTTGGCCAAAAAAAATGAGAGGGCAAATCTGATTTCTTTCCAAACTCATCTTCAACCTCAAAAGTGTATGTGTAGTTTATAGGGGCGTCATGCCATGCGTAAACACCAGGCCTTAACCATTTGGAGGAAGCGAGGATCAAGAAAGATGATAACAGTAGGTGCCAAACGGTAAATTTTCTAACTATGGTTTTGAAGGTTTCCTTTTTCCAAAAAAAATACAACAGTGTTAGTTCAAAGACCAACCATGGCCAAAACAAAATTCCTGTCATCACGAATACCAGTGTATGAAAGAAGATAAAACCTATTAAAAAGAAATGAACGGTTTTAAGTTTGCCCCACAGTATTAAAATACACCCAACCTCGAGCACTAGTGTAAAGGTTTTTAAGAGCACATTGAATTTCGATATAAAAACAGTGATTTCAGACAATAGTTCATTGCTGATAAAACCAAGCCACCCATCAGCGTACATACTTGGCAACAATAGATAAATATGGTTTTCGGTAAGCCAATTAAGTTTTAATTTACCATATCCTGCTGGAAAATAGCTAGCTGCAGTGAGGCATAATAACAAGAAGACAAAGGGCGTGATTTGCCAACGTGATTTGCCATAGATCATCCATACCAGCAGCTGTGTTGAAAACAAGGTTAGTATCCTTATGGGTAGTTCGGTAACACTCCAGTTACTAAACGGAACAGGTTCACCAAAGTGAATCAGGATGGGAAACAGAAGATATGGTAGTAAAAAGAACGGCCGCCAAATCACCAAAACGGCCAGAAGGAGCATGAGGCTTCTTTCCAAGAAAAACCGCTCATAGATAAAGTAATCGAAGGGAAAGGTAATATGGGTCCATGCTAAAAGACACACACAGATTCCGATGATCCATCGAAGATTATTACCTCCTTCAAATATTTTCCATCTGACAAACATCAGTTTTCTGTGCCATATGAGGACAAGGGCGATTGCTAGCCCTGGCAGGACGAGCATTACATTGCCCTTAAAATACAGGGTCGGGTCAGTAGCCAGCAACGATTCACTAAAACTGAATGGATCGATTTCGGTTAGCAAACTGTACCACGTATTGAAAAATATAAAAGAGATTCCTAAAACTCCAATCTGCAGCAGGGAAGGAATTGCCCCGTAAAGGGTTTTGGGCAATATTTTCTCCAAAGGCTTTAAAAATGCAGGTGTCATAAAGTCTGTATTGACCAAGTGTTCCCTATAGGGTAGAGCTTAGACCTGAATGGGTTTTAACAAAAAGTGATATGGGTTTTTGGCGTCTTCAGAAATGTTTTCAATGGCGACTTCCAATCCTATTTCAAATTTTATGGCGAGTTCCAAAAACAAATCCATTACCACTTGGTCTTCGAGAGCCCAACCTGTTGAATCAAAAACCGATGTTTGGTTTTTGGCATATTTATAAGATTCGCTATTTCTGACCAGTTTAACTAGATCTGGGCCGATTTCTCCATGGTTCAATTGTTGGCACTCACCTTCTATCTTTGCCTGCTCTAAAAAATCTGGGCAAACAATGCTTTGTTTAAGAAAACCTATGGGCAACTCTGTTTTACCGGGAAAATCAGACCCCAGGGCATTAATATGCAAATGACTTTTGTGATCAAGATTGTTAAAAAGAGGTCCTGCACCCACTTCAATAGAGGTTCCGGTGCATACAATGTCAGATTCTGCAATGATTTCCCGAATAGTTGAGATTTCTGTTTCAATGGTGAGGTTCAGTATTGAGATACGTTCATTGAATGAATTCACTACATTCTTGTCGATATCGTAGATGAGTACCTTTTTAATATCGAATACCCTAGAAAGCGCATGCAGTTGGGTCACTGATTGCGCTCCACAACCAATTAACCCCAAGATCGAACTATCGGGTTTGGCCAAATATGTACTACCTACTGCTGAAGCGGCACCTGTTCTCAAAGCCGTTAGCAAAACTCCGTCGGATATTACTTTTAAATGCCCTGTGCGGGTATTGTATGCAGAAATAGAAGACAAGATGGTGGGTAAGTCGAATTTTTTTGGATTTTCAGGATGGTAGCCCACAACTTTGATGACTACTTCTTTCGCTTTCTTTTGATAAATGGGCATCATTTCTATGAGTCCTGTGTTTTCAAAAGTGTAGTTAAAACCTGAGCGAATTGGTACTTCAATCGTTTTCGAATCATAATCCTCTATAGCTTCGGTCAATCTGCGTATAAGGGTGTTCATCAGATTGTTCAACCCGTAATTCTCAAGAATTGTGTTGACGTCTTCACCTGAAAGCACTAAAGTTTTCATTTTTTTTTGAAGCATTTTTTGTTTTGTTGGGGGGAGGATATTGCTAGACAAATACAATATAGCTAATTTAAGCACTATTTCAGTGATAGTATGATATTGATTCGACCAAATGACATATCTTTAGGTTGTTTAGTCAAGCTTTCCCCATTTTATTCCATTTTAACGGATATTTTTAGAAAACACTCTTTTTTTTCATTACTTAGACGTTTGCCTTATTTTTTGATGGGTAAAGGTGACTTGAATATGGATGGTTACTTTACAAAAAAAAAGCTATGAAGCACAGGTTTCTTAAGTTGATTTTGATTATTTTCTTATTTGTGCCATTTGTGGGTACAGCACATGTACCCAACCAGAGTTATATCTTTTTGAGGGTCTACGAACATGAAGGTATCGAAGGTAGATTTGAAATAAACGCTCGAGAAATCAATAAGATATTCGGCACTCATTTTGAAAAAGGTTTTACCGAGGCAGAGTTGGCCCCTTACCTTGATCAGCTTAAGGCCTATCTTTTAAGCAACACTTCATTCGCATCTAAGTTTGGCAAACATTCAATTGTTCTTAAAGACGAGATAGGTATATTCAGGGTATCTCTTGGCGATTTTGTACAGATATACTTTACGCTTGAAAATACAAAAAAACTACCTGATGATTTAAAGGTAAATTATAGTGCTTTTTTTGATAAAGATGATACCCATAGGGGTTTTCTTATTACAGAGTATAATTGGAAAGCAGGTGTTATCAATGACGAAATGAATATTTCGCTCGATTTCGCCCCAGGTGATACGCAAGACACCATGTCACTTACCGATGTTTCTATATGGAAAGGTTTTGTAGCGATGGTAAAACAAGGGGTTTGGCATATTTGGATAGGCCTTGACCATATTCTATTTTTATTGGCACTGATATTGCCCTCTGTTGTACGCCGAAAAAAGAACGCCTCAGCCTTCAGTTTTAGTAATTGGGAGTCGGTGCAAGAATTCAAACCTGCATTCTTTTATATTTTAAAAGTCATCACCTTTTTTACTATAGCCCATACCATTACGTTGACCCTGGCCTCTTTAGAGATAATAAACCTCCCATCGCATATTGTAGAATCGATTATCGCACTTTCGATTGGTCTGGCGGCATTTCATAATATTAGCCCCATTTTTAAAGGAAGAGATTGGGTAATTGCTTTTGTATTCGGACTCTTTCACGGTTTTGGCTTCGCAAGCGTACTTAATGACCTAGGATTGACGAATGAATTTTTGACACTATCGTTGTTGGGTTTTAATATAGGTGTTGAAATAGGGCAGATCGTCATTATCGCTTTGATTTTTCCAGTATTGTATGTTCTTAGAAAATCTAAATTATACCCTAAAATACTTGTATATGGGTCGATTGTACTTATTCTGATTTCACTGTATTGGTTTACTGAGCGTGTATTTGAAATAAATTTAGGCGGGGAAGATTATTTGAGATTAATTGCCCGTAAAATATTGGTAGCCGTAGGTTTGAAACAACCGTTGTAAATCAAATAATTTTGAGATTCAAGAAAAGAATTTAGGTGAGCGAAATAAACGAACAGCAAGGTAATAAGAAATCCCTTCTTGATCAATGGAAAATCAAGAATAAAAAAGGGGATCATGTGTATTCAAGTATCGCTAAGATGCCCGAAGATACTGTTATACCTCTTTCCAATGGTCAGAAAAGATTGTGGTCTCTACAACAATTACACCCAAACAATCCTTTTTATAATTATTCTGAATCATATACCCTAAAAGGACATTTAATTGCCGAGCACCTCATAAAAGCAATACAATTAATTTATGAAGAGCATGATATACTCAGATCTACCTACCGTTTTATAAATGGGCAGGTCGTTCAACAAATTGATTCTAAAGCAACTTTAAATGTTTTGAAGCATGATTTAAGCTCCTTACCAAAAAGCGAGGTGAAAGGTGAATTGCAACGTATGGTTTTGTCAGATGCTTCTACCTCCTTTAGTCTTGCCAAAGGGCCTATTATGAAGGCTTCGTTGATTAAACTTCAGGAAACTGAGCATATTTTACAGCTAACCTTGCACCATATCGCAACCGATAAATGGTCAATGGGTATTTTGCGAAATCAACTTACCAAATTCTATGATTCGTTGTGTGAAGGCCATTCGGTCGTAACTGATAGCTTGAAGATTCAATATGCAGATTATGCTTATTGGCAGTTCAATTTGAAAGTTGATGAAAAAAAGATTGCGTTTTGGGAGGATAAGTTATCAGGTGAAATACCCTTACTTGATATTCCAAAGGATTATGTGCGACCCTTCACCCCATCTTTTGAAGGTGCGTTTCATGTCCAGAAGTTCTCATCACCGCTCTCGACGGCGATCTTAGAATTATCGAAGAAATTGAGTATTACAGCCTACGTTTTGATGCTTTCGGTATATTATGTTTTACTATACCGATACAGCGGGCAAAAAGACATCTTGATTGGCTCTCCAATATCAAATAGGGATCAAAAAGAACTTGAAGACCTTATTGGTTTTTTCAACGAGACCGTTGTTTTTCGTACAAAACTTTCATCTAGCATGTCATTTGCCGAGTTGGTTTCTGAAGTCCGTAAAAACACACTTGAAGCTTTTTCCAATAAAAATGTGCCTTTTGATGTATTGGTCAAAAGGTTAAACCCAGAAAGAACATTGAATATTAATCCGTTTTTTCAGGTGATGTTCCTGTATCATACAGTACCGAGAGCACCTACTTTTGAATCTGATCTAGAACTTTCGCACTCCACATTTGACGCGGGCGTATCTAAATTTGACCTTACCTTGTATATTTCAGAAGACAACGGTATGTTGTCGTCTACTTTTGAATATGCCGCAGATTTGTTTCGACCATCTACTATTGAAAGATTTCAAGCGTATTTTAGGCTGTTATTAGAGGGTGTTGTGGCAAACCCAGAGAGATCTATCGCTGAAATTCCTATGATGGGTACCGCAGAGCTGGCTTTAATCTCATCTCAGAAACCCATTGAGAAACAATTATTTTCAAAGTTTACCGCTATACATGATATTATTGAAGAGGTGAGCAAGAACAAGCCCAAAAGTACTGCTTTGTCTTTTCAGAACGAGTCGTTGACCTATGAAGAGCTAAACCGTAAGTCAGCTCTTATTGCGAGAAACCTTCTTAGAAAGATCCAAAAAGGAAATAGGGTAGTAGGGTTGTGCCTTGAACGCTCTGTAGATATGATCGTTGGGGTGTTGGCGATTTTAAAAGCAGGATGTGCCTATTTGCCCATCGATCCTGAATACCCCTCAAAGCGCATTGGTTTTATGATAGAGGATGCAGAGGTAAATTTGATTTTGACCCAAAATTCTTTGATAAGTTTTTTCGATCAGTTCGACCTAGGTATTGCCAATGTTGATTCTGAGGAAATGAGACTGAGTACTGAGGAAACAGAACTGCCAATAGTCGTCAGTAATTATTTAGCCTATATAATCTATACCTCAGGAAGTTCAGGACAGCCAAAAGGAGTGCCAATAACCCACAAGAACCTGATTGACTCTACTCAGAGTAGACTTGAATATTACCCTGAGAACCCGTCAGTGTTTTTATTGATGTCTTCCCTTTCTTTTGATAGTTCGATCGCTGGAATATTTTGGACACTTTGTACCGGCGGCACTTTGATTATTTCAGAGAAGCGATTGGAACAGGATATGGACGGCCTTGAATCTGTAATCTATAAAAACAAGGTGAGTCATACATTAATGCTTCCTACGTTGTACAGCCTGTTATTAAAACAATCGACTTCTAAAAGATTAGAAAGTTTGACTACTGTAATGGTCGCAGGTGAAGCATGTTTAGTTTCCTTGGCAAAAGAACATTTTAAATTACTGCCAACCGTAAACCTGTACAATGAATATGGTCCGACCGAAACAACGGTATGGTGCACGGTGCATAAAATATCGAAGAATGACCTTAATAGTTCCATTCCGATAGGAAAATCAGTTACAAACGCACGTATATATATCTTGGGTCAAGATCTCAATATTATTCCTTTTGGCGCTATTGGTGAAATTTATGTGGGAGGAACGGGCTTGACATCAGGGTATTTGAACAGATCCGAGTTGACGGACACTGTTTTTATTACCAATCCATTTACATATGGCGCCAACGAAAAAATATACAAAACCGGTGACCTGGGCAGATATCGAACAGATGGTTGTATTGAATTTTTGGGTAGGGTCGATCAACAGGTTAAAATAAGAGGGCATCGTATTGAATTAGATGAGGTGGAAAATAGTATATTAGAGTATGGCCATACCGAAAAGGTTGCCATTACCATTGAAGAGATAGGTGACGAGAATAAAATAGATGTTTCTGCAACTCCCGAAGTTGAGGAGTTGACGGTACTTTTAAGGCACTATTTAAACGAAGATGAAGTAGATGAACTATTAACTTCAATAGAATCTTTGAACAGAGCACAAAGAGAACATTTACTACAAAAAATATCAAACCAATAGAACCTAGTTGAGATGAAGCGAATAAAAAGATCTAAAGAGTTTGAAATATCGGTGATTATCAACGACGAACATTTTGTTCGCCCACCTAGAGAAGCGCAACGCAATGCTGTTGTGAATAGAGCCCTAAAAGAGTTTGCCGCAGATTTGAACGCCCTTGACGAACAGACCAAGAGTTTTGTTCCTGGTGAAACGGTTAATTCTTTCGAGAATAGAGAGCAAAAAGTATTGGACGATCAAGAGATTATGGAAGATTGGCAAATTCCTGTAATGAAGGCCATGGCTAGAATAATAGCTGAAAAAGGAGGTGATATTTTAGAAATAGGTTTTGGGAGGGGAGTTTCGGCAGATATGATACAGGAGTATGAAATAAATTCGCACACTATTATTGAATGTAATGATGCGGTCGTTGATCAGTTTCATAAATGGAAAAAAAAATATGAGAATAAAGAGATTACTCTTGTTCACGGTCTGTGGCAAGATACCATAAGTGATCTTGAGCTTTTTGATGGTATATTTTTTCATACGTACCCCTTGAACGAAGATGAATATATGCGCTATGTAAACGGAAGCATCACTTTTGCCGAGCATTTTTTCGACTATGCAAAAGAACATTTGAAAGAAGGTGGGGCATTTACCTATTTCTCAAATGAAGTTGATTCATTAAGTAGAGAACATCAACGTTTGCTTTTACAGTGTTTTTCTTCGTTTTCAGTACAGATTGTCCCCTTAAAAATGCCGGTAGATGTCAAAGATACCTGGTGGGCCAATTCAATAGCGGTAGTAAAAGCGATAAAGTAATGAAGATTGAATTGAAAGATAGAATTGAAAACCTTTCGCAAGACGAACGCCAATTGGTGATGGCGAAGCTTTATGAAATGGTCGAGAAAAACAATACCAAACTTTCTTCGCGAAAGCACAACCGTATGGTAGCCTATATTCAGCCAAAAGATTCTTTTGAAGAAGAAAAGCTAAAATCTTACCTTAAAAAACGCTTGCCCCATTACATGGTTCCTTCGGTGTTTACTCAACTTGATGTTATGCCTATTCTTCCTAATGGCAAGGTCGATAAAAAGAGCTTAGGTGAGTTAAAAGCATCGACAAAAGCCAAGGCTGTTTCTGAAATAAAAAGACCGGTCACCGAGATTGAGAAACAATTGATTGAAATTTGGGAAGAGGTTTTGAATTTCAAACCCATTGGCACCAATGACAACTTTTTTGAAATAGGAGGCGATTCCATCTTAAGTATACAGATTATCTCTAAAGCCCGTAAATTGGGAATGATGCTTGCTCCAAATCAACTGTTCGACCATCAAACGATTGCAGAGCTGACCAAACATTTATCAGTAAACGATAATCAAGAAGATAATTCGGATTTTCTGGTGGTTCTTCGTAAAAAAGGCAAAAAAAAACCTCTTTTTTGTGTACATTCAGGCGGTGGTCATGTTTTCTTCTACAATCTTTTGACAGAGTATATGAAGTCGAACAGGCCAATTTATGCCTTGCAACCTTCGGGACTTTTTGGAGAGGATACTATGCATGATAGCATAGAGAAAATGACAGCAGATTACATAAAAGCGATGCGAGGAGTACAACCAGAAGGACCGTATAACGTTTTGGTTTATTGTTTCAGTGCTACGGTAGGTAATGAAATGGCGATTCAATTGGAGAAAGTCGGACAAAAAATTAATATTATCGTCATCGACACCATGGCATCACCTTGGGCCCTGAACACTCCGGTACGGGTCAAAGCACGTATTGGTGCGTTCTTTATTCGATTTTTCAAAAACCCCATTAAGAGTATAAAGCTATTTTTCGTAGATCGGTTTTGGAGAATATCTCCTTTATGGGTCAAATTATTCGGTAACGATGAGGAGAAAGATTTAGAAAAGCTCAAGATTAATTTGAGGAAGATATGCCTAGCATATGAATGGAAAGATCATATGGGAAATGTTTCCTTGGTCTTAACTGAAAAACCAAATGAGTTATTGCAGAAAGTCACCATTGATTCATGGAAGAAACTTGCTATTGGAGGGGTTAAAACGATTCTCACCAAAGGTGATCACAGAACCCTTTTTGAAGAACCTGACGTACAGTATGTCTCAGAAAAGATAGATGAATGTATGGTCGAGCAATAACTTATGACAATTCAATCGAAAAGTATCACATCAATAAACATCAAACCCAACGAGGTGCACCTTTGGCAGTACAGTTTTGACGAGAATAAAGCTCGTATTCCCCATTATTGGTCATTGCTTGCCCAAGATGAGGTAATTAGGGCCGAGAAGTTCAAATTTGAGATTGATCGAGAACGGTATGTTGTTTCTCGCGGAATCTTACGAATGTTGTTGGGAGAATATCTAAATGAGAATCCGCAGAAAATTAAATTTAATTACACTACTTACGGTAAACCTATGTTGCAAAACAAGTCTTCGTTAGCATTCAATATTTCCCATTCGGGAAATAAAGCGGTTTTTGGTTTTGTAACAGATGCTGAAATAGGGGTGGATGTCGAAAAAGTAAAAACTGATTTCAATGTACTTGATATCGCCCGTAATTTCTTTTCTCCCAAAGAAATAGAATCCCTTGAAAATCAGCAAGAAGAACTATTGTATAGAGCATTTTTTCGCTGTTGGACCCGTAAAGAAGCTTTTATAAAGGCAGAGGGGAGTGGACTCTCTTTTCCTTTGGATGCTTTTTCGGTATCGTTGGATAATGATAAGAATGCCGAATTGTTGGAAACAAGTTGGAACACTACCGAACGTCAACGTTGGAAATTGTTTTCTTTACCTCTAGGTGAAGAATATATTATAGCTGTTGCCATTCAGAATAAGAAAGCATCGATTACCTATCGAAATTTTGATGATTTCAGCTTAGAATAACCCTTAAAAATCACACCTCGAAGATAAAGGCTGTTCGATTTCAAGAGCAAGGGCAAAATTATCATCGGTAGTAAAACTCTCAAAACCATTTACCGCAGATCCTTTGTAAGAGACAAGTCCGTAACCAGACGAATTCATATGCGCCCTAACAATAACAACCTGATCGCTGCCGATATTTACACTTCCGCCAGAACGGGTAAAAGGCTGTTCATTAACATGGCTATGGTTTAACAATCTTCGATAGATCAAATTACCATCTTCCGAGATAACCTCCCACCAATTGGCAAATTGGTCACAACCTTGATCAGGGCTTTGAATACCAACACTAAAGGTATACGCATTTTCACCCCCTGAAACAGAAACGGAAACAACAACGGCTTTTTCATCCGTGATTTCTAGTGCTTGGGTTTCATCAGTAGGTGTACCATCATCACTCGATCCGCAGCAAATAAACAGTATCAAAAGCGATAGTAATATGGGCTTGTTTTTAAGAATAGCATTGGTCATATCGCTGTCTTCTGATTTTAAATCTAAATATAGTGATTTTACGCTGGTAGTAAGTCTTGAATTCTTTCCACTGATTTTTAGAACAGGGGTGAATAAGAGAAAAACAAAAACTAGTTAGAGTATCTGAGGATTACTTTCCGATACA
>VAPK010405852.1_pt1 | contig 24341 bp, 27 predicted proteins | sample 3395031 | NCBI WGS metagenome assembly VAPK01 (sample SAMN08290443, study PRJNA428436) | hydrothermal vent metagenome | isolation source: Deep-sea hydrothermal vent chimney 1 | place: Pacific Ocean: Juan De Fuca Ridge
AGGTAGGAAAATAACCCTTCAATTATCAGTTCGTGTGCAAGCCAACTCAATACTTATGTGGAAATATTGCTTACAAGAAATAGCTTCATAATTTGGTTTTCAGCGTCATAGCTTCCCCAACAACCCAACTGTCGGCCATGCGTCGGCGGGCAAGCCCAAACGGATTTGTTCCTTTTGTACGGCGGCGCGGGTTTTAGCGCCGAGTATTCCGTCAACTTTGCCGACATCATGGCCCAGTCGTTTCAGTTTCTTCTGTAGCGCTTTCATGTCGGCGTCCGACAGGGCCGGATCAGCGTTGCCCGCGTTATAAACCGGCGCCCCTTCCAGGCGGGTCGCAAAGTAGGCGGCCGAGGTGACGTAGACGAAGCTTTTGTTCCATTCAAAATATGTTTTGAAGTTTGGATAGGTAATGAACGCCGGGCCATTGCGCCCCATCGGCAGCAGGATAGAGGCCTGCATATTGCCGGGGCCAAGCCAACCGGTGCGGGGTTTCACGCCAAGTTTTGCCCATTGATTGACGGTTTTCGTAATGGTCAGACCGGTTGCAGTCCAGTCCAGATTAGCGGGTACGATGACTTCCTGCATCCAGGGTTCATTCGGATTCCATCCGAGCGAGCGCAACATGCTGGCCCCGGTGTATAAAGCGTCAGCGCGCGAGGTTTTCAGGCTGACCTTACCGTCGCCGTCACCATCAACGCCGTTGTTCAGGATGTCTTCGGGCAGCATTTGAACCATGCCGATTTCTCCGGCCCAGGCGCCTTGGGTGTTCACCGGGTCAAAGTTGCCGCGCTCGAACAGTTCGAGTGCTGCAAATACCTGTGGCTGGAACAATTCGGGGCGTCGGCAGTCGTGGGACAGGGTGAGCAGGGAATTCAGCGTATTGAAGTCGCCCTGCACTTGACCAAAATCGGTTTCCAGCGCCCAGAAGGCCAGCAAGACACCGCGCGACACGCCGTATTTTCGTTCAATATCGTCGAAAGTGCTGTCGAGTTGCGCCGAATATTTTCGGCCGTTATCCATGCGGTTTTGGCTGATCACCCGGCGCGAGAACTCAAGAAAGCTCATCCGGAATATGCCTTGGGAACGGTCGGCTTTTATAGTGCGGGGGTCTTGTCGGGCGTTGGCAAAAAACTGGTTAACCGTTGCATTGCTGTAGCCTTTTGATATGGCCTCGGATTTCAAGTTCGAAATGAAGCTGGAAAACGTGCCGCCGCATTTTACCTCGGCAAAGGCAGGGGATGCGGCCAGGATTGTGGCTGCTAAGATTAGGGGAAAACGCATGGGACCTCCGGTAAATACGGGGGCCAAACTAGCAGGATCGTGGCGTCAGACAACCGCCAGCAGTGTCACGGCTGCAAGGGCCAGCCACCATGTCCGCCAAAGGGCTTGAACGGCAGCGTCTATATCGGTTGGATTCAATATTCGGCGGCCTTCCGGGTGAACCAGCGGGAAGTCTTTCATTTCGCCATTATAGGCTCGGGGACCGGCAAGTGAAACGTCAATGCAATTTGCCATCGCCGCCTCTGGCCAACCAGCATTGGGGGAACGATGCAAGGTGGCGTCCCGGCGCATCGGTTTGGCGATGTTGGGGCGAAAATAGGCAGCGGCGATCAGGAATGCCGTAAGGCGCGCGGGTATCCAGTTAACTAGATCATCAAGGCGCGCTGCGGCCCATCCGAAATCTGCGTGGCGCGTGGTTTTGTAGCCGATCATGCTGTCGGCAGTGTTGATGAATTTATAGATTAGCAGGCCGGGTAAACCAAGTATCAGGAACCAGAATACCGGGGCGATTACACCGTCGGACAGGTTTTCGGCAGCGCTTTCGATAGCACCGCGAATGACACCGGTTTGGTCCAGATTGCTGGTGTCACGGCCCACGATGCGGGCAACGGCCGCGCGGCCTTCGGATAGTGACATGCGCAGGGCGCTGGCGACATCTGCGACATGGGTAACAAGGCTGCGTTGTGCAAGCAGAATGGCGGCGATCAGGATTGAGAGGATTGAACCGCCGGGGAGGGAGGCAATGAATTGTCCGATCAGTCCCGAGATCAGCACGAGGACCGCTACCACGAGGATGCCGCGGAATTTTAGGTATTTGCCGGTGTTGAATCGTTGGTCCAGCCAGCCGATGAGCCGTCCCATGATCACCGCCGGGTGCGGAACGCGGGACCAGAGCCAGTCGGGTTCGCCCAATATCGCGTCCAGTACCATTGCAAGTGCGATTATGGTGGCGATGTTCACAGCGCTGCTTCCAGTTGCTGCCATTGGCTGGGGGCGGGCAGGCCAAGGCGCAGCCAGTTGTCTGAATAGGGGAAGATGCGGGTCCAGATGTGGGATTTTGCGAGGCGGACCTGCAAGTCCTTCGCGCTCTCCACATGGTAGAGGCGGAACAGCGTTGTGCCGCCGACGGCATTGACACTGTGACTGGTCATAAGGCGGTCGAGGCGCGCGGCGTCAATGGTCAGGCGCTTGCGGGTGGCGTCAGCCCAGTTCGGGTCGTTCAGGGCAGCAGCGCCAAGTGCCAATGCCGGGCCGGACACTGGCCAGGGGCCTAGGTATTCAGCGAGCCTGGCAATCAATTCCGGGTCGCCAATTGCAAAACCAAGGCGCAGGCCGGCGATACCCCAGAATTTGCCGAAACTTTTAAGGATTAACGAGCCGGGGCGGGTGGAAAGGTTAATTAGTGATTGATCGGGGATGATGTCGCAAAAGCTCTCGTCAATAATTGTTAATTTCTTTGCGCTTGGTGCATTGCCATAAATTTGTCCGTCAGGGTTATTCGGGTGGACGATGACAGTTGCGTCAGCAGGGCCATCGGTGACCTGCCAGCGACTGCTGCGAAAAGCGGCTTCGTGTTCGTTGTAGGTTGGTCCCGGGATGTTGACTGTACCGGCTGGGAATAGTGCCGGAATACGCGCAATCAGGGATGAAGCACCGGGGGCTGCAAGCACGGCGGCGCTGTCTGGGATGTTCCAAAAATTTCGTGCGGCTATACAAAGCGTTTTGCTGGCTGCTTTATCCGGTAGCGCCGACCAGCAGTTCCGGCTGAATTCGGGGACCGGGTAAGGAACGGGATTTATTCCCGTGGACAGATCAAGCCAATCGTTCCTGTTGCCACCAAATTCGTCAATAGCGACATCAATGCCGCCGCCATGATCCCTTATTTTATGGGAATTCACGCGTCTTCCGGCAGAGGTTGGTGCCGGGTGATGAAGTGGCCTTTTATGTCATGTGGCCACTGGCGGTAAGGCACCTGTCCGTTTTCGCTTTCGCTATGGAGTTCAGCGTAGGTTACGATTGCATCCGCGGCGGTTGCATCCGGTGTGAAATTTCCGACGGTGTAAGCCAGTTTACCGGCGCCCTGTATGGTGACATTGCAGCCATGGGTGCAGCCCATCAGGCAGGATGTGCGTCGTGTTTTCACCGTTGAATTTTGGGCACGCGCTTCGATCAGATTGGCGAGTTGCTCGCCATCTGTCTGCACCATATCGCCGGTTTCCCAGCCTTCACGTTTGCAGGTGTCACATATAGTAATCCAGGTTGTCATATCGCACCCTAATTCTTTGCCGATGCTCTTTTGAACTGATTTTTCGGGGCGGTGCAACTGATAACGGTCGTTAACAGAATTCTGTTAATGTTAACTGCTTGTTAACACTTTTGAAGGTATTCAGTTAAGGGGTAATGACGTAACGGTTTACGAAGCGTTAAGCGTGGGTACTAAAAAATGAGAGTGTTAATTGTTGAGGAAAACGCCAGTCTTGGGCGTGTTTGGTGCAGTCACCTAGAGCGGCTTGGATATTCAGTTGATCTTGTTTTTGGTCAATCGGAAGCAATAGAAACCCTGCGGGTTGTCGATGTGGACATTATCGTTCTCAATCTGGTTTTACAGAATGGTAGCGCCTTGGCCATCGCAGATTTTTTAAGCTACCGGTTGCCGTCAGCCAAAATCATATTTGTGACCAGCAGTAGTTTTTTCTCAGATGGGTCGATATTCCAGCATGTTCCCAACGCCTGCGCGATGATGCCATCGCAGGTCAGTCCAGAAGATTTAGGCGCATTGGTTGAACATTACGGATCCCACTGATCGGTTAGCCGCGGCCGTGCGGTTCATTCCAATCCAGAATTGGGTTAATTGGTACAATCCGGTGCGGGTTAATCGTTTCGTGGCTACGGTGGTAGTGGCCGACGATATGGTCGAAATTCACGGTTTCCGCAACGCCGGGCCATTGAAATAACTCGCGCGTGTAGGCCCACAAGTTGGGGTAGTCGATCAGGCGTTTGCGATTGCATTTGAAATGCAGGTGATAGACCAGATCAAAGCGCACAAGGGTGGTGAACAGACGCCAGTCGGCTTCGGTTATGCGTTTCCCCAACAGGTAGCGGTTTTTGCCCAGAAGGGTTTCCAGCGCGTCCAGTTGGTCGAACAGCGCGTGCACTGCCGTGTCGTAGGCGGATTGGCTGGTGGCAAAGCCGGACTTGTAAACGCCGTTGTTCAGGTTGGAATAGATCGGCGCGTTGATGGCTTCAATACCGTCGCGTAGATCAACGGGCCAGTAGTCGTCGCTGTTGCCGGTAAGCCCGTCGAAAGCGCTGTTGAACATGCGAATGATTTCGGAGCTTTCGTTGCAGACGATTTTGTTAGTTTCTTTGTCCCACAGCACCGGGACGGTAACGCGGGTAGAGACCTTTGGGTCAGATTTCTGATAAATCTCGCGCATGAAACTCAGGGCGAACAACTGGTCGCCGGTGGCACCATGATCGTCTTTTTCAAAGGCCCAGCCGTCCGCCCCCATGTCGGGGTGCACGACGGATATGTCGATGTGATCCTGCAAGTCTTTGAGATTGCGAAAGATCAGCGCGCGATGTGCCCAGGGGCAGGCGTAGGATACATACAAATGGTAGCGCCCGGATTGTGCTGCAAAGCCCCCTTTGCCGGTCGGACCGGGTTCGCCGTCTGGGGTGATCCAGTTGTGAAACTGCGAATCCGGGCGCACGAATTTGCCGCCCGATGATTTGGTGTCGTACCAGTCTGTTTGCCAGACACCTTCAACCAGTTTGCCCATAACGCGTTCCTTTTCGTTTTCTGAAGGATAGTCTGTGCGCATTAAAAGGAAACTCAAGAAGATTGCGCAGCACCTGTGCGAAAATACAAAGGTACCTGCGTCGCATTTTGCGAAATGGATGACGTAAATTCGATTGCACGCCACCAAACCTGAACCTATACAAACCTCCGACGAAGCCCAGCAGGGCCAGAGAGGTTGGCTGTTGACGATCGACCCATCTTGGGGATCAGACACAGCATCGTCAGGGAAGTACGTTTCCTCTCGGGTATCTGTGTCTGATGGAGAAGACGTATGATGAAATTTTCAGCTATGTTTGGTGCGTACCGATGAGCAAAATCGGCGTAATGATTTGTGGGCATGGCTCACGCTCTCAGGTGGCAGTGGATGAATTTGCGATTCTGGCAGAGAAACTGCCAGCCTTACTGCCGGATGACTGGGAAGTTGATTACGGCTATCTGGAGTTTGCCAATCCGGTGATCCGCGATGGGCTGGACCGGCTGCGCAGCAAGGGCTGTGATCGCATTCTGGCGGTGCCGGGGATGCTGTTTGCGGCGATGCACGCGAAAAATGACATTCCGACGGTGTTGAATACTTACGCTGCTAAACACGGTGTTAATCTGAGCTATGGGCGCGAATTGGGGGTTGATCCGAAAATGATCGCAGCGGCGGGTGCGCGCGTGCAGGAAGCTGTGGACCGGGCGAATGCTGAACTGGGGGAATTGCCGTTGGCCGAGACCTGTCTGGTGGTCATTGGCCGCGGGGCGTCGGATCCGGATGCAAATGCCAATGTTAGCAAGGTTGCGCGGATGTTGCAGGAAGGTCTGGGCTTTGGCTGGTGTGAGGTTGGCTATTCCGGAGTGACTTTCCCGCTGGTGGAACCGGTTTTGCAGCATGCGACCCGGCTGGGGTACAAACGGGTCATCTTATTTCCGTATTTCCTGTTTGCAGGCGTTCTGATTGATCGGATTTATGGATTCACCGATAAGGTGGCGAAAGAGTATCCGGGTATTGAATTTGTGAAGGCCGGGTATCTGAAAGATCATCCACAGGTGTTGGAAACTTTTGCCGAGCGGATTACCGAACAGATTGGCGAAGAGGTTCCACCCACCTGTGGTATGTGTAAATACCGCACTCAGGTGTTGGGGTTTGAGGCCGAAGTGGGCGCAGTGCAGGAGAGCCACCACCACCATGTAGAGGGTCAGGGGGCGAATGCGCCCGGCGCGACGGTGGCAGAGTGTAAACTGTGCGATGATTTTTGCACTGGCGAGTGCCGGTTGGATATGGATCATGGGCATCACCACCACCATGGCGACGGTGATCATCATCACCATGATCATGACCACATTCACGATCATGCACACCCGGAGTACCCCCATGCGCGGCATCCCCATGGGCCGGAGAGTGCGCGTAAGGAGAAAGTGTGAGATATTTTTCCGCGAAAAATTCGGCCTCCGGCGGAAGTATTTTTGAAAAGAAGAAGGGCCGGCGATGCGCGCTTATGTGAAAAAACCTGCTGCGATTTACGCCGAGAGTTTTGCGACGGTGCGGCGTGAGGCTCGGCTGGAGCGGTTTGGCCCCGGCATGGAAGCGATGGCGGTTCGCTTGATCCATGCGTGCGGCATGGTTGAGGTTGCGGATCGGCTGGCGTTTTCCAGAGGTGCGATTGACGTTGGGCATGCGGCGTTAAAGGCGGGGGCGCCGATATTGTGTGACTGTGAGATGGTTGGCGCCGGAATTATCCGGCGGTATTTGCCTGCCGGGAACGATGTGATCGTGACGCTGAATGATGGTTCGGTGCCCAGATTGGCGCAAGAGATCGGCAATACCAGATCAGCGGCAGCTATAGAGCTGTGGCGGGACCGGATCGAAGGCGCGGTGGTGGCGATTGGCAATGCGCCGACGGCGCTGTTTCATTTGTTGGAACTGCTCGATCAGGGTTGGCCGAAGCCCGCAATAATTCTTGGGTTCCCGGTTGGGTTTGTTGGTGCCGCCGAGAGTAAGGCGGAATTGGCGGGCGATGCTCGGGGGTGCGAATTTGTGGCGCTGCGCGGGCGGCGTGGCGGCTCGGCGATGGCCTCGGCGGCGGTAAATGCGTTGGCGGCAGGGTTGCCAGAGGTGGCGGTATGACACCGTGGTTGCATATTGTCGGGATCGGCGAGGACGGGATATCAGGGCTGACACCGGCGACGCGGGCTGTCGTGGAAGCTGCTGAGGTGATTGTTGGTGGCGAGCGGCACCATTTGCTAGCCGACGGTTTGGGGGCCGAACGTGTTGAGTGGCCGTCGCCGTTTTATTCTTTGATCGAGACGCTGAGGGAGATGCGGGGGCGCCGGGTGGTGGTATTGGCCTCGGGCGATCCATTGTGGTTTTCGGTGGGTGCGCGAATTGGTCGCTCAATAGATCCGGATGAGATTACCTATCACCCGCAGGTTGGCGCGTTTCAACTGGCAGCGGCGCGTATGGGTTGGTCGATGGCGGATGTGGAAACGCTTACTGTTCATGGCCGTCCGGTGGAGCAAATGATTGCGTTTATCCAGCCGGACGCGCGGTTGCTGATATTAACCACCGGTGCTGAAACGCCGGGGCAGATTGCGGCGTTTTTAGCTGCGCGTGGATTTGGAATGAGCCGGATGACCGTGCTGGCGGCGATGGGCGGTGCGAATGAAGCGCGCTTTGACGGATTGGCCGAAGATTGGGCGCATGAAGTGCCTTCATTCAATACGCTGGCGGTGGAATGTGTGGCGGCGCCGGACGCGGCGTTGCTGCCGCGGGTGCCAGGGCTTGCGGATGAGTTATTCCAGAGCGACGGCACGATGACCAAGCAAGAGGTTCGAGCGGTGACGCTTGCGAAACTGATGCCGATGCGCGGGGCGCTGTTGTGGGATATAGGCACCGGGTGTGGTTCTGTTGCTGTCGAGTGGATGCGTGGCGCACGGTATGCGCGCGCGATTGGAATTGAACCAAGGGCGGATCGCCGGGCAATGGCAGCGGCGAATGCGCTGGCTTTGGGAACGCCGAAGCTGGAATTGAATGATGGCGAGGCTCCGGGGGTTTTGGCGGGGCTGCCCGCGCCGGACGCGATTTTTATCGGTGGCGGGTTGTCAGACGGGGTGTTTGAAGCGGCGTGGGCGGTGCTAAAACCGCTGGGGCGGCTGGTGGCAAATGCGGTCACATTAGAGGGTGAAGCCATACTGGTTGCCCTGCAAAAACAACATGGCGGGCAGTTGGTAAAGCTGTCTGTCGAGCGGGCTGAGGATCTGGGATCGTTTCGCGGCTGGAAACCGCAGCGTCCGGTGACGCAGTGGTCGCTGGTGAAGCGATGACAACAGAAACTGATCTTCGGCTGGAGTGTTTGGGCAAAGAAAAAGCCGGGGTGCTTTATGGGGTTGGTTTAGGGCCGGGGGATCCGGAGCTGATGACGTTGCGGGCGGCTCGGTTGATTGGCGGGGCGGACGTGGTGGCCTATCCGGCGCTTGTCGGGGGCGAGAGTTTAGCACGTTCGATAGCCGCGGAATTTATATCTGATGGTACGGCAGAGATTGTAGTTGAGATTCCGATGACGGCTGAGCGGCCACCGGCGCAAGCAGCGTATGACGTCGGGGCAGCTTTGATTTCGACGGCGCTCTGGGCAGGGAAAGATGTGGTTTACCTGTGTGAGGGAGATCCGTTTTTCTATGGCTCATTCATGTATTTGCATGCCCGCTTGTCCAGTGATTTTCAAGTGGAGGTGGTGCCGGGGGTGACGTCGGTTGCGGCGTGTGCGGCGCGCAGCGGCAGGCCGCTGGTGGCGCGCAATGAACGGTTGATGGTGTTACCGGGGCCGCTGAGTGAAGATGAGTTGCGGATACGGATTGAGGGGGCGGAAAGCGTTGCGATTATGAAAGTCGGGCGGCATTTGGCGAAGATTCGTCGGGTGATCGACGGGCTGGGCCTAGTGGATCGTGCAGTTTACATTGAGCGCGCAAGCCTGCCAAACGAGGTGGTATGCCCGCTGGCGGAAGCGCCGGAAAACGCGCCTTATTTTTCAATGATATTACTGACAAAGGGGGCCGATCCTTGGCTGTAAAACCTGTGGTTCTGGCGCTTTCGCGATCCGGGGAAGACGTTGCGCATAGTGTTGCTTTGGCGCTGGGGGCATCGTTGCATGGGCGCGAGGGGCGCGTGGAAAAAGCAGATGCGTTTTTTTCGGATGCGCTGGAACATGCTCGGGATTTGTTTGCGGCTGGGACGCCGATTGTGGGAGTGTGTGCGTCTGGGATACTGATCCGGGCGCTGGCACCACTATTGTCGGATAAGACTGCCGAACCTCCGGTCATCTCGGTAGCGGATGATGGATCTGTGGTAGTGCCTCTGTTGGGTGGACATCGTGGTGCAAACCGATTGGCGCGGGAGATTGCCGAAGTTCTAGGTGGTAAGGCGGCGGTGACGACGGCAGGGGACGTGGCGCTGGGGGTGGCGCTGGATGAGCCGCCCGCGGGGTGGCGACTGGCGAACCCCAAAGATGCAAAGGGTGCGATGGCGGCGTTACTGTCAGGTGGCGGCGCGCGCCTATGCGGCGATGAGGCGGCGCGCGCTGATTGGTTGAGCGGCCTGCCTAAAGGCGACGCAGTTGAGCTGATTGCAACTCAGGAGCCAATTGAGGTTACCGGGGCGACGTTGGTTTTCCGGCCGCTGCGCACGACGCTGGGTGTTGGATGTGCCCGCAATTGTCCGCCTGAGGAGCTGGAAGCGCTTGTGATGCAGGCTCTGGCGGCGGTTGACATAGACCCGTCAGCGATTGCAGCGATTGGCACGCTCGATCTGAAGGCCGATGAGCCGGCCGTGCTGGCTCTGGCAGCGAAGTTTGGAGTGCCGTTGCGGTTGTTTACCTGCGATCAGCTGGAGTCCGAGACCGGGCGGCTGGAAAACCCGTCTGACGTGGTGTTTGCAGAAGTTGGTTGCCACGGCGTAGCTGAAGGCGCGGCGCTTGCGCTGGCGGGTTCTGCCGGAGGTCTGGGGCAGGAAAAAATGAAGTCTGAAATGGCGACCTGCGCGGTTGGATATTCGCCCGAACCGATTGTGGAACTGGCGGGCCGGGCGCGTGGCAAACTGTCGGTTGTAGGCATTGGGCCCGGGCAGGCGGCGTGGCGCACGCCGGAGGCAAGCCGGTTAATTGCCGAGGCGGATGAACTGGTGGGGTATGGGTTTTACATTGATCTGCTGGGGCCGTTGGCGGTCGGTAAGGCACGGGCGGATTTTCCGTTGGGTGGCGAGGAAGATCGTTGTCGCTATGCATTGGAACAAGCCGGGAAGGGATTGAATGTTGCGCTGATTTGCTCCGGGGACGCTGGAATATTTGCGATGGGTGCGCTGGTGTTTGAATTGCTGGATCGCAGTGCACTGGAACATGGCGTTTCCGATGCCGCACGCCGGGTTGAGGTGGTGAATGCGCCGGGGGTGTCTGCGTTGCAAGGTGCGGCTGCGCGGGCCGGGGCACCGCTTGGGCATGACTTTTGCGCGATTTCGCTGAGTGATCTGCTGACGCCGCGGGAAGATATATTGAAGCGGTTGCGGGCGGCGGCAGAGGGGGATTTTGTGATTGCGTTTTACAATCCGGTGTCCAGGCGGCGGCGCACCTTGCTGGGCGAGGCTCGGGATATTTTGCTGGGGTTTCGCCCGGAAGATACGCCGGTGATGCTGGCGTCATCGCTGGGGCGGCCAGAAGAGAAAATTCGTTATCGGCGTCTGGTTGACCTGCATGCCGATGGGGTGGATATGATGACCGTTGTGCTGGTGGGCTCGACGAATTCCAAATTGGTCGAGCTGGGTGAGGGGCCGCGGATGTATACGCCGCGCGGCTATGCGCGCAAGATCGATGGGGATCTGGCCACGTAAAGTTGGGTGCCTGCGGCGCGGATTATTAGTGAACAAAGATGAGGGCTATAGATTGACGGTATTTTTTGTCGGGGCGGGGCCGGGTGATCCAGAACTGCTGACCAAAAAGGCGGAACGGGTCATCGGTGAATGTCCGGTTTGTCTTTATGCCGGATCACTGGTGCCGGTAGAAGTTGTCGCCTGTGCGCCCGAGGGAGCGCGGGTGATGGATACCGCTCCGATGACGCTGCAGGATACCCACGGCGAAATTTTGGCGGCGCACGCGCGCGGGCAGGATGTGGCGCGGGTACATTCGGGCGATCCGTCGCTTTATGGCGCCATTGCCGAGCAGATCAGGTTGTTGTGCCGGGATGGTATTGAGTATGAGATAATCCCGGGGGTTCCGGCCTATGCGGCAGCGGCGGCGGCGCTGGGACAGGAACTGACAATACCAGAGGTTGCCCAGTCGATTGTTCTGACAAGGGTGTCGATGAAATCCACCAATATGCCTGCCGGGGAGACGCTGGAGAATTTTGCCCGGACCGGGGCGACGCTGGCAATTCATCTGGGCGTTCGTAACCTGCGCGAGATCGAACGTCAGTTGATCCCGTATTATGGCGCGGATTGCCCTGCGGTGATCGCATACCGTGTTGGCTGGCCCGATCAAATGCTGATCCGTGGCACGATTTCAGACATTCGCGGCAAGGCGCGGGATGAAAAAATCACCCGAACGGCACTGATTCTGATTGGTCCCGCATTGCACGAAGTGCAGGATTTTAAGAATAGCGCGCTATACGATCCGGCAATTCCCCATGTATTGCGACCCAAAGTGGCAACAATATCTGGTTAATCCACCCGGTTAACGGGATTTTTTCGTATTCCGCGAAAGGAATTCTTGACCTTAGTTCAGACACGTACATGCTCTGACATCGGGAGTGGAGGGATTGTTATGTCGGATTTTTTGCCGAAGGAAGTGCGTGAGGGGCTGGAAATGGCCCGCAAGCAGGACCTGATCAAGAAAAGCAGGCTACGGATTCATGTCGGGGAAGAGGTATTTCCGGTTCTTCGGATTTGGGATGGCGGGTTTACGCTGGACGCGGCTGACGCGCCTCAATTGCGCGGGTTGGTCGATCTTTATAGTGGGTCGCGGCATTTGTATCAGTGCCTGATCGTGGCATCGCAGGAAGACAGCGGAGAGATTGTATACGAGTTCAAACGCAAGACCGCCACCGTGGATAAGGCACCGTTGGATTTTTGCCGTGATGAAGGTGCGCCGGTGGCGCTGCTGAACTAGGACAGAGGCCGGCCAGCTTACTGTATATCTGAGAACGCCGATTGCAGGCGTTCAATCGCTTCCACAATGCGCGAACGCTGGGTGCCAATATTGAAGCGCCGGAAGTTTTCTCCACCCTTGCCAAATACCCCCCCTTTATTTGCCGCGATCCGGGCTGTTTTGGCGACGCGGTTGTCGACTTCACCCATATCCATACCAGTGCCGGAAAAATCCACCCAAGCCAGATAAGTGCTTTCTAATGCCATTGAGGATAGGCCGGGAATGGCGTTGATGCCTTCGTCAAACAGGCGCCGGTTTTCGCCAAGATAACTAAGTAATTCACCCAGCCAGACGGCGCCATCCGGTGAATAGGCGGCAGTGGCGGCGAACACCCCTAGTGAGTTTGGGGAAATACCAAGGCCGCTCATGCGTTGTTCAAACTGGGCGCGCAGTTTTTCGTCTTCAATAATCACGTTTCCAGTGTGAAGCCCGGCGATATTGAAAGATTTTGAAGTGGCCGTCATCATCACCAGCCGGTCGTTGATTGAGCCATCCACCAGTGACATCGGAATATGGTTGTGACCGGGGTAAACAAGGTCGTGATGGATTTCATCCGACACAATTTTCAGGTCATGTCGCTTTGCAAAATCCGCAACGCCCTGCAATTCTTTGCGGGTCCAGACCCGTCCACCGGGATTATGTGGCGAGCACAGGATCAACAGCTTTTCGTTGCCGGTCATCTGCATATCCCAGGTGTCAAAATCCATCTCATAGCGGCCGTTGTTATTGACCAATTCGCATTCGACGACCTTGCGTCCGGCACTTTCAATCACTTTGGAAAAGACGTAATATACCGGTGTCATCAACACGACGCCGTCGCCGGGTTTGGTGTAGGTATCAATGCAAATTGCGGTGCCATTTACCAGGCCGTGTGTGGAATAGATATGGTCTTTGTCGATGCTCCAGCCGTGGCGTTCCTGCATCCACCAGCAGATTGCATCACGGTAAGCTGCGTCATCCCCATAGTATCCGTAAACACCGTGCTGGGCGAAACTATCTATGGTGGACTGCACACACTTTGGCGGGTGAAAATCCATGTCAGCGACCCACATGGAAATTCCATCTTTTGGTGACACACCGTAGAAGGTATCCATCATATCCCATTTTGCTGAGTGGGTACCGCGGCGTTCGATAATTTCGTCAAAATTCATGTGGATCCTCTGGTGTTGTTGACGGCACGTTACCTGCGCTGTCGCCAAGCGCAAGGGGCGTTGCACTGGGCGTTTGCATCGCCTAAATGACGGGCATGAGTATTAAGAACATACTGATCCACCCGGACCCCCGGTTGAAGAAGATGGCCAAGCCTATAGGCGAGGTTTCAAAGGAACTGCGCAAACTGGCCGACGATATGCTGGAGACGATGTACCACGCACCCGGCATTGGCCTGGCCGCGCCGCAAGTTGGCGTGCTCAAACGGTTTTTCGTGATGGATTGCGTGAAAAAAGAGGGCGCAGCGCCACAACCGATGGCATTGTTCAACCCGGAAGTGACCTGGGTGTCGGAAGAAATGAACACCTACGAAGAGGGCTGTCTGTCGATCCCGGAACAATACGCCGATGTTGAGCGCCCGGCCGAGGCCCGCGTACGCTGGATGGATGTGGACGGTAAGACGCATGAAGAGCAATTTGACGGGCTGTGGGCGACTTGTGTTCAGCATGAGATTGATCATCTGGATGGCAAGCTGTTCATTGATTACCTCAAGCCGCTCAAGCGTCAGATGATCACCCGCAAGATGGTCAAATTAAAGCGCGAGATGGCGCGGGAATGACCCGCAGCGTAATCCCGTGGCCGGATAAGCGTTTGCGAACAGCTGCAACGCCGGTGACTGAGATCACCGATGATATTCTGAAAATCTGGGAAGATATGGTCGGCGTCATGGAAGCCATGCCCGGCGTTGGGCTTGGCGCCACGCAGTTGGGGGTAATGCTACAACTGGCTGTTGTGGATGCCTCCGAGGCGCGCGGGCAGGTGGTTCGCATGGCGAACCCCGAAATATTGCACGCGTCCGGAAGAATGAACGTACATGATGAGGCCAGTCCAAACCTGCCCGGTGTTCATGCCAGGGTCAGCCGCCCGCGTGCGGTGACGGTGGGGTTCATGAATGAAGATGGCGTGGTTGAACAGCGCGAATTTGTTGGGCTTTGGGCGACCAGCGTTCAGCACCAGATTGATCACCTGAACGGTCTGATGTATTTTGACCGGCTTAGTAGGGTCAAACGGGATATGCTGTTGAAGAAAGCCGCAAAAACTGGGGGACGTGCATGAAGGTGATTTTCATGGGAACGCCGGATTTTTCGGTGCCGGCATTGCAGGCACTGGTGGATGCCGGACATGATATTGTCGCGGTTTATTGTCAGCCGCCGCGTCCGGCGGGCCGGGGTAAAAAGGACCGGGCTAGTGCTGTTCAGGGACGGGCAGAGGCGCTGGGGCTGAAGGTGCGGTATCCAAAGTCCCTGCGAAACGAAGCTGCCCAGGCCGAGTTCTCAGCATTTGAAGCAGAAATTGCGGTGGTGGTGGCTTATGGATTAATCCTGCCGAAGGAAATCCTTGAGGCGCCGGCGAAGGGTTGCCTGAATATCCACGCTTCCCTGCTGCCGCGCTGGCGCGGGGCGGCACCGATCCATCGCGCTATTATGGCCGGGGACGCAAAGACTGGTGTTTGCATTATGCAGATGGATGAGGGCTTGGATACGGGGGCGGTTTTGTTGCGACATGAGTTGGCAATTGGGGCGCAGGAAACCACATCCGAATTGTATGACCGGTTGTCGAGCTTTGGGGCGGATCTGATCGTCGAGGTTTTGTCGCGATTGGATGAACTGGTGCCAGAGGTGCAGCCAGAAGACGGTGTGACCTATGCTAGTAAGATCGACAAATCCGAGGCCCGGATCGACTGGTCGCGGCCAGCGGCAGAGGTTGATCGCCAGATCCGCGGTCTGTCGCCATTTCCGGGTGCGTGGTGTGAGGTTAACGGCGAGCGGTTGAAATTGCTTGGCTCTCGGCTCGCAAATGGAAACGGGCAACCGGGGCAGGTACTGGGTGCGTTTGTTGTGGCCTGCGGCGCGGGTGCGATTGAAATTACACTGGCGCAGCGACCAAGTAAGCGCCCGATGGATGCGGATGAATTGCTGCGAGGAATGGAGCTGCCGGAGCGGCTTGACTAAGCGTAGGCCTTAAATTTTCGTTTTTATCGCCTATGTTTACGTTGAAACGAAAGGACTACACATGCCTGTTCTTGCCCTGATCATCATAGGCGCTGCGGCCGGATTTCTGGCCACCCGGATGATGAGGTTGGAAACCAACGTCATAACAACAGTTGCAATCGGCGTGCTGGGCGCTGTGATTGGCGGGCTGGTGTTGCGGTTCCTGCTGACCGTGGTCGGCTGGCTTTCGGGGTTTGTTGGTGCGGTTCTGGGGGCGATGTTGTTGATCTGGCTGTGGCGCACCTATGGTCCGAAAAGATAAGCGGCGGCACCTTCGGTGCCATTACTTTAAGCGCTACGCGCGGTTCCCGCTCCGCTCGGGGGATATTTGAACTGAAAAGAGTGTCTGGGTATCTTGTCAAATCCAGGCTGAGGCTGCGGCAAGATAGCGGGTCGGGGATTGTTACTTAAACGGCTCCATCCCGGCGCGCGCCAGTTCATCGGCGCGCTCGTTTTCCGGGTGACCGGCATGGCCTTTTACCCATTCCCAGGTAACATCATGGCGAGCGTTTTCTGCGTCAATCCGATGCCAAAGGTCAACGTTTTTAACCGGCTTTTTGTTTGAAGTCCGCCAGCCATTGCGCTTCCAGCCGTGAATCCAGATGGTGACACCGTTTTTCACATAGGCGCTGTCGGTGACGATGGTGATTTCGGTTGCTCGGCTTAGTGTTTCCAACACTGAGATCGCCGCCAGCAATTCCATCCGGTTGTTGGTGGTGTCGCGGTCGCCGCCCTTAAGTTCGCGGGTTTTGACGACCTTGTCGCCGTCGCGGGCAATCAGCAAAGCGCCCCAACCACCGGGGCCGGGATTGCCGGAGCAGGCCCCGTCAGTGTAGGCGAAAAGTTCAGGCATGGGCATTGATCGCTATAAAGGGGGCGCTGTCACCAGCCAGACCAACTGATTCACCCAAGTTGAAATTAGCGAGGGTGAAACCGGCATCCGTCAGATGGTTTTCAAGTTCGGGCTGGCTGTAATAGGCGTAGAACCGGCCAATTTTGTCGCGCTCTTCGCCCTGTCCGAGTTTCATTCCCAATGTTAGCAACCCGTCTGGAATAAGGGCACGGCGGATGGCGTTTAGGTGGGCTGGAAAGGACGATTTTGGCGCGTGTAGCAGGCTAAAGCTGGCCCAGATGCCATTATAAGTGTTTTCGGTTTCAAGTTCATCGAAGGTTTTCAATTGAGCGTTAACACCATTGTTCTGCCCGGCAATTTTGACCATTTCCGGCGAAGCATCAAAGGCGTCGGCCTGTAAACCGGCATTTTGCATTGCCGCCGCCGCATGGCCGGGGCCGCAGCCGAGATCGAGTACTCGTGCGTTTGCTGGCATTTTGGCAATGAACGACGACAGCATAGTTTTTTGTCCGGCGCCCACCCCCAATTCGGCGTAATCGTCGGCGCGGGCGTCATATACAGAAAGAGTTTCTTTGTCGCTGTTCACGCTGTTTCCCGTAATACCCGGGGGACTTTAAATTCCACGTTTTCCTTGGCAGTCTCGACGATTTCTATGCTGACAGCATAGCGGGCGCGAAAGGCGTCAATGACCTCATTTACCAGCACCTCTGGTGCCGAAGCCCCGGCGGTGATGCCGACAGATTTGATACCATCCAGCGCCCGCCAGTCGATGTCGGAAGCCCTTTGAACCAGTTGAGAATAATTGCATCCGGCGGCGCGGCCAACCTCTACCAGTCGCTGCGAATTGGAGGAATTCGGCGCGCCAATCACCAGCAGCGCGTCGATATTTCCAGCGATGGATTTCACCGCTTCCTGACGGTTTGTGGTCGCGTAACAAATATCTTCTTTGTGCGGGCCGGTAATGTTGGGGAAACGGGATTTCAGGGCAGCAACCACGCCAGCTGTGTCGTCAACCGACAAGGTGGTCTGGGTGATAAACGCCAGCTTGTCCGGGTCGCGGACATTCAGGGTGGCAACATCTGCGGCGGTTTCCACCAGCAATACTTCGTCTTCGGGAAGTTGCCCCATGGTGCCGACGGTTTCCGGGTGGCCGGCATGGCCGATCATCACAATTTGCAGGCCATTTTCATTGTGGCGTTCCGCTTCAATGTGGACCTTGGACACCAGCGGGCAGGTGGCATCGACAAACACCATATTACGGGCCTCGGCGGCGGCAGGGACAGTTTTGGCAACACCGTGGGCGGAAAAAACGACTGGGCGGTCATCGGGGCAGTCGGAAAGGCTTTCGACAAAAACAGCGCCAAGGTCACGCAACCCGTCAACGACAAATCTATTGTGAACGATTTCGTGGCGCACATATACTGGCGCGCCCCATTTTTGGATCGCCATTTCGACGATTTTAACCGCACGATCCACACCAGCACAAAAACCGCGTGGCGCGGCGAGATAGAGGGTCAGGTTTGGTTTGGCCATGTAGATTTCGCGCTTTGTCGACGTTGGTGTCCGGTTTATTCCGTGGCGGATAGATTTACCAGACCAAGTAATGTCATTTTGCTGTTGACCTTCCAGTTACAGGAAGCTCTAGTCTACGTTGGAAAAAGGAGCAAATGATGCGTATAGGACTGGTATCGACGATTGCTGCGCTGAAAACAGCGCTGTTTACGAGTTTTATTGTACTGCAAGGCAGTGAATTGAATGCACAATCAGGGTTGCTTCCCTATGAGGACACAAGTGCAGTTGCTGCCGGTAAAGTGCTGTATGAGGAAAACTGCGCCGCATGTCATGGAGTAGATTTGAAGGGTCAACCGGATTGGCGCAGTGTAGACGCCGACGGTTTTATGCCTGCGCCACCCCACGATGGCGACGGCCATACATGGCATCATCCTGATAGGTTGCTGTTCATGATCACCAAGTTCGGCACCGCAGCCATGGTGGGCGACGACTATAAATCAAATATGGCCGGATATGATGGGGTTCTGAGCGATGACCAAATACTGCAGACGCTGGCCTATATTAAAAGTACCTGGTCAGATCGCCTGATTGAAATGCACAACACCGTCAATGAAAACGCAAACTTGACAGGCAATTAGGGCCGGGGGGTTAGCCCCGGCCAGAACATTTAATCTGCTTCAACCTCAAGCATCTGATCGTCTTCACGCGGTTCGCGTGGTGGACGGCCAATGACGTCTTTCAGCTCTTCAAGCTCGATGAAATTGTCGGCCTGACGGCGCAGTTCGTCGGAAATCATCGGTGGCTGTGAGCGGATTGTGGAAACAACCGACACACGAACACCCTGACGTTGCAGGCTTTCGACCAGTGGGCGAAAATCTCCATCCCCGGAGAAAATCACGATGTGGTCGACATGCGGCGCCAGTTCCAGGGCGTTCACCGCCAGCTCAATATCCATGTTGCCTTTGACTTTGCGGCGACCCTGGCTATCGACGTATTCCTTGGCTGGTTTTGTAACCATGGTGAAGCCGTTGTAGTTTAGCCAATCAACGAGCGGTCGAATTGGTGAGTAGTCGTCGTTTTCTAGCAACGCGGTATAGTAGAATGCGCGGAGCATCTTGCCACGGCGAATGAATTCGGTTCGCAGCAGTTTGTAGTCGATGTCAAACCCAAGCGCTTTTGCCGCTGCATAGAGATTGGCACCGTCGATGAACAGCGCTAGCCGTTCGTCTCGGTAAAACATAACAGTTCCTTCCAAAAAAGATATTCGCCATGACTTCCGTGAGTGGGTAGAAATAAAATAATTTGGAACTGACGAAACACAGATGAAGATATAGGAAAATTGGAATGTTTCAAGACTCCGATTCCGATAAACAAGGCGGATTGGCCAAAAGTGATCAGCTGTCACCTATACTTTTGGCTATGGGTTCGAATTTGGCATCATCATTTGGGCCTCCAGAGAAAACGATTAGAGAATCACAGCATAATCTGAAATCTGCCGGAATAAATATACTGGCGGCATCACGGTTGTTCAGGACGCCAGCCTTCCCAATCGGATCCGGTCCGGACTTTGTGAATGCCGCCGCGCTGTGTAATTCGGTTCTGTCTCCGGGCGAAATATTGAAGGTCTTGCTCCAGATCGAAGAAAAATATGGCCGACAACGCGAAAACAGATGGGGAGCGCGAACGCTGGATATAGATTTGATTGCTGTTGGCGATCTGGTGCTTCCAGACAATAAAACCCACGCTTTATGGCGCAATCTGCCATTGGATGAACAGAAATCGAAAACGCCGGACGCACTGATACTGCCCCATCCAAGGTTACAGGAACGTGCCTTTGTACTACTTCCGTTAGCCGATGTTGCCGCTGACTGGAAACACCCAATTCTTGGCAGGTCGGTGGCAGAAATGTTGGAAGATTTACCGCAAATTGAACTAGAAGGAATTGAGCCAGTTTAAGGTACTCTTGTCTTGTCAAGCGGGTACGAAAGGCCTAAATAGGCGCTTCGATACCTCCCAGCTATGGATAGGAGAGCCTAAATGGCCCGCGTAACGGTTGAAGATTGCGTTGATAAAGTCCCGAACCGGTTTGATCTGGTTATGCTTGCGTCGCACCGCGCGCGCGAAATCGCCAGTGGTTCGCCGATTACGGTTGAGCGTAACAACGACAAAAACCCTGTCGTGTCGCTGCGAGAGATAGCCGAAGAAACCCAGTCCGCCGAAGAACTGCGCGAACGGATGATCGAAAGCCATCAAACACAGATTGAAGTTGACGAGCCGGAAGAAGATGCCATGGCTTTGTTAATGGGTGCCGAAGCCGATAAACCGGCAGAGGACGATATGTCAGAAGAAAACCTGCTGCGTGCCCTGATGGAAGCGCAAGGGCAAGAATAAAGGGCGCAAACGCGCCAAGGTGCGGACCGGATGATCGATGTCGATGACCTGATTGCTCTGGTTCGCAACTATAACCCCCGTACAAATGATAAGCTTATCCGTGATGCTTATGCCTATGGGCGTGAAATGCACAACGGTCAGTTTCGCCATTCGGGTGAAGAATACTTTTCGCACCCTGTAGCCGTGGCTGCGATCCTGACCGAGCAACGACTGGATGATGCGACCATCGTGACGGCGTTGTTACACGACACCATCGAAGATACCAAATCTACATACGGTGAAATTTCGGACAAGTTCGGTGAAGAGATTGCTGAATTGGTGGATGGGGTTACCAAGCTAACAAATCTGCAATTAAATTCGAGTGAAACAAAACAGGCCGAGAACTTTCGCAAATTGTTCATGGCGATGTCCAAAGATTTACGGGTCATTCTGGTCAAGTTGGCTGACCGACTGCACAATATGCGGACCATCCGCTCGATGCATGTTGAAAAACAATCCGGCAAAGCCCGTGAAACTATGGATATATATGCTCCCCTCGCCGGGCGTATGGGTATGCAATGGATGCGTGAAGAACTGGAAGATCTGGCGTTTCGGGTCTTAAACCCTGAAGCGCGCAACTCGATCATGCGCCGTTTTATCACCCTGCAACGGGAATCCGGTGACGTAATCCAGAAAATCACTAATGATATTCGGTTGGAGCTTCGAAAGGGCGACATTGAAGCTGACGTTTCAGGGCGCGCAAAAAAACCCCATTCTGTCTGGCGTAAGATGGAAGAAAAAGAGCAAGGATTTTCAAGGCTATCTGACATCTACGGTTTCCGCGTTGTCACGAATACCGAGCAAGATTGTTATCGGGTTTTAGGGGCAATACATCATCGTTGGCGATCGGTGCCGGGGCGGTTTAAGGATTACATCAGTCAGCCAAAGACAAATGGCTATCGCTCCCTTCACACTACGGTTTTGGGTCGCGACGGCAAGCGGGTGGAAGTTCAGATACGAACCCGCCAAATGAATGAAGTGGCCGAGGTTGGTGTTGCCGCTCACTGGGCGTACAGAGATGGTGAGCGGGTTGAAAACCCGTTTGCCGTTGATCCGGCCAAGTGGATTGCCAGCCTTACAGAACGCTTTGATTACGCCGAAGATCACGATGAATTTCTGGAACACGTAAAACTTGAAATGTATGCCGACCAGGTGTTTTGCTTTACGCCCAAGGGCGACGTGGTCAAGCTGCCGCGCGGGGCAACACCACTGGATTACGCCTATGCAATCCACACCCGCATTGGTGACAGCTGTGTCGGCGCACGGGTGGATGGCATTCGGGTGCCGCTATGGACACGGTTAAAGAACGGGCAATCCATTGATGTGATTACGGCCGAAGGCCAAAGCCCGCAATCCAGTTGGATCGATATTGTAGTGACCGGTCGCGCCAAGGCGGCGATCCGGCGCAGCCTGCGCGAAGAGGATCGGGGCCGGTTTATTAAACTTGGCCGCGAACTGGCGCGGGTAGCATTTGATCATATCGGCAAAAAAGCGACCGATAAGGCCCTGGCGACGGCCGCGAAACAGCTGGGCCTTGAAGGGCAGGACGATTTGCTGGCGCGGGTGGGATCTGCCGAATTATCAGCACGGGAAGTAATCCAGGCTCTTTACCCCGGGCTAAGCGAAGAGGGCGACGAAGTAGATACCGAGCGCGCCGTGGTCGGTCTGTCTAAGGATCAGTCTTTCAAACGCGCCGCCTGTTGTCAGCCAATTCCAGGCGAACGTATTGTCGGCATTTCCTATCGCGGACAAGGCGTTGTAGTTCACGCCATTGATTGTGAAGTGCTGGCCGAATTCGAAGAGCAATCAAACCGCTGGGTCGATCTGCAATGGCATTCTGGTCGCCACGGTCCGGTGAATACAGTTAGTTTTGACCTGACGATCAGGAATGATGCGGGGATTTTGGGCCGGATTTGCACGATAATTGGCGAGCAGAAGGCAAATATCTCAGATTTGCACTTTCTCGACCGAAAACCGGACTTTTTCCGACTTATTATCGACGTTGATTTGCGGGATATTGAGCATCTGCATGCGATTATGCTGGCGCTTGAGGCAGAAAGCGACGTTGCTTCAATCGGCCGGTATCGCGATGTTGGGCGCAAACCCTAAGCAAACAGGAGCAGGACCGAGTGTTCAAACGGCGTGAAAAACGGACCTACGCCCAGACGGTCGCCGAGGGTATCTACCCTCGCGGCGGCTGGACCCGGGCCGTTAGCTATGTCGTACACCGTATCCGTCGCCTGCCTGACCCGCCCCACAAAATTTCCCGCGGTATTGCAATTGGTGTGTTCGTCTGTTTCACGCCGTTTTACGGCATGCACTTTTTGCTAGCGACCATTCTGTGTGTCATCATGCAGGGCAATATTTTTGCTGCAATCATGGCGACGTTCTTTGGCAACCCGCTTACATTCCCGATCATTGCGGTTGTGTCTGTTGATCTTGGCTCTTGGATGCTTGGACTGCCCGGCGGAATGCAGCTGCCAGGCATTGTCGGGGCATTTTCCAATGCTTCGCTGGAAATGTGGGCCAATATGACAGCAATGTTTACAGATGAAGTGGCCCATTGGGATCGGCTGATCCGCTTCTTTAAACGGGTTTTCCTGCCCTATCTTGTTGGCGGGATAATTCCCGGGATTTTTACTGCAGGTGTCGCCTATGCTTTTAGCCACCCGCTGATTTCCGCGTATCAAAAAGCCCGAATAAAACGGCTGAAAAAGCGCTACCAAAAGCGCCGAAAATCCGAAGCAAAAAAGGCTGGCATAGCATCGAAAATAAAAAGCCTCTAAGATTTGTTAAGAATCAATTGGAAAGATGAATTATGCCTGTTTTGCAACCACTTGGCCCGCTTCGGCTGGGCGTAAATATTGATCATGTAGCCACTGTCCGCAACGCCCGTGGTGGCAGCTACCCTGATCCGGTGCGCGCCGCCAAGATCGCCGAAGCTGCCGGGGCGGATGGAATTACCGCGCATTTGCGCGAGGACCGTCGCCATATTTCCGATAGCGACATTGATCGACTGATGGAAACATTAAGCGTACCGCTGAACTTTGAAATGGCTGCGACCGAAGAAATGCAGGCGATTGCGCTGCGTCACAAACCCCATGCGGTGTGCATCGTGCCGGAAAAGCGCGAAGAACTGACCACGGAAGGCGGCCTGGACGTGGCGCGCGACGAAAATCGGCTGGCGCACTTCATAGCCCCAATTCGGGACGCGGGATGTAAGGTTTCAATCTTTATTGCTGCCGATATGCGCCAGATCGAGTCCGCGCACCGGATCGGGGCAGCGGTGATTGAACTGCACGCCGGACCCTACTGTGATGCCCATGAAGAGGGTCGTTTTTCGGAGCGGGATACCGAGTTGGAGCGTCTGCGGGAAATGTCGGGCTATGCCCACGGTCTGGGACTGGAAGTGCATGCCGGGCATGGGTTTACCTATGGTAGTGTAAAGCCGATAGCGGCTTTCCCGGAGGTGATGGAGCTGAACATCGGTCACTATCTGATTGGCGAGGCAATATTTATGGGATTGGAGCCAGCGATCAAGGAAATGCGCCGCCTGATGGATGAGGCGCGGGCATGACAGGGTATGAGTTTGCCCTGTTCTACGTCGGCTGGATGATGGCCGGTGGCAGCCCCGGACCGGCAACGCTTTCTATTGCAGGGACATCAATGGACTTTGGGCGAAGGGCTGGATTGATTTTTGCTCTGGGAATTCTGGTTGGCAGCGCCAGCCTTGGCCTGGCGGCTGCGTCAGGTATGAGCGCGGTCATGCTGGCCAATGCCTGGGTTTTTGAAGTTGTTCGATATTTTGGCGCGGCTTATTTGCTATTCTTGGCGTTCAAGGCGCTTCGTTCCGCAATGCACCCAAAATCTGCAATGTTAACTAAAAGCCATGGAGGCTCCGCCAGACAGATTTTTTCACGCGGGCTTCTTATCCACCTGACCAATCCAAAGGCCATACTGACCTGGGGCTCGGTTTATTCGATTGTATTGCCTGCAAATGCCGCTGCGGGCGAAGTATTCCAAATGTTTGCAATCTTGTTTGCCGGCTCAATCGTCATTTTTCTGGGCTACGCGGTTTTGTTTTCCAGCCCGGCAAT
>VAPK010145189.1_pt1 | contig 24339 bp, 26 predicted proteins | sample 3395031 | NCBI WGS metagenome assembly VAPK01 (sample SAMN08290443, study PRJNA428436) | hydrothermal vent metagenome | isolation source: Deep-sea hydrothermal vent chimney 1 | place: Pacific Ocean: Juan De Fuca Ridge
ATCAAATCAAAGAGCAAAATATTATTAATCAGGTTTTATTATCATTTACTTGGGATGTTATTGGTTTTGATTTGGAGGGTTGAATTCTTGAAAAGAAAGGTCACTTTTAAGAGATTTTTGAAGGATGTCGAAATCTCCTATTCTAGAGAAATTTTAGAAATTCCGCCACCTCCTTTATAAGTATCGGAGATACTGTTCCACCCGCAAACCTTTTAAACCAAAAATTTCTCAAGTTAATATGTTCTACGAAGTTATAGTAACGGACCATGTGAGAGTCGAGCCGAACAAATTCGGCATGGATACAGATGCGGCAGTAAGAGCGCAGTTAGAGGAGTCTTACTCGGGGTTTCAAGACAAGGATATAGGAACGGTGGTGGCAGTTCTTGACGTAGAAGAAGTTAAAGAAGGAATTATAATCCCAGGAGACGGAGCGGCATATTATGAATCAACCTTCAGACTTATCGTGTTCAGACCAGAGTTACAAGAATTAGTCTATGGACAAATAGAGGAAATAACAAATTTCGGAGCTTTCATTTCAATGGGTCCAATCCGAGGAATGATTCATATTTCTCAGACAATGGATGATTTTGTGTCATTTTCAGATTCTGGAGTTTTAACTGGGAAAGATGGAAAGAAAAATCTGGTGCAAGGAGATAAATGTATGGCAAGAATAGTAGCAATATCTTATAAAGGTGAGGAGCCAAAAATCGGACTAACAATGAGGCAACCGGGATTAGGAAAACTGGAGTGGGTAAAGGCAGAAAAAGATAAGGCTGATGTTCAAGCAAAACAGGCTGTAGCAGTAGAAACTAAGAAGGGGAAGAAAAAATAAGATGGTAAAAAAATCAAATAAAGAAAAATCATGCTTAAATTGCAAAGCAATCTACTTCGGAGATAAATGCCCAAAATGTGGAGAAACTCCAGCAAGTGAATCCTTTAAGGGTCGAGTTCATATTTTTGATGCAGAAAAATCTGAGTTAGCAGAAAACATGGGAATAAATAAAGAAGGCGAATTCGCAATTAAATCAAAGTAAGAAATATGATAAAAACAAAAATAATCAAACAAGAAAAGAATCCATTTTTGGAAAGAGAGGAATTTAGTGTAGAAGTAACTGCAGAATCAGCTCCAAGTGCTGAAGAAGTAATTACAGCTCTAGGAAAAGACGAAGCATTAACGGTAGTAAAAAAAATCAACACAAACTTCGGAAGACGAACATTTCTAACAGAATTAGTTGTTTACGATAATGCAGAAGCGAAAGAAAAAATAGAAACAATACCACAAAAAGTAAGGAAGAAAATGGCTAAAGAAAAAAAGGAATCTGAAGAAAAGGCAAAGAAAGAAGCTGAGGCTGCAAAGAAGGCAGAAGAAGAAGCAAAAGTAGCAGAAGAAGCCGCAAAAGCAGAAGCAGAAAAGCCCTCAGAAGAAAATACTGAAGAAGTAAAAGCGGAGGAGAAATCAGAATAGAATTAAATCAGAGCTTAGCTCTGGAAAAGAAATTTTTCTACTTGCGAGAAATTTCTTTTTTCTAAAAATAAAGAAATCATGGCAATTAAGAGTAAGATTAAAGGAAAGAAAAAACACACAAACAAACCTACTTCTGTAAAATACAAGAAATACGCAGTAGAAGGCGACAAGATCACAAAGAAAGCGCGAAGCTGTCCAAGATGTGGTCCAGGAATTTTTTTGTCTGTGGGAAAGGGTAGGGCGTATTGTGGGAAGTGCCACTTCACAGAATTCGAAAAGAAGGAAGTTGAGTTGAAGCTAGAGTCTAAAGAATAGATTTTCTAACCATAATAATCATTACAAGTAATTATCAATCTAATTCTTTACGAAACTATCTGGAGCATTGTATATTAACACAAAATCCAGAGAAAGAATTCTCGTAATCTATGGAAAAAATCACGATGTAACAACTCAACCATGAAAATAGCAAAAGTTACGTAGTAAAAATAATAATTTCAATGCCCTAAACTGAATCGCTTATCTTAGGTCTTACATGAATTTTCGGTAATTTTCTTAAATTTTCAAAGAAAATCATAAACCCTAGGAGCGACAATAAAGCGAAAAATTAGTTGCCTTATTGTCATCTCCTGGGGAAAAAGAGGTGATATTATAACTAACAAGTAATACTATTTAAACCTTTCTATTCTGTCGTAATTCCCCAGTGACACACTGCTAACTTAAAAAATAATAGCACCTCAAAATAAAGATTCATATTAATTCGGATAAAATTAACTAATCCTAATAAAACTTATTAACTCCTTTTCCTTTTCAATTCAATGAAAGGTGATATACAAAATCCAATCTCTGACAAAATAAATCAGGATCAATTCTTCAATTTAATATCATCTAATGAATTATCTTGGCAAGCAATCATATATGATCTAATAAAAACAGAACAACTCGACCCATGGGATATCGACCTTGGAGCTCTAGCCGAAAAATACGTAACAACAATCCAACAACTAGAAGAAGCAGATTTTTTCATCTCTTCCAAGATATTATTAGCATGTTCCCTCCTCCTAAGACTCAAGTCAGAAATTCTAATCAACTCCTACATCCAAGATCTCAATGATGCACTCTATGGGAAAAAAGACGAAAAGCGCTACGAAATAGAAAGAATAGAAATCGACGAAAACGATCTGCCAATTCTTTCTCCTAGAACACCAATGGCACGTCACAAAAAAGTCACACTACAAGAACTAATGAAAGCACTAGATCACGCAATCAACACCGAATCCAGAAGAATCAGAAAAGAAATCAAAGGACGTCAAGCCAAAAAATCCATGTTAACAGTTATGCCAAAAGATAATTTCGTGCCACTAAAAGTCAGAATCAAGTCAATTTTCGGGATAGTAAAAAATCACTTAGAAGAAAATGATAGTATGAAATTTCATCATATGGCAGAATCAAAAGAAGAACAACTAGCCTCATTTGTGCCGGTATTACATTTATCTAATAGTGGTAAGATTTTTTTAAGACAGTTAGGGCATTTTGAAGATATTCATATGACTTTGAAAATTCATCACGAGGAAAAAAGTGAATTAGAAGCAGAATTGGGATTAATGGAAGTAGAAAATTAAATTTTCTTAGAAATTTTTTCTAATCTCTTGGTTTCAGTCTTACACTTTTTTCCACATCTCAAGGCATTCTTTAATCTTTTTCTAATTTCAATTTTAGCAGCTTCCCGACAAATTAAATCATCAACAATTCCAACCTTCATCATATTCATTCCCATATCTGTAGGGCTCCGGTACCCACAAGGCCATTTCTCTCCACTAATTCGCTGAGCAATCCCCATTAAAATTCCAAAATTGTTAACATCTCGATTATAATTCACAGCTCGTTTTCCATAAGCTTTCTTGTGATAAGTATCAATAACATTGTAATCCCCTAAATCCGCAGTTGCAGCCTCGTAGGCTAGATTTATAGGATGATTCATAGGTAAGTTCCAAATAGGAAAACTTTCAAATTTCGCAAATTTTCCGACCTTATCTGTGTAAGTAGATGCTTGTCGGATAGAAGGTACGTTCTTAGATGCTATATTCTTTCTTTCATGATAAATTTGAGATAAACAAAAACCCATCTTTCCCGAGCCACTGGCTGGTCCGGTCACAACAATTAAATCTTTATTTATTTTCACATAATTATTTTTTTCATAACCTCGTAAAGTTGCCGCCAAGTTATTACCATAGCCCTCAATTTCATTATGAAAATAAACTCTGTATTTTAATTTTCTCAAACTTATTCCAAATTCCCTAGCCATCTTTTCTTTTGAAAATCTTGTAATAATGACTACTATGTTTTTGAATCCAAATTTTTTAAGATCTCCTAAGTCTTTTAATGTTTTTTCTTTATAATCAAGTTTAGATAAACCAACTACTCTGTTTTTCTCTAAGTTTTTGGCACTAACACAGTAAATAATTTTTAAACTGGGGTCACTAAAGTTATGCTCAATTGAAGTGCTAAGTCTCTTCAAAATTTCAATCTTTGAGGTTTCTCGATATCCAGGTAAAACACGAGCCGCATGTTTATCATAACATAGTTTTCCTCCAATCTCAAGATACAATTTTCCAAAATTTCGAATCCTTTTTAAAATCTCAGTAGTTTGTGCAGCAATATATTTCTCCGTATTAAAACCCTTTTTCATAAAAGATTTATATAAATCAAAGTTAAAAACCTATCACCATCTTCTTTCTTATCATAAAACTAGCAATCAAGTCGCCAAGTCCTCAGCGAAGCTGAACTTTTTTGCGAAATCAAAGATTTTGTTCTTCCCAATATCCATGCCCAGGACAAAGTGCCAATCCTTTATCTGCAATCAAATTTCTTAATTTTTTAATACTACCTTCCATGTCCTCTGGAATAGAATTAGCAAAATCAGTTCTGCCAGTAATATCCCCACCAAAAATAGTATCTCCACTAAACAAAATTTTTCTCTTCTCATCTAGAAATGCAACACTTCCCCGAGTATGTCCAGAGACCTTCAATATCTTCAATCCAAACCCACTTCCCTTTAGTCTTTTCGCCTTTTCTTTCAAAATCCTATCAATTTTCTTATTAACATAAAAACTAAAACCTCTCGCATTCTCAATATAATCTTGCAACTCAACATCGCTTGCAAAAACACTCGCGTTAGGAAATAAATCTAATCCACCTAAATGATCATAATGTAGATGTGTCAATAAAACTATATCAATCTTATCTAAGGCAACAACCTTAGAAATCTTTTCAGCCAATTCATCTCTATCCTTGGGATCTCCAGCATCAATTAAAATCCATTTGTCGTCATTATTAATTAGATAAACAGAGGCTATCCCTTTAAATTTCCAAACATCGTTTCGAATCTTTGTGACTTTCATGTAAAATAAAGTAACTAAACTAATTTAAATTTTGCCATAATAATTATTTTGTTTAATTTCAATAAAATTTCCGTTTCTTAGAAAAAAAGCGAGAATCCTCTGTTTATGTTTCGTAAGAATTCAATCTTTCAATGTTTCTTTAGGAAAATTAGAATTTTATGAAGTAAGTTTGTCTTGTTTTCTTGAATCAATATGTATTTTTTAGTTTGGTATTTGAATTAATAAAAAATCAAAAAATCAGATTTCGGGTACGAAAAATATTTCGGCCCCGAAATTAGACATAAAATAAAAAATAAATTTAAATCCTAAGCAGTTTCATTATCTTCAGACTCATTACCATCATCTTCCGAACTAGAATTTCGATCCTCTAACTCATTTTTAATGGTTTCTCTAAGATTCTCAGCTCTCCGCTCGTGTCTCTCGGCTATATTTTCAAACCTCTGTTGAATTCTATTTCTAGTTTTTTCAAACCTACCTTCCTGTTTCTCGAGTTGTTCTTCGATTTGTCGCCTTTGCTTTTCAGTTAAGTTATTAGCATTCTCAAGACGCTTTTTATGTCTTTCAATTCTTTTGGCACCAATTTCTTCAAATTTCTCAAACCTCTTCTCTAATCGTTCTTTTCGAACCTCTCGAGCTTTGGTTAATCCCGAATTATTTTCAATCTTTTCAAGTAATTCTCCAAGTTGTTCATCACTCATATTGCTTAAAGCTTTATATCTACGAATAGCATTCTTCTGCCTCTCAATAGCTCGCTCTTCCATTGTATTACTTCTATTTAAAGCCCTCTCATGAAACATCTCAAATCTCTCGATTTCTTTATCACTTGCATTATTGCTTTCAAATCTTTCAAGTGCACGGCTATAAATCTCGTCGGCATGCTCCTTGTGTCGTTCAAATCGATTCTGGATACGAGCAATTTTACTCATATACTTAATGGAAGCATTCTCGTTTTCATTATCAGACTTGATATCATCAAGAATATTTTCAGCCTTGGTAACAAGATCATCATATCTCTCTTGTTCTTTTTTATAAGCCTCAGGAGACTCATTAGCCAAAAGTTCGGCTTCAGCCAAACGTTTCTCAGCCATATCAAGAGTTTCGTTTATTTTCTTTTCTTTATTAAAAGTAAAAATAAGTTTTAATTTAAACAGCTGATTTTCGAAAAAGCCAATCCTCTCAGGTTGTAAAACTGCACTATTATTAGTACTCTCAGCAGAAACTATAGCCAAAGTTCCAACTAACAGAAACATTACCATAAATAAAATAGTTATTTTCTTCATATTATACCTCCTTTCACAAAAAATAAAGGGATTATTACTATTTAAGTTTTTCAATTAAAGAAGTTTTAAGATTCAAACAATATTTGTCTAATTTTAACAGGGAAAACATCATTTAAAAATATTATACACTATATATGTATACTTTATCATAAGGAATAAACCATCTCACAACACTTTTTCTATGCGCTTTTTCCATAATTTTCCGAAATAATCGAATAGAATTTCCATGTGCTGAAATAGCGACATTCACTTTATTTTTTTTCATAAACTTTTTTAAATCTTTAATAAACTTTTTAACTCTTTTCTCAACATCAGAAAAACTTTCTCCCCCGGGACTGGCAACTTTATACCCACGGTGAATGGATTTATATTCTTCTATCCCAAAAAATTTCTCAATTTTTTTCCTATTTCTTTTATCAAGACTTACAACTGCATCTCCGTGGATCCTTAAATCATATTCCTGTTTTCCAATCCTATCAATGAATTGTTCATGAGTCATTCCTGTTAGCTCCCCATAGCTCCGTTCAATCATCCTATCATCTTCTAAAATAATCTTACATTCAGGATGTCTCTTCAAAACCGGGGCTAAAGTGTCTTTACTTCTAGATAAACTAGTATGAATAGCAACATCAATTTGTTTGTCTTTTAATTGTTTAGCTATCTTTAAAGCATGCTTCTTGCCCTGAGCAGTCAACTTAGAATCCATTTGACCAGTAAACCGTCCATCTCTATTAAACGTCGTCTGTCCATGTCTAAATAAATAAATCTTAAATTTTTCCCTTTTTTTAAGCATATAGCTTAATATTATAAAAACTTTATATATCTATCTTAACTTGTAAAAGAGTTGGATATAATTTGTTATATTCAGGGGTTCTTATGAATGGCTCTGGTGAAACCGTATATAAAGTAAGATAGCCATTTTATTTCCATTAAAACTAGTGACTAAAATAAATAAAGAACTGTTTCTTAAAAAGTTTGCGTTACGTCGGATAGTTGGCTTAACGTCAATATAAGGTTTAAAAAGGAAGGTTTTTATATTTTGAGATGGATTTAGAAGAAGATAAAAGATTCATTGAAGGAAAAGAATTTGATCTAGATAAATTTGTTTATGCCGATGGATCAAATGTTTGTTTAAGTGAATTATCTTATACTAATGTTTTAAAGAAGTCTGAAGCTCCGTTGAAAAAAGATGAGTTTGCTTCTGGGCATTTTTTAGATAATTTTTTTTAGGATTAGTTTGTGCTAGTAAAGATTTAGTTTATTTTGAAATCTTAATGCGAAATATTTATATACTATAGGTTACCAATGATATATTAATGGTAATCAATAAACTAAACGTGGCTGATTTTAATTTGTGTAATGACAGAGTTCTTGTTAATCAAAAATTAGAGGATTTTTGTTAGTGGTAATATCATCTGACAAAAGAAGTGATACGGCGGTTCGGATTAGTCGGTGGTTGGACAAGGCGGTTGAAAATTATATTTCTGATAAGAAGGTTCGGGTTGCTTTCCCGTCGAAGAGAAATTTTGTTGACACTGCGGTGATGCAACTTTTGGAGGAGAAAAAAGCTTTGAAAACTTAGTTTTCAGAGATGGTAAATAGGGATTTTTGTTGCACTTTTTGTGAGTGTGACTTTTGGTCGCATAAAGGAAAAAAAATTAGGATGTTAAAAATAAAGAAAATGGAGGTTGAATATGGATAAGTTGGAGAGGGCTCGTGAGATGTTTCGCAAATTGGAGTCTCGTGGAGTTGGTCACGCTGCAGATATTGCTAGACGGACTTTTTTTATTGAGGATAGTTTGTCGGCTATTCGAGGATAGTAAAATCTTTGATTTTCTATGAGGCTCACTAATATGGAAAGGCTCATTGGCTTTGTCGGTGGTGGCTTGATGATAGTTTTTATTTTTTATATAGAAAGATGTGCTGTATTTTTATGAGATATATTGGGAAAGTTTTATAAAATCTTTTTTTGTAATGGAATTATGAGGGTAATTTTTAATGGTTAATTTTTTTATTTTATTGATGATAGCTGTATTGGTTGTGTTTTCTGGTTTGTTTTCCGGCTTGACTTTAGGGTTGTTGAGTTTGGATAAAACTGAACTTGAGCGTAAGATTAAGTTAGGGGATGAAAAAGCTCGTAAGGTTTATTCTGTTCGGAGAAAAGGAAATCTTTTATTGTGTACGCTTTTACTTGGGAATGTCGGTGTTAATTCTACTATCGCAATTCTTCTTGGGAATGTTGCTACTGGAGTTGTTGCCGGATTTATAGCTACTGCTTTAATTGTGGTATTCGGTGAGATTTTACCTCAGGCTTTTATTTCTAGATATGCTTTAGAGGTTGGTTCTAGATCTGTTTGGATTGTTAAGTTTTTTATAATTATACTCTATCCGATTTGTTGGCCTATTGCTAAGACTTTGGATTGGATGCTCGGGGATGAGATGGGGACGGTCTGGTCTCGGAGTGAGCTGAAGGAAATTATAACTCATCATAGAAAATCTAAGAGTTCTAATTTGGATTACGATGAGGAGAGAATCCTTTTGGGTGCGCTTTCTTTTTCTGATAAGGTTGTGAAAGATATTATGATTTCTAGGAATCATGTTTTTGCCTTAGAGGCTGACGAGATTATTGATAATAAGATGTTGGTGAAGATGAAAAAATTTGGGTTTTCGCGATTTCCCGTTTATGAAAAAAAGTTGGAGGAAATTAAAGGAGTGTTTTTTCTTCGTGATTTGGCTGGAATTTCTGAATATAGAAAAGCTGGAGCTGTTTGTGATGGGAAATTTTTTAAGGTTTTTGAGGATAGAAAATTAGATGGATTGCTTAGACTTTTTATTATGAAGAGAATGCATTTTGCTGTTGTTTTTGATAGAGGTGAGAATTTTGTGGGTGTTGTCACATTGGAGGATGTTATAGAGGAGGTTATTGGAAGGGAAATAGTTGATGAGGATGATTTTTTTGAGGATGTCGAGAAGGGGAAGCGAGCTAGTTGATAAGCTCCAGCCTTGGAATGTATAATGGGTCTACTGTTGGTTTTAATTCTCCTAGTGTGTTTTGAATAGCTCTTTTATAATATAATAGTTCCTCCTGTTTTGGGAATTGACACAATAGTCCCCTTATCTAGTTCGGATAAATAAATTGCGGACGCACTTTCTCCATAGGCTTAAGTTTTAACTTCGGGAGAGATTCTTGTTTAGAAAAGGAGCATTAGTTGAGATAATTCATTTGTGCGGAATCCTTTTGTTAAAAATTCTTTAATGGGCATTAGTGGTTTTGTGTGACTTCTTGAAAAGATTGGATGAATTTTAATGTCATTAAAGTCTAGATGATGAGGATGATTGTCTGTTAGCTCCTGATTTGTGATTATATATATTGCACAATTACTTTGGATAACTGGTTTGTTTATACTAATACATTTTTCTAGGGATTCATTAAATCTTTATCTTTTTATCTGTCCTGAAATGATCGTATTTTTGTTTTATGTTTTATCTAACTTATAGTATCTTATAAATATGATTATATTCTATTATTCCATTACTTTTTCAATTATTTTTGCCACTGTTCGTAATGTTCGATAATCAAAATTTTTATCCTTTTTTGGGATTATCTCTGTTATGTCTATTGTTTTTAGAGTTTTGATTTTTAACAGTTTATCTAAGATATAGAAGAATTCTTTGTTTGTGAGTCCATTAGGTTCGGGATAATTGACTGCTGGCGCGTATACGGGGTCCAATGCATCTATGTCTATTGAGACATATAAGTCGTGACCGTTTGTTTTTTCTGTGATGTAGTCTGCTGCGGCTTCCATATTGTAAATTTCGCTGAAAACTTTTATGTCATGTTTCATAAGAAATTTTTTCTCTACGTCCCACATTTTTCTGGCTCCGATTAAGATTATTTTTTCTGGATTAAACCCCTGTTCTATTATTCCTCTTAACCATTCTTCGTGTGTTGGTTCGTTGGCGCAGAAATCGCAGTCTATATGTGCGTCGAAGATTATTAGGAAAGGGTTTTTGTTCTGTTCTTGAAATGCTTTGAAGAGAGGGTATGTGATTGAGTGGTCGCCACCTATGAATAGAGATTTCTGATTTGTCTGGAAGATTTCTTTTGCCTTTTTGTATAGGATTTTTTGAGATTCTTCTACGTTGTCATTATCTACTTGGATATGTTGGATTGGGCTTTTGATGAATTGTCTTATTGCTTGTGGGGTTTGTTCTGGTCCCTTTAATCCTAAGGCGTTGATTCGGTTTGTTGAATATAATTTCATTCTGTGATTTTGGTTTCTAATTTTTTGTATCCGAAAAAATCGGTTGTGTAGTTGTATGCACCTGCGTTTATGAATGTTATCTCACCGTCAATCTTTGGATTTTGTAGTTTGACTTTGTATCTAAATATGTCGTCTCGAGTAGGAGAGTTTCCTTTTAGTAAGAAATACTGACCTTCTTGATTATCTGGCATCTCTTGTTCTACTAACATTTTGGTTTCAGTTAGGATGTTGTCAAGAGCGCAGTTGTATATTGTTGTGTTTAAGATTATGTTGTTTTCTTGGATTTGGATAATGTTGGTGTGTAATTTTATTGGGGGTGCTGCTATAAATCTTCCAGGTTCTATTGTGGTTTGGATGCTGTGTGTATCTAGGAATTTTTTTGCGTTACTTAATTTTTGTAGTATGTATGGCAGGGTTGAAGATGTGTAAGATTTGTATCGGACAGGTAGCCCTCCTCCGAGGTTTAGGGTTGTGATTGTTTCTAGGGTTTCCTTAGTTAGTGAGTCTTTTAGTTCTTCGACGATTTCCCATTCAGAGGTGTTTTGGGATTTTCTATGGATGTGGATTCCTAGTTCTTTAATGTTTGAATTTTCTTTTAGGTTCAGAATTAGTTCGTTTACTTTTTTTGCGGGCATTCCGTAGACGAAGTATTTTCCGGTTCCGATTCGGTGTTCTTGGAATTTCATTCTTAGGGATATTGTTATTTTTGTTTTGGTTTGTTTGGCGGATTTTGTTAAATTTTCTAAATCTATTTCGTTATCTATTACAAAATTTGTTACGCCTTGTTTTATTATTTGGATTAATTCTTCTGTAGATTCTGCTTGAGTGAAAAATGAGATTTTAGATTTATTTTTTATCATTGGGATTTCTTCGTTTGCGTGAAGGGAGAAGCGAGTTTCTGGGGATGTTTCCTGGAGAATGTTGCCTATTTGTCTGTTGGTTTTGTAGGAGTAGGATATTTTGAGGCCTAAATCTGTTAGTATTTTTAACTGGGAGAGAAGTTTTGATTTTGAGAGGGTGAAGTGGGGGTTCATCTTAAGCTTTTTAGATAATCATTTATTTGTTGTCCTATACCTTCTGTTTTTGGATTAAAGTAATCTATATTAAGTCCGGTGTTCTCTCCTATGCGGAATTTCCCATTTTTGAATGTAAATAGTTTCTGTAGATTTTTGTCAATTAATAGGGTTATTATGGATTCCCCTTTCCTAGGCATTACCAACCAATTGTGAGATTCTATATATGTCCATTTCCCGGAATATTCTATTCCGTAGGGGCTTATGCATGTTCCGATTATTATATCCCCTTCCATTAATAAGTCTAGATCAGTTATTTTTTCTAGGTATTGTGTGGTTTTCATTTTAACAACCCTTCTTTTCGCATTTTATCCAAAGCTGAAGTTATTAAAAGTGGAAAAGTTATACACACATCGCCATTCACCGTTGCTGCTTGTCCATCATCTTTTATTTTGCCCCATGATTTTGCCTCTTGTGTTGTAGCTCCTGACATTGAGCCAGATGAGGCGTGGGATGTTGTCATGTAGATTGCGTAGTCTAATCCACCTGATAGTAGGGACGCGAAGACTGCGTAATGTTTTGAAATTGAGCCGCCTAGTGAGATTATGCCCTTTTTTTCGTCGAAGGAGAGGTCTTCTGTTATTCTTTTCATGTCGAGAATTGTGTCTACGATGAAGTCTGGGTTTTTTTGTTGGAACATGTAGAGCTGGAATCCGAATGAGGAGTCTGCAATTCCCGGGCAGTATATTGGGATGCTGTTTTTTGCTGCTTGGTGTAGAATTGAGTTTTCGTCTTTGATTAGGAGACCGATTTCGTGGAGTAGTTCTGAGCTTGAGATTCTTTGTTTTTTCTGGTATACTTGTGCCAAATATTTTGCCATCTCATCTTCAAATTTCATGTAGGCTTCGCTTTTGATTAGGAGATTTCCGATTCTGTTTTCGCCTCGTTCGTGAAGTGCTGTGTCGTCTGCGCTGAAAGATGATATTTCGAATTTTGCTCCAAGGGATTTCATGATATCTTCTTCAACTGAGCCTGATGTTGTTACAAGGATGTCTGGGATTTTCATGGAGCAGAGTTGTGCGAAGAGTCCGCGTAGTCCGGAAGTTACCATGTTGGATGTGAAGGTTAGGAAGATTTTTGTTTTTTCTCTTTTCATTTTGAGAAAAACTTTTTGGGCTTCTTTCAACTCAATTGCTTGATATCCTAGATTCCCGAATGAGTCGACCATTTCTTCGGTGGTCATATTTGGTTTGTATTTAAAATCTTTTACGGTTTTCATATGAAGTGTGTAGAAATTTAGAGTTGTGACTAGATTGACTAGTATTTTTGGATTGGAATTGCTAAACTCATAGTGATATTATTGATTGGGAGTTTTTAAGTTTTGTGAATCTGGATTTTGGCGAGCTAATATTTTATAATACAGTAGTTATAAGATAGCTTTAAATAGTAAATAATAGTCATTTTAAAATGACAGGTGGAGTTTTTATTGCCATGGGGCTTGCTGCTGCTTTTGGTTGTTCTGGTGACAAAGTTTCAAATGATAAATATATTCCTGATAATAGTTTGGTGGCTCCTATCTCTAGAAATATGAATAATCCTAATTATTCTGAGGGTGTTAAGTTTGTAAAGAGTAGTTTGAAGTCGGATTTTAGTTTTAAGAGTGATGTTACTCCTGGATTTTCTTTTAATCCGTTTAATGTGGCATTAAAAAGTGATTTTAATGAAAATGGAATTATTAAATATAAAGTTGGTGAGGATGATTTTCAGTATAGCCTTGGAGCGGGTTTTTCTGATCATAATGTTGTTGATTATTTTGAAGGTTTTAAAATTAGTAGAGGTGCTCTATTGAGGGAAGGGGAGAAAGTTTTAAAGGGAGGAAATATTAAGGATTTTAATGTTTCTGGCATGACATTGGAGGAGTTGGCAGGATTGAGGGATAAATTTGATGAGTTTTCTGCCATAAAGAAAGGGTCTGGATTCTGGGAATATGATGTTGCTTTGAATGCTACGGCAAACGCTCGGGGAATGATTAGAATTGAAGACAGATTTTCTCTTTCTAATGATTCTAATTTAAAAATAAGTCATGGTTTTTTTGGTTCAGTTGATGCTTATGGTCATTCTGGTTTTGGTGCCAACTGGAATAAAAATGATTTGAGTGCTAATGCTAATTCTAGTCTATATTATAGTTATGGGTTAATTAGTAAACATGGGCTTTTTTTTGAGGCTAAAAAGGAATCTAATAATGGGAATTTTATTGGTATTGGTATAATTAAGACACGAGGAGATAAGGATTCTTTTTCTGGAGAATATTTTGCTAATGTTAAAGTAAATGCTTCTAGTCTTGATGCTGGATTTGAATTTGGGAGACGAGAGGTTAGGGAAAAGATAGATAGTGACGGATGCCTTAATTATTTGACGGTCGGAACTGATCATAATGATACTTGGTTTTCTTCTACTTTAGGGTTTAATAGAGATGAAAAAATTGGTACTCGTGAGACAAAGATTAAAGGGAAATATATTAATGCAAGTTTGGATGGAATTAAGAAGGGGGACTTGGATTCACATATTCTGGAAAATATAAATGATGTGAGTAGTAGCGCTGTGGTTAATTTTGTTGCAGGAAAGGAAATTGGTGTGAATTTCTTTGATATTGCTGTTCACGGATATTTTAGTAATTATCCTGATAGCGTGTCTGGTTTAGGTGGAAGTGTTCGAAGTGATTTGGTAAATATCATGTCTAGTGGGAATTATTCTTTTGGTACGGTTAAATTGATTGGGAAGGGAGGAAGTTTTCGAGATAATTTTAAGGAGCGGGCTGAAGACCATGCAAGTTTTCTTCCTGGGTATATGAGAGAGAGTTTATGGAAAGGTAAAAATGGTTTTTATATTTTTTCTGAAAAAGATAATGATAGGGAAAAAGTCGGCGTTGCTATTGGTTTTAATAATGGTTTGTGTTTAGTTGGTGGTTCCATTAAGAGAAATAGGAAAGATGGTTATTTTATTGAAGCTGGCGGGGAGAATGTGAATATTAAGGCAAGTTATTTGCAGGATGATATTTCGGGTGGGGATGAGGCTAGTGTTGGTGTTGATTACAGTGTATCTAATGGAGTTTCTATTGGTGGTGGAGGTAGTATCTCAGATAATGAAACTACTGGTTTTATTAAAGTGAATTTTAGCATTTAGTTTTTTAGTAAATAATATAAACTTCTAATTATTTAAATTTTTATGGGACAAAAATATTATTCCTTTGACGAACTTATTGATATGATTAATGAGCCGAATCGTAAACTTTGTCGTAAAATTTATTTAGATAATAAGGATATTTTTGAATTAGCTAAGGGGTCTAATGTTAAGCATCATTATTGGGAGGGTGGGTATATTGGGCATTTGACTGAGGTTATGAATATTGCTGTTCGGTTATATGATAATTTGAATTCTTGTAGGGAATTGCCTTTTTCTTTGTCGGATGTTTTGTTGATTTTGTTTTTGCATGATTTGGAAAAGCCTTGGAAATATGGAGGGGATAGTGAGAGGGCTGAGGAGATTAAGTCGTTTTCTAGCAGTAAGGCTTTTGTTGAGAACAAGGTCGTTGAGTATGGTTTTGAGTTGAGTGTTAATCATTTGAGTGCCTTGGAATATGTTCATGGGGAGGGTGAAGATTATCATCCGAGTCGTTTGATACAGTCTCCACTTGGTGCTTTGGTTAATGCTTGTGATAATTTGAGTGCTAGGGTTTGTCCTGATTTTCCTAAGGATAAGTTTGATTCTTGGAAGGGATAGGTTATTTTTTTGTTATTTTTTTAATATTTTTTTTAAACTTTTCAAACTCTGTTATTGGAACCATTGCACCTGTTGCTTCTTCGTGTCCTCCGCCTGTTGCTCCTAATATATCTTTTGTTGCTTCTTTTGTTATTTTTAATGCATCTTTTCCTCGGATTGATATATTGGCTTTTTCGGGTTTTAAGAATGCAACTATTATTAGTTTATCTTTATGGAGATACATCAGGCGGTTTGATATTTCTGAACTCATTGAAGTGTTTCCAGAATAAGTGAAGAAAATTAGAGGTGTGTTTTTGTCTATTTGTGATTCTGCTTTGTCTATTTGTTTTTGTAAAAATTTTTCTAATTGATTGACATGTTTATGAAATTGTCTTGTAGAGGGGTTTTCTTCTAGGATGTCATAAGGAGTTGTTGCTCTAAATAGATACCTGATTAATTGGAGAATATTTGTTGTTGTGTCCATTAATCCGAAATTTAGTTTTCTTGCTATTTTTCCTATTGTTGTCGCCTGAAGTGCTGTAAATACTTCGGTATTTGGAGGAAGGAGCTCTGGATTATCACTAGAAAATTTTTCTGCGAAGTCTGGCATATATACATCTCCAATACATCCTATAGTTGCTAGCCAGAGATCCTGTTGCCGATTGAATATTTTTTGTGCGATGTAGGATGTTGGTTCTGATGAAGGGTAGGAATTATAGTATGATGTTTTTTGTATTATTTCTTTTGGTGTTTTGGTTTCGTGATGGTCGATCCAAATTAGTGGAATATTTTTTTCTTCTGCGTGATTTGCGAACTCTTTGCTTAGCTCTGCTTTGTCTAAAATTATGATTGCGTCGGGATTAAGTTCGTCTATTTTTCTTGTATATTGCCCTTTTAAGTCTGGGAAAGATTTTATTGCTACGCCGCGTCCTCTGTCTAGTGCTCGGCGTAATATTAGGAATGAACAAAGTCCATCGCAGTCATTATCGTAGAAGAAGAGTGGGTTTTGTGATATCTCTAGTTGGTTACGAATTTTCGTGAGCTGGCTGTTTGTTAACATGTTATTTTTCCACCTAATATTTGTTCTCGTAAATTTCCTATCTCTTTATAGATATTAACATTTCTGTTTTTTAGGATTGGCTCCAGGTAAGACGGTTCTATTTTCAAAATATTGTCTAGGTTTTTATTTAGTTTGATTATCTGAGATGTTTCTTTTGCTGATATTGTTAGGTGAGATAGAAATCTGTATCCCTTTGGAGAGATGGATTCTTCTGTGGATTTTTCTAAGATGAGTCTTGCAATGGACTCGATGTCTAGTAATCCTTCGAATGTTAAGTTGGCCAGTAGGGTTTTGGCTTTTTTTAGTGGTAGAGTTGAATAGTCTCTTAAAATTTCATTTTCTGATTTTTCTACTCCTCTTAATATTTCTCTATATCTCATATGCATAATGCTTCCTTCTTTTCCTAATTCTGTAAAGTTTCGTTTTATTGATTCGGATATTTTTAGTACCATTTCTGATCTTTGGACTACTTTACATACATCGCTTACTGAAACCAACTCAGACATTTCTAGAATATTTAGGTTTGTGATATGTTCTGTTAATATTTCTTTTTGTTTTTCTAGGATTTGAAGATTTGAGGTTATGTTTCGGAGAAGTTCACCTGTTGATTTTAGGTAGTATCTTGATGAACCGTGATAGAGTGTTGTTTTTTTTCTTCTCTCGGAAATTGCTATTACGAAGGTGTGTGCTTGTCTTGCGGTTCGTTCTGCTGCCCTATGTCTTGTTCCGGTTTCTATTGAGAGAATACTGGCATCTGGGTTCATTAGAACATTTGCGTGAAGGATTCGTTTTAAATCTTGAGACACGATGATTGCTCCATCCATTTTGCAGAGTTCGAAGAGTTTTTGAGAGGTAAATCTTGAATTGATTCTAAATCCTCCTTCGAATATGTTTTGACTTTGTAGGGGGGGAGAATAAAATACTATCATTGCTCCTAGATCTGATCTTAGAACATCGTCTATTACGGTTCGAAGGGATGTTCCAGGTGAGACTAGTTTTAGAAAATCTAGAAAAGTTTTTTCTTTTTCGGCTGCCATGAGGTTGAAAGGTTATACTTGTTTTTATAGTTTTATATAAATGAGAGATATTTTCTTATAAATTGGAAATTAAATTTTTTGAATTATTCGAAATGATATTTTTTATGATTTATTTATTTTGGGAAGATTTTTAACGTTGTATTTATTTATTGGATTATGAAATGTATTGTTGGAATTGAAAGCACTGCTCATACTTTTGGAATTGGTGTTTTAGATATATCTGGCAAGATTCTTTCCAATGTTAAAGATTCGTATACCACTGAAGAAGGTGGGATGATTCCTCTAGAGGTTCGGGCGCATCATAAAAAAGTGAGTGATAAGGTTTTTGAAAAGGCTTTGGGTGAGGCAGGGGTTAAAGAGAAAGATGTTGAGGTTGTTTCGTTTTCTAATGCTCCTGGCTTGGCGCCTTGTTTGCTGGAGGGTATGGCTTTTGCTAAGAAGTTGGCTAAGAGGCTAGATGTTCCGTTGATTGGAGTTAATCATTGTGTTGCTCATTTGGTTGTTGGGGAAAGTGTTGGGGCGAAGGATCCCGTTATGCTTTATGCCTCTGGAGCAAATACCCAAATTATTGCATGCGAATCTGGGAAGTATAGAATTTTTGGGGAGACTCTTGATTTAGGTGTTGGGAATTTTATTGATAGTGTTGCCAGGACTATGAAGTTGGGTTTTCCTGGTGGACCGAAGATTCAGAAGTTAGCTGAGCAATATAGGAATAAAGATGAGTTATTGGAATTGCCATATTCTGTTAAGGGAATGGATGTTTCGTTTTCTGGGATACAAACTAAGGTTAGGAATTTTTTGCAAAAAGGAGAGAGTAAAGAGAAATTGTCATTTGCTATGCAGGAGAATGTTTTTGCTATGTTGGTTGAGGTTGCGGAGAGGGCTCTTGCGCATACGGGAAAGAGTGAGCTGTTGATTGGTGGTGGTGTTGGTTGTAATGATAGGCTGGTGGAGATGTGTGAGATTATGTGCAGAGAAAGGGGCGTTAAGTTTTTTTGCCCAGATAAAAGTTTGTTAGTTGATAATGGAGCAATGATTGGATATTTGGGGTTGAAGATGTTTCAAGCTGAAATGGGGACAAAAGATTACAGCACCGTAGATATTGCCCCCAGAGAAAGAACAGATGATGTAGAGTTTTTGTGGTAGGAGTTAAACTGGTATCGGATGAAGGAGAGATTGGCGATTGGTAATTGCGGTGAGGTTCAGATTTTTACTCCTTTGATTTTTGAAGGGACTGGGCTGCTTAGGAAATTAAGGGAGGCTGCGTAAGTTTTATAAAGGCAAATTTCAATTGAATTATACCAATGAACGCAGAAGCGTGAGGATTTATTCTCGATTGGAACTAAATAAAAAAATATAAAATGGTAACAGTATACGATATTGTAGAGAAAGCGGCTAAGACCGGAAAGGTTGACAAGGGTGTTAATGAAGTAACTAAAGCAGTTGAGCGAGGAATCGCTAAATTGGTAGTTGTTGCATCTGACATTGATCCGAAGGAATTAACACAGCACTTACCTATTCTTGCGAAAGAAAAAGGTATTAAGTTTGTCGAGGCTGATTCACGAGAGAAGTTAGGAATCTCTGTGGGAATTAATAGACCTACGGCTGCAGTGGCTGTGTTAGAAGAAGGCGAAGCTAATCTAGACTCTTTGGATTAATTTCCTCTTAACTTTCGAGCGAATTTGAGATGCGCTTGAAGTTTAATAAATAATAATAAAAACAAAATAATGGCAAAACCAGATAAGAAACAAGACAATAAGGAAAAGAAGAAGCAGGGTGGAAGTAAGGGTTCTGATAAACTTACTGAAGAGGGTGCAGTTCCTGCTATTGTTGAGGCGATTGTTGCTCGAGGTGGAACTAGGGGGGAAATTAGTCAGGTTAGTTGTAAAATTTTACAGGGGAAAAATAGAGGAAAATCTATGAGAAGAAATGTTCGAGGACCAATCAAACCTAGGGATATTTTGATGTTGAGAGAAACTGAAATTGAAGCTCGAAGAATGGGTAAGAGACCACATAGGGGGAGCAAGTAAGATGCCAGTTTGTACTTTTTGTAAAAATAATTATGAATTTCCAAAGGGAACTACTGTCGTTCAGAAGGATTCTTCTGTGAGGTATTTTTGTAGTTCTAAGTGTAGGAAGAATATGGAGATGGGTCGATTGAATAAGAAGGTTAAGTGGATTAGAAAATCTAATGTTGTTAAGGAAGAAAAAGCAAAGAAGGATGCGGCTTATAAGGCTAGAATGGCTGCGGCTGCTGATTTGAAGAAGTGAGATTTTTAGGATGATGGGAATAAAGAAACAGGGATTTAGAAAACAGTTTGCGTGATTTTAGGACTGATGCTCTTATTTGTCTTTGTAATATGAATAAGTTTTCTGGTAAGAGAGACAAGGAGCTATTTGATGGTTTTTATTCGACGTATAGAAGTTTTGAGGAGTTTTATCTTTCTTCTGGCGGGAGAAGTTTCCGAAAGAGATTTATGAAAAATGTTCTGAAATAGTATTACTTGCCTATGTCCTGGATATTGATTAGTGATATTTATTTTTATAATTTTTTTAGTAGTTTTTTATTTCTCGACGACGATTTTGTGTTTTTTGACCTAAATGTTTATAAAGTAATGTTGTTTTTTTGATGTATGAGAGGGAATTATTAGTGATGGAAGATAATTATGCAGCTAAAGATATTAAGGTCTTGGAGGGCCTCGAGGCTGTTCGAAAGAGGCCTGGGATGTATATTGGTTCTACTGATAAATATGGATTACATCATTGTGTTTATGAAGTTATTGATAATTCTGTTGATGAGCATATGGCGGGTGTTGGAAATGAGATTAGAATTACAATTAATAAAAATGGCTCTGTGGCTGTTGAAGATGACGGTCGTGGAATGCCAGTTGATATGCATCCTGTTTACAAAAAACCTGCCATAGAAATTATTGTTACAAAACTTCATGCTGGTGGTAAGTTTGATAATAAGGCTTATGCGGTTTCTGGTGGTTTGCATGGTGTTGGTATTTCTGTTGTTGCAGCTTTGTCTAAGATTATGACGGTTGAAGTTAGGAAAAATGGAAATGTTTATTCCCAGAGTTATAAGATTGGAGTTCCTGTAAGTGATTTGAAAATTATTGGAAGTTGTGGAAAAGAGGAGCATGGGACGAAGGTTACGTTTATGCCTGATGATGATATTTTTACAACATTGGAGTTTGATTATAAGACTTTGGCTACAAGATTTAGGGAGATTTGTTTTTTAAATGCTGGGCTGAAGATTGTTTTTAGTGATTTAAGGGGGGAGAAGCCTAAGCGTGATTTATTTTGTTATGAGGGTGGTTTGGTTGAATTTGTTAAGTGGTTAAATAAAACTCGGAAAGCTATTCACCAGAAGCCGATTTATTTTAAGAAAGAAGAGAATGGGACTGTTGCTGAGGTTGCGATTCAGTATAGTGATTCTTATAATGAGAATATTCAAGGCTTTGTTAATACGATTAATACAATTGAGGGCGGGACTCATGTTGTTGGATTAAAGACTGCTTTGACTAGGGTGATTAATGATTATGGGACGAAGAAGGGAACTTTGAAGAAAGGTCAGAAGTTAGCTGGTAATGATGTTCGTGAGGGGATTACCGCAGTTATTTCTATTAAAATAGAGGAGCCTCAGTTTGAGGGTCAAACTAAGACTAAGCTTGGGAATGGAGAGGTTAAGGGTATTATAGATTCTATAGCTACTACTGCCTTGACTGATTTTTTAGAGGAGAATCCTGTGGTTGGTAAGGCTATTTTGAATAAAGCTACTGCTGCTTTGAAAGCTAGAGAGGCTGCCAAGAGGGCCAAAGATTTGGTTCGTAGGAAAAATGCTTTAAGTGTTGGAAGTGGATTGCCTGGTAAGTTGGCTGATTGTTCTAGTAAGAAAAAAGAAGATACCGAGCTTTATATTGTAGAAGGAGATTCTGCTGGTGGTACTGCTAAAGGTGGTCGGGATCGAGAGACTCAGGCTATTTTGCCTTTGCGTGGTAAGATTTTAAATGTTGAAAAGTCAAGTCCATCTCGTGCCTTGTCTAGTGAGATGATTTCTAATATGATTACTGCGATTGGAACTAGTGTGGGGGATTCTTTTGATATTAATAAATTGCGTTATAATAAAATTATTATTATGACGGATGCGGATGTTGATGGACAGCATATTAAGGCTTTAATGCTGACTTTGTTTTTTAGATATGTTCCACAGTTGGTTGAGGCTGGACATATTTTTGTTGCGGTTGCTCCGTTTTATAAAATTAAGAAAGGGATGAAAGAATATTATGTTTATAATGCTGAGGAGTTGAAGGTGAAGACGGCAGAGCTTGGTGGGAAGTTGGAAATTGGAAGGTTTAAAGGTTTGGGTGAAATGAATGATGAGCAATTATGGGATACAACTATGAATCCTAAGACTCGTAGACTGAAGCAGATTTCTATTGAAGATGCAATTGAGGCTGATGAGACTTTTAGTTTATTAATGGGGGATGCAGTTGCTCCACGACGAGCTTTTATTGAAGAGAATGCGGACAAGGCGGAGGTTGATTTGTGAGTCGGTGTATATGTTGTGATGGCGGATACAGAAAGGACGTTCGAGTTTCTTTTTGTCCAAAATGTAAATCTAGGAGTGTTGGATACGTTTTTAGGTTAGGCAATTTGTTTGGTGTTGTTCCTAAGATGAGATGTAGGAGCTGTGGTTTTAGTTCAGTGACTTTTCCTGTTTTGGTTGCAAATGAGGCCGAGTTAAAAAAGGCTGTTGGGGAAATGAAAAAGAAAGTTGCCAAGAATACTGCAACACATAAAAGTGTATCTTCTAAAGTTGATACTGGTGTGCTGTTTTCATCTGGCAAAAGGAAAAAAATTAAAAAGAAAACTGCTGGAACTAAGAAGGGAGCTAAGAAAAAATGAATACAGCTGTTAATATTAAAGATGCTATGAAAGATTCTGCTGAATTTGAAGTTAAGCGTAAAGAGATGAGGGCCTCGGTTAAAGCAAAGGAATTAATTGATGCTGAGATTTCTGGGGAGATGCGTGAGGCTTATTTAAATTATGCAATGAGTGTTATTGTTGCTCGAGCTTTGCCTTCGGCTGAGGATGGGTTGAAGCCGGTTCATAGAAGGATTCTTTGGGGTATGAATGAGATGGGTGTTTTTCATAATAAACAAACAAAGAAGTCCGGTCGTATTGTGGGGGATGTTATGGGTAAGTATCATCCTCATGGTGATGCTTCTATTTATGATGCTATGGTTAGAATGGCACAAAGTTGGAGTTTGAGATATCCTCTTGTTGTTGGTCAGGGTAATTTTGGTTCTATGGACGGGGATTCAGCTGCTGCATCTAGGTATACCGAGGCTAAGATGGAAAAGATTTCTATGGAATTAATTGATGATATTGATAAGAATACTGTTCCTATGATGAAAAATTATGATAATAGTCTAGATGAGCCTATTGTGATGCCTGGTCGTTTACCTAATTTGTTTTTAAATGGGGCTTCTGGTATCGCAGTTGGTATGGCTACAAATATTCCGCCTCATAATTTGAATAATATTTGTGATGCTATTATTACTTATCTGAATAATCCTAAGTGTGAGGATAGTGAGTTGATAGCTGCCATTAAAGCACCTGATTTTCCCACAGGTGGAACTGTTAGTGGTGAAATTAGGAGGATTTATACTGAAGGTAAGGGTAAATTGACGCTTGATGGTAAGACCACTATTGAGGAGCCAAAGACTACTAAGACCAAGACTAAGGTTGTTATTACAGAGATTCCTTATCAGGTTAATAAAGCTAATTTAGTTGAGCAGATTGCTAATCTTACTAGAGATAAAAAATTGCCGGATGTTTCGGATATTAGGGATGAGTCTAGTAAGGGCAAAGTTAGAATTGTTATTGAATTAAAGAAGATGAGTGAACCTAAGTTTACTTTGAATAGGCTATATAAATATACACAACTTCGTGTTTCTTTTAATGCAAATATATTGGCGTTGGTCAATAGAGTTCCTAAAATGTTAATATTGCGTGAATATGTGAAGGTTTATGTGGCGCATAGGCAAGGTGTTATTCGTAAAACTAAGGAGTTTGATTTAACTAAAGCTGAGAAGAGGTTGCATATTGTGGATGGATTATTGGTTGCACAGTCTAATATTGATGAGGTTGTTCGTTTAATTCGAGCGGCTAAAGGTAAGGCAGATGCGGGAGCTCAATTAAAGATGAAATATAGTTTAAGTGATAGTCAGGTTGATGCTATTTTAGAGATGAAGTTGCATCAAATTACTTCCCTTGAATTTGATAAATTGAAGAATGAAGAGAGTAATTTAAAGGAATTGATTGATAAATTAAATAAGATTCTTGGAGATGAGGAGTTGATTTTGAATATTATTCGAAAGGATTTAAACTATCTAAAGGAGAAGTATGGAGATAATAGGAAAACTAAATTAGTTGGAAAGGTCGGGGATTTTGAGGAAGCTGATTTGGTTGATAAGAAAGATGTAGTTGTTACGATTACTGATAAAGGTTATATTAAACGATTAGATTTGGAACAGTATAAGGAGCAGAAGAGGGGAGGGAAAGGTGTAATTGGCTCTGGTTTGACTGAAGGTGATTTTGTCAAGGAGTTGTTGACATGTTCTACACATGATTATATGCTTTTCTTTACCGATAAGGGAAAGGTTCATTGGCTGAAGGCTTATGAGATTCCGGCTAGTTCTAAATTAACTAAAGGTCAGGCTATTGTTAATTTATTACAGTTGAGAGACGAAAAAATTACAAGCGTTTTAGCCGTTAAGAAGTTTGAGGATTTTTTGATGATGGCTACTAGAAAAGGTATTGTAAAAAAGATTGAATTGAGTCAGTTTGCTAATCCCAGAAAAGGGGGAATTAAGGCTATTAAGGTTGTTGAAACTAACGATGTTTTAATTGGAGTCAAGCCTATGAAAGAAAATCAGGAAATTTTATTAGTTACGAAGAATGGGAAAGCGATTCGGTTTAAGAGTGAAGATGTTCGTCCTATGGGTCGTGCGAGTTACGGGGTGACTGGAATTAAAATGGATGGGGATGATG
>VAPK010114406.1_pt1 | contig 24312 bp, 19 predicted proteins | sample 3395031 | NCBI WGS metagenome assembly VAPK01 (sample SAMN08290443, study PRJNA428436) | hydrothermal vent metagenome | isolation source: Deep-sea hydrothermal vent chimney 1 | place: Pacific Ocean: Juan De Fuca Ridge
TGACAAAATAAACGATTTTACACTTGTTTTATAGTATTTATCACACTTGAATAAGATTTGTTACACTGTAGTGTATAAAACTAAGGACGAGCTAGGGTTTATAAGAACAGAGTTTTTTTAATAAAATTTTTAGGAGAGATTTATGATGGAAAAAATGTTACATCAACTAGTGATTATAAGCGCGACGATGGTAATCGGGTTTGTTGCGTCGAATGTGAGCTTAGCAATCAATTCCGAGAACCGAGTTGAAAAGGAAAATTTCCATGTTGAGCTTAATGAAAAGTCTCATTATTTCTGGTATGACGGCAATGAGAAAAGATCTGTTTGGGTCAATCCGAAATTAGTGGCTGAATTTGATCCAAAGCCTGAAACGAGCACGCAATTAAAATTATTGAATGCTGTAGAAGATGTTGCTACTCAGTCCTCTTCCTATGTTCGATTTTTGGCGCTTGATAGCGAAGAGTTGAAGGGAACGGTTGTTGAAAATTTTAAGAGAGAAGCCAATAGACAAATTTCACCTGTATTGCATGACAGTGCATCCACCTCGGGAACCAAAAAGGCCTTGCCTGGCAATGTCTTAGTTCAAATGAAACCAGAGTGGAGTCAGCAGCAAATAGATACTTGGTTTAAGCAGCATCATTTAATTGTCATTAAGCCATTAAGCTTTGCCCCCAACGCTTTCTTAATACAGACAGAGACCGGTTTTGAATCGCTTAATACCGCTAATCGCATTTATGAAACCGGCGATGTGATACTCGCTTCACCTAATTGGTGGCAGGAAATGTCTCCGCAGTAATATTCGTAAATTTAAACTGATTTCAAGAAAAATAGACTCGTCGTGTGGATTAAACGCCGCCAATCCACACTGAATCCGACTCAAAAACAGATCAATATACTCTGCTATTCTCCTTATTTCAATGCCCTGCTTCCACTTACTTTTCCCTTACAAATGATGATCGGGATATACTCCGATCATCATTTTAACTACGTTTGATTCCACATTGAGTTATATTTAATGGTGTATTATTACGCTCAATCATTCATGAATAATAGTGGATAAAAAGTGGTTATCACATGCCCATTCTTTAGCAATCGACATTCCGTTGTCACGGGGAGTCACAGTTGTATTTATGAATGAATTATGATTAGCCTTGTTAATCAATACTGGGAGGTTAGTATGAAAGAAAGGACGATTTTCTCGATGTTTATTGCACTATTAATAGTCAGTTTTCTGCCATTTTTTAGCTTTTTTCCAGAAACTCCGTCTTTAGCTTTAGCTTGGATTTTAGCTGACATGGTAGCTTTTGCAACATTACTAATCATTCTTATTATGTCTAATTATAACGAATTGAGGAAAGAGGGATTGTAATCACTGATTGAATTTTGGAGACGAATGAATTTATTACTGGTTAATTTATTAGGATGTACTTTGATTTGAGGAGCATCTATTGTCAGTGCTTTGCGTGCTTTTTTTATCAATTGATAGGTAAATAAGCTTTTGCTCTGTCGAAAAGGAGGCTTCTCCCCTAGCCCTATTATAAAAAGAATAAATTTTTGGTAATTATGATTAACACCCATGGGAAAGTGATGATATTTTTTCATCAATGGCTACTGGATAGGTTGGTCAATATTGGGAGATTGAAGTGAAAGAAAAAACCATTTTTTTTATTTATGTTGCATTATTCATCGCTAGCTTTGCACCGTTTTTTAATTTTTTTACAGAAAATTCACTGTTAACTTTAGCTTGGATTCTTGGTGTAATGGTAGCGTTTTTGACATTAACAGTTATGATATACTTGGGTGGTTATTTTAACACGCTCGGCATGGAAGAGTAGGCTTGACGCGATGCTAATAACGCTTATTACACTTTTATGTCTATATATGTTGTTTACGGTTTGGTTAGGGGTAAGAGCAAAGCAGCAGAATACGAATGAAGCGAGTGACTACTATCTAGCAGGACGAAATGTCGGTTGGTTTGGGCTTTCTTTGACATTATTTGCAACATGGATGTCAACGATCGCGATCCTCGGCTCGCCGGGTTACTATTTCTCGCAAGGCGTGTATTGGTTTTTACCTCACAGCTTGCTGGTGGTAGCTAGTCCAATTTTATTATATTTTTTAGGACGACGTATATGGGCGCTGGGAAAAAAATATAACTATGTGACACCTGGTGATTTGCTTGGCGACAGATATCATAGTCGATTTTTAAAGGTTGTTGTTGGGTTTTTGTCAATCATCGCACTGGTACCGTATACGATGATTCAGATAATTGGAATTGGAACTATTATCGAAATCGGAACAAAGGGAGATATCCCCTATTGGGGGGGGGGGTCGTTATGGCGATTATGGGGGTGGGAATATATAGTTATATTGGTGGTATCCGGGCAATTATTTGGACTGACATTGTTCAAGGGGTCTTGTTTATTGCTGTTATGCTCATTGGTGCCTACCTTGTCGTTTCGTTAACAGATAATTTTTGGGCAGGTTTGCTGGAAACGGTGGCTAAAAAACCTGAATTATTTGCTTTTAATCCAGACGACTGGGGTGAGGTGCTTACCATTGCATTGATTTGGACTGTTGGTTATATTCTATTACCTCACATGTGGCAAAGAAGTTATATGGCTGACTCTGTACAAAGTTTAGGGAAAAGTGCTGCACTGGGCAGTGTGATGGCACTACTGTTTATTATTATCCCATCAATGTTGATTGGATTTTGGGGAGCTGGAGTACTAACTTTGCCAGGTAATTCAGACACATTCGTACCCACGTTATATGCTCAAATAGCCCCCCTGTTACTACCGATTTTAATTCTTGCTACATTTGCGGCAGGAATGTCTACCATCGATTCACAATTATTATCGGCTTCATCGGTGTTACTAAAGGACATTGTCGAGCCCATCACTGGAAAACTTTCAGAGAATACCGAAAAAAAAATTGGTCGGCTATTTTTTCTTTGCTTTGTTGGCCTGCTGGCGATACTCGCACTCACTAAGTTGGGGGGAGATACGATAGTCTTTATTGCCAGCAAAGGAACAGGTATCGCGATGCTTTTTTTAGTCCCACTCCTTGGTGCCTTGTTTATTAAAAATCCGTTTGCTTTGACAGGAATTTTAAGCTTGGTCGTTGGCGCGCTGGTTCTACTATCACTTGAAACTGGCTTGGTAACGCTAGAAGCTCCTTATGGCATTGGTGCGCCGATCATTGCCTTGTTTTGTCAGATAGGTGTATTTTTTATTGTTCATAAATTTATGATGAATTATACCTAAATATTAAACGCGATGGATATATGGATTTTTTAAACCGCTAATGACTAAACACAAAATAAATCCTGCTTTCTCAAGAATATTACAGAGAATACGAAAAACGATGACAGAGGCTTGGAACGCCTATGACCTGCAAGAGTTTTCGCCATCGGAGAGGGCAACGCATTTATTGACGGTGGCTGTCGAAGAATTAAAAAAAAACCACCTTCCCATGAGCGATCAACAGGACTATTTCCTCATATTCGTTTCGTTATATTTAATTATGTGCCGTGGAAACATTTTGAGTCACGTACGACAGTATCCTATTTTAATTTTTCGCCGACAATTATTCAAAAAGAACCCTTTCATAACACCAATATCGTCGACATAATAAAAGGTATCGAGAAAGAACCCATAGACAATTCAACACATAAAGTTATTTTAGAAAATGAGGATTTAGCAAATGTCGATGGGGCCGTATTTCAAACCGCATGGACAAATCGGTGGAATGAATATCTTTCGATTGGTACACCGAATATAAGCAAAGTCGATGGCTTTTCTTCTTGGAATGAATTTTTAATGAATCATTCAGAGTATCCAGGAAATATGGGCGTGATATGGGATTTAAAAGGATTAGATAAATCAAATATATCGGGTGATTATGTATTGGAGAAAACATTTTTAGCGACCGACCATAAAGAAATATACAGTCTGGAGCTCAAAGAATTTTTGGAATTATATGCGAATAAACTTGACATAAAGGCCATCGATCAAGTTGCGAAAATAAGAAATTTATGTGTGGCTAGCAATAATATTCCTAAAAAATTTTGGAAGTCAGATAAGGCCATTGAGCGTGCTTTAGCATCGCTTTATTGGGGCTTTGGTATTTGGGGGGCGAGTAGTTTTATAAGTCTACCTGTTACTTATGCCTCTTTATCCGCCGGACGAACAGGGGTTTTATCCATTGGTTCAACTCACCCTTTAAATACTTTGGAACTTTCCAATTGGTCTCTGATTGCTAATTATGTACTTGGTACCTTGCTGAATCTGGAAGCTGAGGCAAGGATCATTCGATCGACAACACAATATGTCTATCGTGTTGGACATCCATTCAAGAACAGATCTAATAGCATTGCTCGTTTTTCAGCAAATCTTATTAAAGACTTTAAACGTTTACTTGTCAGTCATAAAATGGAGATGAGCGAAGATCTAAAACAGGGATTGACGCAACATATAAAGGATTTGAAAGTGCTAGGCAGCAACAGTGATAAGATGTCAGGTTTTGGTAGCCTGGTCAATTTTTTATCTGCTTTATCAATAGAAAATAATGTGTGGTCTGAAAAAAGAGCTAAAAGATGGCTAACAGAGGTACCGGTATCGGTTTGTGGCTTGATAGCTGATGTCTCTAGGGATAGCTCTCATGGCGAAAATTCGGAGCTAAAGATAAATTTAAAATTCTCATCAGAATTAGATCAATTATATTTTGTGTGCCAGGTGAACAATAATAATCCTTCCCGTTATTTAGGAAAAGAGTTATTTTCCGCTATTTTTTTCGAGTTAACGGTGAATGCTATCCATCATGGACTGATTGAGGGAGATGTGGTAATTTTAATGGTCTCATATAATGCTTCTTATCCACATAAAGGTTTGACGCTAACCAACAAAGTGGATATTGAGCATGTTCGCTCAGATCTAAGTTTTGATATTGCTGAATATAATATTCATGGTGCCGGTGGCGAAACACTGGCGGGACATTTATTATCAGAGCTGATTATAGGAGCCCCGAAATTGAAAAGAAGAATCTTTAAAGAAGATGATAGTTACTATTTTCAATATATAGTTGACCTGCCAGTTAAAAAAATAAATGGAGTGAGTCATGAGTCATAGTAAAATTACTATTTTACTTATTGATGATGAGCCCACCTTTACGATTCATAAAGGTGTTGTTGATTTAAGTTATGGTTGTTCTGAAAACGAAGAAATAGCAATACATGAGAATTTCAATCTGATTTGGTTGAAAAATATAAATGAAATAAAGGCTTATTTTGATGGTGTCAAAGATTTAAAGAATGTGGGTAGTCGTGTGATAAACGCATTAGGTATTCTTCCTGAAATCATTGTTTTTGATTATTGTTTGACGCGCGGCACAACGAGTCAGATGGATAGATTAAAAGATCCAACCAATCCAAATATACCGCTTTATGCAGAACTTAAGAAGTTACGACGTGGGTATAAAAGATTGTCAGAAGTGCTCAAAGAAAGCCCACCAAAAAATGTTAATCGTAGCGGTAGTGATCGGTATGGATTGGTATCAGGTGCCTTATTGTTTACTTTTTTTTCGATTATATAACGACGGGTGTTCCAACGACAGCGCATTTTGATATCGGACAATCGTCTGACGAGGCGAGCTATATAGAGTGGTGCTTTGAGAAGCAAATGCGCTTTGCTGACACAGAACGACCACGCCTTGAATGGGGGCAGCTATTATTCGAATCATTGAGAGGGGTTCGTGATGCGATGCTTGATCTTGCTGAAAGTGGATTAATTAAATTCAATGTTTATGATTTAAACAACACGATGCAAAACCTAGGTGAACCGCCATTTACGTATGAAATGATGACGAAAGCCACGATTGAATTTACTCATGCAACCTATGGAAAAAAGAAGTTATTACTGAGTGCTTTATTTTTTGATCATTTTTTCGATAGAGAAGGCAATACACTGCTAAAGCAATCGGATCAGAATGAGGTACATGGAATTGCGAGAGACTCAGAACTTATTGTCACGACGCATTTAAAAGCAATTATAAATAGTGCTTTACCGGTTGATATTAGTGAATATACGAGTTCAGTTGAGCTTTGTATGTTATATATTAAGGCATGGAATGAGGATGAACTACTAGAGCCATCGTTTCTAACCAATCGAGGTTATGACAAGGACCGAAAAAAACGTCTTTTCTTGTTAGCGATGGTGCTCTTGTTAAAGCATATTGAAGTGGTCGATCACAAAAAACATTTCAGAGCACTACTCGCAGAAGTCTATTTTCCCGAATATAATAAAGATGCGAAGCGTAAGGCCTTGCAAAAATCTGATATTAAAATATCGGATATACTGCGTGGTAAAATATCAGAAGAAGATAAAAGTATAATCAAGTTGCATGCACACGAAGTTTCATCGTGGCCGCAATGGTGGAAGTTATGAGAAAAATGCATAGAGGTTATCATATGAATATGATCGATGAGATCAACCAAATTGAAAACCAGATAATTTTAGAATATAGGGCGTTACCTGTGTGGCGAGAAATTGAAGGCATGAATAAAAGTGAATTGTCGGGTTTGTTGGTTAACAATTATAGATATTCCGCACAGTTTCCAAAAATCATTGAAATGGCTTATTCCAATGCTAAGCATGATGATTCTTTATCAGCACTTGATCATATCGTGCAAGAGGAAAATACCCCGGATGAGCATGTATTAATGCATCAGCACATGTTAACAGCCTGTCGGCTCGAAATCCCCCAAGTTTTAAATATTTCAACCGTCACCACCGTTGAATCGTTAGTGGAAAAATCAATGGAATATGCAAAAGTGCAAGATGACAGAAGTGAATTGGCCATGCTCTGCTTCTTCAGAATAGGGGCAGAAATACTCGCAGGGGAATTGTATTCTGTGTTGAGGAAAGTGGTTCCTAAGGCGTTTAATGTGTCGGAAGAGAAGATTGAATTTATTACTTTGCATGCCGATCATGATTGCAAATCGACGGATTTAGGAATCATGCCAGATGATACACATAAAGACAGTGAGGGTCGAACACCTCACGCCGATCATTTTAATTCTGCGATTACTGCTTTAGTGAGAAAAATTGGTGTAGAAGCTTTGCCATCCGCAAAAAAGGCTTATAAAGAGGCATTTGAGATCAGAAAGTCTTATATGGAATATTTGGTTGGTGCAGAAGAACGTTGTTTCTTTGATGGATATCGGTGCTAAATAATGAGTGCCTGATCGGGGAATAATTTCAGAGAAAAATAAAGGGGTAGTGTGGATTAAGCGTAGTAAATCTATCATGAACATGCGTTGAAGATCAATGAATGCACTCTGGCCTTATCATTATTTCAATGTCTTACTGGCATGTTATTACATCACATCATGGCGGATGTGGATTCGCTACGCTTAATCCACGCTACCCGAGGAAAAGAAGATGACGCGGTATTTTTTAATGATTTTTTCTGACGCCCGTCTAAACTTACGTTATTTCAATAAGCTTTGATCATTTATTTTCACATTCCCACATATTTTTTCAGTAATTTCAAATAATGGCGACTGACAGGAACATCGTGCCCAGATGTGGTTTTTATTTTTGCGAGGCCATTTTCTAGTGGGATGAGTTCATCAATTTGAGCAAGGTTAATCAAGTGTTGACGGTGACAGCGGAATAACTCGGTTTTGGCTTCGATGGTGGCGAGTGTCAGTTCGGTATAATATTCTTTGTCGGTGCATACTACGTAGATTCCGCAGACATCAGATCGCACATATTGAATGTCTTCTGGTTTAATAAATTTTATTCGATGATTGAAAATACAGGGAATAATTTTAAGCATTCGATTCGGATAAGGAGACACTTCTACACTTGGATTTGAAACCTGATTTCGGATTCTCTCGATGGCTTGATCAAAGCGATCTTCTCCCACGGGCTTTTGCAAATAATCTAGCACGCCTTCTTTGTAGGCACGCACTGCGAAATCGCTCTCTCCCCCGGTGACAACCACGACATGTGGATGATGTTCCTCTGGCGCTATATAGTCAAGTAAAGTAAAACCATCATGGCCTGGCATGATTATGTCCAGAAAAATGGCATCGGGTTTGTGTTCGCGGATTTTGCGTAGGGCAGAAAAAACATCTTCACATCGGGCCGAAATCCAAAAATCACCGTGTCGCTCCAGCAAGTAGGCTAGCTCTTGTTGTGCGAGGGGTTCATCATCAATGAGAATAACGTTTATGCTCATGATTGCTTCCTGAAAGGTAGGGTTAGGGTAACGGTGGTGTACTGATTCGGTTCACAATCCACACTCAATCCATATTGGCCACCGAACAGCTCTTTAATTCGCCCGTCAACATTTTTCATGCCGAGGCCTTTATTGGTCGATGCTTGAGTGGACTGATATTGTCCTGCATTATCTTTGACTTCAATACGGATCAGCCGATTCGCGACTTGATAGGCATGAATGTGGATGATGCCAGGCATCAACAAGCGGGATGTGCCATGTTTGATGGCATTTTCTACCACCGGTTGCAGACTAAAGCTGGGCAATAGTGCATTCATTAGTTCCGGCTCAATGCTTTTTTCTATTTGCAGTTTATCGCCATAACGGACAAGTTCAATGCTGAGATGGGCATCTAAATGTTCCAATTCTTGCCCCAATGTACTGGTCTCATTGCCTTGTTTAATGTTCTTGCGCATCAGGAAGGCAAGCTTAGCCAATAGTTCTTTGGCACGTGTCGTATCCGTTCGCATGACGGCAGAGACAGTGTTCAATGCATTGGCCAAGTAGTGGGGATTAATCTGGGCGATCAGAAGTTTGTGTTCTGCAATGGCTAATTGCTCTTGATAGATGCTCAATCGCATTTGCTCGGATAATAGATCAGCAACACCTTTACCCAGGGCGCGATTTAATTTTGGAAAAAACCGGCGTTTAGGTTCGAATAACAGCAAGACACCAAGCACATTTCCGTCCACGGCAAGTGGTGCAATGAGAGCGGAATTCAATGGGCAATTGGTGGCGATGGTGCATTGAAACTGGTGTGCACTGCCATCAATAAAGATGACTCGTTGTTGCTCAATGGCTTTTTGAATCAGGCTAGCGGCGATTTCATCGCCTACTTGATGATGATCCGTTCCAATCCCGGCGATTGCCATGATTTTATTGTTGTGATTGGTAATCGCTACCGTTGCAATTCGGGTTTCCTCTCGAATAATGTTAACAATTTTCTTAGCGGCACGTTCATTGAAACCATATTTAAGCACATCGACTAAGTACTTGGCCATATGCAGCGCGCTGGTGGTGTATGAGGCGCCAGAGCGTTCTCTATCATTTAATATGGTAACAAATAGCGCGGCCCCGATACTGTTGCCGATTAAACTGGGCAGAGTGGTAATTTGAATCAAGGCGAGGGCTTCGTTGAATGAATTGGCGAAGGGAAAGACGAGTGCCTTCATCATCAATTCAGCGGTACAGACAGTCGCCACTGCTATTTTCCAGTCAAAGCGCATGGCCTGATTCTTTCGTACCATGAGAAGATAAACCAGGCCTGATAAAACACCGGCCAAGGTAGTCCCCAGGAAACCAGCTATGTCGGTAGCGCCGCCCAGATTGTATCGGTATATGCCTGAAGTTAGACCAACCGCTGTTCCAAGCACGGGACCGCCCAAAAAACCGGCGAGCACGGCGCCGATAGAGGGGGAATCCACTTGTGTCCAATGGTGGTCTTCGGGACTGAGGGAAACATTCGTGGCCAACACTGAGCCCATGATTGAAATAAAGGAAAAAATGCCATAGAGCAACAGCCAGTCACGTTTTCGAAGTGAATTTTTAACCAGTAGTTGAAAAGCACTCGAACGGCTGAACAGAAAGGCAATGACAAACAATATCGCGACTTGTTGGAAAATACTGAAGAGATGTGCACTGTTAAGCCAGGGCGAGTCCAGTGATATTTCGGGAATGGAATATAGCTTTTGAATAAAAAAATCCAAATCTATGAATTCTCCGGTAACATTATTGATCAATTAATCAAAGAAGGAGCCTAGCAGCAGTAAGCATGACCGATTATCAATAAAGTATCAAGCGCCAAAAAATAGTCGAGCAAATCCAAGCCATTGTTGGAGTTGTCAAATAGGCTTAAGGAATGGACTAAGCAATGACTTTCCATCTCTTCTTTTAACCGCTCACATTGATTCCAGGAAGTAGTGCAAATGTATTTGTTCATGTTTTGCTGCCCATGCCCAATGTCGGCTAACTATAAACCTCACCCAATATACCGTCTTGCAACCATTGTTGTAATAACATTGCAGCTTGAGTTGCATCATCATTCTCGTTATTGTTGCTTAATGCAACGCAAATTTCACCAAAAATTTTTTCACATCTTAAGCAGTTTAATGCTTTTTCTTCTAACGGTGAGATTGAGCGAAATCGCGTTTCCCATTGTGGTCGCCAAATGATCCAGCTTTCTGGCTGGGTAAGTCGCTGCGGTGGCATAGGAGCGGAATTATCTTTAATGGCTTGCCAAATTTTAATGGTATTCCATTGCATGCTTAACTGGCTAAATGATGGTAGCAGCTTGAATTTGAGATTACCCCATTGCGCCGTCTCATACTGGGATAAATGCTCAACAGAAATGGGTAGCGCATTAGCCGCATCAAATGTGAAAAGTAGTGACCATTCAAATAACGCCATTTCCGGAATCACTGAATTTTGATATTGGGTCTCAGCTGTCAGAAATTGACTGAAGTGATGACCAAAGTCACGAATGTTATAGAAAGAAGAAGGATGCTGTTGAATGTAACTTTCTGCAATGGAATAAAATTGTTTGTCACCTAATAAAGTGTGAGTACGTGGATAGCTATCGGCTAGTGCATCAACTAAGCGATAGCGATAGGCATTTTGATAAATGCTGAATCGCTGTGCAGCAGGTAATTTATCAGTCGAAACAATTTCATTTTCAAGTTGCCCATTTTTTTGTTGGATCGAACGTAAAAATTTTTGTTGCATTGTCGATAAATTTCTCATGAGCATTTTTTATCAGTCATTGCTGTTGAAATTTGTTTGGCCATCATCAATTCATTTAGAACGTCTGCTAGAGGGGGGATATTATCATCGCGCTCAATCATGGTGGAAATTTGTCCGTGGCGACGAATGGTATGTGCATACAACTGCCAGACCGGGTCGGCCACGGGGTGGTCATGAGTGTCAATGATGTGATTGTCATGATGACTGTGTCCAGCGAGGTGGATCTGCTGAATATGTTTGCTGGCAATGGCGTCAATGTAAATGGTGGGATCAAAGCCGTGATTAAAGCCACTCACGTACACATTATTAACGTCAAGCAGAAGTAAGCAGTTCGACTCTTCACAAATCGTGTTCAGAAAATCCCATTCGGTCATTGATGATTGATGGTATTCAATGTAGCTAGAAACATTTTCAATTAGAAAGGGTTTTTCTAAAAAGTCTTGCACTAACTTGATACGTTCAATGAGGTGTGTGGCTGCTTCCTCGGTGTAAGGGAGCGGCAATAAATCATGTGAGTTTTTTTGATCAATGCCGGTCCAGCACAAGTGATCGGAGATCCAGGCTGGGTTAATACGTTGTGATAATTGTTTTACTTTGTGTAAATAATCCCAATTTAATGGGTCAGTATTACCGAGCGCCATGGCGACACCATGCATTACCAACGGATACTTTTCGTTGATTTTGTCTAAAAAATAAAGAGGTTTACCACCACTCACGAGATAATTTTCAGTGATAATTTCCAACCACTCGATCGGTGCCGGTGTTGTTTCTAAAATGACTGAATAGTGATCAGGTCTCAAGCCTAATCCAAATCCGAGATAATCTATCATGGGAACTCTCACGTAAATAATTGCTTAGAAATGGATTTAGCCAATGAAGTATAGAATACAGGCCGCTGTTTGTGCTGGTCAAGAAAGGTCATCACCATCCGATGACCTTTTAAAGTACTAAATCACTGTGCCACCTTTTTTAACGCAGGCTTCTTTGCTCATTGATAACCAACCTTCTCCCTTGCAACTATTTTTTCCCTTACAGTCATTATTTGCGCTTTTGCATGATGCTTTACCCTTGCAGGAATTTACACCTGAGCAATGGATATCCCCGGATGACGCCATCCTGTTGTCGGTACCAGGAATAGCGCAGCCCGCTAAAATCAAACCTGCCGCCGCTGCAGCGAGTGCGGCTCCAGTTACTTTATGATTCATTAAACACCTCGAAGTAATTAAATTTATTTATAAAATCAATAATTTGCTCTAGCATGTGAAACGCTTATGTCAGCACCGTTGTGTTTGCTTATCCGTTGTATGGATGCAATGGGGTGAAATTTGTTACATCATCGAAAGTATCGACCTAGGCTTTGATATACTTCACTAGAGAGCTAATGTTGCATTTTTTAACAATTACGCTTGCTGTCCAAGAAAATAATGATAATGTCGTAACAATATTGTGTCCAGAACAATATAAAAAAGAATGGAAGGCATGACTCAAATTAAGTGCGATATAGATTCAACAAAACGTGCGGAGAATATTTTATCATTCTTGTAATTTAGGAAAATTTTAGAATATTTTTTAGCCGTCAGTGATGTGGGCACTGCCTCTAAATAATGTGAATTTTAGGTATATAACGCATCCTGATATAACATCTCAGTGCATTGCCGAGCAATACAGGTCGCCAGAATCAGTTTTGGGGAACATAATAGGCTGAGGGTATTATTATATAAAAGGCAATACCCAGTTATACAATAACATAGGAGATCAATGTCGTGGAAGAAATGGAGCTTGCAATCAATGCAGCAACAACGCCAGCCGTTCAACTTTGGATGAATTGGATGATATTTATTTTTATTATTTCTATCGTATTTGTTTGGAAATATAAAGCGGCGCGCATAGTTCTTGCCGCTTTTATTTTGACTCTGCCGATGGCTATGCTTATTTTTAATCTATCAAAATCTGTGCATCTCATTGGAATTGCTCATCTTATCCTATGGGGGCCACTTGCTTTTTATCTTATAAAATATGAGATAAAAATCCCGTCTTTTAATTTCAAAAGTGTATACGGAGTTTGGGTGATGTTATTATTGGGAACAATCGTCATCTCTCTTGTTTTTGATGCCAGGGATATCATCCTCGTTATGTTAGGTGAGAAATGAAAATAATAACGAGTATGTCCGTTAGAAATAGGCGACGCAATCATTTCCCGGTTTCCTATCCCATCATCCGCCCGTTTTGCCTGCTCTTTAATCACAAAAGCTCAAAATAGGACCACTATTTCTACACTTTTTTTCAAGGCTTTCGCGGCCTGCTCACGCCCCTCGCCTGAAGCGCCTATGTTGGTACCGGCGTCCTTGGTAGGGCAATCAGAAATCAGAACAAACTCTAACCGAGGCGCTTTAGGCAAATATAAATCCAATATCAGCGTCAAATAGGGAAGTGATTGCGCCGTCCATTTTTAAGTTAGAGGCTGTTAAATTTGTCATGGTAAATAACGAATATACGGCATGAGTGCTGGTATTTTATTGGGGCGACTGTTTTCTATTGTAAAATTTTCATTACCTTCGATGATGGCAAACCGAAAACCGATGGCTTCATCGCCTTGTGTTTTCGCCTTATTAAGCAGTCGGGTGATGGGAAAGGAATAACTGGCGCGTTGCTGCGAATTGTCTGATTTTCTGAACGAGCTAAACAGGGTTGGTTTGCTGCGTGTGTTATGATTGATGCCGAATGCATAGATACTGAATAAAGTTGGTTGATCGCTTGCTATCGTTGTCAGTGTGAAGTTGATTGACGCTAGGCTGAGTTTGTTAGGCAGCGCCTTGAGTTTATACTCAAGTATTACTTCTTTTTCATTTGCGATTAACATAAGCAAGGGGCTTGAATTTGTTTGCGGTAAGACCGATTTTTGTGTTGCTGAGGTCATGGCATATTCTGCATAGGGCAATAAGGCCGTTGTAAAATGCCACTCGTAAGGTGGTGAGATATGACTGTTTGTTGGATTCAAGGTAACGGTATATTTTGTTGCGGATGTTAATGGGTTAGCCGGCGTAAAAGTAATCATATCGTCTTTAATAGCGATTTCTCCTGGCAGGGAGCTTGTATTGTTGCTTAATGTGATGTTATCTGGGGTTAATGATATAACATCGTCCGGCGAGTTAGGCTTAATCGCGATCATGGTATTTAAAAATACATTATAAGCGTTATCGGCTGGGTATACCGTGAATGGAACGGTATCTATTTTTGACAAAGGTAGATTGTTGAACGCTTGGTTTTTAGTTCTGATCACTGGCTGTTTAACATTTTCTGTTTGATCTTGAGAATAGGTATAGGCCGTAGTTATTGATGTTTCGTATAGGATGGCACGTTGATCGGTGGTCATCATGGTTAACTGGATGGCGTTTAGCGTCATGTCTATGGTTGGACTGATGGTGACTAAGCATGTACCACTACCTGTGCCTACTGGATAGGCATCTCCACAACGATAGCTTTCTAGGTTTGGCGCTTCTGACGATCTGGGTTGTACCCTAACTAAGACGCCTTCGGGAACGATGCTGTCATAATCAAAGTCAATATGTATAGGTTCGTTGTTTGTCATGTTTCTCGGTGTCGCTGGCAACAACCGAATATTCGATATAAAATTGTTGACTGTTGAGTTCAAGAGTTGTGCTTGCTGGAAAAGAAAATCGACTGGAACAAATTTTTCAGCGAGTACAAAATTTTGGTCTTTAGTAAACATTTGTAAACGTATTTGGTCCACACGAATGTCTATTGCTCCGCTATTGATAGTGAAAGTTGACGTGCTGGAGGCATTACCCGTTGCTAACAAGAGCGGTGAAGAGGTTTCTCTTCTCGGTGATCGATTGGTTCCACTGAAAGGTTCAACCCAAATGACTACTCCATTAGCGTCTTTTGTGGTGTAATCGTAGGATACCTCGATGGGAGTATCGAAGTTTATCTTCGCCGGTGTTTCTATGGAAAAGGTGATATTACTGATGGTGTTTTCTGATGGGACTATTATGTAGTCAACTGATAAAATTTCTTCACGTAAAAGTATATTGGTACTTTCTGTTCGCATCTCCATGCGCACCTCATCGATTTTTTCGACATCGCTAGTGACGGTGAAAAATGATTCTCCTTGGCCCTTGCCTATGGCATATAGCGGAGACGCTTGAAAAGATTGTCCTGGTAAAACCGAACCTGCTGAATATGGTTTGCTCCAGATACGCACACCATCCGTATTTATTGTTTCATATTCAAATTTCACGATAACCCGATCATTGCGTGATAAAGAGGAGGGTGAGGCTGGAGAAAGTTGCACATTGGTGATGAAATTATTATCTTCACATGTCAGGCTGATGTCTGTAATATCTGCACCGTCGATAAGGCCGACTGGATTGCTAGCGCGACATGTTTGATTGGGTTCGGTAGGTTGATTTTTTGCGCTGATGGTATAGTCGCTACCATCGGCTAATAGAGTGCTAAAAATGAAGGCACCATCCGCAGTTAATGGTAAATCGTCCGCGCTATTAATTTGCAGTATTAAGCCTGGTCCTGTTAATCCACTGATGGTGCCGCTAATCGAAAAGGTATTAGTTTGACAGTTGATGGTGACGGTCCTGATGTTGGCACCTTGTACATCGCCTTCGCTATTAGTCGCGGTACAGGTTTGAGAAAGGGTGTTAGGTTGCCCCGAAACAGAAACTAGATAATTACTGCCGTCGAGTAGCAAGCTGTCAAAAGTAAACTTGCCATCATTTTCAATGCTTAAAGTATCGCCGGTGTTACTTGTTAATGTTAAGCCCATCCCGGCTAATCCAGTGACGCTACCGCCGATGGAATAGCTATTGGTTTGACAGTCGATGGTGACGTTATTGATGTCGGCTCCTTGGAATTTACCTTCACCCTTAGTGGGGGTACAGGTTTGTGAGAGACCGGTGGGCTGTTGTGAAATAGTTATTTGATAATCACTGCCATCGAGTATAGGCGTGACAAAAGTAAATTCGCCATCATTTTCAATGCTTAAGATATCGTCGGTGTTACTTGTTAATGTTAAGCCCGTCCCGGCTAATCCAGTGACGCTACCGCTGATGGAATAACGAGTCGTTTGGCAATCGATGGTGATGTTACTGATGTCAGCCCCTTGGAATTTACCTTCACTGTTAGTGGCACTGCAAATTTGTGAGAGTGCCGTGGGCTGTTGTGAAATAGTTATTTGATAATCACTGCCGTCGAGTAGGCGAGTGTCAAAAGTAAACTCGCCATTGTTGTTAATACTTAAGGTATCGCCGGTGTTGCTTGTTAATATTAAGCCCGTCCCGTCCAATCCAGTGACGCTACCGCCGATGGAATAGCGAGTCGTTTGACAGTCGATGGTGATGTTACTGATGTCAGTGCCCTGCACGGTGCCGCTTGCCTGTTCGTTGGTAGCGGTACAGCTTTGGGAAAGCTGACTCGGTTGCTGTAGTACGGTGATCTGGTAGAGGTTGCCGTCTTCGATTTTATTGATAAATGCAAAGTTACCATCCGTCTCAACGGTTAAATCATCTCCTCCGTTATTTTGCAATATTAACCCCTTACCTGCGAGGCCTTGAATGGTGCCGCTGATGGAATAAGTATTGGTCTGACAGTTGACTTCAGCGGTGGCTATGTTGTCGCCTTGAATGGTGCCGGTGCTATTATTGATGGTGCAGGTTTGGTTGAGATTGCTTGGTTGTCTTAAAATGGTAATTTGGTATTCGCTGGCATCAGGAATGGCCGGGGTGAAGGTAAAATGACTGCCTTGGTTGATGGTGAGCATATATTGATTGTTAAGTTGCAGTTCGAGACCGCTTCCCAATAAGCCATTAAGTACACCGCCAACGGTATAGCTCTCGGTATCGCAGTTGATGACAACCGCGTTGGTCGCACTGCCAGAAATAATCCCTTTGCCGCCACTGACATTGCAAATTTGATTGGGTTGACTCGGCTGAGCTGTCACCGCTACTTGGTAGCTGTTGAGATCGGTAATCGGGAGGGTAAATTGAAACTCACCGTCGGCATCCAGGGTTAATTGATCATTTTCATTATTTGTTATGACTAATCCTTTCCCCATCAGACCGATGACTCGACCGCCGATGTTAAATTTTTGGGTAACGCAGGTGATTACGATGTCGCGAAGATTGTCGCCATTGATTTGCCCTATCCCATTGGAACTCACGGTACACGTCTGTACCGGATTGATGGGGTTTTTTAATACGCTGATGGCGTAGTTGCCGTGATCGACTATCGCCGTTGGGAATTGGAATTCGCTCTCTATTTCAATGACTAAATTGTCTTGGTTGTTATTGGTAATGATGAGTCCGCTACCCGCTAAACCCGTGACCTGACCACTGATGGTAAATTTCTCTGTGGTGCAGAAAACTTGAATTGCGGTGACATTACGTCCCTGGGTTTGGCCGCTTTGATTTTGACTTACCTCGCAGGTTTGCACGGGATTAGTTGGATTTTGCAGTATGCTAATGGCATAACTGTCTTGATCCGTCATCGGATTAGCAAAGGTAAAGTTGCCCTCAGCGGAAACGGATAAATCGTTGCTTCCTTGGTTTTGTAGCACTAAGCCCTGACCTTGTAAGCCTTGAACAGTACCACCAATGGTAAATGTATTCGGATCACAGTTGATCACGATGGAAGAAACATCGGCACCTTGTAAATTACCTGATTCAGCGCTGACGGTACATGTCTGTGACGGGGCGCTGGGATGCTGCTTGACGGTGATTTGATAGCGACTCATATCCAGCATGGGTGTTGGAAAACGAAAGTTACCATCGCTGTCGATATTCAGGTCATCGTTGCCATTATTCTGCAGCACCAAACCGCTACCTAACAAACCCGTAATGTTGCCACCTACATTAAATTGATTGATCTCACAGGAAATATTAATGGTGGTGATGGGACGGCTACGGATAATGCCGTCGTCACCCTCTATCTTGCAGGTTTGAGAAGGACTGAACGGTTGTTTTCTTATGCTAATTTGGTAGGCACTATTGTCGTCAAACAAAATTGAAAAAGAAAAGTTTCCATCGTTGTCAATCGATAAATCATTGGCGTTGTTGTTTTGTAAAAGCAAGCCTTTGCCTTGTAAACCGGTGATGTTGCCGCTTATTTGAAATTGTTCAGTCATGCAGTTGATGGAAAAGTTGACATCAGCACTTTGAATGCGTATGACGTCATCACTGATGGTGCAAATTTGTAAGGGTTGTTTGGGTTGTTGGTTGATGCTGAGTTGGAGGTCGGAGCCATCCTGTCGCGGTATTGGGAATGGCTGAGTACCATCGCGGCTAATTGGCAATTTTTGGTCGCCGAGTTGTACTTCAAATCCACTGCCTGATAAACCGGAAACGGAGACATTTACATTGTATGATAATGTTTCGCAAGTGACGTTGACGGTGTTAATGTCTGCATTTCCAATCACACCACTGTCATTGCTGACGATGCAGCGTTGCGCTAGTTGCTGTGGTTGTTGGCTGATTGTTATGCGGTAATTACTGTTACCGGAAAATGTGCTAGAAAAATTAAAATAACCATTTTTTTCAACGCTAAGTTGCTCACTATTTTCGAGCTGCAATATGAAACCGTTGCCTGCTAAACCGGTGACGGTGCCGCCAATAACGAAAACCTGGGGCGTATTCGTATTACCGATGATATTGGAAAAATTCAGTAGCGGTAGCTTATTCAGCGGTGTGAAGTCATTAATGGTATTGTTACCGATATCGAGATAAACCAGTTGCTTAAGCCCCGCTAGCACGGCCACATTGGTGATTCGATTTTGGCTGATATTGAGTCGCTCTAGTTGGCCAAGTTGAGTAAATACTTCGATGTTGTTGATGGAGTTATTCGATATATCCAGATTTTTTAGATTATTCAGATTATTCAATGGGGCCAGGTTAACAATTTGGTTGCCCCCCACACCCAGTGCAATTAAATCGAGGGTGATCAGTGGGCTTAGGTCATTAATTTGATTACTGCGTAATTCCAGATATTTCAGTTGCTGAAGTTTATCGATACCACTAATATCACTCAGTTGATTGTCGTATAAGGAAAGTTTTCTCAAATTTGTGAGGGAATATATAGGACGTATATCGCTAATGGCATTGTGCTCTAATGTCAGTTCTTGTAAGGCCGTGAGCGACTCAATACCACTAACTGAACGAATATCGTAGTTGGTACAATGCAATGCCTGCAATTCAGCCACTGCGGTATATCCACTATTGTTAATGCATTGGCTTAAATTGCTGTCGCTAAAACTTAAATTGGCTAATCGCTGATTAGGTTTGGCAGTTTGGCGCTGGAAGGTCGTGATCTCATTGCTTGTGAGGGAGACTAAATAATAATAATAGTTAATGTTATTGGTGAGTTCTTTGTGCAACCAGGGTGGATTATCTTCGGTAAGCAACGTTGCCGATTGTTTGATTGTGATGATATCGTTGTACGGTTCTAGACTAAAATATAAACTTTGTTGTTCAGTGACCACCGCCCAGCTGAGCGTGACTTGGCCATCTTCTGGGGTGGCGTTGAATTTAATAATATTGCTCGGTTGAATATCCGTTTGTTGCAACGTTGTGGCGCTATATTCTTTGGTGACCAGGCTTTCTCCTAGTTCATTAATGCTGATTAATTGATACCAATAAGTTGTTTCAGGTGACAGTCCACTGTGCCTGAAAGGAGGCAGGATGTTGGTGATATCAGGGAAATCACCTGCGATCGCTGAACGTAAGGTATAACTCGTGGCATGTGGGACCTCTTCCCAATCAATCATAATTTGGTCAGCGGCGATAGTGGCTAAGCTTACATTCTCTGGTGGTAATGGGGTGGTGGTGGTGGTGGTCGGGGTTGCACTTACGATAGGGGATATACGGCTTTCCCCGGCAGCAAAGTTAGCAGATACTTGATAAAAATAGGGAATATCGTTGGTGAGTGCCGTGTGTGCATAGCGGGTATTAAGCCACTGATTCACTAATTTATAGGTGGGTTGTGTTTGGCTATTTTGTTTGAAATAAATATTATAGGATAGTGCTTGTGGAATGGCTTGCCAACGAATAATGTTTTCAGCCTTTGTTGGTATGGCGCGAAGATTTTTTGGGTAAGGCAAATTACGTAATGGATTGCCCGATAAATTAATATTAACAGGTTGTGAAAAAGTCAGAATTTTATTGGCATTAGAAATTTGATTGTTAGATAGATTAATGATGGTTAATACAGGTTTTGTCGATGGTTTACCGGTATTGTCGTAGTTTATTGTTTGATCCAATAAATTGAAAATAGGGGCAATGTTTTTAATTTTGTTATTTGATACGTCGATAATCTCTAATGCGGTGAGTGTTTCCAGCCCAGCGAGGTTTCCGATATTGGCATTGGGACAACGCAAGCTGGTGAGCGGTTGGTTGGCATCTGCCTGTGCCTTTTTTGCCTCATTGATACATGTTCGCAAATTATTGTCGGGTATAGGTTCTTGGCTGGTGACAGAAAATGGTGGGCTAGAAGCCTTATCATGGCAGCTTAAAAAGAAAAAGCAACAACATAAGATAACCAAAATAGTTTTGCTGTGAGTGTATAATAAATTATCAAAACGGCGCGATAACATAAATAACATCCTTAATTATCGTATGCTAAGGAATGAGAAAAATAAAGTGGCTTGACGGTTTTTAAGCCGTTTTTTTGAAACGCTAGCGTTGATTTGGAATATTCGTTAGCTTGCCCAAGGTCGATTAAAAAACATTTTCCATACGTATCCCAATACTAAAAAAACTGGCATCGTAATTTGTTTGCTGCAAACGTTTAGCGAATTCAGCGAAGCCGATAATATCCTGAGGGAAAACCATGGACACCCCGAGGCGAAAATCAAAATAATTTCTGTCAGGCTTGTCGGCGTTGAAAGAAAATTGAGTGGCTAATGGATCACTGATGAAATAACCCGAAATCGCCTGGGCATTGCTGCGATAATTGTGTATCCATTCGATGCTAGCATGCGGTATGAATAGGCCATACTGGCTATTTATTGGTTGACTAACCCGGCTGCCAGCCCCCGAGTGAAATTGGTTGTCAGTTTGGCTGTTAATGGCGACGTTGTAGCCTTCCGCACCACTTTCTTGGTAGCTATCAATTGAGGTATTGAAATAATTCAGTCTGCCCCAGGCATCCAGGTTGATTTTGTTTCGTAATGGCCAGTTATGACTAATATTCAGGCTTAAGTCGACTTGTTTGCCGTCAGTATTACTGCGTGCATGGTTGTCAGTGACAACGTCTGCTAAGCTAAAATGAATATGCCGAGTCATTTCATGATCAGCCATGCCAACGTTGATCGCGCCATCAATCGATAAAGCCTGTTGCTCATAAGATCCATAAATAGCAAAGTGGTATCCTTGAACTTTCAAGCTTCCTGAATCGTTGGCAATATTGGCATCAGCTTTGGCGACACCAAACGCGGCACCGACAATCCATTGGGGGGTCACTTGAGTGTCAGCGCCCAGGGTTAAGTTGTAACTGTGAGGCTTGTAGCCAGACTCATTTTCTGTTGATTTTTTGTCTCCTATTTCCAGCGTGCCGGAGGCAAAAAACGCCATGGGTTTGCTCAATAAATCGCTAAAAAATTGACGGACTGTTTCATTTTCCGCTAGTTTATTGCCCAGGTAATTGACCATGTCAGATGGCAATGGCTCACCATCGACGAGCAACTGTAATCCTGTAAAGTGATTTTTTCCGCCCCCTTGCCGCAATGTAATGAGGCGATTGCCGATGGTTTTCAGTTGTTGGTCTGAGAGGCGCAATCCGAGGGTGTTCTGTGATCCCACAGAATCTGGGGACAGTGCTTGCAATATCTGTCTTGCTTCTGAGTCAGAGGTTTTTTCGAAAGCTTGGCAGGTCTCGAGTAAGTTTTGTTGCGCTGTCGTGAGGTTGTCGTTGTTTGCTTCTAATTCAGGACAGAAAACATTTAATGTCTGTACTATTGCGGCATTCGGGGTATTTTCTGCGAAGGCGATGGATATATCATCATTGTCTTCAATTGTCAGTATCAATTTTTCTGTCACGTTATTGTTAATGGTCGTTGCATCCGTTGTGGTCAACAACAGTTCAAATTGTTCATTGAGTTCGGCCGTGCTGTCATCAATAATGAGGATGGTGATTGTCTTGGTGCCGCTATCATTAGCTTGCCAAGTGAGGCTGTTATTGGGGCTGTTATTGAGGCTAACATAGTCTTCATCGGCGGTCGCGGCCGGTGTCTTGGTGGTAGGGAATTGTGTTTGATAGTTCAGTGTTATTGCTTCATTGCTTTCATTAGTGCGCAGTAAGGTAACATTTAATTGAAATGATCCCTGGTTTTCCCCTAGCCTGGGGGAACTCGGTACAATGGTAATTTCATTGGCATAGAGAGCCTGGGTGGCTACACAACAATAAAGCAATACACATAACAAAAAGACAATTTTTCCTGTGACATCCATTTTAGCAAGCAAGCTTTGCCCTAAGCAAGCTCTGTGATTGTCATATGATTTTGTTATCTCATAGGTTAAATATTGACGGATGAATTTCATGCAAGTGATGCTTTACCAGGTATTAATTTAAATAATGAAAAATAACTTATGGCTTGTGCTATTTATTTGTTTTGGTGAACCGTGAAACCTCCATTGAATATCATTCTCAGATGTTATGTATTTCCTACTTTCGTCATAAAACCAAATCATTGATGATACTGCGGAATATATTTCGTCTAGAAAATTCAGTATTAGAGAAGTCGTTAATCGAGTAAGTGGCGTTTGTGAATACAAGCAGAGTTAATTTTTACTCTTGTTAGCGTGTGTGTTTACTGTGGCTGGTTTTTCAGGATAATCGTGTCTTTTTGTCGAAAAATTCCACGAATGGCCGCGACCTTAACCAGATTAAATCGATGGTGTGGGTAAATATGTACATGTTAAAGAGATATGTCAAGTTTGGGTATATCTATCGCCTGATTTTTGGCGCTTGCTCGTTTTGAATTGATGGGTTTGCAAGCGTTAACGACGAATGATTCGACAGTTGATGAGTTTATGCTCCGTAGTATTGTTGAGTGTGGACCCATTGTATCAGAAGGAAATGTCATGGAGACTAAAAAATATTTATTAAAGGCGGCCGAAATTGAACAAATGCCCGGTCAGCAAAAAACTCACTTTCTAAACCCAAAGGCTACCCGGTTAAATAAATCTTTGGGGGATGCCGTTGGTTTGAATCACATTGGTGTGCATCTCATCTATGTGCAACCAGGATATGATACCACCGAGTACCATAAACACCTTTATGAAGAAGAATGTGTCTATGTGGTATCAGGCGCAGGTTTATTAATGATTGAGGGAGACCGTTATCTCTTGGAGCCTGGCGATTTTGTGGGTTTGCCACGTAACGAGGTGGCCCATACCATCGTTAACGAGAGCAATGAAATTTTAGTTTGCCTGGTGATGGGGCAGCGCTTGGAACAAGATGTCGCTGTGTATCCTCAGGCGAAAAAGAAATTGTATCGCAATAGTGGTATTTGGGAATTACTTGATTTAGAAGCCATTCAAGCCATTTCGCCGACCTTGCCGGAAGTTAAAACCTGACGCTCCAAAAAAATCGGGTTAAAATCGTTTCGCTATGGGTATATATAGCCATTAAAATTTTTCATCATTTTTTTGAAACGCGTCGGGTTGAAGCATGAGATAACGAAACCAAGGATTAATTGAGGATGATGGAAAAATGGTCGGTAAGTCAAGTCAATGACATGGCATCGGATACGGCCTCCGTGTCAGCGGGTCGAAAATTAGCGGTGGCTAATCAATGGCAGGATTTAGGACAAGCCGAACATTTATTGTGGGGAGAAATTAAAGGGAGTGGCAGAAACGCCTATCAAGCTTGTATTGAGCTGATGACTCCCGCTTTTAAGTGTTCATGCCCGAGTCGAAAATTTCCTTGTAAACATGCGTTAGGGCTGGCTTATGTGTATGCCGAATCACCCGATGCATTTTCTCATATGGCGATACCAGATTGGGTGAATACGTGGCAGCAACGACGCGAAAAACGCCAGCAGCGAGTAACGGAAGGTGCTGAGCAAAAAAATCAGCCGGTGGATGAGGAGACTCAAAAACGGCGTGAAAATGCTCAACAAAAGCGTATTGAAAAACGCCAAAATAATATACAAATGGGCCTTGAAGAATTACAGCGCTGGTTAAACGATACCATAGGCCATGGCCTAGTACATTCGTTAGAAGATGGTCAAGCCTGGCAACGTATGATAAAGCGTTTAGTGGATACCCA
>VAPK010545141.1_pt1 | contig 24295 bp, 25 predicted proteins | sample 3395031 | NCBI WGS metagenome assembly VAPK01 (sample SAMN08290443, study PRJNA428436) | hydrothermal vent metagenome | isolation source: Deep-sea hydrothermal vent chimney 1 | place: Pacific Ocean: Juan De Fuca Ridge
CGGGTTTGGAGTCCACCGCATCGACGTTGAAGTAGGCCATGCGCATGAACTGATAATATTCACCCGGAACGGCGTTCGCCAGACTGGGCTCTAATCTGCAATCGTTCAACACTTCGACGGAATCAGGATTGAGGCATTCGGTAAAATCGGGATGTTTTTTTTCATTTCCAGGATCGGGCACATTGAACAAAGTGTTGTACAGCCTGACCTGGGCGTTGATGGCGTGCCTGGCCGACACCCAATGCAGGGTTCCCTTGATCTTGCGCCCGGCGGTCGCTCCCCCGCTTTTGCTATCGAGGTCGTAGGTGCAGTGCAGTTCGGTCACCTCGCCTGTTTTGTCGTCTTTAACAAACCGCTCGCATTTAATGATGTAGGCGTTTTTGAGACGCACTTCCCGACCCGGCCCGAGCCTGAAAAATTTCTTCGGCGGGTCTTCCATAAAGTCTCCCTGCTCGATATAAATTTCTTTTGAGAACGGCATCTTCCGCGTCCCCGCCGATGGGTCTTCCGGGTTGTTCTCGGCTATCAATTCCTCCACCTGATCTTCGGGATAATTGTCGATGATCACTTTCAAGGGGCGCAATACCGCCATGACCCGGTGCGAGCGTTTGTTCAGGTCTTCGCGGATGCAATGCTCCAGCAAAGCGAGGTCGGCTGTGCCGGCGGCTTTGGCGACTCCTATACGATCGCAAAATTCGCGGATCGATTCCGCTGTGTAACCGCGTCGTCTGAGGCCGGAAATGGTCGGCATTCTGGGGTCGTCCCAACCGCTTACATGACCATCGTTGACCAGTTGCAGGAGTTTGCGTTTGCTGAGTATCGTGTGACTCAAGTTGAGACGGGCGAACTCGATCTGCCTCGGATGCGGTATCTTGAGCTTGTCCAGAAACCAGTCGTACAACGGACGATGATCTTCAAACTCCAGCGTGCAGATCGAATGCGTCACCCCTTCGATGGAATCCGACTGACCGTGCGCCCAGTCGTACATCGGGTAGATGCACCATTTGTCTCCGGTGCGATGATGCGTAGCCTTCAAGATGCGGTACAGCACCGGGTCGCGAAAGTTCAGGTTACCTGCGGCCATGTCGATTTTTGCCCTCAGCACCTTTGCGCCGGTATCAAACTCCCCGGCTCGCATGCGCCCGAATAAATCAAGATTATCCTCGATGCACCGAGTGCGATACGGGCTGTCCTTGCCCGGTTCGGTCAGGGTCCCGCGATGTTCACGAATCTCGTCGGCATTGAGGTCGTCCACATAAGCCTGCCCGCCTTCGATCAATTTCAGCGCGTATTGGTAAAGCTGTTCAAAATAATCCGACGCGTAAAACAACCGGTCCTGCCAATCGAAACCGAGCCACTTCACGTCTTCCTGAATCGATCGCACATATTTATCTTCTTCCTTGATCGGGTTGGTGTCGTCGAAACGCAGGTTGCAAAGCCCGCCGAATTGCTCAGCCAGACCGAAATTGAGGCAGATGGATTTGGCGTGACCGATGTGCAGGAATCCATTAGGTTCCGGCGGAAAGCGGGTGTGCACACGGCCCTCAAATTTCCCGGCCTTCTTGTCTTCGTCAACAAAGTTCTGGATAAAATTATGCGGCGAATCGTTTTCGTTCAAAGGGGTTTTTCCTTTCTATTGGCAAATGTGTGTCGTTTTATTCGATGGGAATGGTCTCATAATTAACCAATGACCCCGCCGCTAACCGAAGGTTCTTCGGGGCTCGTGAGCGTTGCGAACGTCAGCCCTCCTGCGTAGCAGGCTCTTCCTCCCCGCGTTGCGGGGGACATTCTATCAAAGCGGGAAATTATTGCAAAAACTCACTGATGTCCTTCACCTTCACTTTCTCATTGAGGCCCTTGGCTTTGAGCGCGTCTTCCAGCATGAGCACGCAAAAGGGGCAGGAGACGGCGATGGTGTCGGGCTGGGTTTGCAGAAGTTCGTCCACCCGGTTGTGGCTCATCTTGCTCCCCACTTTTTCTTCCAGAAGAAACCGGGCGCCACCGGCCCCGCAACAGCTTCCTCTTTCCCGGCTGGTTTCCACCTCCAGAATGCCTTCCGCCGGTATTTTTCCAGCTAACGTGTCACGCGGGGCTTCGTACACCTGGTTGTGTCGTCCCATATAGCAGGAATCGTGAACCACTACTTTCTCGCCGGATTTTTCTTTGGAAGCGATTTTGCCATCCTTTATCAGTTCTGCCAACAATTCTGAATGGTGGATGACTTCATAGCGCGCCCCGAACTCGGGATATTCATTTTTCAGCGAATTGAAACAGTGCGGGCAATGGGTGATGATCTTACTGACGCCTTTTTCTTTAAACGTCTCAACATTCTGAGTCGCCAGCATGTCGAACAGATACTCATTGCCGGCTCTCCTTGCGGGATCGCCGGTGCATCCCTCTTCCATACCCAGAATCGAAAAATCCACTCCGGCTGATTGCAGTGATGCCACCACGGCTAAGGATATCTTCTTGCCCCGGTTGTCGAAAGATCCGTTACAACCCACAAAATAAAGATATTCCGTGGGATGGTCCTTGTCCCACAATTTGACATTGAGGTCGCCTGCCCAGTCGGCGCGCGAATCGCGGCCAAAGCCCCAGGGATTGCTATTGGTTTCCAGCGATTTAAACGCCTTGGTCAGTTCTTCCGGATAGCGGTCTTCCATCAAAACCAGCCCGCGCCTGAGATCGATCACTTTATTCACGTATTCGATCATGACCGGGCATTCCTCCTCACAGGCCCCGCAGGTGGTGCAGGACCAGAGCGTTTCATCCTGAATGACCCCTCCCAGCAAAATCGGATTATCGGAAGTATCCGACGCATCGCTATCCTGCATAGAGTTCAAGTGATTTCTCAGGTCGATGGTGAGTTCTTTTGGCGATAAGGGTTTGCCGCTTTTCAGCGCCGGGCAAAAATTATCGCAGCGTCCGCATTCGGTGCAAGTGTGCAGGTCCAGCAATTGCTTCCATGAAAAATCCTCAATCCGGGTCACGCCGAAAGATTCGTTGTCTTCGTCCTCAAAATCGACGTGTGCAAGTTGATTGCCTGTTCCCGTCACATTGGAAAAATACACATTGGGAATGGACGTCAAAATATGGAAATGCTTGCTTCTGGGCAAAAGCGTCAAAAAGAAAAGGATGGCCAGCACATGCGCCCAATAGGCCAGATTGTGCAAAAAAACCGCGCTATCCGAACTCAACGGCGCAAGCAGAAACGAAAGCCCAAGGCCCAGAGGTTCCATGAGAGTCCTGGCATCGGGATTCATTGAAAAATAAGCGCCTTCAAAAATAACGTCGCTCGCCATGATGGCCAGAATCAGCACAAGAATCAGGATGCCTTCCCCTGATTGGTTGAGACGCGGTGGACGAATGACGAGTCGGCGATACAGAGCGTAAGTCGCGGCCAGCGTCACCAGTAGAATGACCAGGTCTTTGACCAGACTGTAGAGATAATGAATCGCCTCGAAGCCGGGCAGGGGAATCGGCATTTCCTGAAAAAAACCGATCACAAAAAAATGCCCCGCTCTGAGGACAAGAATCAGAAACCCCCAGAAAATCAGCGCATGCATCCACCCCGATTTTTTGTTTTTCAACAGTTTGGTTTGCAAAAAAGCGATGCGGATGGTGTTCCAGATCCGTTTCAGTGGACGATCAAACCGGTTTTCGGGTTTCGCCTTCAGCATCACCTTCAGTTTTGGCCCAAGAGCGGCGAAAAAAACCCCCAGGGCAATTACGGTGAAAAAGCCTAAAAAAACCGGCTGATAGTCCGCCGAAAGCCAATCCAAAGCCCGGTAAGAAACAGTATTCATAAAAATATCCAAAGTATTTTCAGGTTTGGGGAAACGCGTTTGAATTCCCTTACCCGTGTGCTATATTTAATTGAAGGGAGGAAGCTTCATTTTAACCGCCCCATTGGGAGAACTCAAAACTTGACATTCAAGAACTACAAAAATTGGACCGTTTTTTCGGCGGTGGTTCCTGCGATCCTTCTGCTGGTATTTTCCACTCCGGCACAGGCCATTCCGAAAAGTCAGATTTTTAAAGGTTCCGACAACTCTGGAGCCGACGTTCAGGAACTGGGCCATCAACCGATGAATGACGTGAGTCCACCGGTCGATTATAACCTGCATCCCAATTTGACGCCTTTTGTTAATGAGTCGCATCCGTTCCCCGACTATATTAAAAAGTTTCCCGGTCAGGAGCAATTGCCGAAACATTATCTTGAGCTAATAAGAACACTACCGGTGGACAAGGTTCAAAGCAAGATATTCAACATCAAAGATTTTCGTAAAACCAGCAGGATAGGAGTCGCTGGTTTTGAAAACAAAACAGCAGAGCCTTTCAAGGATGAGAACGCGGGTTATATCGTCGCCAATCTGGTTTCCCAGGAACTACAATCTTACGGACGCTATCACGTCATCCCGCCGCGCAAATCTCATGAGGACGTACGTATAAAAATCGTTAAAACGCCGACACCACAAAACGGCCTGAAAAGCCCAGGTCCAGAAAAAGCAAATGAACTGTCCGTTGACGACTTGCCGTATTCAAAAGATAAAGTGGACGCCATAATGATTGGCGCGGTCACCAAATACATGGATTCATATGTTGACCGACGAGGAAAAATCAAGAAAAGTATTTCCAGCGGGCTCGAGTTCGGAGCATTCTTGATCAACGCAAAAACAGGTGACGTGATCTGGGGAGCAAGGTTTGTCGGCACCCAGACCCCTGGTTTCAGGTCATTTTTACAAGGCAATACCCACTGGCTCAGCAAAGAAGAATTTTCACGGTCTGCCATGAAAAAAGTTTTGAAAGCTTTTCGTGACACTCAAAGACACTCAAAATAAAATTCGTTAAACAACTTTTTATTTACTTTCGATACCCCCATGAACGACGACCTATATTCAGGGAACGAGCCGGAAAGCGAAATTGCGACTTTTGAAAAAAAGAAAAAATTGTGGCGCAATATTTTCCTGTTGAATCTGTGCATCAGCGTGTTGCTGGTCGGGTTCTTCTGGGTTCCCATCAAGTTTGTACAAATGGAACAGTTTTTGAATTCTCCGAGCGTCAACCTGCCGGAAGAAGGCGAGCCTGTAAAACCCAATATTGCCGCTGTGCCTGTTCCGGTACCAAACAACGCCAATCTATTGACCACTAAAACGGTGACTATCAACGCGTCTTCCGAGAAAGACTGGTCCTATTTCGACCTGTCCCGGGGGACTGTCGTGGACATTCACGACCCGTCTTCTCTGGAGTGGGACCTCGCTTTCAGAAGAGAAAAAGTGATCTCCAACGGGGGTGCCACTAACAAATTCGGCAAAGCCGGGTTGATCCTGTTGAAGGAAACTGAGTTCGACACGGTGGCCAATGTTCCAATGGCAAACTATATAAACGACACATCCACAAGAACCGAAACGGAAAATAAGGTCCTGCTGGATTGGCGTAAGTACAACTATTTCACCCACAAACTCACACCCAAAAAACTTGTTTTCGCATTGCGCACGGCGAACAACAAATTCGCCAAAATCCAATTCAAAAGCCTGTACTGCGCAAACAAGGAAACCGGTTGCATCACAATGCAGTATGTTTATCAGAAAAACGGGTCCAACAGCTTTGAAAAAAATGCCATTGGCCTGATATCTTCATCCCCTGCCCCGGTTTCCGACCCCCTGGATTTGTAAAATCAGCCTGTGGGAGAGCCCCAAAGGGTTACTTTTGCTCCGTAATAAATCGATATTCAATTTGTATTCTTATTCAAGGATGCTATCTTATGAATTTCTTTGAATACGGGTCCGCTGGTAGCGGGGTTTATTTTAGAGCCGCATAATTTTATTTATTTTTTCGTTGAGAATTTCGGAGGGAATTAAATGTCGAGTTTAAAAGGATTATTATTCAGTCAGTTTGCCAGCGATGGGTTGAATGGCCTCATTGAAGAGATGCAGGGCAAATATTCGCCCAAAAAAGGCCGGCGCTTCCACCACAACAACATCACCTATGAAATCAGCCGCCCCACACTGAAAGACAATCACGTCGAGTTTGAGATCAGCTCAAAAATTCCTGAAGATGAGATCAAAGACTCCAGCAAAATGAAAGCCTATTTTGACGGCATCGAAAAAGTTCTTTCCAAGGGAGAAAACCATCCGGAATCTATTCAAATGGAAAACATTGTTTGGGATTCCAAAATGGAAACAGAAAAAGAAAGAGACTATGTGAAATTGGTATACAAATACCCACTCGACGACTTGTACGACACTCAGGAAATCATGAAAAAACATGAAGAAAATTCCGCAAGTGGCAATCAGGAGGATGCCTCCGGATCGAAAAGTGCCTTCACGCCCCAGGGGAACATGGTCTTGCACATGGTCCAGGAAAAAATACACATGAAAGGCCGGGACAGTCTGACCACACTGATGGAAGCCAATGAAACTGTCCGATCCAAACTGATTAAATAATTTTCGATGTTACAAACTTTTTTCTTTTTAGGAAAAGCCCTTCAACTTCTGGGTTTGTGCACGATCACTTACGTGGTGTATCTTTTTTTTACGGACAAGGGGATGGAGCCGCTTTTGTACATGTCCATTTTGGGCATCGTCGAGTTTTATCTGGGAACCTTTTTTTTAAATAAAACCGAAAAATGAGTTTAAAAAGTTAAAATATTGAACTTATAGAGAATATGAAAGAAACCCTCCAACAACCCGGTTTTCTACCTGGCTCAGGAACCCTGGGGGCCGATGTCAGCTACCTGCTCGCATTGATCTTTACCGTGCTTTTTCTCGTTGCATGGGGGTACGCTAAAAAAGCCCAGGGGACGAAACACCACAAACTGATCCTGGTTTCCATGGTTTCCATGGTGATTTATTTCTGCGCCTATTATTATGCCCGGCAATTGGGCGTATTGTCATTTGAAGGCAAAGAAGGCTTCGGCGGCCCTCAGGATGTCTATGACAACGTTTTCATCCCCACTCTGACCACTCACCTTGTCCTGGTGACCCTGGGCCTGATAATGGCTTTTTATATGGTGGTAGAAGGATTTCGGGCCAGCGAAAAAGTGAACGGGGATTATGTCCTGAAAGCGGGCGAATTAAAAATCAGCGCAAAAACCTTCAAAATCGTGATGTTCGCGATTCTTGGCTTTTGGGGAGTGAACCAGATTTTTCTGACGGTGGTCCGGCACTCTTCTATGGGAGTCAATATAGCTTGGGCGCTGATTTTTGGAACCATCGCCCTGATGGTCAGCCTCGAAAAGGGGATCGAGAAACTATTACCGGACGGGGCCCGGCGGCATCGAATTCTGGGACGGGGAACCATGATTATTTACGGCCTGATCCTGGTCACCAGCACGGCAACCTACTTGATGCTCTACGTGATCTACCCGGTGAAATAACCCCTCCCGAATCCGCAATCCATTCAAATTCAGAGACCCGATTAGGGTGAGGGGCGGGAGGAAAACAGAAAATTCTTGGATCATTCGGGGTTTTACCCTTGACACTTTTGAAACGCTTGTGATAAATTCCCCGTGGGTCAAATTACTTCAAATTTCATCAGTAATAAATATACAGCGACTAGTGCGTTGACCCCAAGGCCAATGTAAACGATGGTGTCGAAGATTTTACCGTCTTTGCTGGGCATAAAAATTCCTATAAAAAGTTAAACTTTTGACCGGTTGAAGGTATCATTCGCTATTAAAAACTGTCAAGAATAATTAGCAAATAAATTCAACAATACGGAGGGTATTAATGGATCTTGAAAAAATCAAGGAGAAAGCCGGTCCAGTCATTTATATCGGCACCATTGTTTTTTGTTTATGGTTCTTCTACTGGTTTGCATCTGTTTGGCGATAGTCAAAAACCGCCCATCATTTAACCAGTCAAACTCATCAGGAGAGAAAGAGTAAAATGAGTAATCAAATCGAAGAAGAGCAAAGAAAATTTATCACCCCGAAATCCATCATCTGGTTCATTATCGCCATGGTCGTAATGAGCGGTTATTACCTGATGATCAACATTGGCCTCATGAAGGTTCAGGGCATGGACTTCTTTTATCTGTGGTCCAGCGGAGGCGGTGGAGGCGGCGGGCATTAAGGCGTCCTCACCCAAAGATTTAAAAAATGGCAGGCTGGTCTTCAGCTTGTCATTTTTTTTTGCCCAATTCACATTCGGCAGTTTCAACCCGACTTTAATATTACCTTAATTAAAACTTCACCAGAGCAATCATGAACGGCAAACCTGCCTGCAGAGTTTATCTCATCCGCCACGGAGAAACCGCCAACGCGGGGCAAATCTGCTTCAACGGTCATTTTGACGTGGACCTTTCCCAAACCGGACGAGAACAATTTCGATTGATATCCGAGTCCTTGAAAAACCATCCCATTCACTCGGTTTACAGCAGTGACCTGAAACGCACCCGCGTCTCAGCCGAAATCATTGCCGAACCGCATGGATTAAAGCCCATCGCCCACGAGGAACTGAGAGAGCTTTGTTTCGGAGAGTGGGAAGGATTGAGCGTAGCCGAAGTCAACCGGAAATACCCCAACGAACTGGAAAACCGCTTAAAAAATATCGAAACGTTCTCGGTAAAAGGCGGTGAAACTTTTCCTCAATTACAAGCGCGCGTGATCCCAAAATTCGAGGAAATCGTCGCCAACCATCCTCATGACACCATCGTCATCGCGGTGCACGGCGGGGTCAACCGGGTCATTCTCGGACATCTTCTTGGAATACCCGTAAAAAACATCTTCCGTATCCAGCAGGAATACGGCGCCATCAACGTCATCCAGTTTTATAACGACAATAATGCCGTGGCCGAACTCATTGGCGGAACCCATCATCACATTCCCTCCCCTCCTGATAAGAAAAAATTAGCCATTCAATAACGGCCACACCCTCATGGAAAACCCACTGGTCAAAATCCGCAACGCCGTCGTTCATGTGAATGGATATAAAGTACTCTCGTCCATCGACTGGACCATGCACGCCGAAGAAAACTGGGCCATCGTGGGCAACAACGGCGCAGGCAAGACCACCTTCATGAAACTGGTTTTTGGCGAACTCATACCCGTTCATGGTGGCACTGTGCGCTGGTTTGGTCGCCCGGAACTGACACCGATGGATCAGATCCGGCCAAAAATCGGTTTTGTTTCCGCCGAGTACCAAGAAAATTACCGCTACAATATCCTGGGTTGGGAAGTGGTCGCGTCCGGCTTGTTTGCTTCCATCGGCATTTATGAAAAAATATCTCCCAGTCAGAAACAAACTGCCCTCGAATGGATGGATTTTTTAGGGATCGAACGCCTGGCCAAAACCGGGTTTCGCAAAATGTCTTACGGCGAGGCCAGAAGAACCCTGCTGGCAAGAGCGCTGGTCAACCGCCCCGCCCTCTTGATTCTGGACGAGCCTTGTACGGGGTTGGACATTCCCACCAAGGAGGTTTTTCTGCAAACGCTGGAAAAATTATCCGCCACCCAGACTCGGGTGATTTACGTCACCCATCACATCGACGAAATCCTGCCCTTCATCACCCACCTTCTATATCTGAAAGATGGGACGATTTACGATCAGGGAGCAAAAGAGGACATGCTCACAGACAGAGTATTGTCTGGAGCCCTGGATTGCCCGGTCACCTTAAAGAAAAACCAGGGCCGCTACTGGATCACCGGAATTCGTCCCAAAACCCCGAATCAGCCCTCCAAACGAGGTTTTAACGCTAAATAATTCCTGAGCTGGCTGGTTTTTATCTATCTTGTCAAAATCCGAAAAAATGCGGTAGAATTATCATTCAGCCTCCCCTTCGGCTGTCATGATTTTTCAACCATTGAGGAACCTGTCCATGCGCTCCCAACTGAAATTTTCCGTATTGGTTTTTGTTTTGACGCTTATGACATCGAGTTTTCCGCAGTCCGCCCAAGCTTTGGACGCTCAGGGGTGGTTTGAGAAGGGCAACGAGCTGAGCCAGCAGGGACAATTTAAAGAGGCGATAAAAGCGTATCAGAAATCCGTTGAGCAAAATCCCAAGTCTCCGGTGGCTCATTATAATCTGGGCATCGCCTATAAAAACCTGCAAGATTTCGACAAGGCCGTTTCAGCTTTCAAGCAAACGCTGAAACTGGAACCTTTTCATTTGGATGCCCGCGTCAGCCTGGGAAATGTATATAATCGTTTAAACCAATGGGAAGAAGCCATCGGTCAGCTCAACATCGTGGTGCATCGCGATCAAAACAATGCAGAGGCCCACGGCAACTTGGGATGGGCCTACTACAATTTCAAAAATGGACCGCCGTTCAAGCACCTGGTCATCATCAACCTGAAAAAAGCGGTGGACCTATTTACAGCCCAAAACATGAGTCAGGCTGCCAAGGCCACGCAAAAAGTCCTGGATGAAGCCATCGCCAAGTTCGGCTATCAGCCCTCCGGGTGAGTTTTCAATTTTAAAGAGAAATAATCATGTCCGTTGAAATAAAAATCAGTCCGTCGCGCAACCCAAATTACGTCACCTTCTCAACCGATCAGGATCTGATCCCTCTGGGAACGGGACTCACTTATTCGGACCCGGAATCCGCCGAATCGAACCCATTGGCAAAATCGCTGTTCGCCATCGACGGAGTCGAATCCATTTGGATTCTTGGAAGCGGAATCCACGTGACCAAGGACGAAAAAACGCGTTGGTCCAAGATCCAATCTCGTATCATTGAGACCATTCGCCGCGCCGCGAATTCGAATTGACCAGCGTAGCGCTGGACCAAATATTTATGTTCGATGGGTTTATGGCTGACTGAATTCTCTATAGCACTGAATTTTTCATCCTGGGTTCTCTTCGCGGGCGTCGGTCTGACATCAAGAAAAAGCGGATCAATAACCTACCTGGATAACAGCTATGGGAATCGTACTGAAAGCGGATTTCAAGACCAAACTGAATTCAAAACTTTCCAAGTTCAATCCTAAAAACACACGCCGGGAATATCACATCGATATTTTTTCAGAGCTTTTTGAATTTCCTCAATTCAAAGCTCATGTAGCGGCTTATGTAGAAAGACATTATTGCGTGGTGGTCAACGATGAGGACCATCCGAACCCGGAATCCCTGCTGGAAATCCTAAAACCACATGAAGTGCAAATGCTGAATGAATGGATTGTCAACCGGCACAACAAACCATCCGTCATCAAACAGGAAAAGTAAATTTTCCGACCAACCATGCCCTATTTCCCCTCGCGCGAGTAAACTCGCCTAAGAACCGAAGGCTTTCAGGCATTGATATTATTTTCTGTCAGGAATTGTTTAACGGCGTGAACAACCTCGCCCTCCGGGGAGCGAAGTTATTTTACCGCCACGCTGATGTCTAAAACCCCGACGCTTTGTAATATTCCCATCAACTTGATAACGTCGCCGTAAGGCAAAATTTTATCCGCCCGGATGATCGCCGTTTTTTTCTGATCGGGAGTCGCGCCACCAAGCATTTTTTCAAGGCTGGACAAGGTCACTTTTTTGCCATCGAAAAAAATCTGTTTGTCAGCGGTCATTTCGATTTCAAGACTCTTGGGAGTCTCATCCACGGTAGAAGATTTTGAGGTGGGCAAGGCAAGGTCCATCTGCCGGTTGAAATCCACAAACACGGTGGAAACCATGAAAAATATCAGCAGGAGAAACACCACATCGATCATGGGCGTCATGTCCATGCTAAAATCTTCATCATCATCTTTTCGAAATCGCATGGGATTTTATAGAGTGGGCTTGGGAATAATTTTTATGACTCGTAATAGTAAAATGACATCACCCTCTGAAATTTACGCAGACTAATAAAATTACAGCGCCGCACGAACTTCCTTCTTGGTTTTTTTGGGCTTGACGTTTTCTATTTCATTGGCCTTTTTGGCACGGACCGATTCATAAGAAAGTTCTTCAATCAGCTGAAAAGAAATTTCTTCCATTTCAAAAACATAGCGGTCTATTTTGCCACGGAAATAATGATACATGGCCAGTGCGGGAATACCGACGACCATCCCGGTAGCAGTCGTAATCAAGGCCTCTGAAATACCACTGGCGACCAGGCCGGGGTTTCCCGTACCGCTCTGGGAAATGACGTTGAACGCCTTGATCATTCCAAATACCGTCCCCAGCAACCCCATCATGGGCGTGATATTAGCAACGGCTCCCAGCACACGAAGGTTTGAGTTCATTAACGAAGCTTCGTGTTGCCCGGCACCTTCGATCGCCCGCTCGACTTCATCCAGCTTGCCGCCAAACCGAAGCAACCCCGTTTTTAGAATTCGGGACAGGGCATTGTCGTACGAATTACACATCTGCAGTCCCAGGTGAACATCTTTCCAGTTCCAATGGTTGCGCACATTTTTTAAAAATTCGGTGTCAATGATATTTTTTCTTCTTAAATTGTAAAACCTTTCAATACCAATACCCAAAACCATAATCGAGCAGAAAAGGATGGGGTACATCATGATCCCGCCTTTTTCGATGATGGCAAGAACTTCCCATTCGCGGGGCATTGAGGGCTCCGCCGCTTGAACCAACTCCGGCAGGGCGATAAAAACTGTTCCGAAAGCAAAGGCGCGTTTTATCATGAAAGGGGCCATTTTAAACTTGAATAATCAGTGAACTTCAGAGGATTTCTACTATTTGGATACGGCACTGTTGTTTGCAAAATCTTATTCCTTTGTGGCCTTAAAATATAGCATGAAAAAAACGCATGTGGCAAGCCGGAATGCCAAACCTTACATTTAAAAGCCTTTTAAAATCAATTATTCTATTATATATTGAAAGAATAATTAGCCATTTCCTTTCTTTACCAGACTATGCGGCGACCCGGTTTTACATTCATTTCTGGATTTTATCACCTCCTGTTCATTTCCATTTTTTTGCTTTGGGGATGCACCTCTACCAACAAGAAAATCAATCTATCGCCAAAAGAACTCATTACTCAAGGCAAACAACAGGTTAAAATCAAGAGTTATAACAATGCGAAAGAACTTTTCCAACAACTCCTGGAAGATTATCCGGATAGCAAGGAACGCGTTCAAGGCCTTTTATTCCTGGCCAATACTAATTATCTTGATGGTGAATATGAAGAAGCCAAGTTTCACTATCAAAGATTTATCGAGCTACATCCGGCAAATAAGTTTGTCGACCGGGCCTATTATTACAAGGCCATGTCAGGCTTCAAAATGAGGGAAATTGCCACCCGGGACCAGACAAATACCATTGCCGCACTCGAAGGATTTGAAGATTTTACAAAAAGGTTCCCCAATAGCTCATTCCATAAAAAAGCAATTAAGAAAAAAAAGGAGTGTCTCACGATCCTTGCCACCAGCGATTTTGAAGTTGGCAAGTTTTATTACCGAACAGGGGCATATCAATCCGCTATCTTGCGGCTGAAAAGTTTGCGTGAAACCTACCCGAACCAGAGTTTTGCCGATGAAGCAATATTTTTAATCGCCGAATCCTATCTTGAAGAAGAAAATTATTCCGAAGCAAAAGTGAATTTTATAGAGCTACTGAAAAAATACCCGAAAAGTGAATTTTCGCTAGAAGCGAGGGTCAGGTTGAAGGCTCTGCGCTAAAAAAAAGTTTTTTATGGCAACCAGAGAAACGTCAAAAAATATTAAAAAAAGCGCCCAACCCACCCGCAAGCCGGAGCCACGCGAACATTCCGAACCACTCACGCAGTACCTGAAAGAAATTAGCAAGATCAAACCTCTCAGCCGGGAAGAAGAAAAACAATTGGGACTAAAGATTGCCAAGGGCGATCTCAAGGCTTTGCAGGAATTGGTGAGACGAAATTTAAAGTTCGTGGTCAGCGTCGCTAACAAATATAAAGGTTACCGCCTTTCTCTCCAGGACCTGATCGAAGAAGGAAACATCGGCCTCATACAGGCCGCAAAACGATTCGATCCCAGCCGGGAGGTCAAGTTCATCACCTATGCCGTTTGGTGGATCAGGCAGGCGATCATGCATTGCATGGCCGAACAGTCCGGCACCGTTAAACTGCCCATCAAGCAAGTGGGAAAAGTTTATCAAATGAATAAAAAACACCGGTCCCTCACTCAATCCCTGTCGCGAGAACCCACGGAAAAAGAACTGGCCGATGACATGGGATACAAGGTAGAAGACGTTCACAATATCATGCGGGCTTACCGCACCAATTTATCGCTCGACGCGCCTTTAAAAGCGGACGAATCGACAGCCTATATCGACCTGCTCGAAAGCCCCAACACCATCCCCTACGATGACGCAATCATGCAGAAGAGCCTGCATGACAAAATCGAGTTATTACTCAAAGATCTGCAACCCAGGGAAGAAAATATTTTGCGCCTCAGGTTCGGTTTCAACGGCGAAGCCAAAACCCTGGAAGAAATCGGCAAGGAAATCGGTCTTTCCAGGGAACGGGTGCGCCAAATTGAAAAAAGAGCCAAGGCTAAATTAAAAAGAAAATCCGGCAGTATCTCACTGGGCGACCATCTTGGCTGACCCATCCACTCATCCCACTCGCACTCGGTCCCCTGAAAGATGACAGCAACCCTCCTCCTCTGGACATCATGTTATCTGCTTGGATGTATTTCTTTCGGGATTCTTTTTGCCCGAAAAAATAAAATCAACCTACGTGAACACGGCAGTGGCAATATCGGGGCGACCAACGTCTCACGAGTGCTTGGAAAAAAGGCCGGCCTCATGACCCTCGCGGGCGACGTGTCCAAAGGCTTGGCCGCAGTTGTCCTGGCCTCCACCCTGCTCACGCATCCCTGGCAAATAGCGGTTGCCGGGCTGATGGTATTTGTCGGCCATGTTTACCCCGTGTTTCTTCGGTTTAAAGGTGGCAAGGGCGTGGCAACCGGATTGGGAGTCTTTCTTTTCCTGATGCCCTTTGCTACTTTTTCCGTGATGGGAGTGTTTGCCGTGACCTTATGGGCTTCAGGTTATGTCTCCTTGAGTTCCGTTGTTGCCTCTTTGTTTATTCCCCTTTTCGGCATATATTATCAATACCCACCAGAATTCATGGCTGTGTCCGTAATCGTAGCCCTCATTGTGTTGCACCGGCATCATGAAAATATGCAAAGGATTCTCGATGGAAACGAGTCCAGGTTCTTGAAAAAATAGAATTTGACAAAATCCTCCCAAAAAATATAATGGCTGGACCAAAGTGATCAAAATGAAATGAATCGCGGGAGTAACTCAGTGGTAGAGTGCAACCTTGCCAAGGTTGAAGTCGAGGGTTCGAACCCCTTCTCCCGCTCCATTTTTTTCTGTTTACGGAAGTTTGCGGGGCACCGTCGCCAAGTGGTAAGGCAGAGGTCTGCAAAATCTCTATCGGCGGTTCGAGTCCGCCCGGTGCCTTCCTTTTTTCAAATACTTAGTTCCCTCCTGCCTTCCGTTCGCCTTGAGGTCTGTGTGGCGGTCTGTCTGCATTGTCTCCCCGCTCAACGCGGCCAACAAACAAGCTTCAGCCCCAATCTCCTCCCGATAATGCTGGGTGGAATATTTTCCCATTAGTGGGATCTAATATAAAAGAACCGGATATTTGGAATGCTAAAGACCACCCTGATAGGACACGCCTGCCTGCTCATACAATCCAGAGAAACCACAATATTGACAGACCCCGCATGGTTCGACTTCCTATGGGAGGAAATCAACGTCCTGTGCCCCAGCATTGCTCTGGAAAAGGACAAAATCCCACCGGTAGACGTTCTTTACCTGTCTCACCGTCATCAGGATCATTTCGATGTCCGCACTCTGGCCTATCTGGCCCAGCCCGGCAGTTGTCTCAAACCGGACGCAACGATTCTTGTTCCCAATGACGATATCCTGATAGATGTCCTCAAAGAACTGGGATTTAAAAATGTCCAGGTCGTCGCCGATTTTGCACCGATCAAAATAAAAGACATTACGCTGACACCAACCCCCTCTCTCAACAAAGCGAGCACCGCCAAGGATGATTTCCCGGAACACGGACTTCTGGTACAGACCGAGAAGGTGACCTTATGGAATCAGGTGGACACGATTGTGAGCCCGGAAATAATCGATCAGATTCGTCAGCTGAGCGGCCAGGTGAATTTCATGCATGGACGGTTTGTGCCTCTGTTGGAAGGAAATTTTTCCTATAACAAGCCCATGGACCTGCCTTACGACGAATACTGCACCTACCTGAATGTGGTCAAGGCACTGGGGCCAAAATTCGTGGTGCCCGGTTCGGCTTCCTTTCGCTACCGCGACGAATTCGATTTTCTCAACCATTATTCGTTTCCGACCACTCAGGAACAATTTCTGCGCGATCTCAAGGCTTTTTGCCCTGAAATCCCGTGCGGACCGTATGTGTCCGGGGATGTGGCGTATGTCATGCCCGATGAAATTCGTATTGAAAAACAATCGTCGAGCTTCGTTCGTGTTCTTGAGGACGACACCCATCGGCTGGCATTCAAACCGGTCATGGAAGTTCCCCCTATACGAACGCGAACCGCAGGCGGCAATCCGTATAAAAAAGAAATCAGCTTCGTCCAGGATTTCATCGAAAATCAATTTATGCAGAGGATTTTGGCCAGCGATATGATGGAGGGTTGGAAACACTGGCAAATCGTTTACCAACTGGAAGTGTTCGGGCGGGATGAGTCCCAGGTATGGAGCATCGATTTCGGATTGCCCGAACCTGATCTGCAAAAAGGCGATCTGGGCAAGATCAACCTCTACGAAGGCATCGCGTCCTCGGAGTTATGCGCCCTGATCGAGGGAAAGACCTCCTGGGACTATGTGGCCCTGTGCGGCAATTACCGGACGTTTAACAATATCTATCGAATAACCAGGGGAAGCTTTGAGATCCCGCCTAAAGACAGCTCCAACTACGCGCTAGAGCCCTTGATGGTGCTTTTCCCCTGGGACCGCAAAATGGATCGGGAAAAATTCATGAAAGACGTTCGCCGCTGGAAAGGCAAAAAACAAAATTAAGAAAACGGTTTTAGTTTCCTCGCCACGCGGGTATTTTGCCACCCTTCACAAAGCACATCGAAAGCCCACAAAGTTCAAGCGTTTTTTGAGTTTCGCGTCCGTTCGGTCGGAGGGACGCACCCCAACGGAATAATTTATCCAGGCCCCCCCGCGAATCACTTTGCGCTTTCCTTTCACCGGGCCTTTCGGGTTGTCGTTGGGAGATATCCGGTAATAGTCGCTGTCGTACCAATCCTGAACCCATTCATAGACATTGCCGGCCATGTCAAACACGCCATATCCGTTTGCAGGAAAACTGCCGACGGGGGCGGTGTGCCGATAGCCATCGTCAAACTGGCTTTCCCGCCAGCGTTTGGGGCAATGCCGATCACAAAAATTAGCTTTTTTAGACAGGGCGTTCTCGCCCCATGCAAAGGCGGAATCCGTCCCGCCTTTAGCGGCCCATTCCCATTCCGCTTCTGTGGGCAAACGTTTCCCAAGCTTTTTGCAATACGCCAAAGCCTCGTGCCAGGTCACCCTCTCGACAGGTAAGTTCGCGCCCTCAAAATCGGAAGGATTCTCACCCATCACGCGGCTAAACTCCTGTTGCGTTACCTCGTGAGTGTCGATATGGAATGTTCTCAACTGAACGATATGAAAGGGCTCTTCATCTTCAAACCAGGATTCTTTGCAAACTTTGCTGTTTCGGAGGCATATTTCATTCGCCCGATCGGGCTTAGTCCCTCTGATGAATTTACCTGCGGGAATGGCCACCATTCCTTTGGGTGACGGGGGTTTTCCTTTTGCTTCCTGGGCAGACGCACTTGTCCACAAAAACAATCCCATGACCATAAAAGTATTTAAACTCCATCTTATTGAGAGAGCTTTGAACAAGTAGAGAATCTTCATTAAGTTTATCCTAAGCCTATCCTTAACGTTGTCGCGAGCCGCAAGACGGCGTGGCTGTGATAATATTCCGAAGCTTTCATGCCCCGCAGGGGTAGATCCAGAATTCTGGATTGCTTCGTCGCTAAAGCTCCTCGCAAAGACGGGTTATGCAAAGCTTTCCTTAATTAAGAAGAAGCCTCACCCTTCAACTCCTTCTTTCCCTTAATAACACTCACCAGCTTTTTAGCCAACAGGGGAAACAGGCCCAACAGGACGAATGAAAAAATAAGTCCGGGGGAAAGAATTCCTTTCAGGGATTCGATTTGGGCGAGTTGGGTTCCGGCGTTTACAAATACTATGGTTCCCGCCAGCATGCCTATCTGGCTCACCAGGAAAAACTGGATCGCCTTCATAGGCGTCAGCCCCATCACGAGGTTGATGACAAAGAAGGGAACTGCGGGGATCAACCGCAGGGTGAAAAGATAAAAAGCGCCGTCTTTTTCAATGCCCTCATTGATCGTCTTGAGAAAACCGCCAAATTTATTCTGCACCCAATCGCGAAGCAGTGAGCGCGAGACCAGAAAAGCAAGGGTCGCCCCGATGGTGCTGGCGAAGGAAACCAGTATCGTCCCGACCAGGAGACCGAACAGCGCCCCGCCCAGCAAAGTGAGAAACACCGCCCCCGGCAGGGAAAGAGCGGTCGAGGTGATATACACGGCCATATAAGCGCAAATGGCCAGCCAGGTATTTTCTGCATAAAACTTTTGAAATTCCACCTGCTGGCCTTTCAGGTATTCGAGGCTCAGGTACTGGCTAAGATCAAATTGAAAAAACGCCCAGATACCACCGGCTATCACGAACAGAATGACAATTTTTTTTATATTTTTCATGACCCTTTCCGATCAATGTTTTTTAATGGGTTCGTCAGGAAAACGGTAATTTTGGCATTTGCCATGAGCCACCGCTTTGGATCTCTAACGACGTGGCTCATGATGGCAATACTGAACTGTCAGAGACTCTTCAACTGCTTTCGCCAAACAGGGGGATGTACGCCTCATAACCCTCTTTTTTAAGATCTTCCAAAGGGATGAATCGTAATGATGCCGAGTTGATGCAATATCTCAGGCCCGTGGGCTTGGGACCGTCTTCAAATAAATGGCCGAGATGAGAATCTGCGATTGCAGATCTCACTTCTGTTCTTTTCATGAAAAAACTGGTGTCGGTTTTGGTCTCGACATTCTTCTCGACCAGTGGCCGGGTGAACGACGGCCAGCCGGTTCCAGATTTAAACTTATCCAAAGAGCTGAACAACGGCTCCCCTGAAACCACATCCACATAAATCCCCTGTTTTTTGTTGTCCCAGAATTCATTGTTAAACGCAGGTTCCGTGCCCTCTTCTTGCGTGACTTTATATTGCAGTTCGGTCAAACTTTTTTTCAACTCACTCTCAGAGGGCTTGGAAAACTCTCCGTCACTGTCTTTCATGGATATATTCATGGGTTTGAAGTTCCTTTCATTTCCCCAGATTTTTTCGATGAATTCATCTCGTCCCGATCGATAGCGATAATATTTATAACGAACGGGGTTTTTCTTATAATAATCCTGATGATAATCTTCCGCCGGATAGAACTCCATTACCTGGACAATCGGGGTCACAATTTTTCTATCATAGCGTTTACTTTTTTCAAGCTTCATTTTAGATTCCAGGGCCAGGTTTTTTTGTTCTGCATTATGGACAAAAATTCCCGTGACGTAAGAATCTCCCCGGTCAACAAACTGTCCCCCGCCATCTGTCGGGTTCACATTGCGCCAGAAAACTTCCAGCAAGTCCTGATAAGAAATTTTGGCCGGGTCAAAATGGATTTGCACGGCTTCCACATGGCCGGTCGAGCCATGCGAGACCTCTTCATAAGTCGGGTCTTTCGTGCGTCCTCCGGTATAGCCCGAGATGACTTTTTGCACGCCGGCTAATTTTTCAAACGGGGGTTCCATGCACCAGAAACACCCACCCGCAAATGTGGCGACGCCATGCTTTTCTGTCTTAGGCGAAGCGCCAAGCCCCGTCAATGCCAGTAAAATAAAACCGATCACTATCAATAACGCTATATAACTTCTAGTCATCTCGACTCTCCTTTGGTTTAATCCTGAGACTCACCCAACAGGCTTCTTCAAGCCGCCTGTTTTCATGTATGACAGTCAGTCGCATTTGCCCCTAAATTACTTACAACAATTAAAAAAATGGCCGCAAGTGGACGGGATATCCGACTCAGGGAATACCACGCCAATGGGGCTGTAAATATTTTTTCGAACCGATGGTTTCCTATCCAACGGTTTTTCAATCCTTTTAAAATTCTTCTTTCACGGCCCCTGAGAATGCGTTTGCGCTTCCCTTGAGCATTGGTTAACCTGCTTTAACTCAACAACAATTTTTACTGGTAAAATAAAATGGCATCGAGAAATTCCAAGCTTTTCCCCCCTGATTTTCACAATTGTCGCACCCGGAATTTCGGCATGAACCCGCAAAAAAATATTCTGGTCGTTGAGGACGACGCCGACTCTCAAAGTGTTCTAACCCGATTGCTGAAAACCCGGGGCTACAGCGTTTGCATGGCCAGCAACGGTCACCAGGCAATGGCCGAGACCGTCACGAAAAACCCGAAACTGATTTTGGTCGATGTTGCTGTGCCCGAAATGAGCGGTTTGGATTTCCTGAAATGGCTTCGCGCCAATCATCCCGGCGTCCGCGTCATCATGCTTTCCGTCCTTGAGGAGCAATCCTCCATCGCCTATGCGGCCCGCGCACTTGGGGTCTACGATTACTTCCGCACCCCTCCAGATTTCTCCAATTTACTGACCCGAATCGATCAGGCCATGTTCTGAAAAACCAACCGGACCGCCCAATTTTCATTCCCAAAGAAAAATATTAATAATTATTTTCACACCGGAAAATTTTTGCGGACCCATCCCCTTCAAGCTCTGTGACAGAACAATAATACGCCCAATATCAACAGATTTCAGAATTCTCTCCTCATGAAGCTCTTAAGCGTTTCATCGCCCTCCCCTCGGAATCCAGTCGATCTTCATGGCCCAGGCATCCATTCGGGCTAAAGTAAAATTCTTGAAGTTCCGCTATAAAGACATAACTTTCAACTATTTATCTCATCATAAAACACGGGTTGGGAAACCTGTGCCATCACTGAGAGGCGGACTATGTTAAGCAAACTTCAGGCGGCAATCCCCACGTTGACAAATGATCTTCCTGTAGATAATTGGGTGAATAAAATATTTCCCGAAAAAACACCCAAAAAAAGAAAACCGGAAAGACTTCTGGAACAGAGGGAATATTATCGGCTCGACATGAAACATCTGCCCCCCCTCGACGCAACGCTTATTTCTAAAAACGGCGCCAACATCGACCTTGAAATCTTGAACATAAGCGCCAGCGGCCTGTCCGGCAAGATAACTCCCTCAGTACCTCTATTCGAAAATCAATTGCTGAACGTCGCCTTTGTGCTTCCCTTTGACGAACCCATGCTAGTGAAAACCTCCGCCAGCCTGCTTTCAATAGAAACCAGCGAACTCTCGGACGCAAGGGTCCTGCGTCTTCAGTATTCAGAAGGGTTGGAAGACTGGCAAAAAGAATTGATTCACGTATATGTCTTGAAAAAACAATTGGAGCTGATCCAGCGCAGGCGGGAATGGCAAACGTCTTGAAGGGACCTTTAAAAAGATAGTTGCCGTTTTCAAGCAAGCAGGTGTATTGGTCGACATCCAACCTGACAGACAGTGTCAGACGTTTTCGGGCTTTGAACCACCGCTATCGGCCAAGAGCGGATATTTCATCTTCTCGGAAAAACGGCTCTGTTTCATAGAACCCTCCTCAAACCCGAATCTTAACAGGAAACCTCTACTTTTTAACTGTCAAATTTATAGGGGAAAGGTCATGATCTACCTGCTTCAATTGGGAAAGAAACTCTGTCTCTCTATGACTGGTAAGCAGCAGCTTTTCTGTGGAACGTGTCATCGCGACATACAGCAGTTTGGCGTCTAACACTGGGTCCTCTCCGTTTGCAGGCATATACCCTATCCCTGATACCGCAACAATGGGGAATTCCAAACCCTTACTGCTGTGCATTGTCATCAACTTCACGCTGTCAGCCGAGGGCTTAAACCGCTTTTTCGCCTTTGAATCCCCGAGCCATTGACAGGAAACACCTATGGACGTTAATTGGGTATGCAGTTTTTCTCCCATCCAGTTACTCCGATACATTGCGCACATATCGGACCAGGGAATCCCCTGTTCATCATGCATTCGCTTGAAGATACGAGCGATATAACCTGCTTCCTCTTCATAAGAGTTAAAAGTCTTTACTACGGGTGCAGGTCCATGACGCCCCGACGCCTCAGGCTCAACCAACGGCACATGATCCTCGTCCCTAGCATCTGGATTAATGTATCTGCTGACAAATTGGTAAGCAAAGCCAAGAATTTCAGTGGTATTCCGATAGTTTAATTTCAGTATAGTTGTCCGGCCCCTTGCCTGGACTCCGACACTGGATAGGCTGAAGTCGAGCTGGTTCTTCTTGCTGTAGATCGACTGTGCATCGTCATAAAGCAACAGCAGGGAGTTGGTCTTGGGGTCAACCATGCTTACCACAAGCTTCAACCATTCAGACTCAAAGTCATGGCCTTCGTCGATCATGACTGCACCATACTGACCTGTTGGTATCGCACCCTTCTCCGCTGCAGCAATGACCGTCTCAACAAGCCGGTCAATATACCTGTCGCCCTGCTGTGGTCGATCAATATGGTAGGTGCGTAGCTGTTCACCGCACCAGTCATGAAAGTGATAGACACTGACCTTTTCACCAATACCTCGCTCAGCAATCAGTTCGCGTAGCCTAGCGGCCAGTGTTATGTTAAAGCAGAGGACAAGAATTGGTTTGTTCAGCAGCTTGGCGAGGTAGAGACAGCGATAACCCAGGATCAAGGTCTTGCCAGAACCGGCCACCCCATGGATGACCCGGTGTCCTTCCCCAAGACTGCGTGCCAGCATTTCCTGCTGCATATCCATGACCTTTATAATGTCAGGCAGTAGCTCTTCTATATCTTCCTCTTCTGGCTCCTCTGGAAAAAGATTGCCCTGGTCGCCTGTATTGATTCTAATTTCGGGAAACATGTGCCAACGGATACGATCGATTTGCGGTAGGGTAAGGAGATGTGGGAACTGGACGTTGAACATATCCCAAAAGCGCTCTTGAAAGGTTTCTGGCTCCACGCTTTCAACCATTTCATCCTTGCAGATGACTTGGTGCTCAGGTAACACTTCTCCCAGGTCAGTAGATTCAAACTGCCTACGGGTAATATTGCTCAATACCACCCCATAACCGTATGGGAAAACCATGTTGCCCTTATAGCGTCCTGTTTGGTGGACCAATTGCGGGTCCTTCTCCAGTCGTTGTATCAGTTGATAGGCGCATTGACGCACCTGTTCCAGAGGGTTGCATACGGTTTTGACGCCCCGCGGGGTGATGATAGTCGCGGTCACCTTATCTATCTTCTGGATGGTATCCAGCTTCCAGTCCTTCACCTCCAGCAACAACAGACCGCGTGCCGGATGCAGAATAATGAAGTCGGAATATCGCTGTCTTTTGCCAACAGGCAACTCGTACCAGCAGAGGTAGTCATCCTCAAAATGGCTCTCTATGCGACAAGCGAAACGCTTCTCGCCTGATTGCATTCGATTAACGCAACTGTTAAGAGACGGAATTAGACTTGCCATGTCAATTGAGTCGGTCCCAGAATAGTACAGTTAAGCTTTGAAAAAAGCGGTAGCCAGCTTTATAACTTCTCAGTAAGCCCATTTTCTACACTCCATCTTTTTGTTATAAAGATAAAGTGTTGCGTTGACCGGTTGAACTCGCAGTCGAATCCGCTCATTCAATATCTGACACTGTCTGTCAGATTAAGTCTGAGTCATTCCAAATCAGGATGCGAAAAGCGCTTCCACAAAAGTGTGGGCATCGAAATCCTGCAAATCATCGGCTTTTTCGCCAATGCCTATATAACGCACCGGCAATTTTAATTCGCGGGTGATATTCAATAGCACTCCGCCTTTACTGGTTCCATCCAGTTTGGTCATGACCAGGCCGTCGATTTCAATCGCTTCGTGGAATAATTTTGCCTGAGAAACGCTGTTTTGACCAATGGTGGCGTCCAAGACCAAAAGCGTTTCGTGGGGAGCGCCGGGAAGCACTTTGCCGATCACCCGTTTGACTTTTTTCAACTCCTCCATCAAATTGGTGTTGGTCTGCAATCGTCCCGCCGTGTCGATGAGCGCCACATCCATTTCCCGCGTAATGGCCGCCTGCACCGCATCGAAAGCGACGGCGGAGGGATCGGCTCCGCTTTTTTGATGTATGCAAGGCACGCCCACCCGCTCGGCCCAGATCAACATTTGCTCGATAGCCGCGGCTCGAAAAGTATCGCCCGCTCC
>VAPK010839584.1_pt1 | contig 24259 bp, 24 predicted proteins | sample 3395031 | NCBI WGS metagenome assembly VAPK01 (sample SAMN08290443, study PRJNA428436) | hydrothermal vent metagenome | isolation source: Deep-sea hydrothermal vent chimney 1 | place: Pacific Ocean: Juan De Fuca Ridge
CATAAAGCAGGGTTATATGCTAAAAGTTTTAATGGTGATGCTTTTTCTGATAAAATTAAAGAACAAACATTACAATTAATTAAAGACGATTTAGGAAAAATAGATTTAGTCATCTATAGCCTTGCTTCACCTCTTCGATTAGATCCAAAAACAGGAATCACCCACAGATCCGTATTAAAACCTATTGGTAAAACGTATTCTAACAAGACCGTTGATTTTCATACTGGCGTAGTAAAAGACATTTCTATTGAGCCTTGTACAGAAGAAGAAATTGAGAATACTGTTAAAGTTATGGGCGGTGAAGATTGGCAAATGTGGATTGAAACCTTAAAAGAACAAGACCTGTTGTCTGATAAATTTATGACTGTCGCTTACTCTTATATTGGCCCTTCGCTTACTGAAGATGTTTATAGAAAAGGGACTATCGGTAGAGCCAAAGATCATTTAGAAGCTACTGCTTTTACAATTACTGACATCCTTAAAGATTTAAACGGTAAAGCTTATGTATCTGTTAACAAAGCATTGGTAACTCAAGCAAGTTCTGCAATACCAGTGATACCATTATACATTGCTCTTCTTTATAAAATAATGAAGAAAGAAGGCATCCATGAAGGATGTATTGAGCAAATTCAACGTTTGTATAAAGATAGATTGTATGCAGAAAACACAGCTACAGACGAACAAGGCAGAATACGTGTTGATGATTGGGAAATGAGAGAAGACGTTCAAGCACAAATAAAAGAATTGTGGCCACAAGCCACCACTGAATCATTAGCTCAAATTGGAGATTTAGATGGGTATTCAGAAGATTTCTTCAACCTTTTTGGTTTTAGAATTGATGGTGTTGATTATACAGAAGATGTTGATGAAATGGTTAAAATACCAGGATTACAATAATTTAATAAAACTAAATTTTGGATTTAGATCATCTAAAATATCCTATAGGGAAGTTTAAACTTCCTGTTTCTGTAACCATTAATCATATTGAAAAGTGGATTGCTATTTTAGAAAACTTCCCAAAGCAATTGGTAGCTTTGGTTGACAACTTGACTGATGAACAATTAGACACACCTTATCGCACTAAAGGATGGACGGTTAGACAAGTCATACATCATATTTCTGATAGCCATCACAATAGTTATACTCGTTTTAAATGGGCTTTAACTGAGGACAAGCCAGTAATTAAAGCTTATTTTGAAGATAGATGGGCTGAATTATATGATAGCAAATCAGCTCCTATCCTACTCTCATTAAATTCAATTAGTGCCTTACATGCCAAATGGGTTTATTTATTAAAAGGCTTAAATGATGATGAATTGAAACAAGTATTTATCCACCCTGAAGGTAATATAGAAGTTTCAATTGCTGAAAACATCGGAGTTTATGCTTGGCATTCTCTGCATCATTATGCACATATTGAGCAGTTGCTTTTAAGAAAAGAATGGATTTAAAAAATACAAAATGAAAAAAATATTTGTAATTATAATGGTAAGTATCATAGGTGTTTCTTGCACTACAAGTGATGATGACAGTTCATCAGAAAAATATTCAGGAACAGTAACTACAAATGACATTGAAGGAGAATGGACAGTTACAGCATTTTTCACCAAAAATGGTGAAGTAAAAACAAAAGTTGAAGGTATTGATGTACCTGCTAAATTTAAAAGTGTAGGTAAAGATTTTAACAATGCAAAAGCAACTTTTAGTCAAGCTCCAAACAAAGCAACATCTACAGGAACATTCACTAATGTTACCACATTAACCTACTTAACCTTTTTTCAAACTGAAGAAAGTGTCGAAAGTGTCAAACTAAATGGAGATTGGTCACTCAATAATAATATTATTACCATTACCTCTGGTGGTATAGCAATTGATTATACTATAATTGACTTCACGGGTAACACCTTAAAACTTAAGTATACATATAATGAATTTATAGAAGTAATTTTAGGTTATGAAGGACAAGCTAAAGCTGATATATATATCACTGTAACAAAATAAAATACACACCATTTCTAATTGTGAATACTTATTTTTATACTTGACCATAGTAATGGATAATGTATCTTTACATAAAACTTTTATTATTCTTATTGTGATATTCTAGATAAGAATATCTATCAATATTTATATAAACTAATATTTTTAAAAATGTCAAAAACATATTACGATCCAGCAGATTTAAGAAAATTTGGAAATATTACTGATTGGAGTAAAGAATTAGGAGATAAATTTTTTGAATACTACGGAAAAGTCTTTGAAGAAGGAGCTCTGTCTGCAAGAGAAAAATCTCTAATTGCATTAGCAGTAGCCCATACCGAACAATGCCCATACTGTATAGATGCGTATACTAAAGACGGACTGCAACGTGGTATTACCAAAGAGGAAATGATGGAGGCTGTACATGTAGGTGCTGCTATTAAAAGTGGAGCAACATTAGTTGTTAGTGTACAAATGATGAATAAAGTTAATAAATTAGAAATGTAATTTGGCAACTATTTTTCGTCTGAACCTAAGTAAGCTTAGTTTATGATTGATAAAAGTGAAATTTTATAATGGCAGTACAATCTCTAAAGAAAAGAAAAAGTGATTTAGCAAATGCAAAACGTCAGTTAGAAATATTGTCTAATGGTATTTTTGCGTCGGATGAATTACCCACTTTTGCAGAAAAAATAAAAAAGTCTAATCAATTTCCTTTAGTTCCTAAAAAATTAGAGATTTTACAATTAAATTTAGGGTATATGTGTAACCAAGTATGTGCACATTGTCATGTAGATGCAGGGCCTGATCGTAAAGAAATCATGACCAAAGAAACCATGTTACTGTGTTTGAATGTGCTAAGAAAATCTCAAGTTCATACCTTAGACCTTACTGGAGGAGCACCAGAAATGAATCCAAATTTTAGATGGTTTGTTGAAGAAGCTTCTAAAATTGGAGTTCAAGATTTTATTGTAAGATCAAATCTAACAATCATTAAGGCCAATAAAAAATATTATGACCTACCTCAATTTTTTAAAAAATACAATATTCATATCGTATCTTCAATGCCCCATTATACACGTGGCAAGACAGATAAACAAAGGGGAAATGGTGTTTTTGATAAATCAATTAAAGCTTTACAGGAATTAAATAGCTTAGGCTATGGAATGCCAAATAGCACTTTAAAATTAGATTTGGTTTACAATCCCTCAGGGGCTTTCTTACCAGGAAATCAGCAAGCTTTAGAGCAAGATTTTAAAAAGGCTCTTAAAGAAGATTTTAGTATAGATTTTCATCAATTATTTACCATTACCAACTTGCCAATCAGTCGGTTTTTAGATTATTTAATTGCAACTGATAATTATGGAGATTATATGTATGCATTAGTTGAAGCTTATAACCCACAAGCCGTACAAAATGTAATGTGTACCAATACTATTTCTGTAAGTTGGGATGGTTGGCTGTACGACTGTGATTTTAATCAAATGTTAAATTTAAAAGTAGCTGCTAAGACAAAACATATTTCTGCTTTTAATGAAGAAAATCTTCAAGATAGAAAAATTGTTATTTCGCAACATTGCTATGGCTGTACTGCTGGTGCAGGAAGTAGTTGTCAAGGAACTTTAATTTAAAAATATGAGAACTTTAAAAATACTGGCACTTTTATTTCTTTTTACGGTGTCAATTCAAGCCCAAGAAAGCCTTTCACAATTGCTAAAAAAATACAATACAGAAAGTGTACCTTATATGTATGTAGATAGTTTACAAAATAGTAAAGACACAATTATATTATTGGATGCTCGTGAAGAAAAAGAATATAAAGTAAGTCATTTGAAAAATGCTATTTTGGTTGGGTATGATACCTTCAAAATTGAAACAACAGCAAAGAAGTTGCCAGATAAAAATGCTAAGATTATTGTGTATTGCTCTTTAGGTATTCGCTCTGAAGATGTTGCCGAAAAGTTAATTAGTAAAGGCTATACAAATGTTTACAATCTTTACGGAGGTATTTTTGAATGGAAAAACAAAGGAAATAAAGTGTATGATACGAAAGAAATTGAAAGTAATAAGGTACATACTTTTAATAAGGAATGGAGCAAATGGTTGAAAAAAGGAGAGAAGATTTATGAATAGGCAATTGCTGATTATTTTTGTTAAAAATATAAAACTAGGAAAAGTTAAAACAAGGCTTGCTAAAACTATTGGCAACCAGGCTGCTTTTTTAGTTTATAAAACTTTGGTTGAAGTTACCGAAAAAGCGACAAAAAATTTAACTGTAGAAAAGCGAATTTATTTTTCTGATGCTATTATTGATTCAAAATGGAAAAACGATGCTAAATTTGTTCAATATGGTGAAAATTTAGGTGAACGAATGAAAAATGCCTTTGTGGATGGATTTAAAGATGGTTATAAAAATATTATTTTAATTGGATCTGATTTACCAGATATATCTGAAGAAATTATTCTTAACGGATTTTCAGAATTAAATACCAATGATGTTGTTTTGGGCCCAGCTGAAGATGGCGGCTACTATCTAATTGGCATGTCTAAATTAAATGAGTCTATTTTTAAAGACAAACCTTGGAGCACATCCAATTTACTAAAACTTACCCTACAAGAACTAAAAAATAAACAATGCTCATTTAGTTTGCTAGAAACTTATAATGATATTGATACGTTTAAAGACCTAGAAAAATCGGAATTTTATAAAAATTACCCTAATATTTAGAAGTTAATTGCAAAGATTTAGAAAATAAAATGAAGAAACAACACCTCAATGAAACTGTTCAATATTTACAATCAAAAGGAATTACCAATCCTGAAATTGGTATTGTTCTAGGTACTGGGTTAGGAAAATTGGTAGATACTATAGAAATTGAGCAAGAAGTTTTTTATGAAGACATTCCGCATTTCCCTAAAGCAACCGTTGAGTTTCACTCTGGGAAATTAATTTTTGGAAGTTTAGCTGGTAAAAAAGTAATCGTTATGTCTGGTAGATTTCATCTTTATGAAGGATATTCTCTTTGGGAGATAACGTACGGAATACGAGTTATGCAACAGCTAGGTATTCAAAACTTACTTATTTCAAATGCAGCTGGAGCCATTAATAGCAATTATAAAAAAGGAGAGCTAATGTTGCTAGACGATCATTTAAATTTGCAAGGAGGCTCGCCTTTGGCTTTTGCAAATGTTGCTGATTTTGGAGAACGATTTACAGATATGTTAGCTCCTTACTCAGAAAGATTAAACAAACATTTGAAAGCTATTGCAAAGCAAAACGACATAGTATTACACAAAGGTATTTATGCAAGTGTGGTTGGACCACAACTGGAAACAAGAGCTGAATATAGAATGTTGCAATTATTAGAAATTGATGCTGTAGGGATGAGTACAGTGCCAGAAGTTATTGTTGCAAAACACTTAAACCTGCCTTGTGCAGCCATTTCTGTGTTGACAGATGAATGTGATCCTAAAAATCTGAAAGCTATTAATATTGAAGAGATTATTAATATTGCAGCAACTTCTGAACCTAAATTAATTTTACTATTTAAAGAATTAATAAAAAGACTATAACATATTTCCTTATATAAAAAATATAAAATGAGTAACTATTTAGAAACCATACATAATGTATATAAAGAAGTCGCATTAACTCCAGATGTAGGTTTGTGTTGTACCACGAATCCTATTTGGGAACTTCCGGGTTTAAAAATTCCGAGAATCATGCAAGAAATGAATTACGGATGTGGGAGTACTGTTCATGCAAGAGATTTAACAAATAATCCCAAAATGCATTATGTTGGAGTTGGTGGCGGAATGGAATTATTACAATTTACCTATTTTAATCGCCAAAAGAATGGTATAATTGGTATTGCTATTTGCGATAAAACAGCAGGAGATTTAAAATCTTTGCAAAGAGATAATATTTTTATTAGCGAAAGTACCTATCATTATGATGGAGGAGGTTGTTGCTAAACGAGTATTTTAAACTTAGGAGAATGTGCATTTATTAACGATTATTACTATGGAGAAATATATTGCAATTGTAAAAAATTCTTACACAGGGTACTGGAACTATCTCAAGCAATCTGTGCTTTTTGAATTGAATTGGGAAAATTATTTTTATGGCTTAATTGCCATTTCATTTGTGGTATGGTTTTTAGAATTGTTATTTCCATGGCGTAAAAAGCAATCGGCTTTTAGAAAAGACTTTTGGCTAGATACCTTTTATATGTTTTTTAATTTTTTTCTGTTGAACTTAATTATTTTGATTGCTTTATCAAATACTGTAGCTGCTTTTTTTGATGATATTTTGAGTAGTATTGGCTTGTCAATTTCTAGCTTTCAATTGTTTGATGTTGATGATCTTCCAAAAATTATTGGACTGTTTCTATTTTTTATTGTTAGTGATTTTACACAATGGAATACGCATCGGTTATTACATAGAGTTCCTTTTTTATGGAATTTTCATAAAGTACATCATTCTGTAAAACAAATGGGATTTGCAGCACACTTACGTTATCACTGGATGGAACCTGTGGTTTATAAATCAATATTATATATTCCTATAGCAATTATTGGTGGTTTTGATGCTCAAGATGTTGCTATTGTACACTTTTTTAGCATAGTAATAGGTCATTTAAATCATGCCAATCTGGGTTGGGATTATGGTTTTTTAAAGTATGTACTTAACAATCCTAAAATGCATATTTGGCATCATGTAAAAGAGTTACCTAATGAAATAAAGCATGGTGTTAATTATGGAATTACATTAAGTATTTGGGATTATCTTTTTAAAACGGATTATATCCCTCATAACGGACGGGATATTGAATTAGGCTTTGATGGAGATGAAACTTTTCCAAAAGATTTTATACATCAAGAACTCTACCCGATAATCACTCAAAAAAATTAAAAATATTGCCCAATACCAAAAACAAATCCTTTTGATGCATTTTTCATTAATCCATGCCCATAATCAATTCTAAATACAGCATTGAATATTTTTTTATTGATAAATCGGAGTCCGAAACCTGAATAAACTTTAATATTTTGATGATTAGCAAAGTCACTTAATTTTCCACCTGGATTACGCCATGAACCAAGGTCTGTAAAGACATTACCTTGTAAAACAAACCAGTTGTTGTTATAAAGCGTATGCCTGTACTCCGTATTCCAAACGATACTACCTGTACCTCTATCTACCAAAATTCCAACACCTCTTAAATTTACATTATTATCTAATGCAAAAGGTGCAAAAGGACTTTTAGTGTTCGAAGCTAGTCCAATACGCAATCTATTCGCCCAATTTCCATGGTTTCCAATTCGTTTATAATAAAATAAATCATTCCAGGCTATTAAAAAATCATCATTTCTGTTTGAAATAACATATTGAGCGTGAAATATATTTTTAAATCCGTGAATGTATTGGTAAAAATAATCTAGCTCATCATAAGTATAAATAGCTTTAGCTAAAATTTTATCAGCATCTAGTTTTAATGGAATGCTACTATCTACAATTCCACTAATATAGTTGTACTTTTCATTAAAATAATTCACTCCAAATTGAAGGCTATTATTGAAGTTAATCTCGTATAAACCTAATACTTCATAAGATCTATTTTGATACAGGTAATTGGCTGCTCCACTATTAAAATATAATGGTTCTTCACTTTTCCAATCTTGAAAACTTAATGCCAAGCCAAAATGCTTAGAAAATAAATTTGGTGCTCTAAAATTTAAACCATAAGAATTGAATGTATTATTTTGATAAAAACCTCCTATAGCTATATTTTTACCCAAAAAATTATGTTCTTGTACCCCAATTTTATACGCAACTCTTTTGTTTGTTGTTGTCCATATATTAAAATCAGGAATTATGGTAAAGTTCTCTTCAAGAGTGAAAATTATTGAATGCAAATCTTCTTCAGGGTCTAATACTTGGTAAGAAGCATGTGCAATACCTGGTAGTCGTTTTAATCTGATAATATCTTTCTTTAGCAAAATAGTATCTAAAGGCTGTCCAACTTTAGTTTCTAATATTTTACTTAAAAACGAAACCTTTGTTTTTTTTAAACCTTCAAACTTGATATTGATAACCGTCTTCTGACTCGAAACAAAATTACAAACTAATAAAATTAAACCTAGAAAAAAATACTTCATTATTTGACAGTGAATTCTTTTTGAATAATCAAATTTACCCAATTATCTTCACTTACGTCCATTAAGGTAAAATTATAAGTTTTATTTTTTTCTAAATCGGGTGGTGTTTTTTCTGTCACATTTAAAATAACATTAGAAGTATTGTAGTATTGAAAATGATTTTGATAGGTGTATGTTCCTGATAATAAGTTATTCTCATTATCAGAAACAACTTGAAAATAGATGGCATTATCGCCTTTCAAATTGTCATCCCAAGAAAAATTAGGCATTAATAAGATGCTTTGATCAATAGAAACGATATCTGTCCAAAATGTTGGTTTGGTATATTGCTTTGTATGTATTGGATTTGATACATGTATTTCTCCATCCATTTCAAATGTTATAATTATCCATTTCTCCTTAGAAGATATTCTATTATATACACCAAGGTATCCATTAAAAAAAGGTTGATGTGTTACTTCTATTTCATCATATTTTTCAAAATCAAATTTATCTACATGAATTGATGCTGTTTCATAATACTTTATATGTTTTGCATTTGGTTTTGGATAATAAAAAACCAAAACATCATCAGAATCAATTGCACTTGCCGCACAAGCTATAACCTTTCCAGTTTTATAAGGAAGTGTAGTCAAATATGATTCTAAATTCTGATTTGAAATACTTTCATCTTTAGAACAAGACATTATAATTAAGAAAAGGAGTGTTACATATTTAATCTTTGCCATTAATATGATTTATAAAATTTTTGAATCACCTTTTCTACTGGTTTATTTTGAGGCGTAAACTTAGCATTCGTTATTCCACCAGATTCAGAATGATTTTGATACCATTTCCACATAAACCCACCTGCAAACCAATCTTCGTTCCAAAACTCTTCAAACAAGGCCTGAGTTGCATTAGCCTGTGCTTGAAAATTTACGATATATTTTTTTTTGCTAGAATCCCAAGGTTCTTTTGCTGTAAAATTAGCACTTTTATATCCGAATTCTGTAAAAAGTATAGGTTTGTTAAATTTTTTAGTAATAGCTAGAATAGTTTCCTTGTGTGTTTTCCATCCTTCTTTACAATCTAAAATACTAGGTGTTTTTTTTAGACTTACAGGAAAATAGGCATCTATACCAATATAGTCTAAACTACTCCAAAAGGAAACTCTTTTAAATTCATCCCAATTTGCTGCATACGTTATTTTACCGTTATATATTTTTCGTATTTTTTTAATTAACTCTAACCAGTAATTTGGTCTAGCCTTAACAAAGGCTTCTAATTCTGTTCCAATACAAAAAATATCTGCTTCAATTTCAGTAGCCACTTTAGCATAATCTAAAATAAACTTTTCATAAGACTGTTCTAACACCTTCCAATGTTCATCACTATGCATTTTTATAAAACCAGTATACGCTCCTTGCCAAACCCAAATTTGAGGTTTAACCATAATTTTAATCTGCTCTTTTCGAAACTCATTGGCATATTGTTTTAGTCCTTTTTTTGTTTCTCCAAACCATTGATGATTTGAGTTAAAAGATATTTCTGGATGGTTTAAATTTTTAATAAATCCGAAAGGAATCAAAGCAACATAATTGCCATAAACTGCTTTAATAGGTTTAACATGTTCTTGCCCAATTTTATTTTTAGAAGCCACAAAACTAATCCCATTAATCTTCTGTGCGAAATTGGAATTAAAGCCAAATACAATTAAAATAAGGCAAAGAACACGAGTTTTCATGTAAACTTAATTGGATTATTGGGTAAGTAGATACCTTAAACCGAGGTTAAATGTCTGTCCTAAACCACTATCTCTGCCTCGTACAAAATTGCCATATGAAAGTTCTAAATTCAATGATCGATTGAGTTGGTATTTAGAGCCAAAACCTACTAAAGTATAGTTTTGTGTAAAATCATTACCAAAATTAAACAATTCATAATGTTGGGCATTTACATAAATTGTAAAATTAGAAGAAGGGAAATAACTTAAAAATACACTTACAGGAACACCCAAACTATTGTTTGCAAAACGCTCACTGCTATTTTCATCACTACTCGCGTCTTTCTTTTTTTCTCCAAAGTTATAAGCAAAATCTAATTCAGCAAAAAACTGATATTTACCATTGCCAAATGTTGTATCGTAAAAATACTTACTCTCCATGACATAACTTCTTTTGTCTAAGTAAGAAAGGGGTTGGTCTTTAAAAACGGGAATAAATAAAGTGCCTTGATATGAGAAATTTGAAATATTCTTAAAAGGTTGTATTTTCATGCTTAAACCAATACTTGAAATACCACTTCTAGAACTCATAAAATCGTTTCCAAAAGAAAATACACTAGTAGCATTTTTGTCAAATGTATTCGATTTTAAATTGATTATCAGTCCCAAATTTAATCTTGAATTTTTTGAGACTCCAGTATATGTTTCAAAAGTGGTTGTAAAAAAATTTGATCTTGACCCTGTTTTGGTATTCCCTTTATCAACAAATTTTGTTTGTGTGTACAGGTTATTAAATAGTTTAAAATCCCAATCTCCTTTCTTTAACAATTTTGAAGGTGTATATTGTTGTATATTACTAATTTGCTTATCGTCGTCGTCTTGTGCTGACAGATAGAATGTAGTACTTAATAAAAATATTAATAAGACTGTTTTTTTCATAGTTCAATTTTATAGAGTTATATTTTAACTTATTGCTTATTTATATTCCAGTTATAAGGAAAGTAAGTAAGTTTAAAATTAGAAGGTATTTTATTTGTTCTATATGTATTAAAAAAAGTTATTTCTGTTGTACCATTCATCGTAAAATCATCTTTATACCATTTTAAAATTTCTGACCCTTGAATTCTTTTTTTCTTAGTATCAACTTTAATAAAATAATCGCCGTTCAAAGCCAATTTTGTTTGTGTTTCTAATTGTGCCTCTACTGTTGTTGGTAAATATGCTTTACTAATCAATGGCGGACAGCCAATAGCACCACACACTAGCACAAAATGAAATCGAGGGTCTTTAAACTCAGCCCTCAACAACTTGTGTTCAATATCATTTAAAGTAATTTCTTTCCCTCCCAGTGCATGTGTCGTTTTATCGAAAAAGCCCGAATGATCTAAAGGTGACTTTGTAGGGTAATGATCTACTATCCCTTTTATTACAGAGAGATTATAAGCATTTATCCAAAATGCTTTATATGTAGTAGCATCCTCTTTAGAAACTACATTGTTTTTAGCTAAATCTAATATTTCATTCAATGCTTTCTGATTCTTATGAATCTTTGAATAAGCCACCTTTCCATTTGAAACATTTGCTGTAAAAAAAGCATCTGCTTTATCGAAAAAATGAGTTAAATCTTGAGAAAATATTGAAACTGAAAATAGGGATAATCCTACAAATAAAAGAACTCTTTTCATATGTTTATAATAAAATTATGGCAATTTAGCTACCTTAGTCGAAAATCTAAAGATAGCTTACAATATTTATTTATAACAATTCTAAATATGATTTTTTTTTAAGTTATCAATAATTTCTCCGACAGAATAGAAAATGTTAAATATATGGAACATGTCATCATCATAGGAAATGGAATTTCTGGGGTTACTGTAGCAAGACACATCAGAAAATTATCTAATAAAAAGATTACACTTATTTCTAATGAAACAGAATTCTTCTTTTCTCGTACTGCACTAATGTATGTCTATATGGGACATCTAAAATTTGAACATACGCAACCTTATGAACAGTGGTTTTGGAAAAAGAATAATATCAATTTAAAAAAAGGATTTGTTAAACAGGTTGAAGTTAAAGCTAAAACATTACATTTTGATGATGATAGCATAATGGTATATGATCAACTAATAATTGCTACTGGAAGTAAACCCAATAAATTTGGATGGCCCGGTCAAGATCTTGGTGGAGTAATGGGGTTGTATCATAAGCAAGATTTAGAAAACCTTGAAAAATATGCTCCTGATAACAAAATTTGTAAACATGCTGTTATTGTTGGCGGAGGATTGATAGGTATTGAACTTGCTGAAATGCTTCAAAGTAGAAATATTCCCGTTACATTTCTAGTTAGAGAAAAAAGTTTTTGGGATGGAGTACTTCCTACTCAAGAATCTCAAATGATTAATAAACATATCATTGAGCATCATATAGATTTACGATTAAATTCAAATCTTAAAGAAATAAGATCGGACGAAAATGGAAATGTCAAATCAGTTGTTATTCTAGAAACTGGTGAAGAAATTTTTTGCAATGTAGTTGGGTTAACAGCAGGCGTATCTCCAAATATTCGTTTTTTGAAAGATTCTGAAATTGAAATTGGAAAAGGTGTAAAAGTAAATAGTTATTTAGAAACCAATTGTGCAGATATCTATGCCATTGGAGATTGTGCAGAACAACGAGAAGCCATTGGTGAACGTAGAGCTGTAGAAGCTGTTTGGTATACTGGAAGAATGATGGGTGAAGCTTTAGCACAAACTATTTGCGGAAACAAAACAGCTTATAATCCTAGTTTTTGGTTTAATTCAGCTAAATTCTTAGATATAGAGTACCAAACTTATGGCTGGGTTTGGGCACAACCAAAAGAAAATGAAGCCCGTTTTTATTGGGAACATGAAGATGGCAAAAAATGTATCCATATTAATTATGATAAAAATACACAAGAATTTATTGGTGTTAATACTTTCGGTATTCGTATGCGACATGAGTTCTTTAATATGATCCTTACTAAAAAGAAATCTGTAATTTATGTACTTGAACATTTAGCTGACGCCAATTTTGATCCAGAGTTTTATAAACTTCATGAAGCTGAAATTGTAGCAAAATTCAATCAAGAAAATAATACCCAAATTCGATTAAAAAAGAAAAGTTGGAAACGTATTTTTAATCATAAAATCTAAAACATGAAAACAATTCAAAACATAGGGTTAGGTATATTTTTGGTTGGATTAGGATTCTTCATTTCATTAATATTCTTTGGAAAATATCAACTTACTCCAGAACTATTTGAGCAAATTGTGTCAAACAAAGGCATTAAAAGTGAACTTTTTATGAATAGTATGAATAAAAATGTAGTTGGGAAAGAGTTTGAAAATCCGTTTCGTTTTTCTTCAAAAATAATTTCTACTTTAGAAAATGCAAACCAAACACATAAAAAAAATAACGAATGGGATAAGGTAATTTGGGATAAACCTCATAGCCTCTCAGCAGAAATTGCAAAAAGTGCTGGCACAGGTATTGTAAAAGAAAATAAAGGTTTGTTTTGGGTTTTAACTTTCGGGTTAGGAATATTAGGCTCCTTACTCTTTATCATTCCAAATGTAATTACACTAGGGCCACCTGGAATAAAAAACAATGGGGTGTTTTTAAAAGCAGCTACCAGTCGCGGATGGATAGGCTGGTTTGTCTTTGTCTTTTTAGTTGGCTTTTATTTATTACTCTATTTTAGACCAGATTATATTGTGAATTGGGTATATCTAGTAGATCCCATTAGTGAGAGTTTAAGTGGTAATATGGCGAGTCAATGGTTTTTGTACGGGTTTTTATACTGTACAGTAATGGTAGTAATGGCTATACGAATGTATATTAAATATAGACATAATAAATACCAAATCTTACGTACTACGTCAGTGTTATTTTTTCAAATTGTATTTGCTTTTTTAATTCCTGAAATATTAGTTCGTTTTGAAAAGCCATGGTACGATTTTAAAAACGCCTTTCCATTAGATTATGATTTTTTTTATAAATGGAGCTTAGATCAATTACTAGATAGTGGAGGTTTGGGTTTATTTATTTTGATTTGGGGAATTCTTTTAACACTTGTTATTGTGCCAGTAATGGTCTACTTTTTTGGAAAAAGATGGTATTGCTCTTGGGTTTGTGGATGTGGAGGATTAGCGGAAACATTAGGTGATCCATACAGACAATTATCAGATAAAACAGTAAAAGCTTGGAAAATTGAACGCTGGCTAGTTCATGGTGTACTCATTTTTGCATTAATTATGACTGGTCTTACCTTATATTCTTATTTTTCTGGAACTCAAGAAGTTTTAGGTATAAAAACACAAACTATTCAAGATATTTATGGATTTTTAATTGGTTCAATCTTTGCTGGGGTTATTGGTACTGGATTTTATCCTATTTTTGGCAATCGAGTTTGGTGTCGTTTTGGATGTCCGTTAGCTGCTTACATGGGTATTGTACAACGGTTTAAATCTAGATTTAGAATTACGACCAATGGCGGACAGTGTATTTCTTGTGGAAATTGTTCTACCTATTGTGAACAAGGTATTGATGTAAGAGCATATGCTCAAAAAGGAGAAAATATTGTAAGAGCAAGTTGTGTAGGTTGTGGTATTTGTTCTGCAGTTTGTCCTCGAGGAGTTCTAAAATTAGAAAATGGTTTCGAAAAAGGAAGAATTAATCCAACAGAAATTCTATTGGGTAACGATATTGATCTATTAAAATTAATCAATAAAGAATAAATTTAATATAGAATGAAATCATATTTATGAAACTAAAGCTATTGATATTCTTTTTAACACTATCGTTTGCTGTATCTGCACAAAAAACGTACAACAAAACGTATTATGATAATGGACAGTTAAAAGCTGAAGGTTGGGTTCTAGATAATGTTAAAGTAGATTTTTGGAACTATTACTACTCTAATGGAAATCTACAAAGGAAAGGGCATTACTTATCAAATAAACCTATAGGTTATTGGTATTTTTACAGAAAGAACAATTTAATTAAAAGCGAAGGACATTTTAACAATGGCAAAAAAGATAATTGGTGGATATTTTATAATCATTTAGGAGAGATTGATTATAAATGCCAGTTTAAAAATAATAGAAAGCATGGGTATTCTCTAGTATATTCCAATGAAAAATTGGTTAAATCTGAAAAATTTAATAAAGGAAAAAAAATAAAAGAATGGAAAAGCTATAGCTCCTTTACTAAAGATAATAATTTATCAGACCTTAAATGAGCTGTATTAAAGTAATTATTCCTGCATACAATGAAGCAGATGCTATTGCTAAGGTAATAGGTGCTATTCCAAAATTAGTTGATGAAGTTATTGTTATTAGCAATAACTCTACTGATACAACTGAAAAGAACGCTAAAAAAGCTGGAGCAACAGTATTATCAGAATCTAAAAAAGGGTACGGATATGCCTGTTTAAAAGGAATAGAGTATATTTCAAAACTAGAAAACAAACCAGATGTTATAGTTTTTTTAGATGGAGATTTTTCAGATTATCCTGAACAATTATCAGAAATCATTCATCCTATATTAAATAATGACATAGATTTTGTAATTGGATCTCGAGTAAAACGACTACGTGAGAAAGGCTCTATGACACCACAACAAATTTTCGGGAATTGGCTAGCTACATTTTTAATGAAACTATTATTTAATGCTAAATTTACTGACTTAGGTCCTTTTAGAGCAATTAAATACCAAAATTTATTGGCTCTTGATATGCAAGACAAAACATATGGATGGACTATTGAAATGCAATTAAAAATATTGAAACAAAAAATGTCTTATGTAGAAATTCCTGTAAAATATAGAAATAGAATTGGAGTGTCAAAAGTATCTGGAACTATAAAAGGTAGTATCTTAGCAGGTATTAAAATTTTAGGTTGGATTTTTAAATACAGTTTTAAATAATGATTTTAGAATACACCATTATCTTTGTCTATTCCTCAGCATTACTACTTATTTTTATGTATGCGTTGGCACAACTAAATTTGTTATTTAACTATCTGTCTGCACAAAAAAAAAATGTAAAAGAGATTGTTTTTGATCTACAAAATCCTGATGAAACACCTTTAATAACTATTCAACTTCCCGTATACAATGAGCTTTATGTAATGCGAAGGCTATTAGATAATATTGCAAAAATTGAATACCCAAAAAATAAGTTAGAGATTCAAGTTTTAGATGATTCTACTGATGAATCCTTTAAATCTACTGCCATTCAAATTAAAGAATTACAACTTCAAGGAATTGACATTAAGCATATCCATAGAAAAATTAGAACAGGGTTTAAAGCAGGTGCTCTAAAGGAAGGTTTGCAAATAGCCAAAGGAGAATTTATAGCTATTTTTGATGCCGATTTCCTTCCTAAAAAAGACTGGTTACACAAAACGATTCCTTATTTTAAAGACCCTACAATTGGAGTGGTGCAAACACGTTGGGGACATATAAATAGAGATTACTCTATCCTTACAAAAGTACAAGCTTTTGCTCTAGATGCACATTTTACTTTAGAACAGGTAGGTAGAAATAGTAAAGGTCATTTTATTAACTTTAATGGCACAGCTGGCGTATGGAGAAAAGAATGTATTCTAGACGCAGGAAATTGGGAAGGCGACACGCTTACTGAAGATTTAGATCTTAGCTATAGAGCACAATTAAAAAATTGGAGGTTTAAATATTTGGAAAATGTTGAGACACCTGCCGAATTACCAGTGATTATTAGTGCTGCAAGAACACAACAGTTTAGATGGAATAAAGGAGGTGCAGAAAATTTTAGAAAAATGTTTGTTAAAATAATTCTAAATAAGAATATCTCTCTAAAAACAAAAACACATGGTATTTTACATTTGTTAAATAGCTCTATGTTTTTAAGTGTGTTTATTGTTGCAGTTTTAAGTATTCCAATGCTATACATAAAAAATAAATATGCACATTTAGAAAATTATTTTTATGTGATGAGTTTCTTTATTTTAAGTACTATAATATTTTTTATATGCTACTGGTTTATGTATAAAAAAATTTATGGAAAAGGAATTAAAAATTTTATAGCGTATACCTTTATGTTTTTTACTTTCTTTTCGGTTGCTATGGGGTTTTCTTTGCATAATTCTATAGCCGTTTTAGAGGGGCACTTAGGTAAAAGAAGCGACTTTATACGTACTCCAAAGTTTAATATGCTTACTTTAAAAGATAGCTGGAAAGACAATAAGTATATTAAAAAGAGAATATCTATTAATGTTATTTTTGAAGGGCTTTTAATGCTTTATTTTGCTTTTGGTTTATACAGTGCATTTATTGTAGGAAATCAAGGGGGAGATTTTGCTTTATTTCCTTTCCATTTGATGCTTTTTGTTGGATTTGGCTATGTGTTTATAAATTCATTACGTTCAAAAATGTAATATTATTTAAATACTTTTACAACTATGAATTTAAGATTAAATAAAATATCAAAAATTCAAATTATTTATACTGTACTGTGTATTGTTTTATATTTTATTTTTGCTTATCATTTAACAAGAACAGATTATGTGGAACTTATCATTCTTTATTCTAGTCTATTTTTTTTGTTTTACAAACTTATACAAACCTTTAAAAACGATACTCAATTCTTAATTGGTATTGCCATACTATTTAGACTTGTTTTTTTATTCGCTATTCCAAATTTATCGCAAGACTTTTATCGTTTTATTTGGGATGGAAGAATGTTATTAGAAAATTACAACCCCTATTTATTTACCCCTCATTCTTTTATTAGTAACGGACAGTTTCCTGTGGCTCAAGCTCAAGAATTATACAATGGAATGGGTGAATTGAATGCAAGTCATTTTACGAATTATCCTCCTATAAACCAACTCTGTTTTGTAATAGCAAATATCGTCTCTGGTAAGCATATTTTAGGTGCTGTTATGGTTATGCGAATACTAATTATTCTAGCTGATATAGGGATATTCTATTTTGGAAAAAAATTACTAAAGAAATTAAACATCCCAATACATCATATATTTATATATATATTGAACCCATTTATTATTATCGAATTAACAGGAAACCTACATTTTGAAGCTGTAATGCTATTCTTTTTAGTTTGGAGTTTCTATTTGTTATATCAAAACAAATGGATTGGTGCTGCTATAGTATTTTCTTTATCGGTATCCGTAAAGTTAATTCCTTTACTATTTTTACCTCTGTTTTTTCAGTATTTTATCTCGAAAGATTCTAAGTGGGATATTTTATTTGGACATAAAATAAGAAAACTTATTATTTTTTATCTTATAATCTTAGGAGCGACAGTCATACTATTTACACCATTTTATTCTTCTGAGTTCATTACAAATTACACAGAAACTGTAGGGCTGTGGTTTCAAAATTTTGAATTTAACGCAAGTCTGTATTATATTGCTAGGGCAATTGGATATCAATTTAGAGGATGGAATGAAATTGCTTTAATTGGAAAATACATTCCTGTAATTGTACTGACTTTTATTTTAATTCTTACTTTTTTTAGAAAAAATAAAACGTTTATTGAGCTAATTACAGCCATATTATTTGCCTTGAGCTTTTATTATTTTACTGCCACAACTGTTCATCCATGGTATATTGCTACTTTATTGCTACTGTCTGTTTTTACAACATATAAATTCCCACTTGTTTGGAGTTTTATTATTATCATAAGCTATTTAGCTTATGCGAATACCAGTAACACAGAAAATTTATGGATTATTGGTTTTGAATACTTAATAGTATTTGGTGTTTTAATTTGGGAAATATTCAATAAAAAAACATTTATCATAAACAACAAACTGCCAAAACCCAAAAATTTAAAGTATTAAAATAGGATTTCTATGCAAGCATATGGTAATTAAACTCATATGGACTATCTCCACACGGTTAATAAATATCACATGGCTTTATTTTGTGAATATTTAGTTTTAGCATACTTATTTTTATGCTTGACTATAGCAATGGATAATGTATATTTGTATCCATAAATTTCATTTCAATTCATGTCCTTTTTAGAAGAAATACAACGCAGACGTACCTTTGGTATTATTTCGCATCCTGATGCTGGTAAAACTACTTTAACAGAAAAATTACTGCTTTTTGGTGGTGCCATTCAAGAAGCTGGTGCAGTAAAAAATAATAAAGTAAAAAAGGGTGCTACATCTGATTTTATGGAAATTGAACGCCAACGTGGTATTTCGGTAGCCACATCGGTATTAGCATTTATTTATAAAGATAAAAAAATCAATATTTTAGATACCCCTGGGCATAAAGATTTTGCCGAAGACACCTTTAGAACCTTGACTGCTGTTGACAGTGTGATTGTTGTAATTGATGTCGCTAAAGGAGTTGAAGAGCAAACGGAAAAGTTGGTAGAGGTTTGTAGAATGCGTAAAATACCCATCATTGTTTTTATCAATAAAATGGATAGAGAAGGTAAAGATGCATTTGATTTATTAGATGAAGTAGAACAAAAATTAGGCTTAAGAGTAACACCTTTGAGTTTTCCTATTGGGATGGGATATGATTTTAAAGGCATCTATAATATTTGGGATAAAAAACTAAATCTTTTTTCTCCTGATAATAAGCAAGCCATTTCTGAAGGTGTTGAATTTGACGATATTTCTAATCCTGAATTGGATGAAATTATAGGAGAGACTGCTGCTGAAAACTTACGTGAAGAATTAGAATTGGTACTAGAGGTTTATCCTAAATTTAATAAAGAAGAATACCAAAACGGCGATTTACAACCTGTATTTTTCGGTTCTGCCTTAAATAATTTTGGTGTAAAAGAATTACTAGATTGTTTTATCGAAATAGCTCCACCACCTCAACCTAAAATGGCTGAAGAACGTTTGGTTGATTCTAAAGAGGAAAAACTGACTGGATTTGTATTTAAAATCCACGCCAATATGGATCCGAAACACAGAGATCGATTGGCATTTATAAAAATAGTTTCAGGTATCTTTAAACGTAATGCTCCGTATTTACATGTTCGCAATAACAAAAAGATGAAATTTTCGAGTCCGAATGCCTTCTTTGCCGAAAAGAAAGAGATTGTTGATGAATCTTTCCCTGGTGATATTGTGGGTTTACATGATACTGGGAATTTTAAAATCGGAGATACATTAACCGAAGGAGAGATTCTAAATTTCAAAGGTATCCCTAGTTTTTCACCTGAACACTTCCGTTATGTAAACAACGCTGATCCAATGAAATCTAAACAATTATACAAAGGTCTAGATCAATTAATGGATGAAGGTGTGGCACAATTATTCACCTTAGAATTAAACGGCAGGAAAATAATCGGAACAGTGGGTGCTTTACAATACGAAGTTATCCAATACAGATTAGAACATGAGTATGGTGCAAAATGTAGCTATGAAAATTTACCGATGCATAAAGTTTGCTGGGTTGCACCTGAAGACCCTAAGAACGATGACTACGCTGAGTTTAGGCGTGTAAAACAACGGTATTTAGCAAAAGACAAACAAAATAGGCTGGTGTTTTTAGCCGATTCTGCTTTTACGATACAGATGACGCAGAGTAAATACCCTAGTGTGAAATTGCATTTTACGAGTGAGTTTGACTCATAAAACCTTTATAAACAAAAAAAAAGACCCTCATTTCTGAGAGTCTCTTTCAATTTGGGCAATCACTTTTATTGTTTGATTACTTTAAATATTCCTTTTTTATCATCTATAGTAACTTGTACTACATAAGCTCCAATAGCTAAATTCTGCATATTAAGCTTTGATTCTAATGCGACTGGCTTTTTAGAAAGTACCAGTTGACCAATAGTATTAAATACATTTACTACAGAAATATCTTTACTTGAAATAAGTGTCAATTCATCATTATTTACAGGGTTAGGATAGTAAACAAATCCTATACTTTCAAGTCCATCTACTTTAGATGATTTTACTCCTGTTAATTTATAATTATCAATACCTAATCCCCAAGTCAACGATTTCTCATCATCATAGATAAATTTCACTTTAAACTCATTGTTAATATATTGACTAACATCAATCGTAGTCGTTGTACTTTCACCACTATTCTTTTCATTTGTATCTTTCGATACTGTCAATACATTTTTCCAGTCTGCACCATCCCAAACATTGACTGTAAACTCACCATCTTTAGAAAAGGTTCTAAGGTTATAGACAACTTCAATACTAGCCTCCGCTACACTCTCTTTAATTAAATCTATTGAAGGACTTGTTAATGAAACCACATTATGATTAAAATCTCCTGATTTATAATCATTAAAGACTACACCTCCAGATTGAAATGAAGTTGGATTTTGGAATCCGCTACCTTTTAAATTACCGACATAACCAAACTCCCACGAGTGTCCGCTTTCTGCTTGTGTCATTGACCAGCCATCAGGCAAACTTGATGCGTTAAAATTTTCTTCTTGTAATTGTGCATTTGCCATAAAGCTCATGCAAAACACTATATATATATAATTTAATTTTTTCATCGTTTTATAATTTTAATTTAATAGTTGATTTAATTAATTTGTATTTCAACACGTTGCACAAAAACACCTGTATTACCAGCAGCATCAACAACTGTCCACTCTCTAACTAATAAGTCAGCTCCATCTCTTGTTTCAACACATTTAGTCAACGATGCTTCCATTACTATATCTCCACTTCCGTTACCTTGGTAAGAAGACCAAAAACCAATACTATACATTCCGTTTTTCGGTCCTTTATCCATATAGTTCAAATTGGCAGTACTTATCAATTCAAGATTTGAAGTTGCATTATTTCCAAAACCATTTAACATATTGGTTTTATTAAAGTCCACACCTGCATATTCACGGTTAACATTATCTGTATCACTACCTGTTTGTCCACCAGAACCAATCCATGTCGTATAACCCTCCAATTTATCAAAGAATATTTCAGCATTCCATCCAGAATTAGGCTCAGCATTATCAACTATACGTCCATAAATTTTAGTTGAACCATAAACTTCTTGCGAATAATATCCTTTACTCCAATGGTATTTTTTATCGTTTAATAAAATATTTGAATCTGCTACATTTGCAAAATCAATTTCACAAGATTCTCTACTGATATATTCATTATACTCAATAGTAACCTCTGAACAGTTATCAGAAAAAGTTACTTCTGGCAATTGACTCATATCTTCAATTATAATATGATCTAATAAATTATCAGCCGTTGGTAGCTCTGTGTCAAACTCAACACAACTACATCTTACATTAGTTTTAACAGCACCACCCATAACCCAAGACTGTCCGTTTACAGATTGTCCGTTTTCGTAACCTCTAGTGTCAATTTTAATTTTAATTTCATCAACATTACCTGCTACATTGGTCATTTTCAATTCAAAAACTTTAATACAACATTTTCCTGTAGGAAAACTAGCTGGAGTAATAGATTCTGTCAATTCAACAAAGCTTCCATCAGTAGCAGATACTTCAATATGAATATATCTACCATCAGGAGTCAATTCTGATATTGGCAATTCAACCGTTACCGTTCTTGGTCCTGAATCTGTTTGGATAGGAATTGTTGTAGTCTCAACATTATTATAACCACTTAAAGCCGTAAAAACACCAGTACTTGATGTACCGTTATTCTTTTTTCTAAAAACATATGCTAACATTGATTGTGCATGACTAGATTGTAAAGTATTCGTATAACTCACAATCGTTGTTGCTGGTAATTCTGTTCTATAATACCAAACGTTTGAACCACCTCCTTGTGGAATCACACGGTTTGCAGTATAAGAATTACCTGAAGCATCTTGTATTTCAATTGTACTTCCAGGATTATTCCCTTTATATACAATTTCAACCACTACTCGCTCAACTTCATTTACATCAGAAATGTTAATTGAAGCTGGTACATTATCATTTAAGCCTAAGCTTAGTAACTCTACTTCAATGCCATCTTCGCAAGTATAAGACCAGCTTGGGTCAGTTGCACTTGCAATAGCATTTGATGCAACAGGAATTTTTTCAGAAGCAGGTTTGTTACCTTCTTTTGAAAAAGCTGTTAAACTGATAAGAAACATTGCAATTGTCAATGTTTTAAATAAATAATTTTTTTTCATTTTTTATGATTTTAGTTAGTATTTAGCTTTACAAACAGCTTTAAAAGCCATCTTGTTTACTTATAACACCTTAAAACATAAAACTCCTACCTTAATTTGCATATTTTTTTTGAAGGCTTCTTATTTTATTTTTTTAAGAGATATTATTCATCTATTTTTAATATTCCTTATCTTTACACCTATGAACTCAAAAACCTTAGCCAATGGCATTTTAAGAGCCATTGCCATTATTTTAGGCATACTACTCCTACTCTATTTTTTATATAAAATACAATCTGTCTTAATATATATTATTATTGCTGCTGTAGTTTCATTAATGGCCAGACCCATCATTATCTTTTTACGTAGAAAATTGAAATTTCCCAATACACTAGCTGTTGTACTTAGCATGGTACTATTTTTAGGATTATTATTTGGATTGATTTCTATGTTCGTTCCACTAATTGTAAAACAAGGGCAAAACCTTTCATTACTTGATATTCATCAGCTAGAAGCCAATATCAAACACCTTATCGCACAAGCAAATGATTATTTTACTGCTAGAAACATTAATATTTTAGAACAGTTAAAAAGTGTAGATATATTTTCAAATTTCAAAGCCATTCCTAATCTATTAAACTCAGTAATAAGTACCATTGGAAATTTAAGCATAGGTTTGTTTTCTGTATTATTTATTTCTTTTTTCTTTATGAAGGATGGTGAAATATTTAATAAAGGCTTACTAACATTAGTACCTGGTGGTAGTGAGAGTAGATTTAAAAAATCATTTGAAACTATTAAAGATTTATTATCTCGTTACTTTATTGGTCTCCTCTTTCAAATCACTATTCTCTTTGTATTGTATACGATAACTTTACTTATTTTTAATGTTGAAAATCCGATTGTAATTGCCTTTTTATGTGCTTTATTAAACTTGATTCCTTATGTAGGACCTTTAATTGGTGGAGCTTTAATGTTGATATTAACTATGACTAGTAATTTAGAATTAGATTTTCAATCGCAAATTTTACCAACCACCATGTATGTGATGATTGGTTATACCATTGCTCAGTTAGTTGACAATTTTTTTAGTCAACCCATTATATTTTCTAAGAGCGTTAAATCACATCCACTAGAAATATTTTTGGTGATTATTATTGGAGGCTTACTTTTCGGAGTTGTAGGGATGATTGTTGCTGTACCTTCTTATACAGCAATCAAAGTAATTCTAAAAGAATTTTTAGCTGATAATAAAATTGTGAAATCATTGACAAAAGATTTATAAAACCCTCTCCC
>VAPK010243441.1_pt1 | contig 24258 bp, 26 predicted proteins | sample 3395031 | NCBI WGS metagenome assembly VAPK01 (sample SAMN08290443, study PRJNA428436) | hydrothermal vent metagenome | isolation source: Deep-sea hydrothermal vent chimney 1 | place: Pacific Ocean: Juan De Fuca Ridge
AAAACAATACCCTCACCATCATCACTGATACGTGCTGTTACACCTGTTTTTGATGAAACATCATTAAATGCAGTTACTGCACCAGCAAGACCATCATTACCCGTTGTACCACTGATAGTGAAAGCCACTTTTGTTGCTTCAGTATTATCCGATGTTAGATTTACAACATAAGCACCTGCTGTATCAAACGTTGCCATTTGTTCTGTTAAAGCAAATGCGGTTACACCCGTGTTATTAGCCTTACTCGTTACCATTTCAGCTACATCACGTGCACTACTGCCCGTTGCAATACTAACTGTTTCTGCACCCAGAGAACCGGTAACGGTTAAGTTTTCACCGTTGATTCGACCTGCAGAATTTGCAGAACCACCTGCACCTTCAACACGATAGTTACCAAAGTTATTGGCGCGGAAGTTTGCTGTTGTCGTCTGGATAGTTTGATTTGCATTGGCACCCACCTGGAAGATTGCCGTACCAAAGGTACCGTCCAACAATTTTTTTCCATTAAATTCGGTTGATGATGCAATTCGATCCAGTTCTGAAACTAACTGACTTACTTCAGACTGAAGTGCCTGACGATCTGATGCCGAGTTGGTGGCATTGGCAGACTGTACAGACAGTTCACGAATACGTTGCAAAATATTACCTGATTCGTTTAACGCACCTTCAGCTGTTTGTGCCAGAGAAATACCATCATTGGCATTTCGAATGGCTTGATCCAGACCACGAATCTGTGAAGTAAAACGTTCTGAAATGGCTAAACCCGCCGCATCATCCTTGGCACTGTTAATACGCAGACCAGACGACAAACGTTGCAAAGATGTTTGCAATGCTGACTGCGATGAGTTCAAGTTACGCTGTGAATTCAGCGACATGATGTTTGTGTTAATGACTTGAGGCATGACGCACTCTCCTTAACTTTTTAACCCACTGACGCAACTCAATTTAGAGTCAGGGGAAACTTATCTTTTAGCGGATATACATTTCAATCAATGTATTTACCGCTCCCACTACCATTTGCGTCCGGCTATTTTTTTCCTTTAGGGTGATAATGAGAAAAAAGAAAGAATCACAGAGATTTAAATATTACGTAAGCACTTGTTTTTATTGATAATAATTATAATATGTGAAAATAAAGAGAAATTATTAGAAATAACTTTGGGGAATAGAAGGTGTTTTAAGGTTTTATGATTAATAAGAAGTGAGGGGGAATAGCTTACCGTCACGTCGGGCTGATACCCTCTAATATATTAATTTGATGTGGGGCACTACGAGCCCGATCTACATTCAAAAAAGGTTTTTCTTGGCGTTCTTTGCGTTGAAATATTTTGATTTTTATATCCTAAAGGAAATTAAATAAAGAGATGTCCTGAACCCGGGTAAAGGCTTTTTGTGATGCTTCAAGCCCTGTCAGTTCAAGGTTTAAACGGCTTACCGCCTCAGCAAAGTCCAAATCTTCAACATTAGAAAGAATCTCACGTATTTGTATACGATAAGCATCATTTATTGTTTCCTGGGCATCCAGCGCATTCAAACGTGCGCCAATATTTCCGCGTACTTCCAATATATTGTCTAACGACCGATTTAAATCAGTCAGCGAGCGATTCATCGCATTATGAAAACCAATGTTGTCACTTGCTTCTGGTGTTTTAGACTTTAAGGCACGAATCAAATTTTGCAGTGTAGTGAAAATATCCTGATTTTGACTGGGGCGTACAACAAAAATATCACCATCTTCCGGGACGCCTTTAATGGAAGTATGCACACCATTAAAAGCAATTTCTTTTCCGGATTCAAAAGGAATACCGGCAGACAATGCTCTGCCTTTAGAATCAACAACACTGTAAGTTAATGGAATCCTGCCTGCATTTTCTGCTTCAGCATATTCAGAAAAAACCTGATCAAAAACAATGGCATATGTTTCAGCAATATAATTTCCTGAAGCACGCCCCGGATCAACTACTCCGGTTCCTTTATTTTCAGCACCATCTAAAGTACTAAAAACACCATTACCGTTTTTTATTTCAAGAAAAACATCCGAACCGGGATCATCAACCGCGATACGGCGATTTCGACTAATTTGAATTTCTCGATGACTTTCATCACCGTTATATTCAAAACCACCTGCTTCATTTCGTGAAAAAGGTTTAAACCGGCTTAATCCACCTGAGTATAAATATTCATTATTGCTATCCGTTGTATTTGCCAGATTTAATAATGCATCCTGTATTTGTATAACTTCTGCTGCAATAAACGAGCGCGTACTCTCATTTTGTGAATCATTATTTGCTTGTATTGAAAGTTCACGAACACGATGTAATGATTCAACCACGCTTGATAATGCGCCTTCAGATAAAGTAATTCGCGCTCGCGCAGCATCAATGTTTGACTGGTGCTGGTTGATTGAAGAAAGAGTGTCATTAAGACTTACCACACGTGATGCAGCAACAGGATCTTCGGAGGGTTTAAATATCTTTTTACCCGTAGCAACTTGTTGTTGCGTTCTGCTTAATGTTTCATGCTGTTTTAGCATTGCATTAATTGCATTTTGTTGCAGTTGAGAAGTTGAAATTCTGGTCATTATCTTCTCAATACACCAATTAACGTATCAAACATTTCACTTGCTGCGCCAATAACCTGTGCATTGGCTTGATAAGCTTGTTGATATCTCACAAGATCAGCCGCTTCCTCATCCAGATTAACACCGGACACCGCTTCACGTTGTGCTTTTGCCTGCTCATATAAAATACCCTGAGCCTGACGGTTAACATCAAGTTCATGCGTTTTACTACCGACACGACTCACTAACTGGCTATACACTTCATTATAATTTGATGTTCCATTTGCTAACGTTGCACGACTTTGTAATTCACCTAATTCCAGGGCATTAATGTTGTTACCGACTGCATCCGTATTAAGTTCAATAACAAAGGTATCACCTGCTTTTGCTTTACCTGATAATTGAATGCTATAACCTGTGTCCATTCCAGCTGGAGTAGGAAACAAGTTAATACCCGTTTCAGGATCATAAAAAATCCCCGTTTCAATCTGCTCTACAGAAAAATCATCCTTGCCCTCGCTTTCATTTTCGGAGAGAGATTTAATTGTTGTTGCTCTGGATGCAGGTGTTGCCGGGATAGCAGGTGTTGCCGGCGAACCTTTTTCTCCCGCTACACCCGACGTAGCAGGAATTGCTTTATTTTGCTCATTCAATTGTTGCGATTGAATAACTTTACCCTTGTCATCCAGTAATTCAATATGATTTTCATCAAGAAAATGAATAGTAATAGTTGGAGATAAAGTACCGTGCATAGTTGTAAAACTTGGGTTATGGATATCTGCAACACTTTTTAATGATGCCTTTATATCCCCCATATTATTAACTGAAGTACGAACCCGAACGGGAGCCGCTGCCGCAATATCATTGGCACGTTTAATCTCTACAGAAAATTCTCTGGCAGCAGCACGAGTAGGCCGAATCAAAAAGCTATCGCCATTTTTTATTGTTTCACCTCGTTCCAGCTCAACGGTAAATCCTTCACTATCAATATGTTTGGGTAATGAACTAAACTTGCTAATGATTTTTTCATCAATTTCTCTGACTAAAGTATATACACCATCATTATAATTAAGAAAATAATCACTTACGGTTAAATTATCCACATTTGAAATTGTCGTTTTAAGCTCATAATTACCCTTGTTAGTATTACTGGGTAAAGTTAAGGGTGTTGATTTATCAATGGCATTAAAAAAATCTCCACCCAACTCATTATCTAAAGTCATACCTTTGTGGTGCTGATCATTAAATGTTTTTGCAACTCCAATCGCAATACGTCCAAGTTCATTTTGTGCACCACCTAACATGTATTCACGAAAATCAAGCAAACCTCCAATTGAACCGCCCTTCATAAATTTAGTAACGATTGAATCCACACCCTGATTTTTATAAACAACTTCTAACTGAGAAGGATCATGTTGATTGGCTTTTAAATCCAGAGATGCATGGCGTTTACCTATAACCAGAGTTTGTCCGTTACCAATGAAGACATTTAATGCACCATCTTCCTGTTCATTAGAACGTACAACAACTTTATCTGATAATTGATGTAATAATCGTTCACGTTGGTCAAGTAAATCACTGGGTTCACCCTGAGTCACTTCTCTTGCTAAAACAATTTTCCAGTTAACATCGGCAATAGCTTTAGCCAGATTATTCACATCCTTGATATGACTTTTTAACGTTTCATTTGTACCTTTACGTAAACTTTCAAAACGACTATCCAAGTATGAAAAACGTTCACTTAAAGCATTTGCTTCACCAATTAATACTTGTCTTGCAGATTGTGACGAAGGATCATTTGAAATATTATTTATTGCAGCAAAAAATGACTGCAAGGTGGGTGCAAGCCCTGCATTTGGATCAGCTAACATATTATCAATTTGACTGGTGAAATCATAATTGGTTTGTAAGCTATTGGCGATTGAAGCATTGCTGCGCATTTCTGATGAAACAAATTCATCATGAATACGTTCAACATTATTAATTTTTACACCCGTACCCAAGGCACCAACACCAGACAACTGTGGTGGACGAGTACCAACTTCAACACGTTGACGTGAAAAACCTTCTGTTTGCGCATTAGCAATATTATGCCCTGCGGTCGATAAAGCACGTTGCGCAGTTATTGCTCCTGATAAGCCAATTGATAAAACGTCAGACGTGCCCATTTAGCACACCTCTGTTATCAATTTCGGATTTCACATGTTGCTGCATTAAGTCACGATTAAGAATATTCAGGACTTTATCCGCATAATTCGGATCGGTTGCATATCCCGCTTTGTGCAGGTCCTGAATGTATAATTGATCATTACCCTGATTGTATAAGACATCATCATAACGACTATTCGTCCTGAGAAAATTAACATAATCATCAAAACTGTCAGCATAAGAATCATAGGCTCTAAAAGAAGCTTTCTCATATTTTGCCAGGCCATTGTCATACTCCAAAGTCGATTTAATAATATGATCACCATTCCAGCGTTTATCCGCTTTTATATTAAATAAGTTAAAACTACTGGTTCCGTCTTTATGACGTGTCACAGCTTTGCCCCAGCCGGTTTCTAACGCGGCTTGTGCAACAAGTATCAAAGGAGAAACACCTAACTCTTTGGCTGCTTTTTGTGCGTAAGGTAAAATATGGCTGGTAAACTCTTCAGCTGAACTAAAGTGTATTTTATCTTGCATCGGTTTAATTGCAGGTAATTCAAATTTAGAGAGGCCTCTAACCGAAGTATTATCAACCGCGTTCAATCTCTGTGTTGAAAGTGGCAACATTTTGCCGTGAACTAACATTTCTTTTTGTGGGGTTGAATGTAAAGTGAAAGTTTCAGGCTTATTGTTTTCCGCACCTTTACTGCCTAACTGCCTTACCATAGAATCTGCAATGCCAATCCCCTTGCTATTCGCCATATCCAGTGCAACCTGTTTATCAAACATATCGCGATACAGCTTTGACTGATCACTATCAAAAATAGCATCACCCATGCTGGCATCACGCATACTTTTAAGCATCATTTGGATGAATATACCCTCAAATTGCTTTGCTACCTGCTTTAAAGATGCCTGTGGATCAACACGTGCCTGTGCACGCATTTCATTCAATCCACTAAAATCTGTATATGTCGGGTTAAGCGCTGAGCTTTGCATAATTCTGCCTCATTGATTCAACTAGTACTATGCAGAATCCGTGCCGGTTCTTAAGTGGAGTAAATAAAGGTCAAAAAATAAGAGATTCTCACCGCGCAGAGAACGCAGAGTAAAGATTAAGGGTTGTTTGGATTAGATCTTATTCAAAAAAATACATAAATCTCAAGATTATTGGTTTTAATTCTTAAGGGGTTTCCTTTGCGTTCTCTGCGCCTCTGCGGTAAAAAAAGTTTTTGATTTATTATATAACTATCAACTCAGCATGAAGCGCTCCAGCTTCTTTGAGTGCTTCGAGTATGGCAACTAAATCACCCGGTGCAGCACCCACTTTATTTACTGCTTCAACAATCTGGTCTAATGAAACACCAGGATTGAATTTAAACATCCTGTTGTTTTCCTGTTTCAACTGAAGTTCAGAACCGGGTACAACAACAGTTTGTCCTTCAGAAAATGCTGCAGGCTGACTTACCTGAGGATTTTGAGTAATAGTGACAATTAAATTACCATGAGAAACTGCAACGGGTAATACCTGAACATGTTTACCAATAACAACCGTACCAGTTCTTGAGTTAATGATTATACGCGCCGGGGCTTCTGCCGGTTTAAGCGTTAAATTTTCCAGTAAAGAAATAAAAGCGACACGTTGTGAGGTGTCCGCAGGAGAACTAACAACAATAGATGCTGCATCTCTTGCGTAAGATGTGCCTGGACCAACAGTATTATTTATAACTTTGACCAGTCGGCTCGCCGTTGTAAAATCAGGTTGATTTAAATTTAACACCACTTCGTGATTAAGACCAAAGGGTGTATCTATGCTGCGTTCCACGATTGCACCATTGAGTATACGTCCTACACTAGGAACATTAACTGTGATACTTGAACCATCACTGCCTTCCGCACCAAAACCACTAACAACAACGTTACCTTGAGCAATTGCATAAATATTATTATCAGCACCACGTAAAGGTGTCATTAACAAACTTCCACCACGTAGACTTTTAGCACTACCTACAGAAGACAAGGTGATATCAATTTTCATTCCTGCTTTTGAAAAAGCAGGCAGTTCTGCATGTATAGCAACTGCAGCAACATTTTTTGCCTGCATAGTAACACCTGCTGGAATATTAACGCCCAAACGTGACAACATACTGCGCAAACTTTGAGTAGTGACTTCACCTGAGCCATCACCAGTACCATTCAGTCCCACAACCAGACCATATCCTATGAGTTGGTTAGAACGTACGCCTTCAATTCTTGTTAAATCTTTTACTCTTTCTGCATTAGCGGAACCAGAACTTATACTTAATAATAGAATAAGACCGGCTAAAACAGTAAAACTTAAGTCTTTTCCTGATAACATAATAACTCCAGCTTATGATGCGTTAATAAATAATGATTTAATAAGGCCATGCCTGACTTTGGAAAAATCGTCCCAGGGCACCCATTTTATTTGCTGCAGCTAAATCACCTTGTCCACCGTATGCCATATGTACATTAGCAACACGTGTTGATTTAACTGTATTTTCCTGACTAATATCTTGTGGTCGAACAATCCCGATAAATCGTATATATTCATCTGATTGATTTAACATCATCAGTTTCTCTCCACGCACAAGCAGGTTTTTATTGGGTAATACATCGGCAACTGTTACAGATATTCTGCCATTAAAGCTACTATTCATTGAGCTGGTACCTTGCCCGTTAAACTGACGTTCACCATTAAATTTATTTTCCAGGATCTCAACACCTTCTTTTTTCACTGCATTACCGGCTAATATTGGTCCCGGTAATTCAACTTTATTATCTTTTGAACTATTCGTATTCGAAGTTGCACTACCATTTGTGTTTTCTATTAACTCAATTGTTAATACATCACCAATATATTTTGCTGTTATATCCGAAAACAATCCCACACGCATACCTTGTTGATATATAGCACCATTATCTTTACGAAAAATACGTAACGAAGTTTGTTTCACAGGTGAAAACTTATTACTGGCAGACTTCTTGATGCTTAACGGCTTTAAACAACCTGATAACAAAAAAGTAATACTGACTAAAGTAATAATATATTTAGCGTTCATCATATAAATTCCAAACTCAATTAATTTTTAAAGGTTGTTGTTTACATACTGTAGCATTTGATCTGCAGTTGATATTGCTTTTGAATTCATTTCATAGGCACGTTGTGTTTCAATCATATTTACTAACTCTTCGACCACATTAACATTTGAGCTTTCAATCGAACCCTGGATTAATGAACCTAAATTGTTGCTGTCAGGACTACCAACAACGGGAGCGCCACTGGCACCCGTTTCAAGATAAAGGTTACCGCCAATTGATTGCAATCCTGCTGGATTTACAAAGTCTGCGATCTGAATAACACCCACTTGTGCCGGTGCAGGATTACCAGGTTGTGTTACCGAAACAATACCGTCGGAACCAATCGTAATACTTAATGCATTTTCAGGAATAACAATATCAGGCTGCACTCGATAGCCAGACGAATTAACAAGTTGCCCTGTAGAATTAACCTGAAATTCTCCATTACGGGTATAACCAATATCACCATTAGGTTTTAATATTTGGAAAAAACCTTTACCTTGTATAGCGGCATCAAACGTATTATTTGTTTGAATCAGGTTACCTTGAGTATGAAGTTTTTGTGTGGCGACTGTACGTACACCTGTACCTAAACTTAAACCTGTTGGAAGTTCTGTTTCCTGGCTGGATTGTCCACCAGCCTGACGCAGGCTTTGGTACATAAGGTCTTCAAAAACAGCACGCGCTCTTTTGTAACCTGTAGTATTTACATTTGCCAGGTTATTACTGACAACAGACAATCTATTCTGTTGTGCTTCTAAACCTGTCTTTGCAATCCATAATGCCTGACTCATTTTTTTCTCTCCAAACTTCGCTTTATTCTTAACTATACTTTAATCTTATATACATAATATTAAATGCATTTAATATGCCAGCCAGAAACTTTTATCCTAACTTCATCATCTGTACCGCCTGAGCATTGTTTTCTTCTGCGGTTTTAAGCATTTTAATTTGCATTTCAAACTGTCTTGCTAATTCAATCATATTAACCAGGGCTGCTGCTGCATTAACATTACTTGTTTCAATTGTTCCAGAAACAATGGAAACTTCATCATCGACTTCTGCATTTTCACCGTTTTTCAAAACAAACAATCCAAATTCATTTCGTTTTAATTCTTTAATATTGGGGTTAACTAATTTAAGCCTGTCTACAACAGTAGAACCACCACCTGCATCCCCCATCTGCGTAATGCTAATGGTTCCATCCTTACCAATATCAACTTTAGCTGCTTCAGGAATAGTAATTGGACCACTTTCACCCAGTACAATGTGACCGGCTCCTGTTTGTAATACACCCGCATTATCCGTTTTTAAATCACCGGCTCGTGTATAAGCTTCGCTACCATCTGGTGCCTGTACAGAAATAAAACCCTTTCCTGAGACTGCAATATCCAGATCGCGCCCTGTTGTACTCATCGCACCTTGATTAAAATCAATACCCGGTTTTTCTGTCATTGAATAAACACGGGTTGGAAAACCACTGCCACCAAATAAAGGCATGCTTCTCGCTGCGGCTAAATCTGCACGAAAACCGGTAGTGCTAATATTTGCCAGATTATTTGAATTAATCGCTTGCGCCAGCATATTTTGCTTGGCGCCTGACATTGCAACATACAACATACGATCCATTTTCTTATCCTGTTTTAAATATTATTAAATCTTAACGAATATTAATAACGGTTTGAGTAACAGCATCTGCCGTTGAAATAACCTGCGCATTTGCCTGGAAGTTTCGTTGTGCGGTAATCATATTTACCAACTGCCCGGTAAGATCAACATTGGACCCTTCCAATGCACCAGATTGAATTAAACCTAAACTACCTGAACCCGGTGTACCAATTAACGCAGGACCAGAATCAAAACTCTCTGCCCAGTTAGTTTCACCAAGTTGGCGCATACCATTTGGATTGGAGAAATTAGCTAACGTCACCTGCCCTAATGTTCGGTTCTGACCATTGGTGAATCGAGCACGAACAATACCGGTATCATCAATATCAATTCCGGTTAAACGACCTGAGGTAAAACCATTTTGTTTAATACTATTTACCGTGAAACTACCACCAAATTGTGTAATCGGTGACGCTCCTTGTAAATCCATCGTAATTTCCATTGGATCTGCACCTGAGCCCGTATCTATAGCAGGGAATGAAATTTTTCCTGGTGGAACGGCAATCCCGTTAATGTGCGATAAAGCACCAGAACCATCAAACTTTATCTTATCTGCATTAAATAGACCGGTAGCCGGATCAGCCGGACCTCTTAAGTGTTGACCATCAATAAAAGTATGTAACTCCCATTCATTAGGAACAGCTGTTTTGACGTAATACATACTTTTTAAGTGAGACGAGCCCAATGAATCATAAACTGTTAATGAAGTTGAATGGGTAAATGATGATGGACGTTCTGGATCAAAGGGGAATGTAGTCGGTGGTAGTTCGCCACTATCCAGATTTACCGCAACTTCAACTATGGTTGTTGAACTGGGTGGGATATTAGATGAATCTAATCTAAGTGGTCCTGCTGCCCCTGTAATAGTTCCATTCTCATCAGCAACATTAACAATCATTTTTTGATCATTACTATTAACAATAAAGCCATCGCGATCTGCCTGAAACTGACCTGAGCGTGAATAAACTTTAGAACCGTTATCTTCCAGGATAAAAAAACCACCCCCATTAATAGCCATATCCAGTTTACTGTCAGTAAAACCAATATTGCCCTGAGTAAATAATTGATCAACTGAAGCTAAACGAACACCGGCACCAATTGCATTTGCGGTACCACCAGAACTTGATGCAGCGTAAACATCTGCAAAATTTGCCCGTGACTGTTTAAAACCTGTTGTACTTGCATTTGCGACATTGTTACCAATAATACGTAACTCTTGTGCTGCGGCGTTAATACCACTAAGTGCTGAACGGAATGGCATGATGAATCTCCTCTTTTAATATCTTTTTACTGAAATATATATAACTACAGAATTTCTTTTACATCAGCTAAACCAGCTGAACCTGCATTAGCCAGGGTTAATGACACACCCTGACCTCCTGTACCTAATGAAACACTCTGAACTGTGTCACTAATTAATGTATTTAATGATTCTGCTTTACCATCAACCATACCGATGGCGCGGATAGAATAATTACCTGACATGGCTTTTTTATCTGCCGATAACATTCCATCCCATGAAAAATGAGCTACACCTGCGGCTTTATTACCTAAATTTATTTCTTTAACCAAAGCACCCTTGTCATCCATTATGCTAACTTTCAAATCAGAAACATTAGTATTTAACTCTACCGCACCTTTCATCGGTGTTCCTTCAGAGAAGGTACTGATTGAACCTGGAACCAAAACTTTTCGACCGACCATGCTCGAAGCCTGTAATGCCTGACTTGATTTCAATGATGTCGCTAGATTATTAAAGGCATCTTTAATTTCCTTTAAACCAGAAACCGTACTGAATTGCGCCATGTCACTTAAAAAGTCACCATTTTCCATTGGCTTCATCGGATCCTGATGATTCATTTGCGTGGTCATAAGTTTTATAAAATCATCCTGTCCCAGCTTTTGTTGTTTCAACGCCTGTTTAGGTTTGGATAAACCAAGACTCTCCAGTACGTTCATGTTGGGTTTATTTACACTGTCCATTTTAAGGCTCCTGGTTACTCTCTATTACTATCTACTATTGACCAAGCGATAATGTACGCATTAACATTTGTTTTGCTGTATTCATAACTTCAACATTTGTTTGATATGAACGTGAAGCTGAAATCATATTTGCCATTTCTTCAATAACATTAACATTTGGCATGTAGACATAACCTTCATCATTTGCCAAAGGATGTCCCGGATTATATTCAGCCCGTGCTGGATCCTGTTTTTCAACAATGCCAAGAACCTGAACACCTACACTACCGTTTTCATCATCAAACTCATTACTCATCATGGTTGCAAATACCGGTTGACGTGCTTTGTATATTTGATCGGTACTACTACTGGCGCTATTTGCATTTGCCAGGTTACTGGAAGTCGTATTTAAACGAAGGGTCTGTGCATTTAATGCCGAACCGGCAACATCAAAAATATTAAATAAAGACATTCTTATTCACCTCTGATTGCAGATAACATGCTGTTAATACGGCCCGACATAATTCTTAATGTCATAAGGTAGCGCATGGAATTTTCAGTAAACTCAGACATTTCAATATGAGGCTCAACCGTATTACCATCGAGTGAAGATTGCATAGGTTGGCGATAAAGTGACTCCACCCCCATAAAAAACCCTTTAGGTTGAATATGACCGCTTTGAGTTGCTTGCAATGGCTTTTGAAATTCACCATTTGCCATTGATTTAAGCGCAGACTTAAAATCAATATCCTTCGCTTTGTATCCGGGGGTATCTGAATTTGCGAGATTCTGTGCAATTAACTGCGCACGACGACCTTGCAAATGCATTGCGTTCTCGTGAATTCCAAAAGCGTTGTCTATACTGATTGCCATGTTTTCTATACCTCGTTTGTCTAGTGAGGTAATTGCAACTGCCGTGCCAAACAATTTAGATGTGTAATATCAATGGGTTAACGGACAGAAAGGCCGAACGGAAGCGGCAAAAACAGACCATACCGGCAAGTATATTGCCACTCTTGAAAATAATGAGATTAGATAGCGAAGATCAAAAGCATTAACCGCAGAGACGCAGAGGACACTAAGTTTTACTATAAAATTCCTTTGCGTTCTCTGCGTCTCTGCGGTGAGAATATTTTAACTTTAATAATTTAGACTAATCGTTTATGCGGTAAACCACGCCATCAGGATAACGCACCATAGAAAAAGCTTTAGTATACCCGGTAGGTGATTCTGATCCGCCCAGGATAAGTGTTCCACCTGGTTTTAAAACTTGAGCCATACGTTCAAGGATATCTTTTTTTATTTCAGAGGAAAAATAAATTAATACATTACGACAAAAAATAATATCAAACTTACCTAATAACGTATAATTATTTAGCAAATTTAACTCGGTAAATTGTGTACGTTTCATGATCTCAGGTTTTATTACCCATTGTTCATCTTTTTTACTAAAAAATTTATCCCGCCGTTCAACCGACAAACCACGAACTACACTCAACTCATCGTAACTCCCTTGTCTTGCTTTATTTACAACCGTTTGTGAAATATCAGTACCGACAATTTCAATGTTTGATGTTAGCTTGCCCGGATTTGATTGCTGAAACTCACTGGTTGTCATACTAATTGAATATGCTTCTTGCCCTGTTGAACTTGCAGCAGACCATATTTTAATTGGGCCATTATTTTTTGCTAATGCAGGTAAAAGTTCTTTTTTTAATATCTCAAATGGATAAATATCCCGAAACCACATAGTTTCATTGGTTGTCATTGCATCAATGACTTTTTCATGCAAATGTCGATCATTCCCATTTACAAGGCTTGTCATCATGTCAGAAAGAGTTGGAAAAGAAAATTCTTCAGTTACGCGTTTTAAACGACTGGTGACAAGATAATGCTTGTTTTCACCCAGAACAATGCCACACGCATCTTCAAGATAACGTCTGAAAAGATTATATTCATTCACTGCTATAGGAGATTGATCCACAGGGTGCCTTACTTTTGTTTCAAGACTTATGATTAACGTTTACAAATTCCAGTAAAATTTATTATAACTTAAAATCAAGAATTAAATCTCACCTTTCTTGGTTAGTAAAATTTTGATTTCTGTAACTAAATCTTCTGCTTTAAATTTTGGAATAAATTTATCCGCTTTAACTTTAATAGTCATATTTTCATTGAATTCACCACTTAATGATGAATGCAACATAATATTCAAACCTTTTAACCGATCATCAGAACGAATTTCAGAGGTCAGGGTATAACCATCCATCACAGGCATTTCAATATCTGAAATAAGAAGATTAAATTCCTTGCTCACATCAAGACCTTCATCAGCCATCAATTTTAAAACATCGAGAGCTTCTTTTCCTGTGTTAGCTAATACACAATCAATCCCAACTTTCTCCAATGTTCTTTGTACCTGATTTCGTGCAACTAAAGAATCATCGGCAACTAAAAATTTCAATCTATTGCCATCTTTACCAACTATTTTTTCACTATTTTCAAGGTGCATATCTGCACCAATAATTTCTGACAGAACTTTTTCAACATCAATAATTTCTACCAGTTTGTCATCAACTTTTGTTACCGCAGTCATGTAATTATTTTTTCCTACTCCTTTTGGGGGAGCCTTAATATCTTCCCAATTCATATTTACAATACGCTCAACCGCTTTCACCAAAAAAGCCTGAACCGTACCGTTATATTCCGTAATAATAATCAGGTTTTCCGGACACGCATCCAAAGGACGCTGACCAATGGCCGCCGCTAAATCAATGACGGGAATTGTTTTTTTGCGAATTGTCGCTAAGCCACGTGTTGATGAATGAGATTGAGGTATTTTGGTTAAAGCTGGACAAGATAAAACTTCCTGAACCTTAAAAACATTAATACCAAATAACTGCTGTCCATTTAATCGAAACATGAGTATTTCCAGTCGATTTTCACCGACCAAATTTGTACGTTTATCGACTTGGTCTAAAATACCGGCCACAACGAGCACTCCTCAATCACAGTTGAATAACAACTTTGTTATCGGCGCGATCACCTGTTTACTTAAATTATAGATTGTATAAATTGAAGTAAAAATAATATGGCATGTAGATTGCATTTATTTTCATTGTAAATACTTTAAACCCAGTTTTAGTCAGGTTTATCGTACAAATTAACAAATCAGGTAAACACAGATAAATGAAAAAACAGCAACAACAGTGGAATAAAGCTCTAACTGGCATTTTATTGACGGTTTGTTACCTTATTCCTGCACACGCTAACTTACTGCAAAGCCATAATGGTATTAGTGATGCCGTAAAACAGTTTGTTATACAGCAGCAAGTACCTTTAAATAATTTGCAGGTCACGCTCACGTCTCTCAATAAACAACTGCGTTTAGCTAAATGCAAAAAAGCACTACAGGTCAGTATGGCTCCCGGTACTAAACTTTTAGGTCATACCAGTCTTACAGTAAGTTGTGCCTCCCCCAAACAATGGAAAATTCATGTGGCAGCACATATCGATGGTCAGGTGAATGCACTTATTGCACGTTACCCCATTCCACGTGGAACGGTGATACAAAATTCAGACCTTGAATTTGCACTTCGACGATACTCACAGTTGAATTACGGTTACTATGGGTCAGCTAATTTACTCACCAATATGGTGGCAAAACGAAATATACAAGCAGGACAAATTTTAACCCCCGGCCTGGTGAAAGCTAAAAAGCTGGTATTGCGCGGTCAACATATTACAATTGTTGCACAAAGTGGAGGGCTAAATTTGCGTGTTAAAGGCAAAGCATTAATGGATGGACAACAGGGTCAAACGATCAAAGTAAAGAATTTGAACAGTAAAAAACTCATTTATGCCCGCGTTATTTCATCCGGTGTCGTAAAAGTTGATTTTTAAGAAAAAATCTATTTTTCATCTACAAAATATCGATAAGTTATTGATATTTATGTATTATTAAAGAAAGCGCTAAAGTTTTTCAAAAACGAGTCGCTAACAGTTATGAAAGACTATGTATGTTAGGAGTTAACCCATGAATGATATTACAAATATTAATTCAAACCGCTCACAATTGAGTTCAAACCAGAGCAGCTCAATTAAAAGCCGAAATGAAGCAAAACAAAGTAACCAAAATGAAAGCACAGCCTCTGCTGGTGATCGTGTGACTTTGACCAATACTGCTTCACGTTTAAAAGATATTGAACAGCAATTAAATAGTGCTTCATCTGTCAATAATTCTCGCGTAGCGGAAGTGCAAAGTGCTATTACTAATGGTGAGTATTCAGTTGATGCAGATCGTATTGCAGATAAAATGCTGGCCTTCGAAGATTTCATGAATAAATAATAATGACTCACACTAACCATTCTCTTTCACTTGAAACTATCCTGACTTTCACTCAGGATAAAATGCAACTACTTCTTCAAGTTCTTAAAAATGAAACCCAGATCCTGGAAAAAAATAATATTGAAGAACTTGAAAGCATTACTCTGGAAAAAATAATACTGACAGAACAAATTGAACAAAATGAACAGGAACGTATTCGTTTTTTAACCGAAAATAAAATCAATCCTGGCGAACCAAAACAATGGTTGATTAATAATAAATTAATTTCAATCTGGAATGAAATTAAAAATCTGTCTATTCAAAGCCAAAAACAAAATCAAATAAATGGCCTCGTTATTAACGCTAACCGCCGTCGTATACAAACACAAATCGAAATCCTCAGCTCATCATCCCCCGCAGTTGAACTCACTTATTCAGCATCTGGAGAAAACATTAAACAACGAGACTCAAACAGCCTCGCTCACGCGTAGCACTTACTGCTTTTTACGTGTTAAAACCCAACAATAGCCTGATCAAGAACACATTAGAAATATATAATCTTTTAAAAAAAATCCAAAAATCAAAACAACTTATTTCACTGTCTTTTAGATCATTACCTCAATATAGCCTGACTTCATTACTTGAAGTTCATTATGATGAAAAAACATTAATATTTGATGAACCCAACCCACAACCAGGCTCTAAACTCATTAATATTAAAAATGAAGCTGAGTTTTCATTAAAACTGGAACGGCTTCCTATAAAGTTTAAAACAGAATTTATATCTGATGATTCAGAAATAATTAATAATGATCTACATGCATATTTTCCTAAGGAAATATTTTATCCACAAAACCGACACCACTATCGCTTTCGAACTGAATTTATAAATGATATTGGTACAACAGTTTTTTTATCCTCAACAAAACGACTAGCATGCCAGCTTGTTAACATTTCATTAAATGGCCTTTGCCTTCGATTTCCCTATTCTTTTGCGCGCATGTTTCAGGTAAATCAGTTAATTAATGATATTTATATCCAACTTCCTAATCAAAGTGGCTTTTCAATATCAGCCAGGGTACAAAATTCACGTATAGAAAATAACTACGCCAACATTACATTAGGTTTACAAGTACTACATCAAAAACCTAACATCGAAAAAACGATCCAGCAGTTTATCTTTCGTTCAGAAAATATCTAAATAGACATAATTATCCAGCTTCATAGCATTCATACAATGGTCTCTGATAAGATACTGCCCATTAGCCCTCGTAGCTCAGCAGGATAGAGCGGTCCCCTCCTAAGGGACAGGCCACACGTTCGAATCGTGTCGGGGGCACCATATATCCACTATATATATCCGGGAGCAACCCCGTAAATAAACCACCTGCAAGGTCTAGCCGTTCAGTTAAAGTGTTTAAATCAATAGGCTTGTATAAGAAAAACCCCGGTATCTTTAATAAGATAGCGGGGTTAATTTATTATGAACAGGTAGCCCGGATGAAATGAAATGTAATCCGGGAAATAATACCAAGCCCCCCGGATTTCGCGTTGCTACATCCGGGCTACAGAGATATCCAAATATGAGAAAGTGCTGAGTATCAACACTTTAACTGAACGGCTAGCTGCAAGACGACTTTTTTATCTAAAAAGTTTATTACGACGTTAATTTTGCAATCTTATCGAGTAAGCGTTGAAAATCCACCGGCTTGGTATCGTAATCATCACATCCCGCCTCAATGGCTTTTTCTCTATCACTGGACATTGCATGCGCAGTAAGTGCAATAACAGGAATATTGGCTGTTTCAGGACTTTCCTTTAAACTTTTTGTTGCTTCCCAGCCATCCATAACAGGTAAACTCATATCCATTAAAATTAAGTCCGGCAGATCTGAATTTGCTTTGCTTACGCCATCCTGTCCATCGATAGCAAGAGTTACCACAAAACCTTTTCGCTCTAAACGACGCGATAACATATCACGGTTATCTTCATTATCTTCAACCAATAATATTTTTGTCATTATAAAACTCGTTGCAACTTCAAATTAAACAGGTAATTACTTTATATAGCATTTATCGGCAACCAAAGTTTATTCTTTAATACAAACGTTAAAAGAACTTAAGGGTAACCTTATATTCAGTCTACCTTACAACTCGAAATGCCGAAAGGTAAATAAGCCGGGCATATACCTAAAAGAGCTGTGCCAAGTGGGACCGCTCCAATTGCACCCCACCAGGACTGATAATAAACACCTGCGGCAATCACAGCAACACCAATAATAGCTCTGATGATTCGATCTGTCTTTCCCATATTACATTTCATATAGCTGTTCCTAATTTTAAATAAATAAAACAATTTAATGTATCTTAATTACAACCTTTTAGAATAACGAATTTTTGCATTAAATTTATCGGTTGGTAATACGCCAACGGCTCTTGGATATATACTATCATTAAGATACTTCATTTCTTCTTCAAGTTCACCTTCTGATAAATCTTTATACCATGCTTTACGTTTACCATTATCACCAGGTGACCAGCGATAACCTCTTTTCTTTAAAACATCCTTACGATCAAAAGGAGCCCCTTCTGCCCATAAACGAATATCTGTCCGTCGTGCATTTTTTAATAAATGACTTAAAACCTGTTCCCCGCTTTTTGGAAATTTTCTGCTTAATATTTCTATCCCGGCCTGACAATCAATCGTAGCTCGATGTCCTTCATAAAAAAAGCCAAATTTATAAGCAAGAAATTCAAGTTTAACACCTTCAAAACCTTCTTTATTCCATTCTATGTCGGCAATTGAACAAGCCCAGGCAATATCACAAAAATCATCGAGTAAATTTTCAACAAAAGGACGATCAAAACGCGCATTATGAGCAATAACGATAACAGCCTCTGATAACATTTTTGATACTTGTTCCAGATCGATAGACTGACCTTTTACCATATCATCAGTAATGCCGGTTATTTGTGTAATAATTTCCGGAATGGGTAAACCTGGATCCTGAAAAGCATTATAAGCAGGTAAAAGACGGTATATATTTCCTGCTTTATCAAACTCAAAAGGCACCAATGCAAGTTCGATAATTTCATCATCGTCGGCATCCATACCCGTTGTTTCTGTATCAAGATAAATACCTGTTTTAAGATCATCACTCGAACTTACATTATAAAAGTCAACAGGTTGAAAACGTTTTATTACTTTATAATCGCCTGTTTTAATAAGTTCATCTGCAAGTTTTTCATTATGAGATTTTTCCATTATATTCTTCTTATAAATTAGATTAAGTTAGTTAATTCTGAATATTTTTTATTATGCTGCAAAAAGAAAATCAATCCCCTCTTCTTTTCCCATATCAAGCAAAGCCTGCCGTATTTTTGCCCGTGCTCCACGGGCACCAACTGCTCCAATAATTAAAGCTTTATTACTACGAGTATACTGATTTATTTGATTAAAATGTAATACTGGCAATCCTCTCTTAATTCCACCAATCCGCCGGGGATTGACTTCAATAAAAGCCTCCACCTCAACATTCTGCTTTACTAAAACATCGTGAAAATATACACCGGTTGGCCCAGTACCCCAGATTATCACTTTTCGCTGTTTCAAATGATGACAACTACGAGCTAAATAATAAGCCTTTGCCAGCATAAATAATTTATTATCATAGCGACTATCACAATGAGTTAAGCGATGTTCATGATCTCGCCAGTGCAATACAATTCCCTCAGGCTTGCCCATTTTAATGCCTAAAGCATGTGCGCGTAACCACATATCATAGTCTTCTGCCCACTCTGGATCCTGATATCCGTCTAATAACTCATAACTTTCACGCCTGAAAAATGCTGTTGGATTAGGAATCGGGCTTTCAATAAAAAGCTCACGTTCTATATCTTCTGGCAGACATAATTGATTCAACCATTTTTCATAAAGTAAAAAACCTTGTGCAATATCAGAATTGCTAATAATTTTTACTTGTCCACCAGCAATACCTATTTCAGGATGTTGTTGTAAATAATCAAGTTGTTTAGATAACCTGTCAGCTAACGAAACATCATCGGCATCCATACGTGCAATATATTTCCCATGAGCCTGTGCAAAACCCGTTTTCATTGCAGCAACAACACCATGACCTTTAGATGGAAAGATCTTAAGGCGATGATCCTGAATTAATTCAATGGGAAGCATTTCAATTGCATGATCGCCAGAATGATCATCCACCAAAATAAGTTCAAGTGTACTGTTTTTTTGATTTAATATACTTGCAACAGCATCTGCAAGATAAACTCCCGCATTATGTACAGGCATAATAACGGAAATAAGTGAATCCAGGTTATCCATTCCTCAATTTATACTTAATTCAGACGACTAACAAAATTACTGTCAAAACCACTAAATAATTTAGCTTTAGCATTTTCATAGTCTTTTTTACTAATCACCCCCGTATCACTAAGCCGCCTTAACATTTTCATTTCACCGGTCAATTGTTTTTCTTCTGCAAGATTCATATGGTTGCGAAATTTTTTAATTCGTTTTTCAACCGCTTCAATAAATGAGGAAAAATTCTTTTTTGAGGGCTTACCAACATTTAATATAATAATTGGAACTTGAGCATTGCGAGAATAAAAAATCTGTTTTTTTGAGGTATTTTTCCAGAACTGAACAAAACATATGAAACTACCAACAGTGCCAACTAATAATACAATAGCAAGATAAATATTTTTATCTTCAGCTAAATAACCCGGTAACATTTTTAATAAAAACAACATGAGTACAGTAAAAGCAATACTCGCCATTAACCATTTCCAGGCAATAAAAAACATTTTTTTACTTTTGTCCTGAAGGGAAAGAATATCTACAGAATAAGTCTGCTTTGATTTTTGTCCTTTTTTAAATACCTGTAATTCACGGCCATCAACCAGTTTAATCTGAATATCAAAACCAAGTACATTCCGCTGATTTAAAACAAGTTCACTTTCTGCCATAACATCCTCTTTCTACACGGCACATCAAAAATAAATAATACTTATTAATAAATATGACCATTTATAGCATGAAATAATCTCAAATTCCTGTAATTCTCTGTTGAAAATATATGATTTAAACCACAAATACGTGAGTTCTTAAGACATAAAATATATTCTTTATTAAACTAATTTGTCTGTAACCCCGGATTACTGGATAATCCAACTCCAAATCAGTCAGGAGCACTACACGTGAACAAAAGCATTATCACTAACAGTATAGCCATTTTTATCGTCATTATCGGTCTAACCATAAAAAATGAGCTGATTTTAACCATCGGCTTATTTGCCTTATCCGGTGCTATTACTAACTGGCTTGCTATTCACATGTTATTCGAAAAAGTCCCCGGCCTGTATGGCTCAGGTGTTATTCCTGCACGTTTTGAAGATTTTAAAATTGCCATCCGTAGTCTAATGATGGAACAATTTTTTACTGAAGAAAATATGGACCGTTTCTTACGTGTCTCCGATGGCATAAAGCCTGACCTGCATTTAGCTCCCGTTATAGAAAAAGTGGATTTAAGCCCATCATTTGATGCCTTAATTAAAGTCATTATGGAATCTTCTTTTGGCAGTATGTTAGGTATGTTTGGTGGAGAAAATGCATTAACGCCGCTTAAAGAACCCTTTATTAAAAACATGAAGCAATCCCTTATTGAAATGACCCAATCAGAATCTTTTCTTGAATTATTAAGAGATGAGATTGAACAACCCGATGTAATGAAAGACATTCGAGATAAAGTAGAAGATATTATTGAAAAACGACTCGAAGAGCTTACACCTCAGTTAGTCAAGGAAATTATTCAGGCGATGATTAAGCAACACCTTGGCTGGTTAGTTGTATGGGGTGGTGTATTTGGTGGCCTGATTGGTTTGCTCGCAGCCTTAATTAAAATATAGCCCGCAAACCAGAAATAATAACGCTAATGGATTTCCCCCTGGTTGATTTTACAATAACAGAACTGATTCTGATTTCACTTATATTTATGTGGACCGGTTTTGTTCGCAGCGGATTAGGATTCGGTGGTGCAGCATTAGGGTTACCCTTGATGCTTTTCATATATAACCAGCCTGTTTACTGGCTACCTATTATTGGTGCACACCTGTTATTCTTCACGTCATTAACGCTACGTTCTCGTTTAAACAATGTTGACTGGGCTTATCTGAAAAAATCCAGTATTTATATTATTCCTCCTGCATTAGTTGGTGTTTTTGGTTTAATTACATTACCTAATAACTGGTTAATTATTTTTATTTATTCCGTCACATTATTTTATGCTTTAACCTGGTTTTTAAACATGAAGATCAGCAGCAATAATGAATGGCTGGATCGATTTTTATTAGCCATAGGGGGCTATGTTGCGGGAACATCTTTAACAGGTGCGCCATTAATGGTTGCAGTATATATGCGTAATGTAGCGGCTAACCAGCTTCGTAACACATTATTTGTTTTATGGTTTATTCTGGTTACTATCAAGATGACTACGTTTAAAGTACTGAGTGTTGATATCCATTTATTAACGGCTATCTATCTATTACCCGTTGCGGCAATCGGGCATGTTATTGGAATTAAAACACATGAATTAATATTAAAAAATGATCAGCAGTTTAAACGTATTATAGGTGCTGTACTTATTGTTATTAGCCTATTAGGGCTTAACCAGGTCAATTTTCAAGCTTAGGCTGAAGCTCATCTTGCAGGATATATGTTTTCTCAGTTCCATCAACAGGACTAGTGAATGACAGTTTAACTGCCGTCAATTGTAAGTCGGCATTACCCTCATAATTTCCAAACAATCGATCACCGACTACCGCAAACTCTGCCTCGGATAAATGAATTCTAATTTGATGTTTACGTCCAGTTTCAATATCAACCTGTACTAATGAGGTATCACTCACTTCATCATATTGCAGTAAAGAGACATGTGAGATTGCCGGTTTATTATCAATGTCATTTCTATACGTCACAGTATCATTTGGAAACATGCCATGCACAATGACTTTATATTGTTTATTGATCCGTTTCTGCTGGAACAAGTCAGCCAGAGCAGTAGCTATTTTTTTCTTATGCGCGATTAAAATCAAACCGGATGCAAAGCGATCAAGTCGATGAACAATAAAAGCCGGTCGTTGCGGTTCCAGGTTCTGTTCAATCCAACGGTTAATGGCACAATGATCACTCCATTTACTTCCTTGTGACAACATACCACGTGGTTTATACCAGACACTGTAAGCTCCCTCATCGGCAACAAGAATGGCATCATCAACATTTTCGTTTAGTACAGCAGGATCAAAATAAAAATGAAGAGTCGTACCTGATGTCAGTTTTTTACTTTGTCGACGTAAGCGATGAGTTCCTTTGTTATTACTCAGCCAGACAGCGCCTTTTTGCATAGCCTGTTTTATTTTTTGTTTAGAAAGTTCTGTTTCAGACGCAAGAAGCTCAACAGCATTTGCCCCTGTTTCATTTACTTCAATATGATATTCAGTACGTTGCCGGGACAAAACGTTTCTCTTTTAACTCACTAATAAAACAATTTTTATCCACATCGAAATCAAGACAATACACGATGCAGTAAATGCAAATAAACGATGTAAAATATGATTATAAGTTATGTGAATAAATGAATGTATATAACGCAATACAACATAAACCCATGCATAGATAATAAAATATTCAATTTCACGATTAATAATTAAAAAGGCAAGACAGATAACATAAAATAACATGGGTAATTCCAGTAAATTATTATAATTCTGTGTTATTGCCGTAAGATGTTCAGGGACATCGCCTCCCTTATTTAACTTAAAGTAGCGTGGTGAAAGTTTACCAGTACGCACAGCTTTAACTCGAAAGAAAAGCATTAAAAAACATCACTGCTGTCCCGTTAACATTACAGCGATGTTAGTAAGTGTCTGATTTTAAGAGCATTGGGTTAATCTAAGCCATTGAAGACATGAAATTAGTATAGCTAAAATTGAAGCCATTCCTTCTCCCTCAGGGAGAAGGCTAGGATGAGGGGATCAAATAAAACAATGGGTTATCTTATTAAAATCCCCTCACTCCAACCCTCTCCCAGAAGGAGAGGGAGTTAACGGGACAGCAGTGAAAAAACATAATTAACATATTTAATAAAAATAGTGCTGCCATTGGATAAACTAATGAATGGACTTGCATTCGTTACTCCCTGTATTAAATTCTATAAAATATTTTAAAAAAATACATTAACCGGTAAAACTGACTTAATCAACTCAGCAATATTGTTGAACATCTCTTCACGATAACTGTTTTTTCTGTATAACATACCAATACGACGATTTGGTTTTGGATCACTAAACTCGATATATCGAATCTCGTCCGCTTTGGTTGTTCTGGCTGGAACGGCTAATTCAGGCATTAGTGTCATACCCATACCTTCAGCAACCATATGACGTAATGTTTCCAGACTGGTAGCATGGTATTG
>VAPK010410884.1_pt1 | contig 24246 bp, 12 predicted proteins | sample 3395031 | NCBI WGS metagenome assembly VAPK01 (sample SAMN08290443, study PRJNA428436) | hydrothermal vent metagenome | isolation source: Deep-sea hydrothermal vent chimney 1 | place: Pacific Ocean: Juan De Fuca Ridge
ATCACCTAAGACGTTTTGTCTTGGGCCTATTCAATTAACTTCCATCTCTGTTGAGAAACAAGAGATAGGAAGGTAACAACCAGACTAATTTACGCTGATAGTTTGACTTGAGGAGTTTATGATTTTTTTAAAGAAGGTTGAGCAGGTTTTGTCTGTCGTTTTGTTTACCCAGTTTTTATTATTTGTCAGTATTACTTCTGTTTTTGCTGTAGACTACTATGTGTCGCCCAAGGGCACGGCAGCATGGGCTCAGTGTATTTCGCCAGACGTCACCTGTTCGGCAGTAACGGGCATGAACAACGCAAAAGCTGGTGACACGGTTTATTTTAGAGGGGGAACATATAATCTTACAGGCGACCCGAGTAATTCCACCTATACAGGTGTATCTACTTATCAGGGGCGCTTACAGCCGGTAAATTCAGGTACAAACACAGCTCCAATCGTTTTCGTTGCCTATCCAGGTGAAATACCTGTTTTGGATGTTGACTGGTATCCAACAGCTCGGCTAGGGCGCGCACTTGGAACTAATGGTCGTGATTTTATCATTTTTGATGGTTTTAAAATCATTAGTGAGGGGGGGCAACGGCCTGGTGGTATAGTTATTAGTGATAAGGATGGTGCGGGCATTTCTGAGTATTGTATAGTACGTAATTGTAATATTTCAGGTGGAACGTTTGGTCCTAACGTTGACGGGGTGTACTGGGGGGATAATGTTGAAGGGGTGAGGATTGAAAAAGCTAAGCATATAACTATTATGAATAACACTATTCATAATTTTGTGGAACATGTAAGTAATGGTCATAATACGAGTGCTACTAAATCTTACAGTACCGCATATATAACTTATGCTAATAATGAGATTTATAATAATTCGAATGGTATTTATATTAAAGGTTTTGGTAATGCTAATGTAACTGTTGAAAGTAATTATTTCCACGACAACTATATAGCATTAACGTATGCGACAAAGAGTGGAAATGATCCGGATTTAACGGTTTTTAATAATGTTTTTCATGACATGCAGTTGGCTGCAATTGGTGATGATCCCGACACCGCCTATGTCGCGAATAACATACATATTTATAATAATACATTTGTAAATGCTAATGCAGGTTCTGTGCCTACCGTCATTAGTACTTATTCTGATGCCGCTGCCGGAGCAGTAGCATATAATAATATTTTTTTTAACGAAAATGTAGTGACGACTTTGTCGACCAGGAAAGGGGTTCTTTTTAAAGAATGTGATCATAATATATATTATCCGTCAATGAAAATCGAAGTATCTAGATATTTGAATGCTAGGTATTATCTTGAATTGTCTGGCTGGCAACTGTCAAATGAATTGGAAGGCGGAGGGCGTCCAGGTGTTGGGTCAATAATGGCTAACCCGGATTTTATAAACAATTCTGGTAAATTGAATCAGTTGTCTGATTTTATATTGTCTTCAAATTCTCCAGGTAAAGGCACTGGCAGGGCGGGAGCAGATATGGGTGCAAATATATTCTTAGTAGGTGTTAATCCTGCTCCCACGCTACCAGGGAAGCCTGCTTCTCCTAGCGATTTTTCAAAAGAACCTGTTGTGCAGTAGAATTTCTTGCCGTTTTTGTTCTCTTATCATCTATTCAGCCCACAGTAGAGGGCAGAATAGTCTTTATCGATAAACTGATGAAAAAAAAAATATCTGTACTCTTTCTTGCCCCGGGGCCGACATATAATGCGGAGAGTCCTTTATTTAGAGCTAAGTATCTCGCTCTGGGTTCTCATCTGAGAAGTTTTTTTCTGACCACATCAAATACAGCGGAATATTTTGAGATAGATGATCTTGCGTTTCATTCAATGAAAAGATCCAGGTGGTTCACGAATTTTAAATTTATCCTCTTCTGTCTGCGTAAGGCGATTTCGATGAGAAATCATGGCGGCGTTGACTGTATAATTACCTATGACCCATTAAAAACGGGTTTTATAGGTGTTTTATTGAAAAATGTTTTACGGGCTAAATTGATTGTTGAGGTGAACGGCGTATATACATCTTCGGCTGTATGGGAAGGGGGGCACAACAGCCTAAGCACACGTATAAAAAAGTGGATTGTCCCTAACCTCATGAGTTTTGTGTTTCAATTTTCGGATGGAATAAAATTGCAATTTCCAGCCCAGATAGATCCTTTTTTAAAAAATGTGGAAGGTCAAGTTGTAGACGTTTTTTCTAACTGGATCCCTACGAGTAACTTTGTAAATATTAAAGAGAAAAAAGAAGTATTACTTGTTGGTTTTCCTTTTAAAATTAAAGGGGTAGATGTTTTAATTGAATCCTTTAAAAAGATTGCGCCCCGATTCCCTGACTGGAGTTTAAAGATACTGGGATGGTATCCTGACAGGACAGAATTGTTTGCAGCAATTGGTGATCATCCTCAAATTAACCATCAGCCACCGGTTTCCTACTCTGAAATGGCTCAGTATATTGGTGAATGCGGGATATTCGTCCTGCCTTCTCGAACTGATGCCAGGCCGAGAGTAATGATAGAAGCAGCCGCAGCAGGTAAGGCGCGCATTGGCACGAATGTTGACGGGATACCGACGGTGATTAATGACGGTGTTGACGGTTTTTTAGTGGAGTCAGAAAACATCGATCAATTGGCAGATACAATGTCATTGCTGATGGAGGACGCAGACTTACGGAGAAGAATTGGTACTGCCGCCGCAGATCGCGCCAGAAGTGAATTCAGCGAACAGAAGTATGTGCAAAATCTTGTAAACTTTATACGTAACGTCGTATCAGGTTAGGCTTAAACGAATTGATAGTTGTCTGCTATTTAAGGCGGCAATTTTTTGGGAAGCAGTAGGATGGGAAACAATGATATGAGGCTTGGGCATTTCGATTTGTTGCGTGCTCTGGCCATTCTTTACATCCTCATGTTCTGGCATCTTGATGACTATGTCGGTAACCCATGGCACTACCCTTTTACTGAGATGGTAACCTATGGAGCACTGAATATATTCGTATATATATCCAGCTTCCTGCTCACATTGAAACATGGTGAGCTGAAATCATTCGAGATGGTTGTCGGTTTTCTGAAGAAAAGAGTCCTCCGGATATATCCCCTCTATTTTTTAGCAGTTATTATCTTTTATTGGTTGTTTGACCTGACTCGGTATGAGTTGTTGTCGGCTTTGTTCCTTGTCAACATGTTGACCGGGGCGAGCATTGCTACCCTTTGGTTTATTGGTTTGATTTTTTTCTATTATTTGGTGCTGGCTTTCATTCTATACCGGTTCAGCTGGCGAAAATTTGTTGTGATAAGTCTCCTGTTCTTGGGGAGTACAGGGACAATATTTATCCTTACAGGCCAGTTGGACAAGCGGGTTGTACTTTATTTCCCTGCATTTGTATTGGGGATTATTACCGGGAAACAAGAGGATATCAGGGAATTGGTATCGGGCGTGCCATTTACGGTTGCAAGTTTTTTTGCTGCTGCTGGAATGTTGGCCGGTTATTATTTGTTTTTGAACGACTGGTCCACAGACCTGGGCAAGCTTTCTCTTTATTGTGGGGGATTCTTTTTGATCCTTCCTGCCTGTGAACTGGCACGTTGGTTTTCTGGTAGGTGGAAGGTTAATGTATTTTCATTTCTAAGTTATGCCTCCTTTTGCATGTACCTCTCTCACAGGATTATTTATTATCTTTTGCTGGTAATATTCCGGCCCCAGGGAGAATTCTTTGTTCTCACCTATTTATTGATTGTTGGTGTTCCTATCGTTATTCTCGTTTCGTCTCTTTTGCAATATGGTAATGACTACTTGATGAGATGGGGTTCCTGATTTGGTTGAGCCGGTGAAAAGGAGTACCCTGAGGCGTAACAACACAGAATCGCAATGGTTCTTTTTCATTATCCTGTATCTGGTGGTTGAGTTTGGAAGACCGCAAGCTTTTGTGCCAATTATTGGCCTTATGAAACCGGGTATGGTTACCACTGGAATTTTATTCTTTTATTTAGTCCGTAGTGGCCAAATAGGCAAGAATCTGTCTCGTCAAGTTACATTGATTTTGCTATTTATCGTGTTGCTCGCAATTTTTGTTCCTTTGGCAAGGAATAATTTTTGGGCGTATCAGACCGTGAGAAACATGGCCTTAAGGATACCATTATTATTATCGGTTATTATTGTGATGAATAGTCAGGTTAGGCTTACTGCCCTTTTGAAGGGAATAATTGCAATAATGATTTTTATTACATGTTACGGCTTGTCACATGGTGGGAGGGGGCCTGGTGGAGTTATTACTGATGAAAATGATCTCTGTCTTTTTTTAGTAACTTTTTTGCCATTTGTTTTCTTTCTTTTTCTTCAAACAAAGAAGACTATCGGGAAAATAGCATATGCCAGTATAGTATTTTTAGTTTTGCTCACTGTTGTTGCTACGTTTTCACGCGGTGGTTTTGTCGGGTTGCTGGCAATGGCAGCTGTCTATTGGATATTTAGTCGCAGGAAAATACTCACGCTTTTTTGTGCATTGTTGATAGGGTGTATTTTGTACATGTCCAGTGGTGAACAATATCGACAGGAAATGTCAACAGTAACAGATACTAAAGAAAATACAGCAAATGCGAGATTGCTTTCCTGGGAGGCTGGTTGGAAAATGTTTAAGGCCCATCCACTCGGGATCGGAGGAAATAATTTTCCAATTTATTTTCCAGAATATCAGCCGGAAGGGCTCAGGCATAATATGTGGGGCCGACAGGCGCACTCGCTTTGGTTTACCCTGCTTCCTGAAACCGGAGTCGTGGGGATAATAATTTATTTTTTAATAATTCGTATGAATGTTAAGGACTTGTTTTTTTTGAGGGGAATAGGTGGTGCCCGAGGAAGGGAATACCTCGACAGTAATACTCACTTTATGTCTCAACTGTCCACGGCATTTATGGCTTCATTCGCAGGTTTTTTTGCCTCTGCATCATTTATTTCAGTTTTGTATTACCCTGAATTTTGGTATTTGACGGTACTTGTGGTCAGTGCCCGGAATGTAGCATTAAAGGAGGTTCGTCTTGACTTTCAACCCAGTAGTGCCCAGGTGAATTCAGTTGGATTCAAGTAAGAAAAAATGTGTGTTGCATTTGAGAAGTTCCGGCGGAATGTTGGGGGCAGAAGGTGTTGTTATTGAACTGGCAAAAGAATCCCGTGCGTTTGGTTATGAAAGTATTGTTGGCGCCTTGAAAAATGAGAAAGATCCCGTCCCTGAATTTATTACAGTGGCAGAATCGTGCGGGCTCAGAACAAAGATTTTTGAATGTCAGGGATCATTTGATTTTCGTGTTGCTTCAAAAATTAAAAAATATATTAATAGACACCAGATAGAGGTTTTACATTGTCACGGTTACAAGGAGAATGCATTTGGTTTGCTCACCCGTTCAGGAATCCCCATGATTGCAACTAACCATTTGTGGAAAGATTCTACCTTAAAAGCGAAGTGCTATTGTTTGCTTGATGCATTACTGATTCGTTTTTTTGACAGAATTGTTGGGGTGTCTGATGAAATCGTGCAGGGAATGAAGAACGTTGGAATTAAAAATGCGTTTAAAATAGCCAACGGTATTGATTGTAATAGATTTAATTTTTGTTCAAAAGATGATGATTTTTCCAGGAAGTACAACGTGCAGCCAAATGATTTTGTTCTTGGTATGATTTCCAGCCTCAGCTATGAAAAAAATCACCAGGCTGCATTGAAGGCCTTGGAGAAAATGAGTAATCAAAATTTAAAATTACTCATAGTTGGTAGTGGACCTTTGGAAGATGAATTGAGGAAGCTGGCAGAAAACATGGGCCTGACAGAAAGGGTTATATTTACAGGTGCAGTATCTGAAGTGACTAAAATATTGTCTATTGTAGATGTGTTTTTGTTACCCTCTCTCAGTGAAGGACTGCCCATGGCTTTACTCGAGGCCATGGCATCAGGGAAGGCGGTTGTTGCTTCAAATGTTGGGGACGTTGGGAATGTTGTTGAAGATTATGTTAATGGATTGCTTGTCAACAGTAATAGTGTTGAAGAGCTAAGAACTGCCATAGAATTCTTTTGCAAGAATCCTGAGAAACTTATTGAATGTGGCCATGCTGCACGCCATACTGTAAAAAACAGATATTCTTCGAGTATAATGGCTAAAAAATATTGTTGCATATACGATTCCCTACTGTCTTAGCTTAGATGGCCTAATCGTTAAGGTTGCGTGTGTACAATGGAATTGGGTGATATATAATGTGTGGAATCTGCGGTGTAGTGGCTAAATCTGCAAATAAGAGTGTTGAGGAGTCTGTCGTTAAAAAAATGACAGATGTGATCGCTCACCGAGGCCCGGATGACGAAGGAATACATTTGTCGAAAAATTGTGGTTTGGGGTTCCGGCGCCTTAGTATTATTGATCTTGCACAGGGGCACCAGCCTATGTGCAACGAAACAGGTGATATTTGGATTGTGTTTAATGGAGAAATTTATAATCACAAGATAATACGGCAAGAATTGGAATTAAAAGGCCATCATTATAAGACGAAGGCGGATACAGAGACCATTATTCATTTATATGAAGAAGAAGGAGTCGATGGGCTGCTAAAAATGAATGGCATGTTTGCCTTCGCAATCTGGGATTCTTTAGAGAATCGACTGATAATTGCTAGAGATCGGTTAGGTATAAAACCTCTTCATTATGCTGTAACTGAAAATAACCTTATTTTTGCCTCTGAGATCAAATCCATTCTTGAACACCCCGAAGTTACGCCTGAACTAAATATTCATGGGCTGGAGGAACTTCTTACTTTTCGTTATATTTCAGGCGACAAAACTGCATTTAAAGGGATTTACAATCTTCTTCCTGGCCATGTAATGGTTTGCCAGAATGGTACGATCAATATATCAAAATTTTGGGATATTGCTATTCCTGTTCAATCTGATGACCTTGATGAAGAAGAGGCAGTTGAGACGCTTGAAAAAAAATTGAAATCTGCCGTAGAACTGCGGTTGATGAGTGATGTACCGGTAGGGACATTTTGCAGTGGAGGTGTAGATTCAAGTCTAACCACTGCTTATGCCAAGTTAGCTGGAAACGCAGAACTGCACACGTTTTCTGTTGGTTTTCATGAAAAGGAGTGGGACGAAACTCCATATGCCGCAAAGGTCGCAGAAAGGTATGCAACGAATCATCATGTTTTACGAATCGACGGCAAAGCTTATGCCGACTCGTTACCAAAACTTATATGGTACCATGATATTCCTATTTATCATCCTTCCACAATTTTGATTTACCATGTGAGCAAATTGGCAAGGGAGTTTGTTACAGTTGTTCTGACAGGTGAGGGGGCAGACGAAGCATTTGGTGGCTATCCCAGGTATCTTATACCACGCGAATATAATCGTTTTAAAAAATTACCACTTGTTGCCAGAAAAGGACTTGGAAAGGTAATTAATTTTCTTCCACATCGTAAATTAAATAAGATTGGTTCCGTGCTTTCGTTAACACCGGAAGAAGTGATACTCTATAATGGTGCATATGTTTCGCCTCAGCTTGTTAGATCTCTCATCGGTTCTGATAGTGAATCTGATTTAGACTATCGACGTTCAATAGTGTCGGGGATGGATCTTGAAAAAGGGAATCTTGTTGAAGCTACAATGCTTTCTGACATGAAGAATTATATCCCATCATTGCTCCACAGGCTCGATAAAATGACAATGGCAACTAGCCTTGAAGGTAGAGTCCCATTTTTGGATCATAATCTTGTTGAATGGGCTTATCGTGTTCCTCTTAATTTGAAAATTCGTGGTTTAAAGAATAAATATATTGTCAAAAAATTGGGGGAAAAAATGTTGCCTCATCAAGTGATTTATCGACAAAAGGTAGGGTTTGGCGTCCCTGTAGTCGATTGGTTGCGAGACCCTGCTGGCCTAGGACGATATCTGAGATTGTTTTCTGAAGATCAATTTAAAGATCGTGGAATAGTTGATTCAACAATGGTCCACAATCTTGTTCAAGAGCATTTGTCTGGTAAGGTTAATCATTGTGAAGTGTTATGGAGTTTGATTAACCTGGAGTTGTGGCTCAGGATTTTTATCGACAAAACTCTAGATCCTTTGGAAGCCGCTCAATGAAAAAAAGTAGGGAGCCACGTTGGGTATGGATAGCGTGGGAAACCCAACGACGATCAGTGGAATTAGCCAGGGAATTAAACTGTGAGTTGTTTATATTTGACTATTCCGGCTGGTTTCGTTACCCCAAATGTTGCATTCAAACTCTCTTGGTGTGTTTCAGGCAACGTCCAAATATCCTCTTTGTGCAAAATCCGTCCATGATTTTGGCCGTTTTTGCCTGTTTTCTTAAATTCTTTTTTAACTTTAAGCTTGTAGTTGACAGGCACAGTTCTTTTAGGGTGGGTAAACATTACACAATCGCTAGTGACACGCATTTCTTTTTCAGGTTTCTTGATAAATTTTTTAATCAAGTTTCTGTTGGCCAAGCCGATCTTACAATTATTACGAATAGTTTTCTTGCTGAAATTGTGGAAGGTTTCGGTGGCCGTCCATTTATTTTGCCAGATAAACTCCCTGAATTAAAAGCAACTAGCAAAATAAAATTAAAAAGCAGGCAAAATATTCTGCTTATCTCCTCCTTTGATCTTGATGAACCGTTTGAGGAGATTTTTCAAGCAATGATCTTGCTTCGAAATCAGGATGTCACTCTGTACGTGACTGGTAATTATAAAAAGATGTCATCCTCTCTGTACTTGGATAAACCAGACAATGTTATCTTTACGGGTTTTCTCAGTGAAGAGGGATTTGTGAATATGTTATTTTCTGCGGATGTTGTTATGGCTCTGACAACTTCAGATCATACCATGTTGTGCAGTTGCTACGAAGCGGTATCTGCATGTAAGCCTCTAATTACTTCAGAAAAAGAAGTGTTGCGGCAATATTTTGCCGGGGCCAGATTCGTTGAAAACACAGCTAGTGAGATCAGGATCGGAATTGAAGATGTACTGGAACATAGGAAACAATATATTGAGGATATTGCTATGCTAAAAAAAGATATTGCTCAATCATGGAAGGTTAATTTTGATCAACTGGTTGATCGTTTGGGGAGTATTTAGTTACTAGGCTCATGGTATCATTATTAGATTCAGTGTATTTCAAGAGCCCTATCGTCTTACAAAATATATTGTTATCCGGCTACGGATACAAAATTAATAAAATTCGTCATGGAGATTATTTTAAAAAAGAATTAGCTATCCTGAAAAATCGTTTGGGTTGGTCACCAGATGAAATTGCAATGTTTCAAATTGATTCATTGAAAAAGATGGTTCAATCTTGTGCTGAACATGTTCCGTATTATAGACGTTTGTTTGACCATTGTGGGCTATCAGTAGGTCAGGTTAGATCACTAGATGATTTGAAACGAATTCCTTTATTAGAGAAAGTAGAGCTGCGGAAAAATCCAGAAAATTTTATAAATGAGCAGCTTAAGACAGAAAATATTCTGAAAATACATACTACTGGCACAACAGGGACACCGCTAAATGTTTATTGTAACTCAAGCGTGCGGCAACAGAATTATGCCTTTTATTCAAGATTTTTACAAACAGCCGGGGTTGAATACGAGAGAAAACGGGTCACATTGGGTGGTAGGATAATCGTATCTAATGATCAACAAACAGCACCGTTTTGGCGTTACAGCTTTTTTCAAAAGAATTTATTGATGTCATCGTATCATTTACGCGTTGATACAATACAATCATACCTTGATAAAATAATTAAGTTTTCTCCTCACTATATTGACGCCTACCCTTCAGCTATTTACTCCTTGGCAAAATTTGCAAAAGAACATCAAATAAATATGAAAGGAGTGACTGAAGGAATTACGACATCAGCTGAAACATTGTTTGATGATCAGCGGTTATTGATTGAAGAGGTATTCGGAGTTCCCGTTTTCGATCAATATGGGGCCGCCGAAATGTGTGTGTGTGTCGGACAGTGCCAATATGGATCATACCATGTGTATAGTGATTATGGTATCCTTGAGTTTTTGAGGGAAGATGGTACCGATGCTGCACCAGGGGAAGAGGCGGAGTTAGTTTGTACTGGTTTTATTAATCCCGTTATGCCATTGTTACGATATCGAATTGGGGATTTTGGCATTTCGTCAGATAAATCGTGTGAGTGCAACTCTCCTTTTCCTGTCATTGAGAAGATAATGGGACGAATAGATGATGTGATTGTTACCCCAGAAGGGGGGCAGATTGGCAGGCTCAGTCCTGTGCTGAAAGGATTTCCAGTAAAAGAGGCACAGTATTTCCAGAATAATGTGAACATGGTTGTTGTTCGTCTCGTTCCAGATAAGGGATATAGTCATAAAACGGAAAACGAACTTGAACGTGAATTGAGGAAACGGTTAGGGAAAACAATAGGGATACAAATCAAAAAAGTGAGTTGCATTGATAGAGGGACTGGGGGGAAATTAAAGTCAATAGTCTCAACCTTGAAAAGAAGTTGATGGCAGATTTAAAGTGGCACTCATGACTAATTGACTTCCTGGCCTCAGGCGAACAGATATTGTTTTTATATCCGATGATATTGATTTATCATTTTACGTAATGGTTGTTCGATCAAGTAATAACAGATGGTAGATATGCAAATTGTTACAGGAATTGCTAAAAGTAACAACCATTCTTGAATCTGAAGAGGCAGGGTAGAATTTATATATTGTCCAGTCAAAGAAAAACTGAGTAGCTTAATGACATCCAAGATGCACCAATGGATCATGTAAAGACTGTAGGATATAGTGCCGAGAAAAAGTAGAAATCGATTCGTTAGCAGGGCATGCTTGTGAAGCTTTGCGGAACTGTTTATCAGCAGTACAAACAAGCCAACCGTTATGACATGGTTTATTTCCATCGCCATTGTGGCCAGTAGGCAAACCAATATCAGGTTTGTTGACCATGAGTTAGGGAAGTTGACAATTTGTTTTTGTTGATATGTTAATTTATATGATATGATGCCAATGGTAACTTCTGCTGAGCAACGAATCAGGGAGCGCCATGATGCGTAATCCAAGCCATTATAGCGGTAGGATAGGATATAAAGAGCAATGAATGCGATTGTCAACGTTCCTGTATTAATGAGTCTGTTGTTGTGTTTTGAAAGGAATATCAGCAGTGGCACAACAAGATACAGTAGCCACTCGGCACTGATAGCCCAAGCTGGTTCATTCCAGTATGTCCATCCGTGAAAGGCCTGGAGTAAAAAAATATTTGAAAAGATAGATTCCAATGATTGTTTGCCGGTGAATGGTGGATCATGGAGATCACCTATGCCATGAGTTTGAATAAGGTAGAGCTTTACAGTTTCAAGGCAGATCAAGAAAATAAGAGTTATGATATGCAAAGGATAAATCCTGGCCAGACGGGATTGAAGAAAGGCAATGTATTGCCCCCTTTTGATTTGTTTTGTAAAAGTTTGCTGATATATATGTGTCAGGATAAAACCACTTAAGATAAAAAAGAAGTCCACCCAGAGATAATTTTTCACTAGAAATGGGGTGAATTGTTTAACAGCATTACCTGTAGCTGGAAAGAGATATAGTGTGTAGTGGTGGAGTACAATGCCTGTTGCCGCAATTCCACGTAGTCCGGTTAAGGCGGTAAGATGTGGATGTCGGCCATGGTTATGCATGGTCTTGCCAGGAATCTTGTAATATTCGGCTGAGGTGTTTTCCTAATTCCGGCTGCTCGATGAGATTTTCATGGTCGCCGGGCACAGGTTGTATTGTTAGTCTTGTTGCTATTCCGTCCCACCCTCGTTTGGGGTCGGAGTACCAGCCTTCCGGTTTCATATCACTGCGGAATAAAATTATTTCTTCATGATAGGGGTTGAATGTGTAGCTATTCAATGCGTTATAGTTCTGACGTTCGATATACCAGAACCGTAGATCGTGGGGGATGGGGATTTTGTTTTTAATGCAGGTTTCACACTCCTTCAGTTTACGTTGAAATTCAATTTTGGAACCTACCTTGTCTGCTAGAAATGAAAACTGTTCTCCTATTGTCAGGTCGCTCAACTGATCAAAAAAGTGTCCGAATCTGGTCTGTTCCTTTCCTTGCCTGGTTTGAAGGTTGGGGCCGAAAGTGTCAAAGAGGATGAGGGTGCCTATGGTTTCCCCCATTGCTTTCAACTGTTGAGCAGCTTCAAAGGCAATATTGCCTCCCATTGAGCCCCCTCCAAGATGATAGGGCCCACGAGGCTGGATTGTTTGAATTTCTGCTATATAGTTGCGGGCCATTTTTTCAATGGTGGAAAGAGGAGGGCGAAGTCCGTCAAGACCTTGAGACTGTAGCCCATATAGAGGTCGTTCCTCGTCAAGAAACTTGCTGAGGACGGCATAATTAAGCACATTCCCCCCAACACCATGGAAACAGAAGAAAGGAGGGCGGTTCCCTGACGGTTTTATGGGGACCAGGGATGACCATTTTGTTGAGTTTGATCCCTGTAAAAAAATAAGAATCTCTTGTTTGCGAACTTTTATCTCTTGAGCAAGAAACGGGGTCATAACCCCTTTTGGGGCGGAACATTTTAGCTCCTTCCCTTCCGCGTGGAGTTCAATGCCGGTCTGCCGTAATGTATTGAGAAACGAGGCCGTATTCAAAAGATAAATTCCTCCTTATCCTCACCAGTGTCAAGTTCCTGCAGGTTGTCTTGCTGAAGGCGTTCAGCATCAACGATAGCTGCTAATGCATGTATGGTGGAGGATTGAAAAAGAGTTGCCAGGGGGAGTTCCAGTTGGAAAATTTTCTCGATATCGGCAAATAAGCTGACTGCCAGTAAGGAGTGCCCCCCAGTATCAAAGAAATTTTCATGAATACTTATTTGTGGAAGTTTGAGGAGCCGGCACCATATGGTGTGGAGTTTTTGTTCTGTTTCCGTTTCCGGGGGGACATGCTCTGCAGGGCCTGCAAGGTGGTCAATCTCCAGAGCAGCGAGTGCCTTTCGGTCAAGTTTCCCTGCCGGAGTCTGGGGCATATTTTTGATTGGTACAAAATGCTGCGGGATCATGTAGTCGGGTAGAGATTGTTTGAGATGATCTCTCAGCACATTTCCATCCGCCTCCTGGTCATCGGTTAAAATGATATAGGCGACTATACGTACATCTCCATCCTGCTCTTGACGAGTGATAACCACTGCCTGACTCACTGCGGCATGACTGGTGAGGGCAGCCTCAATTTCCCCAAGCTCTATACGATATCCTCGTACTTTTACCTGGTTGTCAACACGGTCAATGTATTCCAGTTCACCGTCCTTGTGCTGGCGCACAAGATCGCCTGTGCGATACAGGAGTCTGTATTCATCATTTTTTTCACTGAAGGGATCGGGGATGAATTGTTTTTTTGTCAACTCTGTTTTATTTCGATACCCATGGGTTACACTCATCCCTCCGATATAGAGCTCTCCTGGAACGCCAGGAGGGACAGGTTGGAGGTATTCATTAAGGACATAAGTCTGGGTATTGGCAATGGGATGACCAATGAATACAGGAGAGGAGCTGTCTGTGATGCGGTAACAGGTTGACCAGATGGTGGTTTCCGTTGGACCGTACATATTCCATAGCTCCCTACATCGCTGCAGGAGTTGGTCGACCAGATCATCGGGGAACGCTTCACCCCCGCAGAGTATTTTTAGAGTTTTATTGCCCTGCCATCCTGCCGCAATGAGCATTCTCCATGTGCCGGGTGTTGCCTGCATGACGGTAATGTTTTGCTCTTCAAGGGCTTTAGCGAGTTTTATACCGTCCATTGCCTTGTTCCGGTCGGCAAGAATACATGCGGCACCGTTTATGAGGGGGAGGAAGAACTCCAGTCCGGCAATGTCAAAGGAAAGGGTGGTAACTGCAAGCAGGCGGTCTGTGTTGGATATACCGGGCTCTCTGCCCATGCTGAGGAGAAAGTTGGTGAGGGCTCGGTGCGGAACCTGAACTCCTTTGGGCTTGCCAGTGGAACCGGAGGTGTAAATGATATAGGCAAGAGCTTCCGGATTAATGATGATGGATGGGGTGTCTGCAGGGTATCTGCTGCTGTCTTCAAGATCTGTCGTCAGTAGTCTTTTGTTAAGCCTTTGGATTGTATCTAAGAGGTGTGACTCCGTGAGAATGAGTTCCACCCCACTGTCTTCAGTCATATAGGAGAGACGTTCTAGAGGATAATGTGGATCAAGGGGGAGGTATGCTGCTCCGGTCTTTAAAATGGCAAGCAGACAAATGACCATCTGTTCTGAGCGATCCATGCAGATGCCGACAATATCACCAGATTTTACGTCTTGAGCTATGAGCAGGTTTGCCCATTGGTTCACCTGGTTGATAAGTGTATTGTAGTTCAGAGTTGTATCGTTGAATATCAGGGCCGTATTTTGTGGGGCCTGAAGGGTCTGCTGGTCGATCAGGGCTGGTACGGGCAGGTTATCCTGGAGAAGGATATTGGTGTTGTTATATCTGGAGGTGATTTGCCTTTGCTCAGCTGCGGTGAATAGGGAAATATTGCGGATCTGCTGCCTTGGATTTACAATGACAGCATCAAGGATATTTCGATAATGGCGGATCATTTGGCGAATGGTTTCTGGTTCAAAAAGATCACCATTATATTCAAATCCACCGGCAAGCCCATTGTCAGCAAGACGTACCCAGAAATCAATATCTGTTTGGGTACCTGAGCGGGCTACGTTGATTTGCTCCAGGCGTAGGTCGCCAATCTGCCGTTTCCTATTACGTACATCCTGGTAGGCAAACATAACCTGGAAAATTGGAGAACGACTGGTGTCACGGTTTGGGTTAAGCGACTCAATCAGTTTCTCGAAGGGGATCTCCTGATGACGGAAGGCATCCAGGCAGGTTCTTCTGGTTTCAGCAAGGAGCTGGTTAAATGGCGCGGCTGGTTCGATTTGGATTTTGAGAATCAGGGTGTTGACAAAAAAACCGATCAGATCAGCGCTTTCCTGGTTGTTGCGTCCGGAAATAGGGGCGCCAATGAGAAGAGTTTTTTGATTCCCGGCATAGTGATGGAGCAGGAGCCCGTAGGCGGTCAGGAGCAGCATAAACAGGGTTGCCTGCTCTTCATGGGCAATGGCTGTCAGTTGTTCAGTTTTTTCTTTTGACAGCCAGAGTGCTTCAGATGCACTATTGTTATACGTGAGCTCCGGTGGTCGCGGATAATCGGTGGATAAGTCAAGGACTGCAAGGTCATCTTTTAACTGTTGAGTCCAGTAGGCCAGCTGTTTTTTTAACTCGTCACCTTTGAGCCATTGCTGCTGCCAGCGGGCAAAGTCTGCATATTGTACGGGGAGAGATGGTAAAGGTGGGTGGGGTATGCCGGTCGTGGTTTCGTAATTTATTCGCAGCTCATGGAGGAAAATGTCAAATGACCAACCATCCCAGATAGCATGGTGAGGCATGAAATAAAAAGCGTGTTCGGTTGGGCCGAGTATAAAGAGTATTGCTTTGAACAGCGGTGGTTCATTGAGCTGAAACGGTTTGGCTGTTTCATCGATTATAATTTTAAGGAGCTGCTGTTCCTGTTCTGTTTTGTCCTTGTCGCTGAGATCTATGAGGGGGAGAGAAAAGTCATAGGCCTTAAGTATATATTGCTGACCAGAATCTCCATGGTCAATGATTGCCGTTCGCAGGGATTCGTGGCGGTCAAATATGTTCTGGATGCTCTGCTCAAACTTATGAATATCCAGCTCCCCAAACATCCTGAAGGCTGCCGGCAGGTTGTAAACGGTGGCCTGACCGCCAAATTTGTCCAGGTACCATAACCGTTGCTGTTGCAGGGACAACGATGCTGTTTCCTGGTAGCCGCAGGAGTTGATTGTTAGAGATGCTCCCTTGCTCCCTGTCTGTCGGTCAAGGAATTGTGCCATAGTCTGAATGGTGGGAAATTCAAAAAAGTGGCGTAAGTTAACCTGGAAATTATCTTTTTTGAGCAGGGCTACGGCTTGGGTGGCAAGCAGGGAATGACCGCCGATATCAAAAAAATTATCATCGAGGAAGATATCTGTGTGGGCAAGGAGTCTTTTCCAGATTTCGAACAGTTGTTTTTCTGTTGGGCTTTCCGGTTTGCTCAGGTTCTTTTTTGTTTCGGATTCTCCCCCCGAATCTAAAGGGTTTGGCAGAGATTTTCGGTCTATCTTTCCGGCAGGGGTGAGCGGGAGTTCATCGATTTGAGCTATATGCTGCGGTACCATGTATCCGGGCAATAGCGTGCGCAAGTGAGTTCGCAGTTCCTGGATTGTGATAAGCAGCGGTGCTGTGAAAAAGGCGGCAAGACGGTTGTCGCCGGGGGATGCCTCGAATACTGTGACTGCGGCTCGTTTAACACCGGAAAAAGTTTCTAGAGCTGTTTCAATTTCTCCAAGCTCAATACGGAACCCTCGGATTTTAATCTGGTTATCGAGGCGGTTGAAATATTCAAGATTCCCATCCTCCCGCAGTCTGGCCAAATCACCTGTTTTATATATGGTTTCATTCTGCAGTCCTTTAATGGGGTTGGCAATGAATTGTTTTTCGGTGAGATCGTCACGGTTAAGATACCCCTTGCTGACTCCTTCACCGCCAATACATAGCTCGCCAGGAACACCTATAGGAACTGGCTGCAGGTTGTTGTCAAGCAAGTAGACGGTGGTGTTGTTAATCGGTTTGCCGATGAGAATAGTCTGCTCTGCATCTTTGACCTGAAAACAAGTAGACCAGATTGTTGTTTCCGTGGGGCCATACATATTCCAGAGTTGAGCGCAACGTGGAAGCAGTTTTTTTGCAAGTGCCCTCGGCAGTGCTTCTCCGCCACACAGGATTTTCAGATCGGAACACCCTTGCCATTCTGCGGACAGCAACATGTGCCAGGTTGCCGGGGTTGCCTGCATGATAGTGGCGTTACTACTCCGTATGAGTTGTTGCAGTAAATAGCCGTCTGCAGCTTCTTCTATATCGGCTAAAGCAAGCGTTGCCCCGGTTGTTAAGGGAATAAAAATTTCCAGGACGGCGATATCAAAAGAGAGGGTGGTGACAGCAAGAAGGGTATCCTCAGCCTGTATCCCTGGACATTTAGCCATACTGGTCAGAAAATTAACCACAGCCCGGTGGTGTACCTGCACCCCTTTGGGTTGTCCCGTGGAGCCGGAGGTATAAATAACATAGGCAAGGTCTTCTGGGGTTGCCTGATTGGTCGGATTATCAGCCGGTTCTTCGTCAGGTGGTGAACTGTCTATGCATAATCGATCGGTTTTGCAGGCTGGAAGGGATTGACTGAGAGCTTCAATGGTTAAAATAAGCGACATGGCAGAATTTTTAATCATGTAGCTGATTCGTTGCTCAGGATAATTCGGATCAAGTGGGACATAAGCGCCGCCTGCCTTCAATACTGCCAGCATGGCGATAACCATTTCTATTGATCTGGGGAGATAAAGCCCGACCAGTGAACCATGGGTAATTCCTTCAGACTGTAACTTTACAGCCAGCCTGTTGGACTGTTGGTTGAGGGTCTTGTAGGTGATTGTAGAATCGGAGAAGATTAGAGCTTTTTTATCAGGGTATAGATCGGCCTGTTTTTCAACCAGGGTATGAATACATTCTGACGGGAAGTCTGCAGCGGTGTTGTTCCACTGGGCGAGGATCTGTTTCTCCTGTTCGGGGATAAGCGGCACTTCGATGAGAAGTTGTTGAGGTGCTGCAAGCAAGTTTTCCAGAAAGTATTCGAATTCACTGAGCCGGTTAGTAATGGTTTGTTTGCTGAAGAGATCAGTATTGTATTGGCACTCTAGGTGGAGCTCTCCTCCAATTTCCGAAGCATTGAGGAAGATTTCGAAATTTTCAAAGGAGCGGGGCGGGGTAGAATATTGTACCTCCAGGTCGCCATAAGTTACCTGGCCGAGTCCCTGATCAATATTGAAGAGGATGGAAACCAAAGGTGGTCTGCTTGCATCCCGTGGAAGATTGAGTTTTTGCAGCAGGCTGCCGTAGGTGTATTGCTGGTGGTCAAAGGCATCCAGCATGTTTTGTTTATAGCGCTCCAGGTATGACTCAAAGTTGTCTTCCGTAGTCAGGGGGCAGCGCATGGGGAGCAGGTTGACACAGTGGCCTATAAGGTAATGGTGTCCAGAGGCAGCCTGTCCTGCAGCCGGAACCCCTATGATTGGGTCATCTTGACGGCTGAGTCGAAATAATAACGCAGAGAATGCTGAGAGCAAGGTAACTGTCAGCGTGGTTCTTTCTTGAATTGCATATGCTTTAAGGCTGCTGACTAATTGAGCGGGGAAGGTGTAATCTTTTCTTGCTGCCCGGAATGATCTTCTGGTCGGGCGTTTATACGTCGTTGGCAGGTCTAAGGGAAGTGGCGGCGGGGTGAATGTTTCCACCCAAAATGTTTCGTCTTTTTGCCAGGCTTTGCTGTGCATTCTTTCATACTGCTGGGCGGCATAGCTGCTGAACTGGTAAGGAGTCTGGAGCTCTGCAAAGGTGTTACAGCTTTGTGCTGTATAGAGTGCCCCGAGTTCTTCAAGAATGACCCAGATTGACCAGCCGTCACAGATAATATGATGGCTTGTGAGGAGTAACAGATGTGCATTGGTCTGGATTTTAGCGATATTCACCCAAAATAGAGGCCCTTTTTCCAAGTCAAACGGTGTTGTAGATATTTTTGACTTTAGTTTGGAGACTTGTTGTTCACGTTCCTTGTTGTCCATCTGGGAAAAATCGTGGAGTTCAAGGTCTAGCTGCGGCTCGGAAGCTATGATAAGGGTTTGTCCATCCGGGCTGAACGTTGTTCGCAGTGCGTCATGGCGGACTATGAGTTGTTCAATGGCCCGGATTAAGGCCTCTTTGTCCAGTGTGCCGGTTAGCCTGAGGGCTATTGATTCATTAAATGCGCAATTGGCATCGTCACCAAGTTGAACTGAAGTCCATATCTCAATCTGGGATTCTGTTGCTGGCTCGGTTTGCTGTATTGGGCCATCAGCGAATGGGTCGTGGGTGACCGGGGTGGCGGATATGGAGGCCATTCTATTGTTCCTTTATGCGAAAGTATAAACCCTGGTATGGCTGCACGGAAAAAGTCGGGTGGAAGGGGAGAATGCATTTTTTTTCAGCATTTTCCCACTGGTCAATGAGTGTGTAACCTACCATTGTAAGAGAGCCGATAAAGGCATCTTGTTGAAAAATTCTGTAGGGGAAAAAGGCTGTACCAATATTTTGTATGGTAACAAATTCTTTTTTTGGATGCAGGGGCAGCAGATTGATGAGCAGATGCGGTGGCTTTTGCTTAAGGCCTGCCAGAAGTTCGGAGATATTGTATTCAAGATACTGTAAGGACCCTGAAGCCAGGAGAATATCAACGCCATCCGCTTTATTGCTGTCCACCGTAAAGGTCAGGACATTTTCGTTTTTTTTGTCGGCCAGTTTTTTGTCGGCTTTAATCACTGCCGGCACATCGCAAACTTGCCAGGTTACACGTTGTAAAGCCCCCAGGTATTTTTTATAGGCATAGAAGGAAACACCTACATGACCTCCAAGATCAAAAACTTTCATACCTGGCTCCATAATCTTATTCAGCCAGAAAAGAATGGGATAGTCGGTGGGGTACACCTGGGAGGTTCGTTCTGTATACATTTTTGCTGGTTCGGCATGGTCATAACCCAGTGGTTTAGTTTGGGGTATATGCTGAAGAGCCGTTGCGAAGTCAGGATAAACCCCGTCAAAAAGATTGGCCCAGCGGGCATGGCGAAATTCACGAAGATAGCGAAGACGCCTTAGCTGAAGAATTCCGGGGAGTTTTTTTGTAAAATTGTAGAAATTCATACGACATATCCACTGGTTACGTAAGCTGACAATATTGTCCAGGGCGTTCCGGATCGGCAATAAACCAAGCTGGCTCGCCGGAGGGTGTTTTACCAAGGCGGGCACCGGGGACGGGAGGCGTATGTGCATCTATCTGGTTTCTTCCGGGAGGATGGCTCCCTGTCATAAATCCAACAGATTGTAACTGGTCAATGCTCTCGGTAAATGTCTGGAGGATACAGTCAAGATCTTTTTCCGTATGAGCTGTGGTGAGAAAGACCGGTCTTGCATCCCAGATATGTATCCCTTTTTCTCTGAGCAGGAAATACAGCAGTTCATTAAGAGGAGATTCCTGTTCAAATTGAATTTTCATTAGAGTGCCGAAATTGTCAATATGCAGGGGAGCACTGGAAGAGGTAAAAATTGCATTAAGCTTACGGCAAAAGACATCTGCTCTGTAGTTCATTGTTTTTTGCAGCTCTCCTCCTTGTTGTTGCAGATGCTGCAGCACCGCTCTGCAGGAGGCAAGAGCCATGGGGTGGCGCACAAAGGTGCCTGCAAAATAGGTCACACCAACTTCCGGGAAAGAGTTATCTCCATATTGCCACTGTCCTCCGTCAAGGGCATCCATGAAACGTTTTTTCCCGCCAATAATACCGATTGGCAAGCCACCACCGATAACCTTTCCATAGGTGGCGAGGTCTGCTTCAACATCAAAGAAACCCTGGGAACCGCGTGGGTGGATACGAAAACCGGTGATGACCTCGTCAATAATCAGGGCCGCACCGGATTCAGTGGCAATCTCGCGTAACTGGTGCAGGAATTTTTTCGGCTGCAGGGCCGGGTTTCTGCTTTGAACAGGTTCGACCAGTATCGCCGCGATTTCCTGAGTACGTTCCTTGATAATTCTTATGGATTCATCGTCGCCGTATTCGAGAATAAGCGTATTGCTGACGGCTTCATTATTAATTCCAGGGGCAGCGGAAAAAGATTTGAGTGATGGAGTGCCTCGTACGATAACTTCGTCAAAAATACCATGATAAGCACCGCTGAAAATCACAATGGTTTTTTTTCCTGTAACGGTTCTGGCAATGCGCATACAGCCTAAAACTGCTTCAGAACCGGTGTTGCAGAAAGCAAAGCGGTCAAGACCGGTAAATTTCCCCATTAGTTTTGCCACATCTTCTGTTAAAGGGTGTTGTGGGCCGATTTCAATGCCGCGTTGCATTTGATCTGCAACGGCATCGGTGACAAAGTCGGGTGAATAACCCAGGAAGTTTGAGCCAAAGCCGTTCAGCATATCTACATATTCGTTGCCGTCAATATCCCAGAGCTTGCTGCCTGATGATTTCGAGACTACGATCTGATAGATCATTTCCTTGAATAGAGGTCTGAATCCGGAAACTGTCCGTGGATCCGAAAGATGTTTACGATTCCTTTGGGCAAATTCTTTTGATCCTTTTGTTTTTTCTGTATAGTCGGCGATCAGTTGCTGAAGGAATGTCTGCTGTTCCTCGTTGAGTGATTCGTTTGTTTCGATATTAATTTTTGCTGCCGGGCCAAAGCTTTTTTGTTTTTTGGCAGAGGGATTTTCTATATTGGCTGGATTCGTTTGTTGAGAAGGAGAATCTGCAGCATAAACATTATTTTGTGTCGGCGTTGGACTCGTCATTTGTTGTACTGTGGATTGTCCTGTTATTATTTCCAGTTGACGAGTCATGAGTTGGAGTTGTTGACTGAGAATTTCCTGGAGTGAGTCAGCATGAGCAGAGGGCATGCTTAACGTTTCAGGAGGTGGCGGTGTATCTGGTGAACTTGCTGTAGTGGGGCAGGGCATTACTGAGGGGGGGGGGATAACGGGTTTCGGTAGGCGGGCAGGTTCAGCATGGGTTGAAATATAGTCAGCCAGTTGTGCCGGAGATGCGAGTTCATCCAGTAGTTGTCTGAATGTGACCTCTATAGCGAACTCATTGCTGATAATTGTGGATAACTGGGTCAAAAATAAGGAGTCTAATCCAACTTCAAGAAATGAATGATCGGGGGCGGCAGGATCAATTTCAATTCCTGATGATTCCAGAATAATGTCAGTCAGCTTTTCGATTATGAGCTGCTGGATATTGGTGTTGGATGTATAGGGTGTCACATTGTCACCATTTTGGTTGTTTCCGTTTTGCTCTGTCACTGGGGTGGGGGCTTGAACGTTGGTGTCACCCGGATCCAGCCAGAAACGTTTTTTCTCAAAAGGATAGGTGGGCAAAGGGATACGAGATCGCTGCTCGTTGGAATATATTTTTGGCCATAGTATCTCTACGCCGTTGAGCCAGAGTTGTCCGCAAGCTGTTAAAAATGAGAGGTAGTCCTGTTGGGGGCCGGCTTTTTTGTTTAGAGATGAAATGATGGTTATTTTTCGGCCTGCAAGATGCTGGCGTGCTAAAGTAGATGCTGTGGTGCGTGGACCGATTTCAAGAAAAATTCGTCCTTTATCTTCAAGTGCCAGGGAGATCCCCTTGCTGTACTGGACTGTATTTCTAATTTGTTCTCCCCAATATTGGCTGGAAACAGCCTGCTCTTCAGTAATCCAGGAACCACTGACGCAAGAGATAAAGGGGATCGCAGGGGGGGAGAGTTTAACTTGCTGTATAGCCGTTATAAAAGATGCAGCAGCTGTTTCCATGGCCGGGGAGTGGAAAGCATGAGATGTCTGTAAAATTTGACAGGGGATTTTTTCTTTTTTCAGCATATCACTAAGCCGCGCTATATCTTCAGGTGCTCCACCAACAACGCTGAGTTGCGGGGCATTGACAGTTGAAAGAACAAGTTCGCCTGTCAGTCTTTTTTCTGTCTCGACAGACGGTAGCCGGACAGAGAGCATGCTGCCGTGAGGGCATTGCTGCATGAGCGTTCCCCGTTTGGCGACAAGCCGTAAGCCATCCTCAAATGAAAAAACTCCAGCCAGGCATGCAGCTGTTAATTCGCCGATACTGTGGCCGATCATTGCAGCCGGGGACACTCCCAAGTTATTCCATGTTTGTGCGATAGCGTATTCGATCAGGAACAGTGAGGGCTGAGTTATGCGGGTTTGCTTGAGCTTCTCTGTGTTGGAGGAATCATCTGAAAAAATAAGTGAACGAATATCACATTTAAGTACCGGCTGGAGAATTGTTGCACCTAGATCAACGACTTCTTTAAAGCGAGAATTATAATTGTAGAGGCCTTCAGCCATTTTAAGATGTTGGGCTCCCTGCCCCGGAAACATAAAGACAATTTCCGGGTTGCGCCGGGTGGTCTTTAAAGAAGAGAGTGGGTGGGGGGCGGGAGAGTTGAAAGCCTGTAAAGCTTCTTCCTGATTTTGGAAGATACCGAAACTACGATAGTTGAAGTGTTTTCTGCCGGTTTGCAGGGTAAAGGCCATATCTGACAAAGTCGGGTTCTGCTCTTTGATATGCTCGGACAGATTTTTTGTTTGCTGCTTAAGAGCCTTTTCGCTGTGAGCTGAAAGCGGAATGAGGTGATACGGCAGTGATGAAGGAATAGAAGGCGAATTCTTATGTTCCTCCAAAATGACATAGGCATTAGTACCGCCAACACCAAAAGAGCCTACTCCTGCCCGTCGGGCAGTACTCCCCTTTGACCAATTGGTGAGTTCACTGCAAACTGTAAAGGGATTGTTCTTCCAGTCAATCTGTGGAGTCGGTGTGAAATGATTGATTGTAGGAGGGATAATTTTGTTATGCAGTGCTAACGATGATTTTATAAGACCTGTTACACCGGCGGCGTGGATCAGGTGTCCGACATTACTTTTGACCGAACCTATGAGACACGTTTTTCCTTTTTCTGCCGGAATGGCAAAGGCTTGAGTTAAAGCGCTGATTTCAATGGGATCCCCCATGGGAGTTGCCGTGCCATGGGTCTCAACGTAAGAGATGGTTTCCGGTAGAACATCTGCCTGAGCCAGTGCCATGTTGATGGCCTCTTTCTGGCCGTTTACGCTTGGGGCTGTAAAGCTGACCTTGTCTCCTCCGTCATTATTTAGGCCTGTTCCTCGAATAACTGCGATGATGTAGTCTTGATCTTCTACAGCTTCATCGTAGCGTTTTAAGACAACGAGGCCTGCACCATTATTAAATGTCGTGCCTTGGGCATGTTTATCAAATGGACGGCAGTGTCCATCAGGAGAAAGCATGCTTCCCTCCTGGTAGAGGTAACCAGAATTCTGCGGTACAGTAACGGAGATACCTCCTGCTAATGCCATGTCGCATTGATAGGTCATCAGTGCCTGAAAAGCCGAAATAATGGCGGTCAGGCTTGTGGAGCAGGCTGTGTAAATATTTTCACTGGGGCCGGTGAGATTTAGTTTGTACGAGACCCTGGTTGTTAGAAAATCCTTTTCATTGGCAAGCATTGCTTGAAAAGA
>VAPK010784207.1_pt1 | contig 24232 bp, 23 predicted proteins | sample 3395031 | NCBI WGS metagenome assembly VAPK01 (sample SAMN08290443, study PRJNA428436) | hydrothermal vent metagenome | isolation source: Deep-sea hydrothermal vent chimney 1 | place: Pacific Ocean: Juan De Fuca Ridge
GCGCTTTTGGAAACCATGCGTCTAAAACTTGTCCGCATACAGCAGACCAAACGCTTCGACACCATCCGTCTCTATCTGGCCGCCGACGATGAAACTCAGGCGCAAATTCTTGACCAGTACCACTCTTCTACAGAAATCAAAAAATAGCCTGAAGCTTTAGAGAATAATTTGAAAAAAAAACTGAAATCTCTTTTGGTTAATATTTCAATTTCGCTTGGCACTGTGGTCGTTTTTATTCTGGCCATCGAAGTCATTTTCCCCCATCTGCTGCACAAGGTTCCTTTGTCCATCTACGTTGGTTTGGATGATGGTTACAAGGTATTGGGCCAATCGACAAAACGATCCGTGGTTCCAAAAGACTATATCGCGATTGTGGGTGATTCCCATGCCCTGGGGACAGGCGATTGGTTCAAGCAGACGGTCCGTAAGCATAAGTTCACCCAGGGGGACTACCACTCCGCCCACGTTCTGTACAACCGGATTGGACGGGATATCATTTCATATGGCGCTCTGGGTTCGGGTAGCCTGCGTGGGCTGGTGTCTCAGCCCATTGCGCATTTCAAGCATATCAATTCGTTGCGGGCGTTTGAGCTGGAACAGCCCAAAATGATTCTGGTTTATTTTTTTGAAGGCAATGACTTGAACGACAATGTCATAGACCTGCAAGGACAGTACAAGGACATTCTGGAAAAGATTTCGCTTTATGATACCGCCGCGTTTGAAAATTTTATCCAGAAACAGGTTTTAGAAAAAGACCCGTTATATAACGCGGATGGCCCGTTAAAAAACTTCCTGTTCACCCGGTTTCTCATAGAAAGCGTGGGCGACAATGTCGTCAACGAAATCAAGAGAGGTTTTAAAAAATTAAAAAAAGTATTTAGTAAAAAAATCGAGGAACAAGATGAGAAGAATCAACCGCAGTCCGTATCTCACCACAATGATATGGCGTTGATTGGCGGCAAGGAGTTTCCTATTCCATTGAACAGTCAGCATCCTGCGATGACGTTGACGCCTGAGGAAACCAGACAGGCCATTTATGTTTTTGAGCAATCCTTGCTGTTTTTAGCAAAATATTTTAATGAGTCCGCGATCGCCGTCGTTTATATTCCCTCCCCCTTGTCTTCTTACCAATGGGCATCGCCCACCGTGACCATTCAAACAGGAAAGGGCCCCGCAACTTTTGAGTCCGCTTCCATTCATGAACGCAGCCAGGAAATCTGCCTGAAAATTGAAGCCATTGCCAAAAACCACAAGTTTGACTTTGCCGATACGAGACAATTTTTCAGATCAGCGGCTTTGAAAGAACCCATTCACGGCCCGCAGGATTGGTTGCACCCCAATGAAAAGGGATACCGCGCTTTGGCCGAAGGGGTCCTGGCGACTTTTTTTGAAGCGGAAAAATCCTCAGGAATTCTCGGTTGCGCGTCATGAGATTTGCCTGTGAAAATAAAAGTAAAACTACTTGCAGTTTTATGGAGAAATTTGTATATTTATATGGTGCTTAGTTTTGCGGAATGTGGAATAATGAAAGCCCATTTTTATTAAACGACGACAGTTTTGGTGAATTCGATTTACCTTTGATTTTATAGTTTCCGGGAGTTAACTTTTAAGAGGTTTAAGGAAAGTGTTTTTAAGATCCATAGTATTCGCAGGAGTGGCGTTGATTTTTTCAGGCTGTGCTTATCAATCCGGCTGGACGCCGGACGTGAGCGCATATGGAGATCCTAATGTTGCGAATATTGAACGGGATCAAATGAACTGTCGTGTATTGGCCAAACAAGCGGCAGGCAACCCTGCGACAGAAGTGGGTCGAGGCGCATTGATCGGCGGAGCGACGGGTGCGGCATTGGGTGCGATCGCAGGTTCTCCAGCTGTGGGGGCGGCGGTGGGAGGCATTGGCGGAATGATAACGCAAGGCTTTGGCTTTGATAATCAATACAAACAGGCATTTATAAATTGTATGCGGGGTCGGGGACATAACGTACTCTGAAAATGGGTTGATGTTGAGAAATTTTTATAAATTCAGAGTCACACTATTAATAGCAGTGAAGGAGCAAAAAATATGTATAGGACTATTTCAGCTATCGTTATAAGCGCAGTGATCATGTCAGGTTGTGCCAGCTGGGGTGATTGGTCTCCAACTGTTGACCCCTATGGTGATCCCAATGCGGCGAATATTGGTCGCGATAAAGTGGAATGTCGACAACTGGCAATGAATGCCGGGGGTGGTACTGCCAGGGAAACCGGTAAAGGAGCCTTGATCGGAGGCGCTATCGGAGCCGCAGCAGGTGCCGCCCTGGGAGCCGCCGTCGGGTCTCCTGGAAGTGGAGCCGCCGCTGGAGCTGCGATCGGTGGATTTGGTGGCGGGGCCAGACAGGGCTTCGGTTCCGAAGAAAACTATAAGCGGGCATTTATCAATTGCATGCGGGGTCGAGGCCACAACGTAATCAATTGAGCGATTATTTTTCCCTCTACTGGCAATGAATACAAGTGTGTAAAATGATTCGGGCAAACGGGGGGGGATTATTTCCATGATCTCCGCTTTTTGGCTTTTCGCTCCATTTAAACGTTCTGGTCCGGTATCCTGATAGACACAGGACTCCCGATAAGTTGATTTTGCGAAAATGCGGTTGCAGTCTTTTTTAGTTTGCATGGCGTTTGCGGTTGGAAAGTCCGGGGAGTATTATATAATATGTTTTACAACAAGTTACTCCCCAGTCAAACTGCATTTGAGACACTATGCTGAATCAGATTAAAGAAGATATTCGGGTGGCCCTTGAAAAGGACCCTGCCTCCAGAAATTTATTGGAAGTCATTGTTTGTTATCCGGGAGTTCACGCTCTCGTGGCTCACAGGATTTCCCATTGGTTGTGGAATCATGATTGGAAGTTTGCCGGGCGGGTTTTGTCTTACTTTTTCCGTTGGTTGACGGGAATTGAAATTCATCCTGCCGCGAAGATCGGACGCCGGTTTTTCATAGACCACGGGATGGGTGTGGTGATCGGTGAAACGTCGGTAATTGGCGACAATGTTTTTATTTATCACGGGGTCACCCTTGGGGGATTGAGCACCAAAGGCGGGAAACGGCATCCGACCATTGGCGACAATGTGGTCATCGGCGCAGGAGCTCAGGTGTTGGGGCCGGTAACAGTCGGAAGAAACACGAAAATAGGGTCGGGCTCGGTGGTGCTTCAGGAAGTTCCTGAATACTCCACTGTCATTGGGGTCCCGGGGCGAGTGGTGTTTTCCGGAGTTTCTTCAGAATTTGAGCAGGATACTGGAGAGGATTCCTTTCCCGACCCGGTCGCGAAAGCGATCGAGTGCATGTTGGACAAACTTCCGAAAATGGAGAAGGAAATTCGTTCTCTAAGAGAAGCTATTAACGGGCAAAAAGAATCACACTCCGACCCCGTGCCCACCAAGAATCAGGATGACTGACCCCACTACCGCTGGCTGAAGGGTTTCATTTTGCAGAAAATTTATCTGGATCATAACGCGACCACGCCTTTACACCCGGAAGTCCTTGAAGCCATGCTTCCCGTCCTCAAGGAATATTTCGGCAATCCGTCCAGCATTCATTATGAAGGACGCAAAGCCAGAGTTTTTCTTGATGAAGCCAGAGAGAAGGTTGCCGGTCTTATCGGCGCCAATCCTGGGGAAATGATTTTTACCAGTGGGGGGACGGAGTCAAATAATATAGCCATTTTGGGCGTTGCTCTCGGCCAGGAGAAAAAAGACGCCCGCATCATCACTTCCAGCATCGAACATCCTTCTGTACTGAACCCCTGCAAACAGCTGGAGCGACTCGGGTTTCAAATCGATCGTCTGCCGGTTGATCTGAAAGGCAGAATCGACCTCGATCAATTGAAAGATGCCATACAGGATTCCACCGTCTTGATTTCTCTGCAACACGCGAACAGTGAGGTGGGGACCTTGCAAGACATCGAAAAGATAGGGGAAATAGCGCGAGAAAATTCGGTATATTTTCATACGGATGCAGTGCAAAGCGTGGGAAAAATACCCGTAGATGTAAAAAAACTTCCGGTGGATTTTCTTTCTATTTCGTCTCATAAACTGAACGGGCCAAAAGGCGCGGGCGCTTTGTTCATGAAAAGAGGGCTTTCCGCATTGTTTCCTACGATGAGTGGAGGCAACCAGGAAAAGAAAAGGCGGGGAGGGACCGAAAACGTCGCTGGAATCGTTGGATTCGGAAAAGCCTGCGAATTGGCCAAAACGCGGTTGGAATCGGGGAAGATGCTTTCATTGGCAAATCTGCGGGATAATTTTTTTCAGCGAATAGAAAGTTTAATTTCCGGAGTAGAACTTTTGGGGGATAAAGAATTTCGACTTCCAAATACACTGAATCTTTCGATTGACAGGGCCGATGGCGAGACCCTATTGATTGGACTCGACGTAAAAGGAATTTCCGTGTCCACAGGGTCGGCTTGCAGTTCCGGTTCATCCTTACCGTCCCATGTTCTGACGGCCATGCAGGTTCCGGCGCGTCAGATAAATTCCTCTATTCGGTTCAGCTTGGGGGGCAGTAACACCCGGGATGAAATCGAACTGGTGGCTGAAACCCTGGCTGGGCTGGTGTCCTTGAACCGGGAAAATACAGTCGTTGTGGGGTGACGGAGAATCCTTTTAAGGGTGATAAATTTTTTTTAAATTAAGGTTACTTTTTTTTGTGTTGACATAAAAAAGTGGCGTATAATACAATCCATTGATAATTAAGGGTTATTCAATCCTTTTCTAATTATTACGGAGCCAGGCATGTCCCCAAAAAATTACCTTTTTCGTCTTTTCGGAGTTTTATTATTGGTCTCACCTTTGGTTTTGGGCGGTTGCAGTTACATCCCCTGGATTGGAGATGAAGATGAAGAGGACCTAGCCTTTGAAGATGATTTTCCTTTTGAAGACGAACAACCCGCAAAGAGAGCGGGAGGTTCCAGATCCGAGGATGATTTTTTTGCTGAAGACGGGGCCATGATTGAAGGCGGCGGCGGTGATTTTTCCAGCATTGAACAGGAAGCGGATTCCAGTGCGTTGAAAGGGGACGTTGAAAGTTTACAAAGTCAACAGGAAGCGTTGATATCCAAGGTCAGGGAACTGGAGGAAATTTTAATAACTCTTGAACCCAAGGTGAGTGCGACTCAGGAACGATTGGAAGGGAGCCTGGCCGCAGTCTCGGGTCAGTCGCAGTTTCTGGAGCCTGAAATTGAAGAGTTGAAACTAAAAGTCAGTCAATTGAACGACGAAATTTCCCGGATGAAAATGGCCCCGAGGGGGAAGTCTCAGGTCATGCCCCGAAAGACAATCAGTCCGGTCGGGCAAAGTAAGGGGACTCCGTCTCAATACAATACGGCCCTGAGCGCTTATCAGGTGGGCAACTATGATGAGTCGATCCTGTTGTTTCAAAATTTCGCGTTGAGCAATCCTCCCGGACATTTAAAAGACAATATCTTATTCTGGATTGGCAGTAATTACGTCAAACTGGAAATGTACGACAGTGCCATTAAACAATTCGACACGGTTCTCAATCAATTTCCCCGAAGTAATAAGGCCCACGATGCGAGATTGATGTTGAGTGTCAGTTATTATAAAAAAGGGGAAGCCAGCCGGGCGGTTGAAGTTTTGGAAACCGCTTTGAAATATAATCCCCCTTCCGATGTTAAAGGGAAGATAATGGCTCAGTTGAGTGAGATTCAATAGCCTTTGCCTTCCTTTGCTCATACACTATAGATCAACCTTGAGTGGATGGATGCTGCGGAGACTTTTTTACTTCAAATTGTGTGGCGGTAACCCAGGTCACTCCCATGTCCTCAGGTAGTAGAGTTTTTTGGTTTATCATGGCTCCCTGTAACTGTTCACAACAAAGATTTTTTGCGTAACGCAGATCGGCCTCAGCCAAATTGGCATCCATTAAATCCGCCCCTGTAAGGTCAGCTCCCGCAAAATCAGTCCAGCTGAGATCAGCCCCCATGAGGTTCGTATTCTTCAGGATGGTATTGCGTAAGTCCAGACCATTGAGGATGGAATAACTGAGATCCGCATCCGTTAGATCAACCCCTCTAAAATTCTTTCCGCATAAATTCAAATCGCTGAGGTCTCTCCCTGTCAAATCTGTTTTAGATGTGGCCTTATTTATTCTCCGGCTTGATTGCCTTCTCTCCTCAGATCTACGATGTGCAGTTCTGCGATCCGAAGTGTTCCTGTCTCCTCTTCTTCGATCAGATTGTCTTCTTTCAGAAATTCTAGAATAAGAACTTCTCCGGTTGGAACCTTTTCGCACAATTTTTTTTCTGCTAAAGCTATAGTCAGTCATTCTAAAGTTCCCGTAGCAGTCGATTGATACTAGTATCAGTTATTAACATTAGGATAAATATAACTTTCTACTTATTTCCATGATAGACTATAACTTCAATAATATCAATATCTTATAAATTACCCTGGTAATGGTTTAAATACTTTTAAAGCGGGGAAAAAGATTTTCATATGGAGTTTCCGCGTCATTTTTTCCTGCCGTTGCCAGTTGTGGGCTGTTGTTTCTTTAGAAGGTGTTCGAGGCGGATCAGGTTCTCTTTGAGAGCTCTGATCTCGTCGGCCTTTTGAATTCTGAACGATTTGAATGTCTCTTCCAGTTGAGTGAGGGACACCAGTCTTATATCAGCCAACTGCTTGGTATTATCCAGTTTACAGATTCTGGTTTGAAAACTTTCAACTTGTTTTTTGAAGGAGGCCGTCCGTTGACGCAACTGATTATTCGCGACTGTCAATGAGGCTTCGGACTTTTTAAGCTGACTGGGCAGAGGTTTTAATTCGGCGACCTTATTTTCGAGTCGTGAAATTTCTTTTTTTTGTTCGGCGATCACTTTCTTAAAATCATTTTCCAGTTGCTCACGCGAGGTGGTCATTTCCACTAATTTTCCCTCAAGGGGTTCTAGCCGGGTGATTTCTTCGAGCAGTCGGTTGATTTCATTTTCCTTTTCTAGTCTTAAAACATTCAAGATATCTTCCACTGGCTTGGGTTTATTATTCACCAGATTGAGGTCCTTGTTTTTTACTTTGAAGTTCTTTTTGAGTTTGAGCTTGGCGGGAACTTTTATCAATTGGGAACTTGAGGCGTCAAACTTCTGAATCACCCAGGCGAGGCCCTTTCCTATGAAGATCACGGCTAACCAAAAAACAAATATTCCACCCAAAAGATAAGTCATGATTTTCTTCTGCAAGAAATAATTATCAGTTCATTTTTGAAGTCAATACGTCGTTTCATGGTTTTGTTTTTGGGAGTTTATTTGCCGCAATGGAGATTGATTCTCTGTGTCTATTGTTTTAAAGGGTAACCTTCGCCCTGGTGGTAATATCTAGGCTTTCAAGGATGCCTCCTACCCGGAGACTGAAGCAGGAGGAACATCCTTGAAGCAGTTATGCTGACTTCAACCTTTGGTCTCATGAACCTTGGTACCACGATCAGGGTATGCCTTTTCCCCTACAAACCTGTTACAGGCAAGTCACATTTTGGTTAAAAGATCATTCGTGATCCTGGTCCATTTCTGTGTGATCCTGCTGGCCTGTTTGGCGATGGCGATGATGTTAGCGAATAAAGTTGGGGTTCTTCTGGAAAAGGAAAATGGTTGGGAAATTTTACCAAGGCAAATTGGCTTAGGGGGAGGTGTAAGGGCGGAAAATATTTTAGCAGGAAGCCGCGCCAGGAGTGCTAGAAGGAATGGAGTAATTGTTATGGGCAAGGAGGAGAAAGAAATTGAGTGAAAGAAAATTTCTCAATCTTGCCGACGACTATGGTCGATAGGACTTTTATTTTTTATGGAGTATCGTTATAATGGTTTTTGTTTGTAGCGATGGCTAATAAACTTCATATGTTTTATAAAATCGTAAGGTAGATGTAGCTTGCGGAGGACATGGTGGAAGATTTTATAGTGGTCATTCCCGAAATTATCAAAGCCGCAAGTGCTTCGAGTTTGGGGATTTTGGCTCTGATCATTGTAGCCTTGTCTATTCTGGCGTATGGTTTTTTTAGAAATGAGGGGCCAAAGATCAAACTGTTTGTATTTCTAGTTTTAGTCAGTGGCTCCACATTGTTTGTCCAGCAGATGTATAGCGCCGAACCCGTAATGGCCGCAACCGAATCAGGAGGGGATGACCCCACCTCCGCAGAAATAATAACGCCTCCTGACAGCCCGAAACCTGCTTCACCACCACCTCCTCCACCTCCCAAAGTTGCAACAAAACCCATGGCGACGGTCAGTGTTAATAAAGTTCCCAAGATAACGACAAAATCATTAGGAAAAATAGCGGCCAAACAAGGGGGAAGGTTCACTTCAATGCCCACATTCAAAAAGAAAGTATCGGTTCAAGCACGTTCTAGTACAACAAGGGCGAGAGCGCCCCAAAGAGTCGCCAAATCTCAACCTGTTACTATGGCACCGGCAAAACCACCCCCTCCAATTTGCAAAGCTGTTTGGACCCCCTGGCAGAAACCCACCAAAAAGATAGGCAATATATGCGCTCCCGGATGCTTTCCCGGAAAGAAACTGAGCAAGAGTTTTCGGATCATTAGTTTTCCACCAAAACCTCAGGTCAAGTATAAAATTGAATGTTCAATTGTTTCCCGTTAATGGAAAATGGAGCGTTCGTATCAGGAAAGGACTTTTCGGGAAGACCTGACGGTTGGACATGGTATTGATTCCCCTATGAAAAACGATTACAATCCCTATTCTTTGCCGCACGAGGAAGACCCCCAGAAAACCCTGATCCCGTAAAGGTGGCCGATCGTTTGCCAGTTGTTTCATAAATGAAGATTGCGATCATTCATGATTGGTTGACCGGAATGCGGGGCGGAGAAAAATGCCTTGAAGTTTTCTGCCGCCTTTATCCTGAAGCGGACCTGTTCACCCTCCTGCATATTCCCGGCAGTGTTTCCTCTATTATTGAAAACCGGAAAATCCACACCTCGTTTTTACAATCCTTTCCTTTTGTCGACAAAAAATACCGCCATTTTTTGCCGCTGATGCCCTGGGCCATAGAAAGGCTCGATTTGACCGGGTATGATTTGGTTCTAAGTAGCAGTCATTGCGTTGCCAAGGGGGTCCGTCCTGAAAAAAATGCTTTGCATATCAGCTATTGCTACACCCCCATGCGCTATATCTGGGATCAGTATGAGCAGTATTTTAATAATAAAGATAGCGGGTTCATAACCTCAACAGTGATGGGCTTCATTGCGCCAGCCCTCAGGCGGTGGGATGTGCGCTCAAGCAAAAGAGTGGATGAGTTTATCGCCATATCCCGCCATGTGCAAAAGAGGATCAAAAAATATTACCAGAGAGAATCCGCCCTGATATACCCTCCTGTGGACAGCATTTTTTACTCTCCAACCGGAGAAAGGGAGGAAGATTTCTTTCTGATCGTGTCCGCCTTTGCCCCTTATAAACGGCTGGATTTAGCGGTTGAAGCTTTCACTGAATTAGGCTATCCTCTTGTCATTATTGGCGAAGGGCAAAGCGCAGGTTATCTACGAAGCATTGCCGGTCCCAATATCCAGTTCAAAGGTTGGCTTTCCAACGAGGAGATTCGGTCCCATTACGCGCGGTGCAGGGGGTTTGTGTTTTGTGGGGAAGAAGATTTCGGCATCACTCCGCTTGAAGCTCAGTGCATGGGGAAACCGGTTATAGGTTTTGCAAAAGGCGGTCTGTTGGAAACTGTGATTCCTGAACGTCAAACCTGGAAAGCGGAAACAGGAATCAGCGAAGAAAGAACAAGCCAGCCAACCGGAGTGTTTTTTTATCAGCAAACACCAGACGCACTCATTACCGCTATCAGGCATTTTGAAAAAATAGAAGACCGGTTTGAAGCTGAAGCGATTAGAAACCATGCGCTTCAATTTGATTTGAATATTTTTTCCGATCGCATTCGGGAATTTATAGAAGATCGGTACCGACTAAGAAAACATCAATGCTGAAGAAGCACGGCCAACTTTTCCTTTCCACCCTTTTTATTTTTGACAGTCTAGCCATCTTTTCTTCCTGGTTGTTGGCCTACAGCATTCGTTTTCAACTCCAACTTATTCCAGTGACCCAGGGAGTACCGCCGTTTGAGTGGTATGTTTATGCCCTTGCGCCCATTTGGATCGTTTTCGGGATCAGTATTAAATTTTTTGGGTTATACCGGCCTTTGCGTGGCAAGTCGGGTTTCAACGAGTTTTTCCTCATTTTTAAAGTCACCTCTTTTTCCATTCTGATTTTAACCGCCATCACTTTTTTTGTCAGGGAGTTCAGCTATTCGAGAATCGTGATGATCTATTTTTTGATTAGTTCCACTTTTTTGATAGTCATTTCTCACTGGCTGGTGAGAAAAATTTGGGTGTTGGTTCGGGGAAAAGGATGGAACTTACAAAGAGTATTGGTCGTCGGCGCGGGAAAGCTTGGGCAATTGGTGGTTGAAAAGTTAAATCAGCACCCTGAAATCGGATTTCAAGTGATTGGGTTTTTAACCCGGCATCCGGGAAAAATTGGCAAGAGTTTCGAGAATTGCAAAGTTCTGGGGGAGTATCAGGACGTTTCAAAAGTGATTCGCGATTTTAAAGTGGATCAACTTTTCATTGCTCTTCCATTGCAAGCCAACGACAGGTTAGAGCAAATTCTGGACAACCTGGGAGAAGAGACGGTAGACATTAAGGTGGTCCCCGATCTTTTACAGTACATGAATATTCAATCGGGTGTGGAAGAGCTGGATGGGCTGCCCATCGTGAATCTGGCAGAGTCCCCCCTCTATGGATGGAATGTTGTTATTAAAAGAACGTCAGATATTATTTTGTCGAGCTTTGCCATAATAATTACGGCGCCGATCATGTTGCTGATCGCCATTCTGATCAAGTTGGAATCCCCGGGACCAGTGTTTTATCGGCAGGAAAGGGTAGGGCTGGACAGAAGGGTGTTCTCGATGCTCAAGTTTCGTTCCATGAAACAAGAAGCGGAAAGCTCCACCGGGCCTGTATGGGCTAAAGAAAATGACGAAAGAAGAACGAGGATCGGTGAGATTTTGAGAAAGTCCAGTTTGGACGAATTACCGCAATTGTTCAATGTTCTGGAAGGTGAGATGAGCCTGGTTGGGCCACGTCCTGAACGCTCCATATTTATTGAGGATTTCAAACAATCGATCCCGCATTATATGTTGCGGTTGAAGATGAAAGCAGGTTTGACCGGATGGGCTCAAGTGAATGGCTGGCGTGGAAACACATCGTTGGAAAAACGAATTGAATGCGATTTGTTCTATATAAAAAACTGGTCGCTGTTATTTGATTTTAAAATCATATTGATGACTTTCTGGAGAGGTTTTTTTAACAGGCATGCCTACTGATCCCAAAGTCATTGCTGTCATTCCGGCTCGCTGGTCATCCACCCGATTTCCGGGAAAGCCCCTGGCGAACATTTGTGACAAACCCATGATACAGTGGGTGGTTGAGCAAGCGGGCCAAGCGCGTTCAGTGTCCGACGTGATCGTCGCCACGGATGACGACCGCATCGTGCAGGCGGTGAATAAATTTGGCGGGTCGGCGGTGATGACTGCAAGCGATCACTTGTCGGGAACGGACCGGGTGGCGGAGGTGGCGGAATCCAGAGACTGCGAGATCGTCGTCAATATTCAGGGAGATGAGCCTCTAATCCCGCCTGAAAATATCGATCTCATTGTCGCCCCTTTGGTGAGCGATGCTACTGTCAAGGTTTCCACTTTAATGATGCGAATCGATTCAGTGGAAGATCTGGCCAACCCGGACATTTGCAAGGTAGTAGTGGACCATCAGGGAAACGCGCTTTATTTTTCACGGGCGCCGGTTCCGTTTGACCGCGATGGCTGGACACGGGACCTGAAAGAAGGGGAGGGTGTGTGGCCCAGGGGTATGGAAGTGAAGGCCTATAAGCATATTGGCTTATACGCGTATAGAAAGTCCTTTTTGATGGAGTTCCCGCATTTAGAGGCTTCTCAGTTGGAAAATATTGAGAAGCTGGAACAATTGCGTATTTTGGAAAACGGAATTTCTATCCGAGTGGTGGAAACGAAGCAGGATTCCATAGGTGTGGACAGGGAAGAAGATTTGTTGGTGGTGGAGAAGCTATTGGCAAAAAAAATGCCTTGAATGCTCCACCTGACGGTGAGAGGGAAAATATTTTATAAAATTTATTTTATAGGGTGAATCCTTGAAGAAAAATACCAGAAGAAAAAAAATAAAGTATATATTCGTGACCGGTGGTGTACTTTCCTCGCTGGGAAAGGGGATAGCCGCATCTTCCATTGGAAGTCTGCTGGAATGTTGCGGATTGAAAATCACCATCATGAAACTCGACCCTTATATCAATGTCGATCCGGGCACCATGAACCCGCTTCAGCATGGTGAGGTTTATGTCACCGATGACGGGGCTGAAACGGACATGGACCTTGGTCATTATGAACGATTCACACATGCTCAAATGCGGCGGGATAACAGCGTCACCACCGGGCGAATTTATAATGACGTGATTCAAAAAGAACGAAAGGGAGAGTATCTCGGAGCAACCGTTCAGGTGATTCCCCACATCACGGATGAGATCAAGCAACACATCAAGAAAATCGCCCATAATGTTGATATTGTCATTTGTGAAATCGGCGGCACCGTTGGCGATATCGAAAGCCTGCCTTTTCTCGAAGCGATTCGCCAATTCAAATATGACATGAAATCCAAGAATGTCCTGTACATTCATCTCACTCTGGTTCCCTATATCAAAACGGCGGGGGAAGTCAAAACCAAGCCCACTCAGCACAGCGTGCAAAAATTAAGAGAGATCGGTATCCAGCCGGATATTTTGCTTTGCCGGACAGAAAAAAAGCTTTCCAAGGACATCAAAAAGAAAATCGGATTGTTTTGCAACGTAGAAATAGACTCCGTAATATCGGCTATCGATGTTGAGTCGATTTACCAGGTTCCTCTCTGTCTGGATAAGGAGGGGATCTGTAAAATCACCCTAAAAAAACTGGGCTTGCCTGTAACCCAACCTAATTTAGACCAGTGGATTGAAATCAATAAGAAGATTGACAAACCAAAAGGGGAGGTCAACATTGCCCTTGTTGGCAAATACCTCGAATTGAAGGAGTCTTATAAAAGTATCACCGAGGCGTTGGTGCATGGCGGAATCGGCAACGATGTCAAAGTGAATTTGAGCTGGGTGGATGCGGAGGATTTGGAAAAGGAGGGTGTTTCTGAGAAATTAAAAAACTGCGATGGCGTTCTCATTCCTGGCGGATTTGGGGATCGGGGAATTGAGGGAAAAATCCGGGCGGTTCATTACGCGAGAGTCAATAAAGTCCCTTACTTTGGGATCTGCCTCGGCATGCATTGTGCGGTGATCGAATTCGCACGGGAAGTGGCCAAACTTAAAAATGCCAACAGCGCGGAATTTTCAAGCAAGTCCCCTTATTTAATCATCGACCTGATGCCGGATCAGAATACGCAGGCAGACAAGGGCGGGACCATGCGATTGGGAGAATACCCCTGTCAGTTGCGTAAGGAATCGCTTGCATATAAAGCCTATGGCAAGCGTGAAATATATGAGCGTCACCGCCATCGTTATGAATTCAGTAATAAATTCAGGATTCAAATGGAAGAGGCCGGAATGAACATCAGCGGCATTTCACCCAACGGTAATTTGGTTGAGATCGTCGAAGTGAAAGACCATCCCTGGTTTCTGGCGGGCCAGTTTCATCCGGAATTCAAATCCACTCCCCGGTCGCCGCACCCTCTTTTCAGGGATTTTGTCGGCGCAACCATTGAGTACAAAAATAACAATTCCAAACCTTAAAGTCCCTGCAAAGCAGGTTCTTGGAAATCGTTTCAGGCCATTCCCCGGATAAGGTCCAGCTTGCCAATGACCCCCACCAGTTTCTCGCCATCCATGACAGGCAAGGTGTGGACGTCTTTCTCGGCCATGATCGTGGCGATCTCGTTGATCTCGGTATCGACGGAAACCGTGACCGCGTCTGGTGTGTAAATATCCTCGACTTTGTTCCCAGTGAGCTTTTTAATGTCCTTTTCGAATTTCTTCTCACTTTCCAGGAAGAGGACCGCGTCGAACAGAGTGATGACCGTGGGAATGTGCAGATTTTTATTTTGTTCGATCAAATCGCCTTGAGTCACGATCCCGATCACTTTTTTCTCCCCATTCACCACTGGTATGCCGTTTATATTGTACTCGACAAACAGATCCGATAATTCACTGATGGAGGTGTCTTTTTCTACGGTGATTACGGTTTTGCACATGATGTCTATTGCAGTCTGCATTCCTCACTCCTTGTTACGTCTGATGCTTTTTTGAAACTTCTCCGCTACTTTTCCGGTCAGCAGGATTATAGCCCAGTTTGAGCGCGGTTCGTGTTTTCATTCATAAAACTTTCTTTTTTCCGGGAAAAACTATAGTATTTGTTCGGATTTTAAAAACCCCATCTCTATTTTTCCGGGATAGATTCGATCACGTCTTCCTTTCAATAAACTTTTCCGTAATTTTATTTTTATGCCTGAGCAAACAATTGCCCCACAACCTCCAAAAAGAAGGCTCCCCGACTGGGTGAAGGCTCCTCTTCCCAAAGGCGATAATTTTTTTCGCTTGAAAGCCCTGGTCCAAAAACATTCTCTTAACACGGTTTGTGAATCGGCTTCTTGCCCCAATATCGGAGAATGCTGGTCTGCGGGAACTTTGACGGTCATGATTTTAGGCGACACCTGCTCGCGTGCCTGTCGGTTTTGCGATGTTCCCACAGGAAACCTGCTGTTGCCAAAGCGGGAGGAACCGGAAGAAGTCGCCGATATGCTGTCCAAATTGGACCTTGGCTATGTTGTCATCACTTCTGTGGATCGAGATGATCTCCCGGATGGAGGCGCTTCCCATTGGGCCGAAACTTTGAGTAGGGTTAAAAAAAAATGCTCCAATATGAAGGTAGAAGCGTTGATCCCGGATTTCAGGGGAGAAATAAATTGCATCGAAAAAGTGTGCCAGGCTAAGCCTGATGTTTTGGCACATAACCTCGAAACCGTTTCTTCGCTTCAGGCAAAAGTGCGGCCCCAGTGCCGGTATCAGTGGTCGTTGGACACTTTGGATTTTGCCCGCCGGGAATTCGGCCTCGTCACCAAAAGCAGTTTAATGCTGGGCCTCGGTGAAAAAAAACACGAGGTGATCGAAACCATGCGCGATCTTGTCAATATTGGATGCAATTTTCTGGCACTCGGTCAGTATTTGCGCCCTACATTGAAGCACCTTGAAGTTGTGGAATATCTTCCGCCTGAAGTATTCGCCGAGTATAAGGAAATGGGGGAATCTTTGGGGCTCAGCCATGTCGAAGCAGGGCCTTTGGTGCGAAGTTCGTATCATGCCGAAAAGCAAATTGGTTTGTTAAAATAATTCTTTTGCTATTCGAGTTTATTCGGCATAAGGTTTGCTTTGTAATGTATTGCTAACGGCAAGTGTCAAAGTTTTAACGGTCCTCAAATGGTCGATATAAGTTCTATCAGCGCCGAGGGTTTTGAAAGGATCGGGGGAAGAGCGTCCCAGGGAGGGGGTCCCGATGGACGGGACGCTTCTACTTTTCGATCCATTCTTCTTGAGGCCCAAATGCAAAGGCTCTCCGTCTGGAGTCAGCTGGGTCAGAGTTCTCCAGAGCCTGTCAACTTGTTCAACGAATACCGGATTATTCTGGAGCAGGCCAGACGACAAAATGCCACAAACGACAATCCATCCACAGTACCCCGGAAACTCGTCAATCCGCAGCTCATTGCCAGGCACTACGAAGTTCAATCCAACCGGGTATTTCTAGACGCCGAAAACTCTGGAACAGGTAACCAGTTATTGTCATTGTCCGATCTCGCCGCGCTCACGGGAGGAGTTCGAGGCATTCCAGGCTCCCAATTTCAACAATTGATCCAAAATGAATCGGGGTTTGACCCCAATGCCATTGGCCCTAAAGGAGGTTTGGGTTTGGGGCAATTATTACCCGATGCGGCAAAGGCTCTGGGTCTTAGAATCGGAGAAGATCGGGAAGAGGGGTCGGTTTGGCATCCGGCATCCAATCTGGACGCGACTGCACGCCAATTGCGTTCTTTTCAAGATCAATTTGTCGAACGGGGAGTTTCCAATAATGAAGCCTGGCGTTTTGCGACAGGAGCCTTCAAAGCGGGTTTAGGAAATATCCTGCAGGCCGTGGGTTTGCTGGAAGGCACGGCTCGCCCGGAATGGGATCGGGTCGCAAAAGAACTGCCGCGTGTCACGGGCTCTTCGGCAAAGGAAACGGTTGACTACGTAAACCGCTTGAAGTAGTCACGATATAAAATGATTTTCCGGGAGCAATAATTTTCTCCCATCTTGGTCAAAGGTAAACTGTTTTACATACCGAAGGTTGGGTTGCAATGATTTGTCGGAATATTTTTTCGGAGATAGATCCAGAGATTTATTATGAAATAAGTCAGTAGAATTTCAGCAAATTAAAGTTTGAGGACTGGGAAAGGGAGGGGGGACTTAGAGGAGATGACTCGGTAATGAGCCTGGCAGGTGCTTCCGGTTTAGTTTTTTCCGAGGGGGTGTTGGACAATAAAAATTGTCGGGTTTTGTAAAATATTTCATTGGCGGTGGTTTTGTTTTTTCGGTCTTCGGGATACTGAATGCTTATTTTCATCAGTGTCGAGTTTGGAGCCAGGGATGATAATTCGATCAGGATATCCAGGTCCACCGTTGCAGCTTTAATGGATTTTCGTTTAGGCGAGGAGAGATCTTCAATAATCATGATCTCCATTTGATCCAGAACTCCGCGAGTGGCCTCATCCACCCATTGAACCGAATAATTGACGGTTTGATTTGCGATATGTGAATTGACTTTATCAGAATTTAATTCGGTCCATTTTTCATTGGTCGCGACGCATCCTGAGAAAATAATTGAAAATATAAGAAAGGTGAATTGCTTGCAGAGGATCATAAGTCTTTTGGGTTGTATTGATTGACAGAGTTGGACCGCTTGGTAATTATGTTTCAATGCAAAATCCTGTTTAATGAACTTATTCGGATGAGGGAGTTTAAAATAGAGTTTTTTTAATCCAAGCAAACATTATGCCAAAAATAATTGACTAAAAATCAAAGCAAAAATTCTCGCGACACTGGAAGGTGACAAAAATAGGTACCATTAAAACTTATAATCCTGATGATAGGGTCTTTCCAAAGTATCACAATGTTGTAAAGGGCGAAATTAAAATAAGAGTTATATTTTGAAAGACAAAATAATTGGAAAACCGGAATTTATTCCTCTGCGTACTGGTTATTATATCAAATTTCGTGAATTCATAATTCATTAGCCAGTGGTCTTCACAAACTCCCCTGTTGGTTGCTTCAAAATTTGGTTAGAAAAAATGTGGATCGGGCGAACCAACGAAAATTCAATTCAATTTGTAGAGTTGTGCAATAGATCAGTGCAAAAATGATGAAAAATGTAGGTAATAAAGGTCAGTGATTGGAGGGAAGGTTATGACATTAGGCTGTATTTTGGGATTGGGCATTGCGGGAATCGTGGTTGTCGCGGGTTTGTTTTATTATTTTTCCAGGAACAAATAAATCTCCAACGTTCAGAAGATTCGAGATTTATCTCAATTTGGGGCGTGGCAAGCGACAAAGGTCGATTCCGATCCCTCTTTATCAGGGTAAGTGGATCGGCATTTCATTGCCAATTGCGATCCTTTAGGCTCATTCAAGTAAATGGGACAGCGGGGATGGAAATGACACCCCGATGGCGGATTGAGCGGGGAGGGGACATCGCCCACCAAAGTTTCAAAAGGTCGTCTTTTGCCCAAGTCGGGAACGGAGTTTAAAAGAGACCGGGTGTAGGGATGCCTGGGGTTCCGAAACAATTCTTTTGCGGGGACCTGTTCCACGATTCTCCCCAGATACATGATGGCCACCGTATCCGCCATATAGTGCACGACGCTCAGGTTGTGAGTGATGAACAGATAGGTCAGGGAATGTTTGGATTGAAGCTCTTTAAGGAGGTTCAATACCTGTGCCTGAACAGACACATCCAATGCGCTCGTGGGTTCATCCAGCACGAGAAATTCCGGCTCGAGTACAAGGGCGCGGGCGATGGCGATGCGTTGGCGTTGCCCACCGGAAAATTCGTGTGGGTAGCGGTCCAACACTGAGGGCGCAAGACCCACCTCGCCCAAAACATTATTTATACGAGCCCTGTTTTCTTCTTTTGTGTTCTCAGAAAAATGGATGTTGAGCCCTTCTCCTATGATTTCTTCTATGGTCATTCGGGGGGATAAGGACCCGGCAGGGTCTTGAAAAACTATTTGCAGATGTTTGCGGATTGGTTTCAGTTCCTGACTGGTCAATTTCATGATGTCCTGGTCATGGAAATAAACGCTTCCTTCAGTATATTTATTCAACCGGAGGAGGGATTCTCCGAAGGTGGTTTTCCCGCAACCGGATTCCCCAACAAGCGCCAGAGTGGAACCCCGCTGAAACTTCAAACTGACATCGTCCACGGCTTTGATGTAGGCCGCCACTCTTTTGAACACGCCCTTTCGAACAGGAAAATAAGTTTTGAGGGATTGGACGGAAAGTAGCAGTGTTTCCTCAACATTGCGTGGAGGGGTGGGTATCTTTTCATGCTCACTATCTAAAAACGGGATTTCCCCATTCGCGTAGAGATGGCAACTGACCTGATGGCAGGGCTCCAATGTAAAAGAGGAACTGTCTTTGCTTTTGCAAATGTCCATGACAAACTCACAACGGTTGGCGAACAGGCAACCCTCGCCATATTCGGTTGCGGGGGGGACCATACCGGGAATAGTGCTCAAAAGGTAGGGAATGTCGTCTTGTTTGGGGATGGAGTCGAAGAGCTGTCGGGTGTAAGGATGCGACATGTTTTTAAAGACATTTTCCCGTGTGCCCTGCTCGACGATTTTCCCGGCGTACATGATGCAAATGGAGTCGGCCATCTGATTGACGATGCCCATGTCGTGGGTGATCAACAAGATACTCATCCCCGTTTGATCCTGTAGATCCGACATGAGACGAAGCACCTGCGCCTGAATGGTCACGTCCAAGGCGGTCGTTGGCTCGTCCGCAATGAGCAGTTTGGGTTCGCAAGCCAGCGCCATGGCGATCATCACTCTTTGCTTCATTCCTCCCGACAATTGATGCGGAAAATCGTCGATGCGTTTATCTGGTTCTGGAATCCCCACCCGGTCGAGTAATTCGATGCACCGTTTTCGGGCGGCGCCTTTCTGTATTTTTTGGTGGAGCTTGAGAGGTTCTTCTAATTGATTGCCAATGCGGTAAAGCGGATTCAGCGATGACATCGGTTCCTGGAAAATCATGCCGATCTCGTTGCCGCGCAATTGACGCATGGATTCTTCTGAAAGTTGCAGAAGGTCCTGGTTCTGATAAATGATTTTTCCGGTGGGATTGTATCCATTGCCCGCGATCAATCGCATGATGGAGTTGGCGGTTTGGGTTTTACCACAACCGGATTCGCCCACAATGGCCAGAGTTTTACCCTCTTCCAATTGAAAGGACACGCCATCCACCGCTTTTGCGGTTTTGTCGAAGCCGACTTTAAAATGGGTGCGAAGATTTTGAACGTCTAATAACATGGAACCATCTCGATAAAGTTCATCATGCGTTCCTTCTTGGGTCGAATGCGTTGCGCACACCTTCTCCAATGAAGGTCAAGCCGGTGAGAGCCACGGTCAATAGCGTGAAAGTGGGCAAAAGAATCCATAGAGCATGGAGATTATTTTTTCCCTGAGCCAGTAATTCGCCCATGCTTGGCGCGGGGCTCGGAACGCCGAGGTTGAGATAGTCCAGGCTCACCAGAGCGAGAATGCCCGCCGTGACCTCGAATGGAAAAAAAGTGATGACGGGCGTCAACGCGTTGGGCAGGATGTGACGGCGCATGATTTCGAAGTTAGAAACGCCCATGCCTTTCGCGGCTTTCACGAATTCAAGATTGCGGATTTTCAAAAACTCGGCGCGGATATAGGCCGCGATGCCCATCCACGCAGTCAGGTTTAGAATGACAAACAATAATAAAACCGATGGGACCAGGAAGGAACTCAGGATGATTAGAATATACAGTCGAGGAATAGAACCCCAGATTTCCGTCAAGCGTTGGCCCAGAAGATCGACCAGGCCGCCGAAAAACCCCTGAACGCCGCCGATCAGGCAACCGATGAGGGTTCCAAAAATTGCCAGAGAAATGCCGAAGAGCATGGATATTCTGAACCCATAAATGAGGCGGGCGAATACGTCGCGTCCGCGATCGTCTGTTCCCAGGTAATGTCTGTCTCCAATGGACGACGGGATCACTCTCGTGCCATCTGCCGAGCGAGTGGGGTAGGGTGCCGCCAGGACAACTCGACCGGATTGGGATTCAGTGGGAATATATTTGTAGTCGTAGGGGATGAGAGGCCATATTATCCAAAAATCTTTTGCGCCATTGGAGTTGACCAGATTGGACTCACTTGTTTGAGTTGCAAAATTTTCTTCATCGTCAAAGTCTTGCAGGTTCAGCGAAAAAGAAGCTCCTTCCTCCTCATCTTCAAAGTCCCCCAAACTCAAATCAAAACCTTCGTTATCTTCAAAATCATCCAAAGCAAGAGGCGGTAGCTTCTCTCCCGTCAACAGCCGGGTAAAGTGGTCGGATTTGTAATCTGGTTCGCTCAGGAGATGACCGCCGAAATCTTTTTCGCTGTAGGAAAATAAGATTGGGAAATAGGGGCGGTCATCCACTACTAAAAGAAGGGGCCGGACATTGCAAATCAACTCGGCGGGAAGGGTCAAAAGAAAAAGCGTGGAAATGAATAGAAAACTATAGAACGCCCGGCGATCGCGGCGGAATATTTTGAGTTTGACTTTAAGGTCTTTGCTGAGGCGCATTGGTTGGACTCAACCCTGTGTTTCGTCAAAACTGATTCTTCGGTCAATGAGGACGTAAGTGAGATCGGTCAACAATTGGCCTAAGAGGGCTATCAGTGAAAAAATAAACATCGATCCCAATACGATCGGGTAATCACGTTGAATCACAGCCTGGAAAGAAAGCAGACCAAAACCGTCCAAGGTGAAAATTTGTTCTATAAGGAGCGATCCCGAAAAAAACATGGTCAGAAAACCGATGGGAAAACCAGTCACCAGAGGAATCAGGGCGTTCTTTAAAATGTGCTTGAATAAAATGACTTTTTCCGACAATCCCTTGGCTTTCGCAGTCATGACATATTGCTTTTTTGTTTCTTCCAGCACCGCATTTTTAGTCAACATGGTGAGAGTGGCGAAACCACCGAGAACAAAACAAAAAAGCGGAGCGGCCAGATGATGCAGGTAATCGAGAACCTTTTTCATCATGGACCACTCCTCATAACCCGGTGTTCCGGCAGAGGTGAGACCCGCGAGGGGAATCAGATGAGCCACGGCTCCATCGCCGGGCCCTATCAGTACGATTAGAAAAATTCCCAACACAAACCCTGGAATGCTGTAACCGATTAGTACGATTACGCTGGTTGTTGTGTCGAAACTGGTGCCGTTTTTTACCGCCTTGGCAATTCCCAAAATAATGCAGATGATATATGTCATGAAAAAACTGGTAACTCCCAGGGATACTGAAACCGGTAGTTTTTCTTTAATCAATTGAAGCACCGATTGGTTCCGGTAAAAAGAATCGCCGAATTTAAAAACCAGAAAACCTTCCCAGTTGTCGCGGTTAAAAAATTTTTCGAGGGCGGAGGAAGTTTCCGCCTGCTCACTGGGAGCGTACCAAAGGAAGGTTCGCAGATACCGTTCCCAGAAGGGCCGGTCAAGATGGTAGATCTTTTCCAGTTTCTTCATTTGTTCCGGGTCCAGCTGTCCCGGCTGAGAACCCGGTTTCTGCATTGCCCCGCCTCCCGCTTCGGTTAAAACGCCGCTGTGGCCTTTTAAGAGAGTGCGCATCTGGTCCAAAGGGCCGCCGGGCACAAACTGAATCACGATGAAGGTGATGGTCACGATTCCGATGAGCGTGGGAAAAATCAGTAACAGGCGGCGGATGATGTAACTGGGCATTTAAAACCTGAAAAAAATGGGATCAAAAGGTATATGAGAATCTTTACGGCATAAACCCGCTAATTACTTACCTTTAAAGATTTGCCAGAGGCGCGCGCGGCTTTTAATTCTGCGGCTTTATTTTTATCCCACCACCACCATTCGATGATGTTATTCAGGATGGAAGCTTGAGACGGATTGATCGTGGGTCGAGAAAATTTATTCCAGTACACCACGCGGTCAATGCGAATGTACCAGTGGGGAACGACATAAAACTGATGAGTCAAGATACGGTCCATCGCCTGAATGCCGGTGACCAGGTCCTTGCGGGTTTTTGCCTCAACGATCATCTCAATCAATTCGTCAATGGCGGGATTTTCGATGCCCATATAATTACGTGTTCCCGGAGTCTTTGCGGCCTCACTCCCCCACATATATCTTTGTTCGTTTCCCGGTGATCGACTCTGCGGATAACCGACGACCACCATATCGAATTTGAAGTTTCGCAGGCGCTCTTCATATTCGGCCACCTGCACGACCCGGATTTTCATGTCCACGCCAATTTTACGAAGATTGTTTTTATAGGGCTCCGAGATGCGCATGAAATCGGGGCTGGTGAGCAGGTGTTCGATCTCAAAGCGCTTTCCATCTTTCATTCGAATTCCGTCCGACCCTATTATCCAGCCAGCGGAATCGAGTAATGCGTTGGCCAGTTGGATGCTTTTATCTATGCTCTGGCCCTGTCCGGGGGCGCCGACGGGTTTGGTCAGCGCTGTTTTAGGCACATGAGATTTGTATTTATCACGCATTCGCTGGAGGATTTTTTTCACCTCTCCCGTGGGTAAGCCGTTGGCTTTCATTTCCGGGTTGTTATCGAAATAGTTTTCGTTGCGCGTGTATTGACCGTAAAATAAATTTTTATTGCTCCATTCGAAATCGAAAACCATGGCAATCGCCGCCCGGACTTTTCGCGATTTAAACAGATCGTTTCTCGTATTCATCGCGTAACCCTGCATCCCGGTCACGCGTTTATGGGGAATGCCTTCTCGTATGTAATAGCCTTTTTTAACGAAGTCTCCTTTATAATCCAAAGCCCAGTCACGCGAACTGTTGATGAGGTTGACGTCGAATCCTCCTCCTTTGAATCCTTCGCGGATGGCGACAGGATCGAGAAATATTTTCCAGGTGATGCGGTCGAAGTTGTAGCGTCCGCGATTTTTCGGCAGGTCCTTGCCCCACCAGTTGGGGTTGCGCTTCAGAGTGATGTACTTGCCAAATTCATATTTCTCTACCGTATACGGTCCGCTTCCAATTGCGAAGTTGTCGAAATCCGACCCGAATGATTTACCGGCCTGGCCGTAAATATGTTTCGGGAAAATGGGCATCTGCCCGGTGATGAGAGGAAGCTCCTGATTATGAATCGAGAAATGATACTTGACCGTGTGTCGATCGATTTTTTCGACCTTTTTAATATCCTTGAAGTATTGCTTGTAGAGAGGGTGATATTGCGGATCTTTTATGATTTCAAAAGAAAAAACCAGATCGTCCGCGGTGAGTGCATGCCCGTCCGAAAACTTTGCGTTTTTGTAGAGATGATAGATCATAGACATGTGATCTTTCGCCAACTCCACCTTTTCCACCAGATTGCCGTATTGGGAAAACGGTTCGTCGTCATCGGAGGAACTGTCCATCGGCGTTTGGAATACCATGGCGGAAATGCCAGGGGCGGTCACTCCTTTCAGGGACCACGGGTTCAGCTTGGTGAACGCGCCGAAGTCAGAAAGCACCAGATGCCCGCCTTTGGGCGCTTTCGGGTTGGCGTAGGCATAAGGCTCGTCCGCTTTATACTTCAACCCCTCAGGGCCGTACAGAGACAGCCCGTGTTGCGGTTCCCCGAAGACCGGCAGGGCGTTCAGGAGTAGGGATAGAGTGATGAACAGAGAAATTTTGTTTAGCGTCATTTTAGGAGACATATTTCCAATCGATTGGGTTATATTTTGTGGGCCTGCTTCAGGTCTATATTAACACTGTGGGCGAAGCGGATGCCAGTACCCATTATTAAGGAAAACAAATGCAAGCAGGCTATCTCAATTTAACTCAAACAGAATTGCAAACAAGGGCGGAGGCCGCGTACGACC
>VAPK011163721.1_pt1 | contig 24205 bp, 21 predicted proteins | sample 3395031 | NCBI WGS metagenome assembly VAPK01 (sample SAMN08290443, study PRJNA428436) | hydrothermal vent metagenome | isolation source: Deep-sea hydrothermal vent chimney 1 | place: Pacific Ocean: Juan De Fuca Ridge
ATTTGATTATTTTTGGGCTGTCACAATAAGGACAATGTATTTTTTGATAACATGGCATAGAATCTCATTATATCAAAAAACTACAAGTTCGACCCACTACCGAAATCTTTTTCTGTAAAGTATTAAAAACCAGCCTAAAGAAGCAAACCAGCATATTGCTAATGAAAAAATATCATGGCTTAAAAAATGTGCACCGCGCATCTGTTGAGCAACACCGTATACTATCCCCAGTAATAAACCAAAGTAAAGTCCATGTTTTTTATAAGTTGGTTTTACAATGAGTAGAAAAAAATAAAGGCTAATAAAAGTATACCCACCACCAGCATGGCCTGCAGGAAAACAGTGACCTATTTTAGAATGGCTAGGTACATTATCCAACAACCGAATGTAAGGTAGCTTTCCACCAAAGATTTGTAGGTCCCAGGGGCAGTAGAGATGAGTATGGCTTTTTAAAATAGCAATAATAATCGGCCCTGTGATAGCAGCAAAAAACAAATACATTAAGGGGGTACGGTAATGATTTAGCGGTGATTTTTTAGGTATTGAAGCTAACAAGAAAAGCAAAACAACGACCCCCATAATCTTTGAAAAAGCCTGGCCTCCTTTATGAAGAACGGTCTGTATTAACCAATTATCTTTATAAGGCCATTGCTGAAGTGTTGAGTTATAAAATTGTTCACTGATATGAAAATCTAAAGGGGTGAATTCTAGAACAATCAAGGCTAAGAAAAATAGTGTAAATGGAATAATAAAATGTATTTTTATAAAATATTTAAAATTAAGCTGAATGGGGTCGTGCACAAATGTATCCTTTTAGTAATTTTATAAGTTGGTTTTGTATTGAGACAATAAAATATTTCTTAGCTATAGACTTATCACAGGTTGAATATTGTAGGGCGGACTTTAGTCCGCAATCACTGTCAGTAAGTTGCTTCTGGCGGACTGAAGTCCGCCCTACAACGCTTGCTTTTTATTTTTTTGAATATTCTTACTGAATTTGATTTGCAATATTCCATTTTATGGGTTGTTATTATCTATTTTATTTGGGGTTCAGGTCCAGAAAATTTTACAGCATTTGCTCAGTTTAGTTTATAATTGCCTATGGATTCTGGTTATTATGCTTTTTTTAGAAATAAACATTGCTGGTTTGGGACTTTATGCAAATGTGGATTAGCACTCATTGTCAGGCAATCTGAAAGGCAACACTACCTTACTTAACTAGTAGCAAATATCCCACCTACTTAGCTTGTTATTTTGCCAGTAACCATACCGAGAAAAAATTCCATATTAATTTTGTGCTTTTTTAGACAGAATAAACATACTTTTTTAACCCTTTATAGGGTATCAAAAATGATTCTTTTTTTAGCCTACTGTGCTGTTATCTTTAGTTTTTTGTCAGGATTTCTAGCATTATTGATGCGTCAACGAAACACTTTTTTAGCTCTTTTCATCTATGGTTTGGAAAAAATACCCAAGCTACCTCAAAGTTATTTACAAATAATTAATACCTGTCTATCTGAAAAATATTACCCTCTATATTTACAGCGTTTAGTTTTTTTTCTATTAGGTCTTTCTGGTCTTTTTGCGGTATTCGCAGGATTAAGTATTTTAATCAGTCAAGGTGTTGAAACCGACCAACTGAGTTTAGGTTTACCTTGGCTACCCTGGCATGTGCGTTTTGATAGTTTGTCTGGGTTATTTTATTTAATTATTGGAATTGCTGTTATTGCAACCAGTCTGTATGGTCCAGGTTATGTGAAAGGCTATGATGAACAGCAACATCCCTTCGCTGTATTAGGTTTGTTTACTGGGATTTTTATTGCTGGTATGTTGATGGTATTGTTGGCTGATGATGCTTTCTTTTTTATGATTGCCTGGGAATTGATGTCTGTGAGCAGTTATTTTCTGGTTGCATTTCAGCATGAACAGTCTGCAAATCGTCGTGCCGCTTTTTTATATTTAATTATGGCGCAAGTGGGGGCCATGTTTATTATCCTGGGCTTTGGAGTATTAACAAGTTACGCAGACGACTACAGCTTTACTTTTGATGCCTTACGTCATGCAGAATTGTCGGTAAATTGGGCAACTATTGCCTTTGTTTTAGCATTATTAGGTTTTGGCATGAAAGCTGGGCTGGTACCTATTCATGTCTGGTTACCAGAAGCTCATCCGGTTGCACCATCACATATTTCAGCTTTAATGAGCGGCGTTATGCTTAAAGTGGCTTTATATGGAATGATTCGTTTTTGTTTTGATTTGCTCGGTGATGTCCAAACACAATGGGGCGTTGGGTTAATTATTATTGGTGCAATTTCTGCTTTAGGGGGTATTTTTTATGCACTGATGCAAGCTAATCTAAAACGACTGTTAGCTTATAGTTCTGTGGAAAATATGGGTATTATTTTTATGGTATTAGGGTTATCCATTATTTTTCAAGCTCAAGGGCATCCTGAGATAGCTGCACTGGGATTTATTGCCGCTTTATTTCATGCTTTTAATCATTCTTTATTTAAAAGCTTATTGTTTTTGGGGGCAGGGGTGATTCAACACCAAGTGCATGAATTAAATATTGGCTTGATGGGGGGGTTAATTAAGCGAATGCCACATACCAGCAAGTTCATGTTAGTGGCTTGTATGAGTATTTCTTCTTTACCTCTTTTCAATGGTTTTGTCTCCGAATGGCTAGCCTTTCAAACGGCTTTACAAGTCGACGTGCTTGAAGATGGTGTGTTGCGTAGTTTAATTCCTGTTGCAGCAGCTGCGCTTGCATTAACAGCTGCTTTGGCTGCTGCCTGTTTTGTTAAAGTTTATGGCATTGTATTTCTTGGGCAAGCACGCTCTCGAAACAGTGAAAAGGCGCAAGAAATTAATGATAAAGGCATGTTGGCGGGATTAAGTTTATTAGCTGGGCTATGTTTTTTATTCGGGGTTTTCCCTGCCATTATTATTCAGTTTCTTAATCAAGTAGCGAGTCAAATTTTAGCACAAAGTTCAGCGAATACAATTGATATTGATTGGCTTTGGTTAACACCTGTTTCAGCAGAACATGCTTCGTATGCGGCACCTTTAGTATTAATGGGAGTATTAATTGCTGGTGCTATTTGCTATCGATATTTACGCAGGGACCCTGCCATGGCATTACGTAAGTCAGATACCTGGGATTGTGGATATGGTGGTTTAACACCTAGAATGCAGTACGATTGTATTTCTTTTAGTATGCCCCTTAGGCGTATTTTTAGCAAGGTCTGGCAGATAGAAGAAACTATTGATAAGCAACAGCAAGGCGCACACTCTCAACAGGTTACAGATATACAATATCAATTGAGCATTCAAGATCATAGTTGGGCAAAAATCTATACCCCTATTGAAAAGATGGTTAATCGCTTGGCTCGCTTGGTTGGGCGTATTCAGACTGGAAATATAAGGGTCTATTTAGCCTATTCTTTCGCCACTTTAATTATATTATTATGGATGGTTAGTTAATGAACTGGTTATTAGCACTGATACAAACATTACTTTTTGTTTCATTAGCGCCCTTATTGGCTGGCTGGATAAAATTTTGTAAATGTTATTTACAAAATCGGAAAGCCCCTTCTTTATTTCAACCTTATCGTGATTTGTGGAAATTAACCCATAAACAACCCGTTGTTTCTGAACAGGCATCCTGGTTATTTATTATTGCACCCTATATTATTTTTTCAGCGATGGTATTGGCTGCCAGTGTCGTACCTTTGATAGCTGTTAACCTTCCTACGGCAGCTAGTGCAGATATTATAGTCTTGGTTGGTTTTTTTGCTTTTGCTCGTTTTTTTCTAACCCTAGCAGGGTTGGATGTTGGTACAGCCTTTGGTGGTATGGGGGCTTCTCGGGAAATGACGATTTCATCCTTAGCAGAACCGGCTATGTTAATGGCTATTTTTACTTTAACGATGACAGCTTCCAGTACTAATCTATCGTTTGCAATTGGCTATGTATTAGAGCATGGCACGGTACTTCGCCCTTCTTTTATATTTGCTTTATTTGCCATGATATTGGTAGCAATCGCTGAAACTGGTCGTATTCCTGTGGATAACCCAGCTACTCACTTGGAACTGACCATGATTCACGAAGCGATGATTTTAGAATACAGTGGTAGGCACTTGGCATTGATTGAATGGGCAAGTCAGTTAAAACTGATGTTATATGGGGTATTGATAGCCAATATTTTCTTTCCGTGGGGCATTGCAGAACAATTAAGCTTTTCGGCATTAGGCTATGGTTTATTAAATATTTTAGGTAAGTTGACAATATTGGCTTTGTTATTAGCGGTATCAGAAACATTATTTGCCAAAATGCGCTTATTTAGAGTGCAAGAGTATCTTAGTTTTGCCTATCTGTTGGCTTTATTGGGATTGTTAAGCCATATTATTTTGGAGTCATAACGCTTATGAATATAGAAAATTTAGATTTTTATACCCAAGCTGTACTTACTCTAGCAGCATTAATTGGATTAACTTCTTTTTTAATGCTAGGGCAGGGGCGATTGTTAAGGCTGGTCTTTGTCTTTGCCTTACAAGGTTTACTTTTAGCGATAGCAACCGCTTTGGCAGCCTATAGTCTTGATGAACATCATTTATATATTTCAGCCGTTATGACTTTAGCATTAAAAGTCTTTCTTATACCTTGGATGATTAGGCGGCAAATTTTCAAGATGAATATTCACCGCGATACAGAAGCCTTAAAAAATAAAACGGCGGTTATGTTAGGAGGAGCAAGCCTAGTGGTATTTAGTTATTATGTCTTACATCCTGTTTTGCATAATACTCCTGTGGTGATGTTAAATGCTCTGACAACCAGTTTATCTGTGGTTTTATTAGGTATGTTACTGATGATTTCTCATCGTCAAGCTATCGCACATGTCGTCGGTTTTATGTCAATAGAAAATGGCTTGTTTTTTGCTGCGATTGTATCGACGAATGGAATGCCTATGGTCGTTGAGCTGGGTATTGCTTTTGATGTACTGGTTGCAGCCATTTTATTTGGTATCTTTTTTCTCCATATTCGTAGCAGTATTGATTCCTTGGATGTGGATATGCTAAACCGCTTAAATGAGGTAGATAAATGATAGCGGTCTATTTGTTATTACTACTGTCGGTAACAGGTATTTTTTATTTTGCTTTGCTAGGGCATAAACCACAAGTGGGTCGGATTAATACCTGGTTTAATACAGCCAGTTTTTTAATCACTGTTTGGCTAGCAATAAACATCTTTTTAAAAGGCAGTATTATTTCTGCTAATCAACTTTTTATTGTTGATTCATTTAATATTTATCTAATTGTATTAACTGCTTTTGTTGGATTGACAACCTCTATCTTCTCGGATGCTTACATGGCACATGAGAAGGAAATCGGCAGACTCACCGACAAACGTTTAAAAATATATTACGCCATGTATCAAGGCTTTATGTTTGCCATGTACCTGGTCTTGGTAAGTAATAATATGGGCATGATGTGGGTCGCTATGGAGGCGGCAACTTTAGCAACCGTGATGCTGGTCAGTTTATATCGCACTCCTGAGTCCATTGAGGCGGCATGGAAGTACTTTATCCTTTGCGGTGTGGGGATTGCACAAGCCATGTTTGGCACTATTTTATTGTATTACGCCGCGATACAAATTGGTGATGTAGAAAATGCCCTGTTATGGTCAGTATTGTATGAAAATGCTGAACAACTTAACCCTGAAATTATGGAAATAGCTTTTGTTTTTATGCTGGTGGGCTACGGTACAAAAATCGGTTTAGTCCCTTTGCATAATTGGTTACCTGATGCACATTCAGAAGGTCCTACACCCATGTCAGCCGTACTATCTGGATTGTTGTTAAATGACGCACTCTATGCAGTCGTTCGTAATAAAATGTTGGTGGATGGGGCAACTCAATCTCATATTGCCGGTTTTTTTATGATGGGTTTTGGCCTGTTATCATTTCTTGTTGCCGCTGTATTTTTAAATCGACAAAAAGATATTAAACGTTTATTTAGTTATTCCTCTATTGAGCATATGGGCATAATGACTTTTGCTTTTGGGCTCGGTACACCGCTATCTACATTTGCTGCTTTACTACATATGATGGTCCATTCATTGACTAAATCAGCCATTTTTGTGACCGTGGGTCATGCCTCACAAATTGCGGGCACTCAACAGATTGAGAAAATTAGAGGTCTGATAAAGACTCAGCCTACAGTGGGTTGGGGCTTGTTAATCGGTACCTTGGCGATTGCTGGATTCCCCCCTTTTGGGGTTTTTACCAGTGAATTTTTGGTTCTATTGGCAACCATGCAAAGTTATCCTTGGCTTACCCCTTTGCTATTATTGGGCATTGGTCTTGCGGGTGCAGGTTTGTTTAGAAATATTCAACCGATGGTTTATGGTAATCAACCTGAAGGGCAACTTCCTGTACAAGCTAATTTGTGGCCGGTGATGATCCATTTGGCGTTGGTGTTATGGTTAGGCTTGGCAATCCCTACATTTTTAGCGGACTGGTTTAGCCAGGCAACCGTATTAATTTCAGGGAGTGCGCCTTTATGAGTCAAAATAATTCAAATTGGAAAGAATCTTTTCTTACTCAGCTGAAAAAAGTGGATATGGACATTGAAGTATCCTCTATATCTTCAATGGCAATCTGGCAAATTTCAGCTGAATATTGGCGATTTGTAGCGGAACAAGGTGAGTTACTTTCTTTGCGTTGGGTTTCTGGCTGGGCTGAACAACAGTCCTCTCATTATATTGTAAATTCGATATTTGAAAAACAAGGCCTTTATCTGTTATTTCGTACCATGGTTACTGAGGAAAAACCAAGTATTCCTTCGCAAGCAACTGTTTATCCAGCTGCTAGCCGAAGTGAACGCCATACTCAGGATATGTTGGGTATTGTTTTTACTGGCCACCCTGATAGCCGCCCCTGGTTAAGGCATAAAGCCTGGGAAAAAAATCAGTATCCATTACGGTCAGACTTTCCTTTAATGGGGACACCTAATGATGTTACCGAAGCAGATATGGATTATCAATTTGTCAAAGCCAGAGGTGCTGGCGTATATGAAATACCAGTTGGCCCTGTTCATGCTGGAATTATTGAACCGGGTCATTTTCGTTTTCAGGCGGTTGGAGAAACGATTTTAAATTTAGAAGAACGGCTGGGATATGTTCATAAAGGTATTGAAAAATTAGCCGTAAATAAAACGCCTGAACAGTTAGTTAAACTGGCAGGCCGTGTTTCTGGTGATAGTACTGTGGCACACAGTTGGGCCGCCTGTCGAGCGATGGAACAGGCAGCAGGTGTCACTATTCCAAAAGATGCCGCATTGATAAGAGGTATTCTGCTTGAACGCGAGCGTATCGCTAATCATTTAGGTGATATTGGTGCTATTTGTAATGATGTGGGTTTTACCTTTGCACAAATGCAATTTAGTCGCCTACGTGAGTTGTGGTTGCGTACCAATGCGCAATGTTTTAAACATCGTTTATTAATGGATTGTATTGTACCAGGGGGAGTTAATCGCTCACCATCAGACTCAGACTCAGACTATCAGCTAATGTTATTGGAATTAAAAGGATTAAGAAAAGAATTGGATGAGATTTTACCGGCTATAGACCTAAATTCATCATTAGAAGATAGATTGTTTACTGCAGGGTATTTATCTGAAAACACAGCCGCTGCTTTTGGCACAATTGGTTACGTTGGTCGTGCCAGTGGGCAAGATTTTGATGTGCGTCGAGATGCACCTTACTCACCTTATGATCAACTGACTTTTAAAGTGGCGATTGAAAATCAAGGAGATGTTGCATCAAGACTCTGGGTGAGAGTTAAGGAAGTTTTTTCCTCTATTAAATTATTACAGCAAATGCTGGAACAAAGTCCTAAAGGGGAGCTCACTTCAATATGGCAAGTACCTGCTGAGAATAGTGAGGGTGTTGGTATTATTGAAGGCTGGAGAGGAGAAATTGTTACTTATATACGCTTTACTCAAAACAATCAAATCGCTCGTTTTTACCCAAGAGACCCCAGTGTTATCAATTGGCCTGCTTTAGAAAAAATTGTTTTGAACAATATTGTTCCCGATTTTCCTGTTTGTAATAAATCACTGAATGGATCTTACTCAGGCCATGACCTTTAGGATAGAAAAATGTTAAGACTTTTCGCTAAAACTTTAAAAACTGGTGTGGTGACTGAGCAGGTTAAAAAACCGAGTAATCAAGAATTAGAACAGCTGGGTATTGAGGTAAAACAGCATGTTGATAAAAATTTTTCGGGTAGTCTTGCTATCCGTGCCGTTGATGCAGGTTCTTGTAATGGCTGTGAACTGGAGATTCATGCATTGAATAACCCATTATATGATATTGAACGTTTTGGCATTCATTTTGTCGCATCACCACGGCATGCAGATGTATTACTGGTCACAGGTCCTGTATCACGGCATATGCAAACCGCTTTGTTACGAACTTATGCGGCAACACCCAATCCTAAATGGGTGATTGCAGTGGGTGACTGTGCTGTTTGTGGAGGCGAATTTGGTATATCGTATGCCAGTTGTGGTGCAGTTGAAAACGTTATTCCCGTAGACGTAACAATACGAGGCTGTCCTCCAGCACCAGAAAATTTGTTAAAAGCTTTGTTGGGGTTTATGAAATAAACCACATGATTAGCAATTATTTTTTTATATCGTAATAGGAGACTCTATCCATGTACCATCATTTTTTAAAATTTTCTTTTTTATTGTTGATAACTGTTTCTTTAACAGGTAATGCACAGACGTTAAATAAACAAGATGTGCCAGAGAAAATTTTTGATTACATTTATAAAAAACATCCGGAAGCAAAGGATATTTCAATAACAGAAAAAAAACATTTTAATCAACCTTTATATGAAGCGAACTTTACAGCAAAAAGTATTGATAAAAATGGCCAGAGCTATGAAGAAAAAATAACAGATCTTTTTAGAATTAATGGGCATTTTTATACTAATGCCTTAGTGGTAGACCATAACGCCTTCAATATTATGTCATCTGTAGCTGTAAACAGTTTAAAATCACATTACCCAAAGTATGAAATTTTAGCCATGAAAACAGTGATTAATCCAAATACGGTAGGTGAAGAATATGAAATAAATATGCTGTTATCAGGAAAAATATGGAATATATCCATTAATGACCAAGGAGAGATAATCACTGAAACAAGAAAATAAATGGTACTAATTTGTATGATTTAAATATTTAGCTGTGTTTTGTTTTGGTGACACATCTAATTCTCGGCATCAACATTATTTTGACGAATATTGTAGGACGGACTTTAGTCCGCTAAATACTGTTTAGGAATAGCGGACTAAAATTATAATATTGTCAGTTTAATTGCTTAAAAAAGTTTCCACCCCCTGATTGCCCCCAACTACAACCGACAAAATGTTATATGTTTTACTTGAAAGTTGCTTACTCCTTTTACTAAAAAATCAGAAAACATGCAAAACTCATTAAATAATAAAGTACCAGAAACCGGTTTAGCAGGATTAAAACAATACTGGAAACAAGATTTACAATCCGGCTTTTTTGTTTTCTTACTGGCTTTACCCTTATGTTTAGGTATTGCTATTGCATCAGGATTTCCCTCGTCAGCTGGTATCATTACGGCTGTTGTTGGTGGCATTCTAGTTTCACGGGTTAATGGTTCATATTTAACTGTTATGGGGCCGGCAGCGGGACTTATTGTCGTTATATTTGATGCTGTACAAGTGTTGGGTGAGGGTGATGCATTGGCTGGCTATCGGTATACCTTAGCTGCGATAGTGATTGCCAGTATTTTACAAATTTTGATGGGTTTTTATCGAGCTGGACAGTTAGGTGCATTATTTCCTGCCTCAGTAGTACATGGTATGTTGGCCGCTATTGGTATTATTATCATTGCTAAACAGGCTCATATTATGCTGGGTGTAAACACCCAATTTGACAGTATTTTTTCTGCTTTAGAAGGGATTCCTCATAGTCTTATGAACCCAACATCCAGTATTGGGTTTATTGGCTTGAGTGGACTACTTATTTTGTTCCTCTGGCCACGGCTAAAACACCCAGCATTAAAAAAGATACCCGCGCCCTTAGTTGTGTTAATTAGTGGCATGGGTTTGGGGCAATATTTTGGCCTGCAATATGAACATATCCACCTTTTTTTGCTGGACCAAGCCTATCTTGATAGCCATCAGCATTTGATTGCAGCTGAATTTCTAGTCGATATACCTGAACAACTTTCAGCTTTCTTTTATTTACCTGATTTTTCTAAAGCGATGACGGTAGAATTTTGGGGTGCTGTTATTGCTATTTGTCTGGTTGGCAGTCTTGAGTCTTTGTTAAGTGCAGTCGCAATTGATAAACTTGACCCCTATAAAAGGGGCTCTAATCTTGACCGTGATTTAATGGCAATCGGTGCCGGTAATCTATTGTGTGGACTTATAGGCGGCCTACCTATGATTGCTGAAATTGCCCGGAGCTCTGCCAATGTAGATAATGGCGCAAAAACAAGTTGGGCCAATTTCTTTCATGGTCTGGTTTTTTTCTTGTTTGTGCTGTTATTTCCTCGTTTTATCCATAGCATACCTCTGGCAACATTAGCGGCTTTATTAGTTTATACAGGCTACCGTTTGGCAGCACCTAAAAACTTTAAACAGGTTTTAGGTATTGGTGTTGATCAATTATGCCTATTTCTAATAACTATTATTGGGGTGTTAGCAACTGATTTATTAACAGGTGTTGCCTTAGGCATAGCTTCCAAGCTTATTATTGAGCTGATAAGGGGGGTATGGCTCAATAATATTTTTAAAATATACTTTAAAATAACTCGACCTACGCCAAATATCATTTCTATTAAACTACAAGGCTCTGCATTATTTTCTAATTTTATGCCATTTAGAAAAGCTGTCAATGAGCTTGAACCAGGTAAAACGGTTGTTTTTAATTTTTCAGAAGGTTATTTAATTGACTATTCAGTGCTAAGTTTTATTGATGACTTTAGTAGAAGTTATAGAGAACAAGGAGGTAAAGTTTTGCAAATCGGACGTGCATTAGAACAATTCTCTGATCATGAATTAGCAGCAAGAATAATGACGGCTGATGATAGGAAAATTTAAATATATTCGCTACCATTGGAGTTCAGGTGATGTCGCTAGGGTTAGATTCACTATTACTTGGGCTAGCCTAAACGACGAGGAAAAATGACAACACAAACAAAATGTACCTTAACTTTATCAGGGCTATTTATATTAGAATTATTACCCGTTCCATTTACGTCGATTTTTAGCTTATATGTGACAAGAACAAGACCTGACTGGTTACCTGGCCTAGTAGAAAGGCTTTATGAAGGCAAAGAGAAAAACCAGTTATTACAAGTTGAAGGATATGATTCCATGGTTACTCGAAGAAAGTGTACTATCAGTCTGTGTCTTATGATTCTTCTGGATGTTATTACCCCTTTTACTATCATAATGGGTTTATATATTACTCGTAGACGGCCAACTTGGTTTAAAAATGTTGTTATTCGTCTTTATGCTGATAAATTATCTAAAGCAGGGAGTATTGATGATATTTCAGAAACATCAAATAGCCATACTATAGATAATGAAGCTTTGGAAAAAAAATATATTGCATTACAGCAAAGCAATATTGATTTTGCTTTCAAACTCGCAGCCAGGACAAAAAAAACCTCTTAGCTGTTACGGTTAGATTAGATGGAAGAGTAAGTAATGCTCTACTTTAAAGTAGGTAACTATATTTATTCTAAGATTTTGTAGAGCGGACTTCAGTCCGCTATAGAGACCTATTAAATCGACTATTGTGGACAGTGCCCCCACTCTACAATCATAAGCTATGGTTTTAAGAACCCTGAAATAAAACATGAGAAATATAAAATGTTAAACCAACTTAAATTATTTTATGAGCAGCATATTGCCATACCCGCACCCGATCAATTATCAGAACAGAAACTCCAGATAGCTTGTGCCGCATTATTTGTAGAAATGATGCTTATGGATGATAAAGAACAGCTTGAAGAGCATGAAATGATTATCAATAGAATGAATAATTTGTTCTCCCTTTCTTCAGAGCAAGCAAGAACCTTAATTACACTGGCAACAGAGCAAAAAAAGCAAGCGACTGATTATTTTCAATTTACCTCATTAATAAACAAGGGTTTTAGTCAGCAGAAGAAAATTAGCCTTATAAAATCGCTATGGCAAATTGCCTATGCAGATGGTCAGTTAGATGTACATGAAGAGTATATGGTTCGAAAAATGGCTGATTTACTGCATGTGCCCCATATAGACTTTATTAAAACCAAGATACAGGTTAATGGTAAATAAAAAGGCTCAGATAGATAGAGGTATTGAGAATGGGTAATCCTTTACACTTCAGAAAGTCTTTGTTTCGAGTATTTCTGTTACCTTATATGGGCTTATTAGCTTTATATCTATTAGTAATAGGTTGTGGAAGTACTTGGCTTTATTTGGCGGCTAGGCAGGCTCAAACAGAGCTGGTTACTGAACATATTATTGAGGTAGTAACACCTTTTGTTAAGCAATTAAGGTATCAGCATGATGCAAATAAAGATAAAACCAAGCCTTTTTTGTTAAGCCAATCAGTTATTCAACTGTATCAGTTATTACCGTATTTAAAACAAGTTTCAATACGTGATAGACAGCATGGTTATGGTGTGCGTTTAAGCTTTGATAAACAACTTGTTGATGTTGAGCTAGAGCCATTACAAGGATATTTACCTGTGACTCCAGACCATCAGCAGCTAGCAAGCCGGTTACATCAAGAAACAACCCCCTTTTTTCATATTACTATTGCATTGGCTTCAGAACAAGGTGACCCAGTACAAATGGATATCGCTTTTGATCGTGCAGGCTTGGTAGCACAAATTACTAATACAATGCAGGCAATTATTCATAGTATTATTGGTTTTAGTCTTATTGGTTTTTTGAGTATTTTAATCGCTTTAGCCATCACTTTTTATACTGGACTGAAAACATATAAAATGGATGTCCGGTTACAAAAAATTTATCAGCAAGCTGCTATGGGGAAATTATCGGCTAGCTTAGTTCATGATTTAAGAAACCCTCTTGCAAGTATTAGAGCCAATATTAAAAACCTGCTGATTACGCCAGAGGAAACAGAGCAGGTTGTTGATGAAATGGACCAGGATATATTACGCTTAGAACAAAAATTATCGGACTTTTTATCTTTAACAAAACCAAGAACAAGTGGTTTTCAAAAGATTGATGTTAAGTTATTAGTGCAGGGCGTTGTTAAAAAAAGTAACCCTTTGTTGCAAGAAAAAAATATTACCTTATCAATACAGATTGATTCTGATTTACCTGAGATTACAGTTATTCCTGAAGATATAATGGATGCATTGTTTAATTTACTGGTTAATGCTAAAAACCACACCCCATCACAGGGTCATATCTGGCTTAAAGTCAATTGTATCGATGGGAAATTAAATATCACAGTGGAAGATGATGGATCTGGTATTCAGACAGCATTACTCACAAAAATATTTAAGCCTTTTTTTACGACTCGCGAAGATGGACATGGCTTAGGTCTTGCCATTGTTAAGCATACAGTAGAAGCTCATAACGGCATTATTTTTGCTGAAAATCGTTCTCCAAATGGCGCGAAAATAACTATAATCTTACCCTTTGTGCATGACTAATAAAGATAAGCTACCAAAACTAAATGGATTGACTCTTTTACTGGTGGATGATGATCCAGCCATTATACGTAGTCTGGGGCGGTCCTTACGTGGATTGGGAGCTACAGTCCGTAGCGCCGGAAGTATAAAAGAAGCTGAACTGTCTTTAAGCAGTTTTCACCCCAATGTGGTTTTGTCTGATTTACAGCTTAAAGATGGCGAAGGGCTTCAACTCGTCACAAACTATCTTAACCGTGTTCCAAATGGTTGTTTTTATTTAATAACGGGTCATGGAAGTGTTAAAAATGCTGTGGAATCCATTAAGTTAGGGGTTAAAGATTATTTTCAAAAGCCAGTTGATCCTATTGAATTAGCACAACGTTTAATTAAGGACTTGCCTAAACAGCAAGATACCAAGCAATTATTAGATTCTTATTTACTGTTTCAAGACCCACTTATGCAACAGTCCTTGGCTGAATTACCACAAATTGCCAGCAGTTTACAAAATGTGTTGATTCAGGGTGAGTCTGGAACAGGTAAAGAACTTGTTGCTCGTGCAGTACATGAACTAAGTTCCGTTGCTGAAGGGCCTTTTATAGCTATAAATTGTGGTGCAATTCCTGAATCATTATTGGAAGATGAATTATTTGGGCATGAAAAAGGGGCTTTTACCGGTGCACAAAAAATGCGTAAAGGGCATTTTGAACAGGCAGATGGAGGCACACTATTTTTAGACGAAATAGGTGAAATGCCACTTAATTTTCAGGTGCGACTTTTACGTGTACTTGAAGATGGAATTATTAAGCGTGTAGGTAGTGAGTCCTCAATTAAATTGAATACACGGATTATTGCAGCAACGCACCGTAATTTAGAAACAGCTGTCGAATCCGGCCTTTTTAGGCAGGATTTATTATATCGATTGAATATACTTCCTATACAATTGCCTCCTTTACGCATGAGACCAGAAGATATAAAACTGCTTGCTAAACATTTTTTACAAAGATCATTACAGGATATGCAGCACATTCCACCATGGCCAATATTGGATGAAGAAAGCTTAGCATTACTCTCTGACTATGACTGGCCTGGTAATGTTCGTGAATTACGTAATATGATGACGCGACTTGCAGTACGTCTGCCTGTTGAAATTAAACAAGTGGATTCAAGTTGGTTAAGCCTTTTATTGCCGCAAGCAACAAAACTAAAAAATATGGGGCAGGGTACCTTTATTCCTAAAGGAACAAGCATGGCTGGAGCTGAACAAATTCTGATTGAGGCCGCTTTATTAGAGAATGATGGTAATAGAATTGAAGCTGCAAAAAGCTTAGGGATGGGCGAGCGAACTTTACGCCGTAAACTTAATGGGTGTTAAGTTTTCTTGCTGACTCATTAGGAACGAGCACGAATTAAATTACACAACTATTTATTTGTCTATCACCGTTAAGTGTTGAAAAGTTGAAGTCGCTCTTAAAAATCCCTCTCCTACTGGATGCACATACGGATGTGGATATGCAGAGCAATGCAGGAGCGATTACCGAGAGGAAGGGAGGAGAAATAAAATAATTCTCTTTTTCTTTAAAATCCTACCATAATAATAAAACATGGCTCTTAACAAACCACAGATTATGATTGTAGAGCCCTGTAGGGTGGGCAACGCTCTATTGCCCACCTTTTGTATCACCGCATTATGGTGGGGCGGGGCATAAAATCATTCTTTATCTTTTTGTAATAACAAAAGAGATTAATTTTAATTCTCCCCTCGGCACACCGCTTCGCTGCTCCATGTATTGCTCTACCTCCGGCTTCCATGCGGTCGACCCAACCCTTCCCAGCAAGGGAGGGCTAAGAGAAAAAGCCCTATTCCTTCTGAATTCAGCTGAGACTTATACGTAATCAGGAACAGTTTTGACTCTTGGAAATAGGGTTGAAAAATGGGGTATAGAAAATATTGATATGCTGTTCACATACTTTGTTTTTATTTAGCCAAATTAGCTATACTTTTGAGCCGCAATTCACAGACACTATTATTTATTTGGACTATGCTTTAACCATATTAGATTTACAGTCGAATAAATATCATGTGTTTCAAAAAGACAAAAATTTATAACAAAGGTTTTACGTTGATCGAATTACTGGTCACTATTGCCATTGTTGGAATAGTGCTAAGTATTGCTATTCCTAGTTTTACTAATACTATTAGTAATACGAGACTAACAACTAATATCAATAAATTAGTAACCTCTTTTAATATGGCTAGAAGTGAAGCAATCAAAAGAGGAATTCCAGTAACTGTTAGAAAAACAGGTACTAATTGGGAATCTGGGTGGAGTGTTTTTACTGATCTTGATGGTGATGGTGTCAAAGAAAATAATGGAGCATTGGATGATGATATAGATATTAAAGTTTATCAGGCTCTACCAGGTAACTTTACATTAAGGTCAACCGGAATTAACCGAGTAACATACCAACCTACTGGCCTAAGTGGTAATGGAAGTTTTGTTCTCTGTGATAATACGGATGGAAATAATTTACCTGAAACTAATACATCTAGAGTTGTAAGCATTAATACAGTTGGCAGAGCAAGAGTTGCTTCTGATAGTGATGATAATGGAATTCCTGAAAAGGATGATGGAACAGGGACATTAGTTGATATAACCTCCTGTACAGTATCCCCATTTACTAGCTAAATAAAAAAGTTTGATATGAAAAAAAACACGGGATTTACCCTAATTGAAGTTTTGATATCGATGTTAATTCTAGCCGTAGGTCTTTTGGGATTAGCAGCATTACAAGCTAATGGATTAAAAAATAACGTAAGTGCTTATAATAGAAGCCAGGCAACTCAGTTGGCTTATGATATAGCAGACAGAATGCGTGCCAATATGGTTGATGCAGGAACATTATCTACTAGTACATATATTTATACCACAGCAAACCCAATTACAGCAGTAGCCGTACAAAATAATTGTTTACAAATTGCAAATGCTTGTACAACAGCACAAATGGCTCAAAATGATTTATTTGAGTGGAATACAGATATTAATAATCTTTTACCTCTTGGATCTGGAGATATTGCCGTAGTGGGTAGTATCTTTACCGTCACTATAAATTGGGATGACAATCGGGATGGCAATGTTGATACAACAAATGACCCTAGCTTTCAAATGAGTTTTCAGCTATGAAAAGAAATTATTTAATGAGCAAGCAAGGAGGTATGACGCTGATAGAAATTATGGTTGCCCTTATGATAGGTGCTTTCTTATTAGCTGGAGTAATGCAGATTTTTCTTGGCAGTAAACAAACTTATAGAATGCAGGACAATATGTCCAGAATGCAAGAAAATGCCCGGTTTGCAATGGAGTTTCTTAGTCGTGATATTCGTATGGCTGACTACTGGGGATGTGTAGACCCTAGCAATATAGAAAGTAAGCTTAATATACCTAATACTTTTAGCTCTTTTGCAAATGGGTTAGCTGGGCAGAACGATGACAATGGAGGTAATGATGGGGATGCAGATAATGATGAAAATGGTAATAGTATTTGGGATGGAACAGACTCGATTACAATAAGAAGATTGTCAGCTAGTGATATTGTTGTACAGAACACACCTGCTACTACTGCAGCTGTTCTCAAGGTGGTTAGTTCTACGGGTTTGGCTGTTAATGATGTTGTTATGGTGAGTAACTGTATTGCAGGTGATATATTTCAAATTACAAATATTACGGGTAGTGGCACTAATCTTGTCCATAATACTGGAGGCTCTGTAGTACCGGGAAATAGCTCTCAACGCCTTGAAGCAGGGCCTGAGCCAGGCCCACCAGCACTACCGCAAGCAAATAAATATGGCCCAGGTTCAAATATTTTTAAATTAAATTTTACAGATTATCAAATCAGATTAAGTGGAGGAGAACCAGTATTATCCAGAAACATCAATGGTGCGAGTTTTCAGTCACTTGTAGAAGGTATCGAAAATATGCAAATCGTGTATGGAGAAGACACAGATTCAGATGGTACTCCAAATTATTATGTCCCGGCAAGTACGGCTGGATTAAATATGAACCAAGTTGTTAGTGTACGGGTAATATTAACGGTAAGAAGTATTGACAATAATTTAACGAGGACAGGTGATGGCCGTTTAAGACGAACTTTTTCATCGACTATTGTTTTACGCAATAGACTTAATTAAAAAGGTACTAAGATGAAAAAAACAACCTCAATAAAAAAACAATCAGGCGTAGTGTTAGTGATTAGTATGATTATGTTGCTATTATTAACATTAATAGGTGTAACAGGAACGCAAGTTACAACCTTAGAAGAAAAAATGGCTGGCAATGCTAGAGATCAAAATTTAGCCTTTCAAGCCGCTGAATCTGCGTTAATCGATGCGGAAAATGATATTGACAATACTGTCGGCGCACTTGTTCCAAGGATTAATGGTAGTACAGGTTTTGATACAAATTGTACCAATGGTTTATGTCTTAACGGCACAGGTGCCGGATTTTCATCCATTTGGAATGATGCTGCAAAAGTCAGTAATGCAGTCTCTTTTGGAACCTATACCGGTGCCTCAGCAATTCCTGGAGTGGCACTACAACCAATATATTTAATTGATGCAATCACATCCGGTACGGCACGTTACCGTATTACTGCAATAGGCTACGGCGGAACGCAAAACGCACAACGTATTTTAGAAGAAATTTATATTCCTTAGGGAAACGGATATCACTCCAACCATTTTGTTTGAAGGAAATGCAATGAATACTAAATTAAGCAATAGGCTCATCCAAACGTATATAGGCGTATTAATGGTCATTGTGGCTTCTCCAGTAATTGCCTCCCCTATACCACTGGCAGATTCGCCATTATTCTTATCTAATTCACAAAAAGCCAATGTCTTGGTTATTTTGGATAACTCCAACAGTATGGATGAGGATGCGAGTGGTGCAGCAGTGGGTAGTGGTAGCCCACTCAGTAAATCAGAGATTGCCCGTACTGCAGTCAGAAATTTAATTACCACTTATACTGGTAAGATTAATATGGGGTTAATGGCATATCAGCAAACTAATATCAGCCATCGAAATCTGGATAATTCGCCTTATGATGCCAGCTATGATCCTGCAAATTATGATCCCACTTTTACTGGTGATCGTGGCTCTTTAACAAAGAGGTTTAGGATGGAGCAAACGGATAACCCTGGAAGTTTTATCTATTATAATGTTGCTTTGCCTTTCTATCATACAGGAGGTTCTACAGGTGATACAATGTACTGTTATTCGGATCGAGGTCCTGACCCTGAACCAAGACCTTATAATTTTACCGTCATATCAGGACTCGGTCAGCATTATAGGTGTTTTCACCATAAAAATGGAATATCCGATGCGAGGATTGATTCTGCCTACCTTAACCACTGGTTTAATGGATCATTTGGTCCGACCGATAGTGATCTGGCGCAGGGTATTACTGGTTTTGGTAGCCACCTTGCATCAGTTCAGATTAGTCCTACCTGGTTTTCCAATTCCTCACCCGGGCGTGGCTATTTGCATACTCCTATTACAGACCTCGACTTGGCTCAGGCGAATTTATTGAACACCAAGCTCACCGTTTCTCAATTTGTTACCAATGGCCCAACTAATCCAACTTTACCTTTACAAAATGCCGGACTTACCCCGATTGAAGGGACTTTATTAACCGCAAAGGATTATTTTGAGGGCAATTTATCAGCACCTAATCAAGGAGGGCCACAAGCTGCACCTGCCGAATCCTGTGGGAAAAACTTTATCGCCTTTATGACTGATGGTCTACCGTCAACCGACAAAAATGGCAACACTCTGACCAATCCAACAACGGCTATTAATGCCGTGACTACTGCGGCAGCGAGTCTTTTAAGTACGAGTATTGGAATAAAAAACAAAGGAGTAGAAACCTATATGATAGGCTTTGCTCTACCTTTTGGTGTAGATCCGACAACATTAAATCAGGTTGCTGCTGCCGGAGGGACTGGAAGCGCATATCTCGCTAACAATCCTGCAAGCCTGAAAGCCGCTTTCGATACTATATTTACTGACATCCTTACCAAAAGTGGCGCTTCTTCCTCAGCGGCGACTAACTCAACCGCGCTTAGTCTAAATAGCCATATCTACCAAGCGAAATTTAATAGTGATGGCTGGAGTGGTCAGTTGATATCTAAATCGATTAATACCAGTGCTGTCATTGCCTCAAGTGCGGACTGGGATTCAGGGCTTGTTATTAATACTCAAGCACCCAGTGATCGTGAAATTATGACCTATAGTCGAGATAGTCGAGATGGAATGGCTTTTCAATGGTCAGCTATTTCTGCTCAGACAGATACAACACAAGCAGACTTTTTGAATAGGAATGCGGCAGCGATAATCGACTCAAAAGGTTCTGACCGAGTGAACTACTTACGAGGTGACTCAGTAAGTGGGTTCAGAACACGTACCAGTAAGTTGGGCGATATTATCAATTCCACCCCCTCTTATATTGGCGCACCTGCCGCAGGGTATAATGATACCGTGATGCCTGGATATACGACTTTTCGAACAACTTACCTGAATCGTACCCCCATTATCTATGTGGGTGCTAATGACGGTATGCTGCATGGTTTTGATGCCAGTAATGGTCAAGAAAAAATGGCTTATGTACCTGGCTCGGTCTATGCGCATCTCAGTGACTTGACAGACCCTGGTTATGGTCAAGGTGGATTTGCACACAGGTACTCTGTAGATGGCTCGCCGATAATCGCAGATGCTAATCTGGGTAGTGATGGCACGCCAAATTGGAAAACCGTTCTGACTGCTGGCTTAAATAGTGGAGGTCCGGGCTATTATGCGTTGGATGTAACGGACCCTAGTACGTTCTCAGAAGCTAATGCGGCTAATGCTGTCTTGTGGGAGTTTACCGATGAAGATGATGCAGATCTTGGCTTTACTTTTAATCAAGCCATACTCAACCGTGAGACAAACCAAGCAGGACAGATTGCTCGTATGCAAGATGGTCGCTGGGCACTTATTGTTGGTAACGGGTATAACAACACAGTGGCTGATGGAAATTCTAGTAGTACAGGAAATGCGGTTCTTTATATTTTATTTCTTCAAGGCCCCACAGGAAGCGGTAATACTTGGCAGTTAGGCACGGATTATATTAAAATAGATACCGAGGCGGGAAGTATTGGGACACCTAATGGATTAGCAACACCTAGACCGATTGATACCGATGATGATGGCCGTGTTGATACCATTTATGCGGGTGATTTATTAGGTAATTTGTGGAAATTCGATGTATCAAGTAATACAACTCCAAGCTCAACTTGGAAAGTGGCGTACGGAAGCGCGCTTAGTCCAGCACCACTATTTACTGCTATGGACTCTTCTAGTAATGTACAACCCATTACAACAGCACCAATAGTCAGGCCTAATAAGGATTCTGGCGGCTATATTGTTGGGTTTGCAACCGGAAAATATTTAGGGATTAGTGATTTATCATCTATTGATACTCAGACGCTTTATGGTATCTGGGATAATGGAGCCAGTGTTTCAGGACGTAGTGATTTAGTGGAGCAAACCATACTGGCTGAGCTGACTCTCAGTTCAGGAGTGAATGCTCGTATTACCAGTCATAACGTAGTGGATTATACTAGCAAAAAAGGTTGGTATATGGACCTTCCAACCTCTGGTGAACGTGTTGCCTTTAATCCGATTTTCCCCTCTAATGGACGCTTTATATTTACAACACTTATTCCTGATACGGGGCTGTGTGCCAATGGTGGTAGTAGTTGGTTGATGGTTTTAGATTACCGCACGGGAGGAGGATTGCCCGCTTCGCCTTTTGTACATTATGGATCTAAAGTTAACTATACTGATGCTAACGGAGATCCTCAATCTGATTACGTCGTGGGTCTTATGATAAGCGACATCATGACGACACCTACGGTAATTAAAGATCCTGGCCAGAACCAAGAACATCTTGTGGGTAGTACTAGCTCTGGTGGCATGAATGTTTTTTCATTAACTACACCACTTACTGGTCAGCGTAGTGCTTGGCGAGAAGTTTTTCGTTAACAAAGGATATATTTTATGAAATATTTACAATTATTTTTATTACTTTTTGTTTTGCTTGATTCACCCTTTATTCAGGCAGTAACGACAATCAGTCCCGTTACACTAAAGAGTAGTCAGTCAGATAGTTCTGTGCTCACTACAAAATTTGGAGAGACAGGGAGGGTGGGTGCTATTGATTCAAAAGGTCAATGGATTAGTATTGGACATAAAAAATATATATTGAATGGTACTGGTGTAATCAAGCTAAAAGATTTGAAACTGGGTATGCAGATTTACTTTAACGTTGAAAAAGGGTCTACCGAAAAAGTAGGGCGTGTTACGCGAATTTGGGTTAAATAAGGATGAATAAAACAAAAAAGGGTTTTACCTTAATTGAATTAATGGTTGTAGTCGCCATTATTGGCATACTCGCAAGCATTGCCTACCCTAGTTACCAAGATAGTGTTTTAAAATCACGCCGTAGGGATGCTGGGGGTGCATTAATGGGGTTTGCCAATGCAATGGAGAGGTATTACACGGAAAATAATGCTTACACGGGGGCGGCTGGAACAGCAGGTACACCGGCAGACACGGGGGCTCCTCGAATATTTTCAATAAAAAGTCCAATTGATGGGGCTGATAAATACTATGACTTAACCATTAATGCTGCAACTGCTAATACCTATACTTTGCGCGCAACGCCTTTTGGTCCACAGGTTTCTGATAGCTGTGGAAACCTGGAATTAACTCAGACAGGGGCTAAATCACCAACTACTTCAGGTTGTTGGTAACTTGAGTTAGCTAAAAAGAGTACATTGGCGCATTGTGGGGCCAGGAGTGAATTATTTTGATACTTTGCCCATTGACTTTTATGTTAAATTGACCGTTGAATAAAAAAGGAATAGCATTTGGCCATGGGTAAGTTAGATGAAGTTAAAGAGATACTAAATACACTACGGGTTACTAAGTACCCACGTAAAATTAATTTAACAAAAAAATTTCGTCATTCCTGCGTGCTCCTAGCAGGAATCCATTTGCTCAGGCACATGGATTCCCGATAAAAAAACTCGGGAATGACGAGAATTAAAAGGTTAAGTTAATTATGCCTGCCTACTTACAAGCATCTCTTTTGGTATTTTAATTATAACTGTAACTGGTTTAATTAAGCGATTTGATGCCAATAATATTGATGTTCTTTTTTGGGCTGGGGTTGTTTTTTCAGTTTTTATTATAATTGTAATATTTAAATTATTTACAAAAGTATCAGATAAAACAAAACAGATAGGGGATTTATAATGAATATTGCCGCGTTATCAATAATTGGTTTAGGTATATTGATAGTATTATTATTTTATGCTGTGTCAAAATTATCTGAAGAATAACAAAAAATCAACGAAGCCCTGTAGGGTGGGCAACGCTCTATTGCCCATCTTTTGTATCACCGCGTAGCAAAACGTTGTCCATGCCCGTTAGGGTCAGGCCCCGAATTGCTATGTACTTCGTTCCTATCGTTTAATAGTCACTTGTTGTTTTGTATTGAATGTTTACGGATACTTTTATAAAATAGGTTATTCAAAAAAATGAGACTGTAAAAATGGATAGTAATAAATTCGATAATTTAAGCCCTAATGAGTTTACACAAAAAGATTTAATGCTACATTTATTACAAGTCGCACAGCATAGCGCGACGCGTGAAGATGTAAAGTCTGATATAGATCAGTTAGATAAAAAATTTGATATTAGTTTTTCAAAGTTAGAAAGAAAGATCGATGGCGTTGAGCAAAAGTTAGAAAGAAAGATCGATGGCGTTGAGCAAAAGTTAGAAACAAAGATCGATGGCATTGAGCAAAAGTTAGAAACAAAGATCGATGGCATTGAGCAAAAGTTAGAAACAAAGATCGATGGCATTGTAAAAAAGTTAGAAACAAAGATCGATGGCATTGAGCAAAAGTTAGAAATAAAGATTGATGGCATTGTAAAAAAGTTAGAAATAAAGATTGATAAAATAGATCTAAAATTTGATCGTTTACAGTGGCTTATTATTGCAAGTATTCTTACTATATTTTTAAAAGATAGCATTTTAACGTTCTTTAGTAGTTAAAGGTATTAGGGGTATTAGGGGTATTAGGGGTATTAGGGGTATTAGGGGTATTAGGGTATTATATTATAGGGGTCAGTATATTATAGGGGTCAGAGTGAAATTTATTTTGATCCTTTACCTTCTCCCCTTTGACTGTTATGTTAAATAATGACTGATTATTGTATTTATAAGTCAATAAAAGTAGAGTTCAACTAGGAGGCTGTCCGAGAACTAACATACTAATCAGCAGATACCATATGTACTACCTGAATCCGTGACTTCAATGCGGATAACAGAGCTCAAGATATTGGTTTCACAGGGGATTTAGTCAGATTATTGCTCCTGCATAATCGACATTCACCAC
>VAPK010007894.1_pt1 | contig 24202 bp, 24 predicted proteins | sample 3395031 | NCBI WGS metagenome assembly VAPK01 (sample SAMN08290443, study PRJNA428436) | hydrothermal vent metagenome | isolation source: Deep-sea hydrothermal vent chimney 1 | place: Pacific Ocean: Juan De Fuca Ridge
ACCTTTTCTAATGCTATGCATTAGAGTAATTGATTATTTTACAACAAGTTAGCCGTTATTCATTTCTCTAATGCATAGTTCGGGTTTAATAAATGGAAGTTTTTAGATTAGTCTTGGTTTCGTATCTAAAATTTTTATATTCTTTCAACAAATTGTAAAGCTCCATAGAATCCGGTGTAATATTTGAATATTTTTCAAAATGTTCATACCCACTTGCTTCCGCAATTGCCGATAGCAAAGCATCTTTATAAAAATATGGAGTCCTTTTGTTTTTCATTACGTCTTTATTTTTCAAATAGATTTCATTAGCAAAACGAAAAAATTTCAAGCTATATTTACGTGGTCTCCTGATGGTTCTATCTTCCAAAAACCCAGCTTGGTAAATAATTAAATGTCCGGCAATAAACAGATTAAAAATAAAAGTTGTTATATCTTTAATATGTATTCTAAGTAATGAATTTTTAGGATTCTGCTTTTTAAGTTCGTTCCATTGTTCATCATTTGCAAATACAATTTTGCATTTCTTAATAAAATCTTTTTGATTTTTGTCTCTTTTTGCAGTCGCTATCAATTCATTATTAAGAATCACAAAATACGTCTCCAAATAATCAAGTAAAGCATAAACAAAAACAATGATATTATTCCTTTGTCGTTTTGGATTATTGATATTATAAATTATAAAACCCTTTTCATACATATTGTTTGCGGCTTTCATAAATTTATTATAAGCAAACAATAATTCAACTTTTGATTGTAGATATATTTCTTTATAAATCCTATAAAATTCATTTCCGCCGTATAGTTCCTCAAATTCGTTATCACATTCTTTTATCGGCAAAACGCCCCAAAGTTTGTCATCATACTCACTATACTTTTCTTGGTTCGCAAACATTATTTTATCCGTCCATAAAACAAAAACCTTGAAAGAATGCAATTGAACCGTTTCTAATCGGTCGCCATTTCCGGCACATCCTAACAAGGTTTTTAAAATTTCTGTTTATGTGTTTTAGAAAATATTCAATTTGTTTTAAACATTACAGTAAAGTTAATAAAAATTATTAACTTTACAACTTGCAAAAACCTTTGTTTCAACGCTAAAAACGAATGATATTTTAATTATTAATCAAAAGTTCGTAACATTCGTAATGTTGGTAGTGATAGTGTGTTTTTTTATTATTGCTCTGTTTTGTTTAATCATCAAAAAGTTCGTCCCAAAATAACTCACTTCCTCTTTTGTTAAGGGTGTTATCTTTTTTCATTAGTTCAATTTCTTTTTTTAGTAACTCTAAATCTTTATCGGCTAATTGCTTTTCTTTTTTATAAGAATGGAACTCCAAATATTTCAGAATCATTTCTTTGTCCAAAATATTCATTTGCTTTTTTGACAGTGTCAATTCCTTATCGGACAAACAAGGCTTTTTCTTTTCTACAAGAGAAGTTAATTTATCCGCAATAGTTGTTTCAAATGACAATTTATATTTCAATGCAGAAATAAAATCAATAGTTCCGTTATTGATATCACGAGTTAACCACTTAATTTTTTTCCCAGTTTGCTTGTATTCATTTTTATTTTTCATTTTGAACGCTCCCAAAATAATTTTTAATTGTTTGTTCTAAAATAAGATGTTGCCTTTTGAGACGGACTAACTTTTCCGGTATATCGGACGGCTTCAAAATTGTAAACATGCATAACAGTTTTTTAATATAACTGTCTGAAAATTCCTTATCGTCTTTTGTCCGCCGTTCCTTTTGTCCGGTCGGCTGTTTGCTTTGCTTAGTTGCCTTTCCCTCTTTCATTATTTCAACTCCATAATTTTGATTGAATTATTTATTTGTTAGTACTGCATATATTAAATAGCTCTGCCGAGTTGCTGTATAGCATTGGTTAAGTCGCTCCGCTGTAAGTGTGAATATATCTCAGTTACCTTTAGGCTTGAATGTCCTAACAGTTCCTTAATCACCAATAACGAAACGCCCCTTTGTGCTAATAGTGAGGCTGTTGAATGCCGGAGGCTGTGGAAATGGACACGGTTATTTATACCGGCAGCTAAAACAGACTTCTTGAATCTCTTGCTTACAAAATCCGGCGCAAGTTTAACGCCCTTGATTCTATAAAAAAGATATTCATCATTAGGACTATTGATATTAATTACTTTTGGTCTAAACTTAATTAGAGTATCAAATAAAGTATCACATATTGGAATGATTCTGTCTTTCCGGTTCTTTGTGGTGAATGTATCAGTATTTTGTACCGTGATAAATCTCTCATTAAAATTTATTGCGCTCATTCTTAGATTAATGGTTTCACTCAAACGCATTCCTGTATAAAAAGCAGTTGTAAACAATACCTTTAAATATTTCTCATTTGTAACTTCTAAAATCTTACTTAGCTCAATTTCATTAATAAACGCCGGAAATAATTTACTTTGTTTTAATAATTTAACTTGTTTAAAAGGATTTAAACCGATATATCCCCAGCTTAAAGCTTTAGAGAATGCAGCTTTTAAAGTTCTATGATATAAACCGGCTCCCGATTGTGTACGGCTGTATGTAAAGTGTATAAAACTTTCAATGATCCGCACATCAATATTTTTCAAAAGTACATCCTTTCCTAAAAACTTTTGAAACTGATTAAACGAAAGGTTTACGCTTTTTTGATATGCTTTACTTTTAACAGTAACAAATTGTTTGTATTCAGTTACAAACTGAGACAATTTAACCGGAAGGAATTTTTTGTCATTTAGCAAGTTCCTTTCAAATTCAGACAGATATTTTAATGCTTCGGCTTTTAATTTCTTGCCGGTGCTCTTGGTGGTCTTTTTTCCCTCAAATAAATAAACAATTTGATAATAAGGTGAACGATTGTTTTTAGATAAATACATAATAAGAATTCCTTTTCTTTATGTACTTTTATATGTAGTGCCTTTAAAAGGTGTGTTTATAAACCAAAAATGAATAATGCCTGTTAATTTGTAATCAGCCGGTCGGCGGTTCGAGTCCGTTCACCAGCTCTTGAAAAGCTCGATTTTCAAACGAAATCGAGCTTTTGTATTTTAAAGCCTTTTTAAAAACCCTCTGATTAATAGCATTTTGGTATGTACTTTTTAAACATCATTTTTTTATTGTTATACAGTTAGTGGTTAATAAAATAATTTACGCATTTGTTTAGCTAAATTGGACTACAGCTCACTGTACTCCAATCACTTAACCAATAAAGCAATGTTTTCTATATGATAAGTATTCGGGAACATATCAACCGGTTTTATTTTTATTAGAGAATATCCGCTTTCTGTCAGAAACTTAATATCCCGCACTTGTGTTGCCGGATTGCAGCTTACGTAAACTATTTTATTCGGATTTAGCTGAATAATATCTTTTACTGTTTTGGGATTCATTCCGCTTCGCGGCGGATCGGCAATTATTACATCCGGTTTGGAAATGTTTTTATGATCGATTATCGGAAGAAATGATCTGTTCAAATCGGCTTTTAAAAACTCGACATTATCAATATTATTTATTTTCACATTTGTTTTTGCATCCTTTACGGCGGAATCCACCGCTTCAATGCCAATTACCTTTTTAACATTTTTGGAAATAAATGATGAGATTGTTCCCGCACCGGAATAAAGATCGTAAACAATTTCTTCACCGGAAAAATCGGCAAAATTGAGAGCAGTTTTATAAAGCTGTTCACCTTGAAGCGTATTGGTTTGGAAAAATGAGTTTGCACTAATTTGAAATTTGAACTCGCCTATAAAATCATAAATATAACCCGGACCATAATAAATATTTTCAAAGTCTCCAATGGCAACTTGAGCTTTTCTTAAATTAACATTATTGATAACGGTGGTTACTGCGGGAATTTCACTAACAAGTTTTTCGGAAAATTCTTTCATCAATTGTTTGTCATCGGAAAATGTAACGAGATTTACCATTACATCTTTAGTGCAAAATGCCTGCCGGATAACGAGATTACGTAAAAAACCTTCATGCGTTTTTGTTGAATAGCACGGAATGTTTTTCTTTTTGAAAAATCCCCTCGTAAAATTTAGTATTTTATTGCTTAATTCAGATTGCAGAAAACATTCTTCAATATCCAAAACTTTGTCAAATATGCGGGGAATGTGAAGTCCGAGAGCAAAATTGCGGTCTTTTATTTCTTCACCCGAATCGAACTCTTCTTTCGGCACCCAGCGTTTATCGGCAAATGAAAATTCCATTTTGTTGCGATAAAAATATTGATTTTCAGAGCTTAAAATCGGCTGCATTTCAAAATTGGTAAATCCGCCGAGTCTTTCAAATATATCTTTAACCTGTTCTTCTTTGTAAAAAAGCTGCTTATCGTAATTCAAATTCTGTTGCTTGCAACCCCCGCATGAATTAAAATATTTACAACGCGCCTCAACTCTATCATTCGCAGACTTTAATAGTTTTGTTACTTTAGCATTCGCAAATGATTTTTTCTTTTTAATGATTCTTGCTTCAACGGTATCACCGGGATAGGCCCCTTGAACAAATATTACAAAACTATTATTCTCGTCGTTCTCTAAAGAAACGCGGGCAATTCCCTTGCCTTCATAAGCGTAGTCGGTTATATCTAATTTTATTATTTCGCCTTTTTTAATCAAAACCAATCCTTAATAATGTGAATGAAAACTGCTGAAGAAATATAATTGAAATTTAACGAAAGATATTTTATTAATCTTATTCTATAAAATTGAGCTTATAGTAGGACGCAAAATTAATTCTTTGAACTTGACTCAAATGGTTATTTTGCTTTCACTTTAAGTTGAGTACAACTGCTAATTTAATAATCGTTATCCACTTTTTTTCTGCCTTCTTTAATTTCACCGCGTATTTTTTTTGATTTGATTCTTTTTTCCTTTGCGGCTTTTGATACTTTTGTCGGTTTGCGTTTTTTCGGTTTTATTGTTGCTTTTTTAATAAGTTCGGTCAATTTTTGAATTGAGGCTTTACGGTTAGCTTCGCGAGTGCGGTGATTGGCAGCTTCGATTATTAATATTCCTTCGGTTGTTATTCTTGAAGGAGAAAGAATTTTGATTCTGTTCAAAATGTATTCGTCTAATCCTGAAGCAGATAAGTCAAATCGTAAACGAACGGCGGTGTAAACTTTGTTCTTGTTTTGCCCGCCGGGACCGGATGAACGGTAATATTCAAATTTGAATTTATCTTCATCAATAGTAATATTTTTATCAACTTCTATTAATCTCATATTATTTTTTCATCAGCCAAATCTAAAATAGTGTTAAAAATTAGTTAATCTTTTATCCAATCTAATCGTAGGAAATTTCTTTTTAAGTAAAGATACAATTCGTTTCGCTTTGTCTTTGAAGCCATAATTCAGTTCATAAATTGCTCTATTCGAAAAAATGTTTATAATTGTTTGTTTAATCACGCGCGTATATTTATTTTCTGTTTTCGGGAACCGGATAGAATCAAACACTTGCGGAGCTTCAATATAACCGGATTTCTTTGTCAGCATAAACAAATAATTGTACGGCACAAGATGATAACCCGCAGGCAAAGTAAATTCACCGTTCCGGATTTCCTTGTCAGATAATTCAGGGGCTATAAATACTTTACCCTTATGCGTGGTTAATAAATCTGAAATTATCGATCTATAATATTTCTCCAACAAATTAGCATTAAAATTTTCACTCCGTTCAAAAGGCTGCAGTGCTTTCAAAAAACCGTTTACGTCATTTTTCATTTTACTCAAAATTCCCGGATAGTTTGTCTCCAACTGATTGTAATACCATGAACGGCGAAGCAATTCTTTATCAACAACCACAACATCTTTTCTGTAATTATCAATTAATCTAAAATAATACGAAGCTGAAACCCAATAATCCCACTGATAACTGAGTATCATGGAATTTTTCGGTACGGAATTTAATATTTGCTTTGTGTAATCCTTGTAAATATACACGTCGCTTTGGTTATCTATTTTATAATTGAATCCCATTTGAACCAGAGGAATTAAAAAGGAAATAATAGCAAGCGATTTATGTCCGATTTTTTTTAAGTTCAAATCATACATATAAATAAATCCGAACGAAGCGAAAAAGATTAACGAGATATATGCAAGTAAAAAGTATGAATCAATGTCGTTTATGTCGTAATTTATTGAATACGAAATAGTAGAGACAAATGTAATAAGCAAAAAGTAAAACATCATTCTGAATTTTTTGAAACTGTAAATTATGCCAAGAAGAATAACAAACATTCCAAGCGAAACGTTAAATTCATCCGGTAGATTGGATACAAAATAGGCAAACTGTTTTTTTGCCGCAGCCGAAGAAGCAAACAGCCAAACTCTATATTGAGCACCCGTAAAATGCCGCCAAAAGTTCTCAAAGTTTATAGGATTGCCCCAATTTAGCAAGGGGTTTTGAGCGGCGCGTAATGGAAGATAAAGATAAATCAACAATAGTACGGGAATAAAAACCAGAATCATTCTTAAATTTAACTTAAGTGAATTTGCTGAAAATTTATTTTTAGCATAAAATAGAAATGCAATTCCCGGAAGTATTAGGATTGTTGTTAGATGATTCGTGAAGCTTAATGCCAACGCCACAGCAAGATAAAACCAATTTCGGTTGTTATTTCCTTTATTGAAATACGCTTTTAAAAGGAATAAAATCACAAAGTTTATCAACAATAGATGGAGAGAATAAACTTCCACAGATGTACTTTGCATCCAAAATGTTTTACTGAAAGCAAGCAACATTCCGGAAGCTGACGAAGCCATAATTATTAACGAATTCCTTATTCCATTTGCTTCCGGCTGTTTTTTCTGAACAGCTTTTATCTTTTTCTTGATAGGAGTTTTTTTATCCGGTGTCGGAATATTTGTAAGCATTAAATAAGCACTTTTTACAAAAATCAGTATTGCCAAACTTGTAAAAACTGCAGCCAGAAGATTGGCTTTGAATATCGCAGTAAACGGTAATGGAATAAACTGCCACAAATAACCGAGTATTGTAAACAGCGGATATCCGGTTGGGTGTGCAATTCCAAGAGTAATCTGAACCGTTGCAAGTTCGCCGGAATCAATGTTAACAACACTCGGAGCGAGAGTCGTTAAATAAACCAAAAATACAAAGAAAGCAGTTATTTCCGCAAAATATTTTTTAATAAATAGTTTAGTCCGTTTCATTTAGTATAATATTAAATATTTCAAAATTTGATTTTGTATATTTACTAATCTTTAGAATCAATTGTTTCCCATCTTGAATGTTCAAAAAATTGGCAATAAGTTTTAATTCTTCTTCATCCTTTGGTAAAATAGAATTTCGTTTGTTCAAACAATTTTGTAAAGATAGTTCAACATTTTTTAAAAATATATAGTTTTCTTTCAATTGGCTAAATATTTTCTTTTGTGCCGAATACTTGGACAAATAAATAATTCTTTCAATTAAACTTTTAGTACTCAAAGTGTTTGCAAGCCCAACATTTTTTATTAACATAAATGAAACAATAAAATTGATATAGGTTAAACTTCCCCAACCGTTTTTTATATTAATAGTTCCGTGAAATATTGAATTGTGTTTACCTCGCAAAGCTTTTATCATTGAGTTCATTTCTGAACGGACAATGTCGATTGAAAGATTACTTATTCCACCTGAAATACTTTTCCAGAATTTTGAAAAAAGTTTTTCATTTCCACAAACGAAACTTGCTTTAAGCAAGGATTGATATTCCCAAACACGTGCTCTGTTTTTTATGTACTTTTCGTAACTTTTCAAATCCCAAACCAGCGGTGATTTGCTTCCTTCGGGGCGCAAGCGGCAATCGACTTCAAATATATGCAATTCCTTTTTGATTTTATCCAATAAGAATTGAAACTCACTTTGAATCAATTCATATTCCGTCAAATTATCAACGACAAATATTAAATCAATATCAGATTTGACGGAATATGAATTGATTCAAAACTTCCCAAACCTGCTATGAAATAATCAGTGGGAATTGTGGCCGAATGTGTAATCTCATTTATTTTGAATTTAATATATTTAATTAGTAATAATGATAATTTTGATTGACTGAGAAGTCCCAATGTGTATTGAATGGAAAGGATGAAAATTAAAGAATGAGGACATAAACTATCAAAACTTGAGTCAATGTTTTTAGCGAACACTTTTCTCGATAAAATAAACTCGGATAATCCTTTTTGAGAGTTAATCAATTCAATAGAAAAATCGGAATATTCGCAAACTAAGAAAATATTTTCTAAAAATTTTCCGTTTAAAAATTCCCTATACCAAATTGAAGTAAGCTCTACCGAGCGCATAAACTTAGTAAAGTTTTCAAGTGCTCTATCGGCATGCTGTGAATTAACTAATAATTTTTGAAGTTTTGGCATTAGTAATTTGAAAAGCTCTGCTGTTTTTGTTTCAAATTTATTTTGTCCTGTTAAATCCATGCCTGCGGACAAATACAAGAAATTATTTTTTGCTCTTGGTTTATCCTCAAACAATTCCAAATTAAATTGAGGGGAGTTATTGCCGGAGTCATTTCCGCCCATTATATCATCATAAATGTTGCGAACATTTTTTCTGTTGTCGGCAAGTGTGGTTTCAAAAAATCTAATTGTCGGCATTGATAGATACCTGATTAACATAAATTTAGTGTTATTATCTTCAGGTATATTATGCGTTTGCCTGTCATTTAGAAGTTGAAGAAAATGTTCTATCTTTCTGTAAAAAATATATGATTCTCCTAATATTTTTGATTCAGTGTCATTAATCAAATTATATTTGTGTAAGCTCGCAATAGCAACAAGAGTATTTCCTGTCCTCAAGTCTTTATTTTTTCCGCCGTTCAAAAGTTGAAGTGCCTGAACTCCGAACTCAATATCCCTAATTCCGCCTTTGAATAATTTAATATCAGAATTTTGATTTGCCCGTTTTTCAATATTAAATTTCATTCTTTTTATTTGTTCAATAGGAGAAGTTGAGACAGAAACAGGGTAAACATAATGGACAATGTAATTTTGAAATGATTTGAATAAAGTTTTACTGCCGCAAAGAAAATCCAACTTGATAAGCATTTGCCGTTCCCAATTTTCTCCTCGCATTTCGTAGTATCTTTCGTAATCGGTTATTGTTCTGCTTAGAGGAGCATTTTTCCCGTCGGGTCTAAGCCTAAAATCTATTCTGTATAAAAATCCGTGTGCTGTTAACTCGGATGCAGTTTTAATAAAAAGTTGAATAGCTTCGGTGAGCAACTCATAATATTCAATATTTCTGTGCTTGCCAAGTTTTGTGTTTTTATCAAAGAAAAGAATCAAATCCACGTCCGAGCTGTAGTTAAGTTCTTGCCCGCCGAGTTTCCCCAATGAAGCAAGACAATATGTTCTTCTCGTAGTTTTTATCTTGTGCTTGGTCAAAACATATTTGTATGCGTTATTAAACAAAGATGAAAGCACGGTTTTTGCAATCATAGAAATCTGCTGAACGGTTTCTTCCAAAGAAGAGAAACCTAAAATATCACGAACACCTGTTTTTAAAATACATTGGCTCTTTAAATTCCGCAGCATATTTGCTTTAGAATTAAATGATTTAAATTTAGCATTAATGTAGGATATTTCTTTTGATAGAGAAGCTATTGGCTTGCTCAAATAATATTGGTCGAACAACTGATAAAGATATTCTGGGTTACGAACAGTAATATCGGTCAAGTAATTACTCGTTGCCGAAATTGCAATTACAATTTCGAGATGATGCGGATATTGAATTAGTTCGCGTAAAAATAATTTTCCATTAAAAACCGCCGAAATAATTCTGATAAAATTTGCTTCGGAAGAAGATGTAAAGTGATAATTGGCAGCCTCTTTTTCTATTGCCGAAAACAGCTCTTCAAGTAAAGCGGCGTTTATAAATCCATTAGCCGTTTCTATTAAAAATTTTACTAACGAATCGGATATTTTATATGATTGCTTATTAGTCAACAGATATTTGCCCTTGAAATAACACCGCTGAAAAAATACTGAAATAAATAGAAAGTTAAAAAGCTCTCTTAAAAAATGTTGATACAGTAAACATAACTATCTCAGTTTGTTAACCTTTTCCATAAACAGTTTTACTCTGTCCGGGTCAACGCTGTTTTTCCAATTCCCATCAAATTTAAAATAAGAGCCGACAATAAAAGCGTCGGCGAACGGAAGATAATCCGTAATATTATCTATTGTAATTCCCGAACCAATCAGTACCGGAATTTCAACAGTTTGTTTAACTGCTTTAATTTCATTTAAGTCGGCTTCTTTTCCGGTAGCGGTTCCGGTAACGATAACGCCGTCGCTCAGGAAAAATTCAGCCGCTTCTGCAACTTCTGAAATTGATGTATCGCCGGTAATTGAGTGTGAACTGTGTTTCTTTTTTATGTCTATAAATATTTTAATTTTATCGGCACCGATTTGTTTGCGGTATCGCAGAATTTCACCGGCATCCGATTCGATAATCCCTTCGTCGGCAACGTGAGCAAAAACAAAACCTTCGGCTCTTATAAAATCAAGTCCGGCAGCATTTGCCGAAGCAATTGCCTCTTTGTTTGCACCCGCAAGAATTTGAATTCCGCAAGGCAGCCCTGATTTGCGTCTAACTTCATAACCGATAATGCTCATCGAAGCTGTGATTTCTGCGCCGACTATTCTATTTAGATATGGGACATCGTGCATATTTTCGATTGCAATAATATCTATTCCGTTTTCTTTGTAAAGCAGAGCTTCTTCAGCAGCTTTTTTTACAATAAGATTAAAATCACCTTTGTAATTCGGTGTGCCGGGAAGTGCTTCTACGTGAATCATCCCGATTATTGGTTTTTTAATGTTAAATATTTCCATATGTTTGTGTTTTTTTGAGGTATCTCATCCGGCGGTTGCCAGATTCGACATGGCAAATATTTATTCTGTCATATCGAAGGAGTCCCGATTGTTTTTTTATCGGGACGACTGAGATATCTCCAAATTTTATAAGCATTTTATTCCCGTAAAAAACACGGGACACGTGTGTGATTAGAATAATCATAAATATTTCATGTGTTTTATATTTTCCTATTTATATAGAAACACACCGTTATGCTGATCCGGCAACTGCCCGATAAGAACGACCAACTGTTTTTATCCGTCAACTAAACAATTGGGAGATTCAACAATATCAAGACAATTACCTGTAATTAATATTTCTTTTCTTCCGGATAGAACAAGCGGAGTTTCATCTTCTCTTTCCGCTTCATAAAACGGTTTATTAAAAAGAATCTGCCGTGTTTTAAATACTGCGAATACTTTATTTGATTTAAGTTTAAAATATTTATCTATTACTAATTTACTGCATTGTAATTTGGCATAAATATTTTGAGTGCCGGCATTAATTTTCAGCATAATATATACGTCTTTCCCTTTCTGATAAAAATTTTTAATCACCGAATCGGCAACAACAATACCGGAAGTTGGAATTATTTTATTTAACAATTTTTGCTGATTTATTTTTTTTGTTAAAATTGCGGCATTATATTTTTGCGATAGTTCTTTAGCAAGTTCTTTCTGCTCTGCTTTTACCTTAGATATTAAATCGTAATCAGCATCACGTTTAAGATGCAGAAACCCAATAAGAACAATTATTCCAATAAATATTACAGTAATTCTAAAAAACAGTATGTTATTTTGATTTTGTTTCATAATCTTTTTACAAAAATAATTTATAATTTCGATTCCACAAACTCCAATACTTTATTTAATCTACTTTGAGCCTTGAATTTTAACTCATTACAAGTTTTTCGCATTTCGTTAACAAATACTTCGTCCTTAATATCTTTCAGATTAATCAGTACATTGTAAATTCCGCCAATTACACCTGTATAGCACTTTGTGCACCAACGCCTACATCAGTAATGGAATTTGGATTTCCATACCGTGCAACAGTATCGGAAATTTCAATAACGTTAAGGCTTAACTTTGCCGTGTTCAGCGGAACCATTACCGCTTCTTTAAGTCCGCTCTGCATTGCCTCGTTCCGCATTTTCTTTTCCTCGTCCGTTTTGCTCGGCAGTCGGCGTGCATCCATATATGAATTAAATGCGTTTGTGTCGTCATCGATGGCACTGACCAACTGTTGTTTAATTTCCTGGCATTGAAGTGCAGCACCATTTAATATATCATCAATACTTTCGCTGCCGCGTCTGTTTGCCGTAAGATTAGCAACCATAGAGTTTAGTGCAGCTCCAAGACTTCCGGATAAAGCAGCAATTGAGCCCCCGCCGGGAGCGGGAGATTCGCGTGAAACTTCATCAACAAAATCAGTTAGTTTCATTTCTACCAAAGCATCTTTCGCATTTTTCGGCAAGCCCAAAACTCTTTCTTCAATATTAAAATCCGCTACATCTTTTAATCCAAGCGACTGTACCGCAGTTTCCAAAATGTCTTTAACCGGAATTCCCATCGAACGGCCTTGTTTGCGTAAATAATATTTGCCGGTTTCTAACAAAGCCGGATAGGGAACCATTCCTACAATTTCGCTTCCGGTTACAACCAAACCGCGTTCTGCAGCGAGTTTTCTTGTTTCTTCCAAAACATCCTGCATCGAGGTTACTTTGTAGTTGGTGAGATTGATTGAGATTTGGGCTCTGTCATAATCAGGAACCATCCAGCCGATTGATTTACAGTACTTAAACTTCCCGGTTTTTTTAACTGACAGATTTTCAGGTTGCTTCGGATTAATTCCGTTTAATTCTAATAATTCAACAAGATTGTAATTATGCTCGGCAGTACAATGCTCAACAGTTTCCTTAATTGTAGAACCGGTAAACACACAACTACCGCAAGGATAACTTCCTTCTTTGTATTTTAAAATTTTTCCGCCTTTAAAATAAAAAGGTTTAGTATTTCCTGCTCTTGCCGAACGTCCTTTTTCTCGCAGTTCAAAAGCAATATCAGTAGCGTAAAGTTTTTCACGAGTGTTCAACGAAATATTATAAGCAATTAAAAATTCTCTTACACCAATTACAGTAGCTCCGGATTTAACATTAAAAATATCCGGACCATAATCGGGTTTCCAGTTCGCGTCTTTTATCTTCTCTGCAAAACCCTCATATTCACCTTTTCTAATAACGGCGAGATTTACTCTGTCCGGCTTTTGTGCCGATTTTTCATAAAGATAAACGGGAATACTTAATTCATTGCCGACACGCTCCGCAAGTTCTTTGGAATATTCAACACATTCTTCGATTGTAACACCGCTGACAGGAACAAACGGACAAACATCCGTAGCACCCATTCTGGGGTGAGAACCGGAGTGCTTGGTCATATCAATTATGTCGGAAGCTTTTTTAATTGCTTCAAAAGCAGCTTCTTTCACTTTTACCGGCTCGCCTACAAAAGTAACAACCGTTCTGTTCATGTCAAAGCCGGGGTCAACATCAAGCAATCTAATACCGTCAACCGCTTCAATTGTATCGGTTATTTGTTTAATTATTTCGGGGTCTCTTCCTTCGGAAAAATTAGGAACACATTCAATAAGTTTTTCAAGCATTTGAACCTCAACATTTAATATATTTTAATAATTTACGATTGATAACTTAAATTGGGTATTCGGTATTTGCAAATAATGTTTATTACAAAAAAATCTAATATTATAAAATTAAATTTTATAAACTATTATTAAAAACACATTATGCGATTGCACTTTCTTTTCCCGAATCTCTTACAAATAAGCACGATGAGTTTGCAAGCTCCGGTGCTTCCCGTATAAAATCATAAGAAATATTACCACTTAGTCCGAAAATATTAATATCTGCACGCGGAGCTTTTCGTAAAATATTTTTAAAATTACCGGACAATACATGAAATTCGGTCATTGCCGGAAGTCTTGTTAATTCACCGAGTTTATTCAAAAATTTATTCAGAAATTCCTTACGTTCTTCATTTTCAGCTACGGTTAGCAAATTTATTTTTCCATCCCAATTTAAGTGAAGCTGAAGTCCGAGCAAAATTGCCAAATGCCAATTCGGACTTTTATCGCGCAGCCAAATGTTGATATCCTTCTGGAGACCAAATGCCGTTCTTTCGTGCTGCCGAAGAATAACTATTCCCAATTCATTTTTTTTCGCTTCGACTATAAGTTCTTTAATTATAATGTCTTTGTTTTTATCATGCCCAAGTGTTAAAAACAGCATATTCGGTCTAAGCGTTCCGCCTGCCAAAGTCTGCATAACAAGTTTTGCCCCATGGATAAAATCCACATCTTCGAGTACGGCAGAGTTGACCAAAATTTTTGATTCTTCCAAAGGTGAAATCAAATTTTTCAGAGCTTTTTTTGTTTCATCAATTTTATCAGATTTAATTGAAAACGCATAAATGCTGCCCGAAGGGTGTACGATACTTTTAATAAATAAAAGCGATGCAGCCCAAATTTTCGGTTCTTCAATCGGCAGCAGAATATCAGGTTTCCATGCAATGTGAGTTCTTGGAAATTTTGCCGCAATTCTTGTTGCTTTTTCGGCAAGAACTACAAACATTCCGCCCCGCAAATCTCCTTTTTTAGTAGTTAAACCTTGTTTAGTAAGCCAAATATAAATTGAAATAATAATCAGCAGCGCCACAACACTAAAAACCGGATTTATTAAAAACATTATTGCTATTGAACCGACCGCCCCGACAAAAGGAACAAAACGCGGAATTTTAAAAGTTGGGCGAAAACTTATTATTTTCATACTCTGCTGGATAAAAACCACAAGGTTTAATGTTCCGTAGGTTATCAGAAAAAACATTGTTATTAAAGCAGCCAAAGCGTTTAAGTCGCCAAGCATCAACGCAATTAAGATAAGAATACCGGTTACAATATTGGCATTAAAAGGTTCGTTTCTCTTATTTTTCTTCTTAAAAAATTTACTGAACGGAATTGTTTTTTCTGCAGCCAGTGCTTGAAGAATTCGAGGCGAACCCAACATACTGCCGAGTGCCGACGAAAATGTAGCGGCAAGTATTCCCAGAATTATCAGCTTACCGAAAAGTGCATTATCAACCATTACCATTTCGTTTGTTCGTAATTCTTCGGAACCGATATGAGCGGCAAGCACATATGCAAGCGACACATAGACAATAAACGTAACACCAATTGCACTTAGTGTTCCAAATGGAATTGCTTTACGCGGATTTTTAAGGTCGCCCGAAAGATTTGCTCCTGCCATTATTCCGGTTACAGCCGGGAAAAAAATAGCAAACACTTGCCAGAAAGATGCGCTTTTGAAATTTCCAATTAATGCCGGATTGCTTATTACCGGAGCTGGTGTAAGAAAAAATGAGATTATTGAAAGACCGATTATTACAATAATCACATACTGAATTTTAATTGCAAAGTTTGCACTGATCGAAGATATTATCAGCAGAATTACCCAAACTATTATTCCAACTAAAAGAGGACTATGTGCTGGGAACAAAAACAACCAGCCTTCGGCAAAACCTACAATATACAATGCAGCCGATAATGTTTGCGATGCGTAAAACGGAATACCGATACTTCCGCCGGCTTCAAGCCCAAGCGATTTTGAAATTATTGAATAAGCTCCCCCTGCCCCGATTTTTATATTTGTTGTAATTGAAGACATTGATAAAGCAGTACAAACGGTAATAAATTTTGCAAGAACAATAATCAATAATGCACCGAGAAACCCTGCATTGCCCACAACCCAGCCGAGACGCAAATACATTATTACGCCGAGTATTGTAAGTACATCAGGCATAAATACTCCGCCGAATGTTCCTAATTTTTTATATTTTGATGTTGACTGCATTGAATAAAAATTTTTATAACCTTCTTTATTATTTATTTGAAGACGGGAAATACTCTTTTTTAGTTCTGTAAACAGTGCCTCTAAAAATCCCGACTTTTGTCCCTGCTTGGTTTGTAATTGTGATATTGTAAATTGCAATACTGTTACCTTTACTCTGCTCAATTGCTTCGGCTGTTAAAACATCACCTTCATAAACAGGTGCCGGAAAAGCAAGGTTTGTTTCCAATGCCACAGCAATACGTCCGTAATTATTTGATGCAAAAGCAAGTGCACTATCGGCAAAAGAAAATGTTATTCCGCCATGACAAGTATGAAAACCGTTCATCATGTTTTGGCGAATTTTCATTTCAATTTTGGAGTAACCCGGTTTTATTTCCAATACCGATATTCCAAGCCAGCGGCTGAATTCATCGTGTTCTAATAATTGTTTAACTACCTTTTCCGCAAGTTTCTGTTTGTTCATTTGTAAAATGCTTCTCCGTTTTTAACCATTCTTTTCAGCAGCACACTTGGACGATAGCGATCTTCGGAATAATCTTCATAAAGTTTTTTCAAATTATTCAATATTCTGCCCAACCCTATTTCATCAGCCCAAACCAATAACCCTTTCGGATAGTTTACACCTTTTGTCATTGCCAAATCAATATCTTCCTTCGATGCAATATTTAGAAACAACGCATCGGCGGCTTCATTTACGAGCATACAGAATATTCTAAAAAAGATATCTTCACCAAGGTCAAAATCTTCCTTTGGTTCCGTAATAACAAAACCTTGTTCGTAATTGTAAAATCCCTTGCCGGATTTTCTTCCGAAATGCCCCGCTTCAACCAATCTTTTTTGAACAATTGACGGTTTGTAACGCGGATCAAAATAGAACTCACCGAATACAGTTTCGGTTACTTTGTAATTTATATCGTTACCAATTAAATCCATAAGTTCAAAAGGTCCCATTCTGAATCCGCCGATATTTTTCATTGCCCAGTCAATAGTTGCAACATCGGCAATATTTTCTTCAAGTATTCTTAATGCCTCGCCATAGAAAGGGCGAGCAACGCGATTAACAATAAACCCGGGAGTATCTTTAGCGAGAACAGTTGTCTTTTCCCATCCGTCAAACAATGAGCGGACTTGTACAATTGTTTCATCTGCGGTTTCCAGTCCGGGGATAATTTCAACCAAAGGCATCAACGGTGCCGGATTAAAAAAATGTGTGCCTATAAATCTTTGGGGATTTCCGCAAACAGAAGCTATTGATGTTACCGATAGCGAAGAAGTATTTGTGCAAAGAAATGTTTCTTCGCTTACTAATTCTTCAACTTCGAGGAAAACTTCCTTTTTAACAAGCGGATCTTCAATTACAGCTTCAACTACAAAATATGAATTACTGACTTGGTTAATGTCGTGAGTGAAATTGATTTTTTGCAAAATTTCATTTTTTTCTACTTCAACAATTACTTGCTTTTCAACAAGTCGGGAAAGTATTTTTTGCAGACTGCTTTCAGCGTTGTCTAAAACTTCTTTATTCACATCATAAAGAACAACATCGTGTCCGTTTGAGGCTGCAACTTGTGCAATTCCGCGTCCCATTGTTCCGGCACCAATAACACCTATTTTTTCTTTACTATTATTCATATTCATTAATAATTATTTAAATAATTTTCTCTTTTTTCGTATTCAAGTAATTTTTCAATTTTCTTTTCCATACCGGCATTACCTTGCAGTCCGCCGGTGTGAACGGCAATAATAGTTTCGTTTTTGTTAAAGTAACCTTTTTTAATCAGGTCGTAAATACCGTAAAACATTTTTCCCGTGTATATAGAATCCAATGTAATATTATTAATTTTTTCAAATTCATAAATGAACTGAATTAGTTCAAAATTAATTTTTGCAAATCCGCCGAAATGGTAATCATAAATTAATTTCCAATTATTAATAATCTGTCCGGCAACTGCCGGATTATAATCTTTAACAAATGAAAGAATAATATCATTTAAGTATTCCCCGCCTTTTATTGCAGGAAATCCCAAAACTTTATAATTATTGTTACTCCCGCAAATAATGCCGGCAAGAGTTCCACCGCTGCCTACTGCCGAACAAATATAGTCGAAATTAATATCAATTTCCCCAACCAACTCTTCAACGCCTTTCAATGCAAGTAAATTAGAACCGCCTTCGGGTATTACGTAAGGATTATCAAATTGCAAAGCAATCTCATTTTGAAGATCAGCATTGTTCCTGTTTCTGTATGTTGTCCTATCCAAATAATGAATTTCCATATTTTGCTGTTTTGCAAAAGTCAGTGTCGGGTTTAACGGCAAATGCTCTTCTCCGCGAATAATACCTATTGTTTTAAACCCGAATGTTTTTCCGGCTGCTGCCGTTGCATAAATATGATTTGAATACGCGCCGCCGAATGTGAGTAAAGTTTTATAACCTCTAATACCGGCTTCAATTAAGTTATATTTCAATTTTCGCCATTTGTTGCCGGAAATGGCATCGTGAATTAAATCATCTCTTTTGATAAACACTTTGACGGTTGTTTCCAAATCTGCAAAATAAACATGCTGAAGTATTGATTTCTCGACACTTCCTTTTTTATTAAAGAGGACAGAGTTCAGTTTTGGTTTAATCATTTATGATATCAAAATATTTAATTATTAATTTATTTTACTCACACATCATGCTGTTCGTAGTGGCAAATTGTTTCGGAATTTCATTTATTGCACATTTTCAGATGCTGAAACAAGTTTAGCCTGCCAGCCGGTAGGCATGCATGATATGCGCGTAACATGATTTATTATTTCTAATTATTGCTGCGGATTAAAAATCCGCAATACATTATTTGTAATTCACATACTCTTTTTCTTCGGCAAGCAAAGAATCAGTTAACCGGTTTATTCTTTTCTTTATTTCAAATCGTGTGTCGTTTTTGAAATACACGGAACGGGCAAGTTGAATGAACTCATCGTCAAACTCCTGATTGCTCTCTTTAATTCTTATCTTGTCCTCAATTTTCCATAATTCACGATTAACCGACTGCAATTCTCTGTATTCATTTGAATCGGTGTTTATCTTAAGAGATTTCATTTCCGCCAACAATAAATTATACTCTTTGCTTATATTTACCAATTTATTTTCATCTTTAATATTTTCTAATTTAATTGATAAAATTGAAACTTTATCAACAAGCTCGCCGTTCGATACTTCTATTTTCATTATTTCCCTTTAAAAATTGGTTCTCTTTTCTGTTGAAATGCTGATACTCCTTCAATAAAGTCGTCAGTCTTTCCTGCAAGTATCTGATATTTTTGTTCGTCCGCCAATTGTTTTTCTAATGTTTGCGAAAAAGTTTTGTTCAACAATTTCTTTGTATAACTCAATCCTTTGGTTGGCATTGCAGCCAATTTATTAGCCAACTGCAGTGATTTCTCAGTAAAAATTTCTGCAGGATAAACGTCGTAAATCATTCCAATTTCTTTTGCCTTCTCCGCCGTAACTTTGTCGCCAAGCATCATCAAAGCCGATGCCTGCTGAAATCCAATTAATCGTGGAAGGAAATACGTTCCGCCGCTATCGGGAATTAAACCTATTTTTGAAAATGCCTGAACAAAAACTGCATTTGAACTTGCAACAACAATATCCGCAGCAAGTGCAATGTTTGCACCGGCGCCGGCTGCTGCACCGTTTACAGCGGCAACAATTGGTTTTTCAATTTCTCTTAATAATTTTATAATAGGATTATAAATTGTTTGTACAATTTCAGCAAAATCCGGATTGCTCTTATCGGTCGGTAAAGCTTCCAATAAATCTTGTCCCGCACAAAATCCTTTCCCGTTTCCGGTAATTATAATTGCACGAACATCATCCATTTTGCTCGTTTTTTTCAACACTGCAATTAGTTCCAATCCCATTTTTCTGTTTATACTGTTATAAACATCCGGACGGTTTAACCGAATAATTGCTGTGTTTTTTTCTATTGAAAATAGAATAGTCTCGTACTTCATAAATCCTCATATAAAATTATTTAAATATAAATTTTTATTAGCTTGTTTAAAAGAATAAATTTAATTATAAATAACTGACAAAAGCTTTGAACTTAAACTAATACCATTTTTGTCGTCTAAACGTCTTTTGCTTTTATGTGTAATTTATTTATTTGCAGTAAAATTATTTTTAATTATTTAACAGGTAACAAAAATGAAAGCTATTTGGAACAATAAAGTTATTGCGGAAAGTGATTCAACAGTTGATTTGGAAGGCAACAAATATTTTCCTCCCGAAGCAATTAAAAAAGAATTTTTCAGCGAAACCATTACACACACAACTTGCCCGTGGAAAGGCTTAGCAAGTTACTACGATATTTCCGTTGAAGGTAAAACCAACAGCGACGCAGCGTGGTTCTATCCAAAACCAAATGACGCAGCTAAGGAAATTACAAATTATGTCGCATTTTGGAAAGGTGTTGAAATAAAAGACTAATACCGAATCGCGAAAATTTTATTGCTTGCAATTATTTATTGCAGTAAAAAATTACGACAGTACAAATGTGTGTCGTTTTTTGTAATTTGAATTATGAAAACAATCATGGTTTTAATGTTGTACTTGGTTTTATCAAATTTGATATTCGCCCAAAATGACTGGAAGAAGTGGGATGCAAAAAATATTTCCTATACTCTACCAAGTTTGGGCAGTGAAAGTAAAGTGAAAACCGCCTCGAATGATTTTGTTTCCATTTCACAAAAAGCATATAAAAATCTGTTCTCAAATCTTGACGGGGATAATTGTGCCTTTTATCCTTCGTGCTCATCATTTTTTGTTAAAGCAGTTCATAAAACAAATTTTGTAAAAGGCACATTATTATTTGTTGATCGTTTTACACGGGACTTAAATTATGTAAAAATTTTCAATAACTATCCGCTTTACAAAAACGGTCATTTTTACGATCCTGTTGAAAAATATATAAACATTTCATCGGATTAACAATCTCATCCAATCAGACAAAATTTATTATCTTTAGCACAGTAAATCACTAATTATTTTTCGCCTTGAAATTGATTAAAAAAATAACTTTTATTTCGATATTTTTTCTGTTAACCGCAAATTTGGTTTTTCCTCAAGTTGCACGGAAAAATGGTTTTTATTCACCTCAAAACAGATTGAAATTCGGCAATAATCTTTTTAATCAAAAAGATTATTTGCGGGCGATTGCAGAATATAAATTCTATCTTTCAGCGGTCAAAAATGACACGATAAAATTTAAAATTGCGTTTGCACATTCTGAAATGGGAGAGTCATTTCTTGCTGTCAGAGAATTTAAGTCTCTTTTTAAAAGCACTTATTTGGGCAATTATTCAAAACTATATTACGCACGGGAACAATTGAAAAATAAAAACACAAACTATTTTGCGGAAGATACCAATCAAACATCATTACAGTTTCAGAACGAGGATTTTTTCGTATATAAAAATAATATCAAAATGATGCGAAGATTTTCAAAATTATTCGGGGATGTTATTTATCAAAACTCAGAAGAGTTCTTATCTCCGTTTTCAAATAATATTAAAAAGGATGTTAAAAGTTTTTTCGAAAGAAGAACTAAGCCGAATTATAAAAGTGAGATTTCCGCCGGTATTTTATCGGCAATTATTCCCGGAAGCGGCAAAGTCTATGTCGGTAAAGCTGGAGATGGAATTACTGCGTTTCTGGTTACCGGATTATTAACATTTCTTGCGGTCGATAATTTTAATGCAAATCATAAAACGCGAGCTTGGATTTTCACAGGTCTGTCAGCAGTTTTTTATGCCGGAAATGTTTACGGTTCCGTGATTGCAGCTCGGCAATACAATTTGGGAATTAAAATTAGTTTTGGAAATGATTTAAGCGTTTTTTTGAAAAAGCATAATTATTTTGCTCCGATTCCAAAATTTTTATCAAATTAAAAATAGTTTATCTTGAAAAAATATAAGACAAATAGTGAAAGTAATTCCCTAATGGAAATTCAGCGTTTTGTCTATTTATGTTTTGCTTGGTTATTGTTTGCAAATATTTATTCGAGTATATCCGGACAAACAATTTTTCAAAATCAACTCACTTATGCGGATTCACTTTTTGAACAAGGTAATTATTTTGATGCTGTAACAGAATATAAAAGGCTATTGTTTTTCAACAGCAGTGGCAAATATGAATATACTGCTAACTATAAAATTGCAATGTGCTACAAATCCGGCGGTAAATTAGACGAAGCGATAAAATACTTTACTCTTTCGGTTTTAAGCTCCAAAAACAAAGTGATTTACTCGAATCAAAATTTCAAATTGTACGGTGCAATATTTTGCGAAAAACAACAAAGAACGCTCTCTTTCTATTAAATAATTACGAAAGAAAACCGGAGTTCGATAATTCTTTGGAGAAAATAAATTATTGGCGAGGCTGGGCTTATATGTTTTTAGATGATTTTGGAAATGCAGAGTATTATTTTAGCAAGGTGCGTTTTGGAAAAGAACTTGAAAAATTAACAAACAAAGTTGAAAAGGAAAAATATTCCGTTACCTTTGCTAAGATAATTTCTTATATTTTGCCGGGCGCCGGACAATTTTATACAGGCAACTATGTGTCCGGTTTGCTTTCGTTCGGATGGAATGTTCTTTGGGGCTATACAACAATTAGAGCTTTTGCCGACGACAGAATTTTTGACGGAATTGCAGTCGGCAGCCTACTTTGGCTTAGGTTTTACAGAGGTAATTTTCAAAATGCCGAAAAATTTGTTCGTATAAAAAACAGAGAAATTACAAATAAAATGTTAATACAAATTCAAAATAATTATAAAGGAATCAAACCGTGAAACTTACTGAAGAAGATATTAGGAAATTAACACTTTCGGTAATTGAAGAATTAGGAGAAAAAGCTTCGCCTGAACTTGTGAAATCAGTTGTGAATAAATCAATACTTAAAATGGAAAGCGACACAAATTTTTCAGGAGTAAGCGAGAACTCGGGAAGAATAATTCTAACATCATTCGGCTCAAATGCTCCGGGAATTGTTGCATCAATTACTAAAACACTTGCCGATTCAAATTGTGATATTCAGGATATTAGTCAAAAACTTTTAGGCGAATATTATACAATGATTCTGCTATTTGATATTTCAAATTCCGACAAAGATTTAAGCACTATTCAAAACGAAATGAATACTTTATCGGAGAAAATGAATGTCAAAATTTATTTACAACACGAGGATATTTTTAACAAAATGCACAGAATCTGAAGTTAGAAATTCGAGATTAGAATTTAGAACTTTGAAAAAAAATGATAATTTAATTTACAGACTTTTGGGTGATTACAAATCCGGATTATAAAATAAGTTAAAAATTTAGAAATAAATAGAAAACCGTATAATAAATGGAGATGAACTTTGCCTTACGATTTTAACGAAATACTTGAAACAATTAAAATGACCGAAATTGAACATTTTGATATTCGAACTGTTACACTCGGTATTAGTTTGCGTGACTGTTACGATAGAAACATTGAAGTGAGCAAACAAAAGATTTATGATAAAATTACAAAATATGGTAAAAACCACGTAAAATTTGCCAATGAAGTTGAAAAGGAATTTGGAATTTCAATTGCTAACAAGAGAATTGCAATAACTCCGATTTCAATTCCATTTGATAACTGCACTGCCGATGAGTTTGTGGAAATTGCGAAAACATTGGACAAAGCCGCTGACGATATTGGTATTGACTATCTTGCCGGGTTTTCGGCACTTGTTCAAAAAGGATTTACAAACGGTGAATTGGAACTTGTAAAAGCAATTCCGCGTGCACTTGCCGAAACAAAACGTGTCTGCTCAAGTGTTAATATCGGAACCACAAAAGCCGGAATAAATATGGATGCTGTTTTAATGATGGCTCGTGCTGTAAAAGAAACTGCGGAACTAACAAAGGATTCTCAGTCAATCGGCTGTGCAAAACTTGTTGTGTTCTGTAATGTTCCGGAAGACAATCCTTTTGTAGCCGGTGCATTCCACGGAATCAGCGAGCCGGAAGTTGTTCTCAATGTTGGAATTAGCGGACCCGGAGTTGTTTTGGATGCGATTAAAAGTGCAGGTAATGTAAATATTCAGAATCTTGCGGAAGTGATAAAGAAAACTGTTTTTAAAATTACACGTGCCGGCGAATTGATTGGAAGAAAAGTTGCCGAAAAACACGGAATTCCTTTCGGCATAGTTGATCTTTCGCTTGCACCAACGCCTGCAGCCGGCGATAGTATTGCAGACATTTTAAAAGCAATGGGCGTTGAAGATGTCGGTGCTCCGGGCACAACTGCCGCTCTTGCAATGCTGAACGATGCGGTTAAAAAAGCCGGACTTATGGCAAGTTCTTCTGTTGGCGGAA
>VAPK010571015.1_pt1 | contig 24178 bp, 17 predicted proteins | sample 3395031 | NCBI WGS metagenome assembly VAPK01 (sample SAMN08290443, study PRJNA428436) | hydrothermal vent metagenome | isolation source: Deep-sea hydrothermal vent chimney 1 | place: Pacific Ocean: Juan De Fuca Ridge
GACTCATTGGCTATGTTTTGTATAAAGTCTTTTTTCTCTTTTCTCTTCTCTTTTTTCGAAAAAATCCTAAATCCTAAATCAAAAAAATATTATCTATTTTCTATAATCCAAAGCAGGCGGTCTGTCGCCCAGTAATGGAATATATTTAAAATCTTTACCTCTTTTTTCTATAAATTCTTCTTGAGCTTTTTCAATCAATGAAGTGTCTTTAAACAGGTCAATAGCAGTTAAAGAAATTGTTTTGGCAGCAACCATCATTCCTTTATTTCCTATATCTGTACCTCCTGCGGCTACTGCTTGCCAGCTATGACCAGGGGTTCCGGGCACCCAGGTTGCACTTCCCATTCCTGCGGTTGGAACTGTAAAACTCACGTCTCCTACATCGGTCGAGCCATAGGCTTTACCTACGGTTTTATATGGCTGAACCTTTTCGGCTTTATCTATTTTAAGTTCATCATAGCCCAAGCTTTTAGAAATTTTTTCGGCAAACAATTTCTCATCAGATGTATAGCTTACTCCACCAACTTTGACAAGATTATCATACATTAATTTTTGCAGCGTTAAATTGGGTAATAACTCATGTGTACCTCCTATCATTTCATAGTCCATTTTTGTTCCTGTTCCGAGAGCTGCACCTTCAGCAGCTTTTACAATTCTATCAAAAACCTCAATTACGGTTTTTCTGTTATTGTGACGGGCATAATAATATACTTCTGCAAAATCGGGTACCACATTTGGCGCCTTACCACCATCTGTGATCACATAATGAATCCTAACTTCCTGTGGTACATGTTCTCTCATCATATTCACCATCATATCCATGGCCTCAACTCCATCTAAAGCCGATCTGCCTCTTTCGGGGGCTCCGGCAGCATGAGCTGAGACACCATAAAATCTAAATTTAGCCGATTTATTGGCCAAAGCTGCTCCAGCATTTGCAGCATTTTGAGAACTGGGGTGCCAGTGCAGAACTGCATCTACATCATTAAAAAGACCTTCTCTTACCATATATACTTTCCCAGAACCTCCTTCTTCGGCAGGTGTACCATAAAAACGAATGGTGCCTTTCACTTTATTTTTTTTCATCCAGTTTTTAACAGTAATTGCTGCTGCTGTTGAAGCGGTTCCAAATAAATGATGACCACAAGCATGACCAGCCTCTTTATTTGCCGATTTCTTTTCGGGAACAGCTTGTTGTGAAAGACCCGGAAGTGCATCAAATTCACCTAATATGGCAATTACAGGTTTTCCTTCACCAAATTCTGCAGTGAAAGCAGTAGGCATTCCAGCAACTCCTTTGGTTATTTTAAATCCTTCATCACTCAAGGTTTTTTGTAATAATGCTACCGATTTTTCTTCTTGGTATCCCATTTCGGCATAATTCCAAATATTTTGTGCTATACTGCTGTAAAAATCTTTTTTATTATCTAGTTCTTTTATGATATCATTTTTGGTTTTTTGTGCATAAATTGAAATTTCAAAAAGCATAAAACTTAAAAGAAGTGTTTTTTTTAACATGGCTTATTTCTTTAGTGGGTTGATTATTTTTTTATTTATTTTTTTCTAAAGTATATTACAATTGGAACTCCTTCGAAATCATAGATCTCTCTTAGTTTATTTTCAATGTACCTTTTATAAGGATCTCTAATATACTGTGGTAAATTGGCGAAAAATACGAACTGTGGTGTCGAAGTTGGCAACTGCATACAATATTTAATTTTTACAAATTTTCCTTTATATGCCGGAGGTGAATTTTGTTTTATAATCTCCAGCATGGTTTCATTCAATTTGCTTGTAGCAATTTTTTTCTTCCTGTTCTCAAAAACACCTACAGCTGTTTCAATGGCTTTAAAAATTCTTTGTTTGGTTAAAGCTGAAATAAAAATAATTGGCACATCGGTAAAAGGAGCTATTTCTTGTCTAATCTTTTCTTCAAATTGTTTTGTTGTATGCGTATCTTTTTCAACTAGATCCCATTTGTTCACTAAAATTACAACTCCTTTTTTGTTTTTCTCAGCCAACCAAAATATATTTTGATCCTGACCTTCAAAGCCTCGGGTTGCATCAATTATTAAAATGCAAACATCGCTGTATTCGATTGCTCTAACCGATCGCATAACAGAATAAAACTCGAGATCGTCTTTTACTTTTGATTTTTTTCTGATTCCTGCAGTATCAACCAAATTAAAATCAAAGCCAAATCTGTTATACTTAGTATCTATTGAATCTCTGGTAGTACCGGCTATATCTGTTACTATATATCTCTCTTCACCAATAAGTGCATTTATAAATGATGATTTCCCAGCATTTGGTCTTCCCACAACTGCAAATCGAGGCAGGTCGTCTTTTGGAATATCTTCTTTTTCGGGTAGTCTATCTATTAAAGCATCTAATAATTCACCTGTACCACTGCCATTTATACTGGCAATAGTATAATATTCGCCTAATCCTAGAGAATAAAATTCTAGGGCATCATTAACTTTTTGATTATTATCTACTTTGTTCACAACTAGAAAAACCGGTTTTTTAACAGGTCTTAAAAGTTGAGCTACTTCATTGTCCATTGCAGTTACCCCACTAGTAACATCTACCATAAAAATAATTGCATCGGCTTCATCAATTGCTAATTCAACTTGTTTGTCTATTTCGGCTTCAAAAATATCATCACTTCCAACTACATATCCACCCGTATCTATAATTGAAAATTCTTTTCCATTCCAATCAGATTTACCGTAATGCCTGTCCCTTGTCACACCACTTACCGCATCAACTATAGCTTCTCTCCGTTGAATCAACCTATTAAAAAGTGTTGATTTTCCAACGTTTGGTCTTCCAACTATTGCAACAATATTTCCCATTTTTAAATTAAAATTTTTGCTGCAAATATAAGCTTATATGTTGTATAACCTGAGCTCAATTAAAATTTCTATTTACAGAAATTAAAGAGAAGCTAAGATTTGAAAAATTTAATATTTGATTTTCCTTCGAATTTGGTGTATAAATAAAGTAATCTATTTGAATTGAAAAAATGATTACTTTTATTCGATATTTTAAATTATGAATAAACCCATACACGACAATCAAATTAACAAAGTCTTGTTGAAGCCCAGATTTAAACTGGAGTTTAAAGAAGATGAGAATGAAATATTAAAAAGGTTTACAGATAATTTGAAAGATGATAATTGTAAATATTGTAGCCAAATTGTTGGTAATCATGTTATTATTGATGTTCCTCTAGAAGAGGATCACTATTGGTCTCCTCAAATGCAAATTGAAATTGAAAAAGAAGAAAATAAAACTATAGTAAAGGGTGTACTCGGACCTAAACCCAAGGTTTGGACATTTTTCATGTTTTTACATTTTGCTGTGGCAATTTCTTTTTTTGTGTTTTTTGTAATATTTTATTCTAAATGGAGCTTAAATCAAGATTATACACTTTCCTTGGTCATGCTAATTGTGATGCCAATAGTTTGGGTAATATTGTATTTTATTGGTCAGTTGGGTAAAAAATTTGGTTATGATCAAATGGTAGAATTACATGATTTTATGATAAAAACATTGGGATTAAATAGTTAAATCCTTTTCTATTTCCTTTTTAGATTTACAAGGAAAGATAATTTTTGCCTTCAATCCTTGTTTTAATTCCATGTTCTTTATGGAAAGGGAATACTCTTGAGGAAAAATTAATTTCAGGCGTTTTTCCAAATTTAAAATCCCTTCCTCCAAAGGTTGTCTAGCAAATTGATATTTTGTATTTTCATTGCAGTCACTTTCAATAGTAATATTGGTTTTCTTATCAATATTAATTAAAGCAATTTTAATATTTAAAATTTCTGCATCGCAATATTTTATTCCATTCTTTATGAAATTATCAATTATTGGCTGAATTAGCATTGTAGGAATATAGCAAGTTTCTACATTTTCATGAACTTGAATATTTACATTTAATTGATTGTGGTAACGAGTTCTCATGATATCAATATACTTATTGATCAATTGTAAATCATTTTTCACAGATATGAATTTTTGGTCTTTGTAAATCAAAGTCTCTCTTAAATATTCACTTAAATTTACAGTTGTATTTTGCGCCAATTGGACATTTGTTTGCATTAAAGAAGAAATGGTATTAAGACCATTGAACAAAAAGTTTGGATGTATTTGAGATTGAAGTGTTTCTAATTTGGAGTTTTCCAAATTGTTACTTAAAACAACACTCGTATCCTCTGTTTCTTTGGCTTTGTCAAAATACAAAAGTGTGTATATGATTGCAATAAATGAAAAATAAATTAAGAAATTATGATCAATTGTATTTATAAAATAATCTGTAAAAGAATGTAAAGAGAATTGAAAACCAGAATCTACGATGCCTTTAAAAAAAGTAGTTCCCAAATACAAATAAGTACCAAAGGAAAATGCCAAGATCAAATGAATAAAGGCTGTTTTAAGCCATGATAAATTTTTCTTAAACATGGTTTTGCAACAAGAAAGAATAAAAAATACAAAAGCCAAAACCAGAATATAATTAATCAGAAAGTTTTCAAGGTTCAAATTAATCAGATTTTTGGATAAAGAAAAACTACTATATGAATAAGAGTTTTTTAATAAGGTAAACAAAGTAAATACAGAGTAAAACCCAATTACATAAAAAAAGGCTTTACCAGGAGTTGAATATTGTTTATTGCCTAATTGAATCAAGGTCTTATTGCTAAATTGTTAAACATTTTAAATATATGATATATATCATAAAGACGAGCCAATAATGAAATGGTTACCTTAATTTATGTTAAACTATTGTGAAATAGTGTTAAAATGTATAAATTTTTGCTTCGGCAAGCTCAAATGGAATGGTTATTTTAGTGATAACTCCTTTTCCATTTTTTTTATTTGACATGGAAAAGCTATAATTTTTCCCGTATAAAGTCTTCAACCGGTTGATTGTATTTTTCAATCCAACACCCCTTATTTTTAGCTGTTCAATTGAAGTTTCAAAATTTTTACCATTATTTTTAACTGCAATCACCAATTGTTTATCTTTTTCATAGATTTCTAATTCTATTTCCAGATTGGTATGCTCAAAGGAATAACCATGTTTGAAAGAATTTTCAATTATTGGTTGAATGAGCATATTTGGCACTAATGCATCATCGATACTTTTCTGTATATCGATTTTAATATTCAAATGATCATAAAACCTAATGGATTTTATATCCAAATATTTATTCAATAAATTTAGTTCCTGGCTCAGAGTTATTAGATTGTCTTCTTTTAATTCGATTATCTCTCTTAATAGGTCACTAAGATCTATAATCACATTTTGCGCCTTTTTTTTGTTTACATCAATTAATGTAGAAATCGTATTTAGCGTATTAAACAAAAAATGAGGGTGAAGTCTATCAGTTAAAATTTTCATTTTAACTTCTGTCAATTGAGTGGCTAAATTAATTCTTTGTTTCTCAGTTGCTTCTAATTTTTTTATATAAAAATAAAGATAAATAATTCCCAGCATGGAAAAATAAGTCAAAAAATTTGCAACTACATTTTGCATTAAATGTTTAAAAGATATATTATTTATTGCATCTTCAAAATCTATTTGACCAGTAGCAAATAATGTTATTGATGCTAAAATATAAATAAACCAACCAATAAAAAAAGAGAAGAAAGTATGAGAAATAATAACAAATTTCAACGATTTGGTCTCTAGCATTTTTTTTGATGTATAAGCTATTATTACCATAAATAACATCACAAAAATCCAATCTAAAATATAGTAATGAAAAATTATTTTGACCCATAAATAATTTTCTGTTTCTTCATATGGAGTATATCTATGGTAATCAAAATATACTCTTTTTAAAAACCCTAGAATTACGACCAAAGCATAAAACCCAGCCAAAATCTTAAAAAGCGTTATATCTATGATTCTTTTTAACATTATTATATTCCCATTTTATTTAAAAAGTCTTTCTTATAACTTTTACTAATCCGAAATAACTGCCCGTCATTCATTTTTACATCTACTTCACCATAGCTTGAATTGACAAGCTCAGCAATAAAATTTAAATTTACTATCGTTGATCTATGAATTCGAATAAAATATTCTGAGGCTAGTATTTCAATTAAATTGCTTAGTGATTCTCTTAATAAATGCTTTTTATCAGACGCAAATATTTCGGCATAGTAACCAGATGCAGAAATATACTTAATCTCTGAAGTATCTATGAATCTAACCTTGTTACCAAGCTTTATAGGTAATTTATTTTTTGGGACACCTAATTGGGGTTTGTTAATGTATTTTAACAAATCATTTATTTTATTGTCGAAAAAATCCAAATTATCATTTTTTGCAGATTCGATCACCTTGTAAGTAGATTTATAAAAGCGCTCATCTTTGAATGGTTTGAGCAAATAATCAAAAGCAAAAAAATCAAATGCCTTAAGAGCATATTGATCAAATGCCGTAATAAAAATAACTTTTGGCTTTTTATTGATACTAATACTTTCCAAAACATTAAAACCTGTCATGTCTTTTAATTGGATATCTAAAAACAAAAGATCAGGTTCCACTTTATTAATTTTTTTTATGGCTTCTTGTCCGGTTTTACATTGACAAACGATCTCAATTTCATGTACATCTTCTAACAAGTTTACTAGTCGTAATCTTGCGAGAGGTTCATCATCAATTATTAATGCTTTTAACTTCATGAAAAAAATTTAGTGAATAAGCTTGTGTAAATCTAATAAAAATATACTCTTTTGAACAAAGCATTGTTCATATCTAAAATACATTAGAATCAAATAAGTGCTGTTATAAATCACATTTTATGTTGCTAAAATCAGTTTCAATGGTATTCACATCTTTAAAAAAATAATTATGCAACTTTCTTAACAATTTTGAATCTTATCCTAAATTATATACTTAACATGTTGTTTATCTGATATATATAAAATTTATTCAAATAGAACAATTTTGATATTTATTTTAAAAAAATAAATATTCCTTTTTTTATATACAGGTATGAAACTGGTTATTCTACATCAAATTCAAGATTGTCTGCATCAATACTCTCTATTCACTTCACTAAGCTATTTACTTTAGCTCTATTACTAATTTAAATTTAAATAAATGAAAAATGGATACAATTTTGTTGTTTTTATCCTGCTGGCAGTTTTGTCAACTACTAATTTAAAAGCACAAGAAAGAACTATTTCGGGTAAAGTTACAGATGATACCGGACCATTACCCGGAGTAAGTGTGATAATAGAAGGTACAACCAGAGGTACTGAAACAGATTTTGATGGCAACTATTCATTAGAAGCCAATTCGGGTGATATTCTTCACTTTAGTTTTATTGGAATGGCAACAGTAACTCGAAATATAGGAGTAGAATCTATTTATAATGTTTCAATGGTTGCAGAAGACAATACATTAGATGAAGTAGTTATTACTGCATTGGGTATTAAGAAAGAGAAGAAAGCATTGGGTTATGCCGTTGCCCAGGTTGATGGAGAAGTCTTTGAAGACAAAGCAGAAAGCGATGTAGCCAGAGCATTGCAAGGGCAAGCTTCGGGGGTTAATATTACCTCACAAAATGGAATGTCTGGTTCTGGTACAAACATCATTATTAGAGGAATGAATTCATTTAGTCAAAGCAATCAAGCTCTATTTATTGTAGATGGAGTTCCTTTTAGCAACGACACAAATAATTCTACCAATGACGATGTCAATGGATTTGTAAATGGTAATAATGGATCGAGTAGATCTTTAGATCTCGATCCGAACAATATTGAAAGCATAAGTGTATTAAAAGGTCTTGCAGCATCTACTTTATACGGATCTCAAGGAAGAAATGGTGTAATTTTAATTACTACTAAATCCGGTTCCAAAGGGTCTGGTGCCAGAAAAAGTGAAATAACCATTAATTCATCCTTATACTTTAACGAAATTGCCTCACTACCCGATTATCAAGATCAATATGGTGGCGGCTTCGATCAATCTTTTGGATGGTTCTTTAGTAACTGGGGTCCAAGTTTTGATAAAGATGGAATCGCCGGTTGGGGAAAAAGTACTGCCTTTGATGCAAATGGTACCTTACCTCATCCTTACTCAACATCAACAGCTGCTGTTCAGGCTGCATTTCCAGAACTACAGGGCGCAAGATATGATTGGAAACCATATAACAGTGTAGAAAAATTCTTTAGAACAGGAATAATAGCAAATACAACTATTAATATTAGAGGAGCATCTGAAAATGGGAAAATTGGCTATAATGCAAGCTATGGATATTTAGATGATACCGGATTTACACCTGGAAATACCTTAAGAAGAAACAACTTAAGTATTGGTGGTAGAGCCGAACTGTCAAATAATTTCACAGTTAATGCTACTTTAAACTATGCGAGAACAGATTTTGTATCTCCTCCCGTGGCTCAAAGTCAGGGAAATGGTGTTTCAGGTTCCGGGTCTTCGGTATTTGGAGATCTTTGGTTCACACCTCGAAGTATTGATATTCAAGGTTTACCTTTTGAACTACCTACAACAGGAGGTAGTGTATATTATCGCCAACCAAATGATATTCAACATCCCTTATGGACAGTTAAAAATGCACAAACCAAACAATTGGTAGATAGAATATTTGGGCAGGCTTCTCTACAATATAATTTTAATGAAAACCTGAATCTTATCTATAGAGCTGGAATTGATGTTTACACAGAAAGAAACACCAATTCTCAAAATAAAGGTGGTTCGAATGGAAATAGTGGAGATATTCGAATTGTATCTGGTGTTTATGAAACCTGGACCAACACCAATACGATTTGGGATCATAATTTATCAATAAATGGAAACTATAGACTTACAGAAAATATAGGCCTTGATTTTAATTTAGGAGCAACCACAAGACGAGAAATATTCGAACAAAATGGTGTTCTAAGTGATGGTCAGCAAGTATTTGGTGTATTAAGGCATTTCAATTTTCTAAATCAATTTGCCAGAGAATCATTTCAAGAAAGAAATATTGTTGGAGCATATGGCCAATTATCGTTTGATTATAAAAGTTTTTTATTCTTAACCCTGGCAGGTAGAAATGATTGGGTCTCTAATTTATCCCAAGAAAATAGGGCATTATTTTATCCAAGTGCCAGTTTATCATGGATTCCAACAAGTACTTTTGAAGGATTAAAAGGATCTGATGTTATTAATTACCTTAAAATAAGAGCTGGATACGGAGAGTCTGCAGGTTTCTCACCTGGATATCCTATCGCATCTACCTTAATTTTAAATACTTCTGATAATCAAGATAATACAGGTCAAAACCTAGTTACTAATACAACAAGTGATGTCTTAGGGAATCCAGATCTTAAACCAGAGAGGGTTAAAGAAATTGAAATTGGGTTTGAATCGAGATGGTTAAAAAACAGAATTACACTTGACTTTTCTTATTATTTGAGATCTACTACCGATCTAATAATTAGCAGACCTTTGGATCCTGCATCCGGATTTACTTCTGTTACCACAAATATTGGTAAAATCGAAGGTGATGGAATAGAGATCGATCTTGGTCTTGATATAATAAGAAGTGAATCTGATGGATTTAACTGGAATCTGGGATATAATTTCACCGCCTCACAATCGGAAGTTACCGATCTTGGTTTAGATACAGACCTCGTTGTCTATTCAGGGTTTTCTAATTTAGGTAATGCTGCCATAGAAGGAGAATCTATCTCAACAATTTATGGTACAAGAGTTTTACGTGATGCAAATGGAGAATTTGTGGTGAATGCCGCAGGTGACTATGTACAAGATACACAAGATGGAATTATAGGTGATGCAAACCCTGATTTTATTATGAATTGGAACAATACGTTGAGTTATAAGAATTTCTCGTTCTATTTCTTATTCAGCTATCAGGCCGGTGGTGACATTTACTCATCAACTATTTCTACACTGGTAGGTAGAGGATTGATAAAAGAAACAATTGATAGAGAAGCCACTTATATATTACCAGGTGTTCAACAAAGTACCGGATTACCAAATAATGTGCAATTGAATAATTCAAGTTATTGGTTCAATAATATTTTCGGAGGGCCTTCAGAATTACAGGTCTACGATGCTTCTACTTTGAGATTAAATGAAATATCACTGGCTTATAATATTCCTCAAAAAATTTTAAAAAGAACTCCATTTGGCGCTCTTCAAATTAAAGCAACAGGATTTAACCTTTGGTATGATGCATTTAATACTCCTGATGGAGCAAACTTTGACCCCAATACAGCAGGTTTAGGTATTGGAAATGGTGCCGGATTCGATTTTATCAACGGGCCCAGTACGAGAAGATATGGATTTAATGTTAAGGCTACTTTCTAATAAATACAATAATTTAAAATATAAAAATCATGAAAATAATATATAAATTAATGAGTTTGGCTCTTGTTTTTGGATCTGTGTTTTTCTACTCTTGTGAAACTACAGAACTGGATATAACCGAGAATCCAAATGCCCTTGTCCCTTCTCAGGCGGATGTTGATTTCTTCTTGAATTCAATACAAGAAGATTTTGCCCGAGAATTAGACGGAGACGCCAATGGAGATGCAAATGATAACTGGACCACGGGAGGAAATCAAAGAGGAGATGGCTTAAACGACTTCGGTCAAACCCTAACACGACAATATAATATTGCAGGTCGTGATTATCAAAGCATGTTGCAATCTGGAGATGGAGATGATGAGTGGGCTAATGCTTATTCCGGATATTTAATCGACATTAAGTTAATGAATGAACTAGCCATCGAAGCTGGTCAAACACATCATATAGCAATTGGGCAATTTATTGAGGCCTATACCATGGTTGCGCTGGTCGACTTTTTTGGAGATGTTCCATATGCTGAAGCTCTGGATGGATCTAACAATTTAAATCCTGTTCTTGAACCTGGTGCAGAAATTTATGATAAGGCATTAATACTACTCACCCAGGCAATAGATAATTTTAATAGTGATGCTTCTACAGAACCTCAAAGTGATCTCTTTTATAATGGAGACTATGATAAATGGATAAATGCAGCCAATACTTTGAAAATGAAAATTTATTTGCAAAGACGATTGGTAGATGGTTCAGCTCTGGCAAGTTTTAACGCAATTGTGGCCTCAGGAAATTACATTACAAATACTGCCGACGATTTCGAATACAATTGGCCGGCAACAAGTTCATCAAATCCTGACACCAGACATCCAAGATATGGATTGGACTACACTGCTTCAGGTGCTAGTGACTATATGTCTAATTGGTTGATGAATTTAATGGATACCAGTAATGATCCAAGGATAAGGTATTACTTCTTTAGACAAACAAGTGCCGTTCCCGGAAGTAATGATGCTCCACCAGATGAGCAAACATTAAGTTGTTCGTTAGAACAACCACCTCAACATTATATCGATGGAGGATTTACCTTCTGCTGGTTAGATAATGGCTATTGGGGAAGAGATCATGGTGATGAAGATGGAATTCCACCCGATGGTTTATTGAGAACCACAAGAGGAGTTTATCCTACAGGAGGAAGATTTGATGATGATAGTTTTAATGCCATATCATCTGGTAGTGGTGGTGGTGGTGCAGGAATTACAGCCTTTTTAACTGCGGCATGGGTTGATTTTTACAAAGCAGAGTTTGCAATGGTTAGCGGAGATATGGCGGGTGCCAAGGCAGCCATGCTGGAAGGAGTAAATAAATCGATAGAAAAAACACGATCTTTTATTTCATTAGACCCTGGTGCTGATGCAAGTTTTGAACCGACCGGATCTGATATAGATACATATATGAGTCAGGTTGAAGCAAATTTTGATGCAGCAGATACGAAAGGCAAATGGAATGTTGTTTCAGAGCAATTTTGGGTAGCTACATTTGGAAATGGTGTTGAATCTTATAATTATTATAGAAGAACAGGTTTTCCAACAACTTTACAGCCTAATATTGAACCAAATCCAGGAACATTTGTTCGCTCTTTGTTCTATCCTGATAATACAGTGAATACAAATTCAAATGTGACTCAAAAACCAGATCAAGCACAACCTGTTTTCTGGGATACGAATGGTTCAGCGCCTGAAGCTAATTAATTTAAAAAATTTAAATTCTAGTATAATGAAAAAATATATATATAACATTTTTATAGTTATGACAGGACTATTCTTAGTTCAATCATGTACTGAGGCAGATAAATCGGTTGATTTTGTTACAGATAGTGTGACTCGTGGGGCAACTTTAAAAACTATCAATTTAATTAGCCCTTCCTTTGACCTCTTAGATACTTCTTCAGAGTTTTCTGTACTACTTGAAGAAAGAGATCACGAACAAGGTACTTTACTTTCTGCCATGCAAGTTTATCTAACTTATAAAGATAATTTTGATGATGGAAATGACAACAGTACTCCAGAGATATTATATAAAACTATTGAAGGATCTCAATTTACAGAAGGACCAGACGGATTCCCACAGTTTACATTTACTGCAGTATTATCTGATGTACTTGCTGTAACAGGTGTTGATTTTGATGGTACTAATCCCGGAGATCAGTTTCGATTTAGATTGGTACTCGATCTTACCGATGGAAGATCATTTACAAATGATGCCAGTGGAAATGTTACAGGTGGATCTTTTTTCAGTTCCCCTTTCTTCTATGCTGCTAATCTGGCATGTGCATCTGACATTGGAGGAACCTTTGATTTTGTTTCTACTAATTTGCAGGCTGGATTCGGTGGGCCTTGTCCTACAGGAGAAGTTACAGGAACAGTAACCTGGACTGATAATGGCGGAGGGAATTATTTATCTTCCGACCTTGGATTTGGTCAATATGAATCTACCTGTTGGAATGACACCCCTGCTACAAGTGGAGGAGCCATAATAATTGATGTTTGTAACGAGATCAATCCGGGCGGGATTGGCGGATTAGATCAATACGGACTTACTTATGTTTATACAATTACCGAAGTGAACGGGCCGGTTCTAAAATTAAGTTGGGCCAATGATTATGCCGATAGTGGTGATGTTGTCTTAACCAGACAAGATGGAAAAGACTGGCCACCAATATTCACATCGAACTGATCATAAATTAAATCTTAATTATAAAAAACAACTGGCAAAATGAATATGCTAGTTGTTTTTTATTCATTTAATTTCTAATTGCATGAAACATAAGCTTTACATCCAATTATATTTTCTGTTTCTTAATGCAATGATTGTATTTTCTCAAAATACAATTGGAACCATTGTAAATTCAGCAAAAGCTTATGATGGTTTAACGCTTTTCACAGTTTCAAAAGAAACCTATTTAATAAACAATTGCGGTCAGGTAATTAATAAATGGATAAGTGAAAACGATTCGGGAAAATCTGTATATCTATTGGAAAACGGAAATTTATTGCGGGCCGAGCATATTGAAAATAAAGAGGTCACAATCCCAGGTATAGGTGGTAAGGTAGTTATTCGTGATTGGAATAATAATTTGATTTGGGAATACAATTTTTCTGATTCAAAAATAGCACAGCATCATGATGTATTTCCTCTTTCTAATGGAAATATCTTGGTTTTAATTGCGGAAAAAAAGACTCAGAATGAGGCTGTTCTAGCCGGTAGAGACCCGTCAACCTTACCAGATGGAGAACTATACAATGAAAAAATAATTGAAATAGAACCTGTGGGTTCAAATGAGATCAATTTGATTTGGGAATGGAATACCTGGGATCATTTAATTCAGGATTTTGATAATAGCAAAGATAATTTTGGCGATATATCAAATAATCCACAACTTCTGGATATCAATTATTTAAGCTTTTCTAATGGAAAAGCAAATTGGATGCATGTTAATTCTATTCAATACAACGAAAAATTAGATCAAATTATTCTAAGTGCCAGGCAGTTAAATGAATTTTATATTATTGACCACACTACAACAACAGCAGAAGCAGCTTCAAATATTGGTGGAATAAGAGGCAAAGGAGGTGATTTTTTATATCGATGGGGTAATCCATTTGCATATAAAACCGGAGATACAGCCGACCAAAAATTATTTGGTCAACATTTTCCTCATTGGATACCGGACGATTTAACAGATGGAGGGAAAATATTAGTTTTTAATAATGGTTTTAACAGACCGGAAGAATTCTCTAGTGTTAATATAATATCACCACCAACCGACCAAAATGGAAATTATCAATTGTCACCCGGTGAAAAAGCCGGCCCTCAACAATTTAATTGGTCTTATTCAGACCCCACGGATCTCAAGAATTTCTACTCTAAAATACTATCAAGTGCACAGAGGCTTGAAAACGGAGACACGCTAATTTGTGAAGGAACAAAAGGTCACTTTTTCGAGATCGACAACGATCAAAATATAGTATGGGAATATATCAGTCCTATTGGTAATAATGGGCCCTTAACACAAGGAGATGAGCCAACTGTTAAAAGCATATTTAGAGTGACCAAATACAGTATGGATGATATCGTATTTTCTAATCTTGATTTAAGTCCAGGAGATCCTATCGAACTTGATTTTAATAATGATTGTGAAATTCTAAGTACGAATGGATTAGAATCTTCAATTTTTACAATTTTTCCAAATCCAGCAAGTCAGGTAATACAAGTTCAATCAAAAACAAATATTGACAAAATTGAAATTTTCAATTTACAAGGAAGATTGATTAAGCGAGTAAAAAATCAAGATTCTATGAGAATACATACAATTAATCCAGGTATCTATTTTATTAAAATTTACGGTGGATCATCATTGAACATCAAAAAAATAATTATAGAATGAAAATGATTCAATAATCATTTCATTTGGTTTACATCATAAATGAGGTGATTGGCATCATTAGGCCTCATAAAAGTAAAATGTAGAACTATATTTATATCGAATTACACGAAACTTTGTTTTCATTAGTGTAATATTTGAATTAATTTTATAAAAGTCGAGAGTCATTAACTCGACTTTTTTTATTAAACGTTCATTTAAAGAAAAAACTACTCAAAATTAATTTGACTAAACAAATCCCGCTAAGAAATTTATGGAATATTATAAGGTGTCTAATTTTTTAAAATCAATTTTTCAGATCTAATTTCTTTGGCGGGTTTATTTCAATACGGAATTGATAATTAACTCCATTTCTTGTTGTAACTCTTTCGCTTTTATCTGTGCTTTAATAGCGAAATCTTTTTCTGTAGATGCGTAAATAATCCCTCTTGAAGAGTTTACCAAGAGACCAATCTGATCATTCATACCATATTTGCAAACTTCTTGTAAATCTCCTCCTTGCGCACCAATGCCAGGAACCAATAAAAAATTATTTGGAACAAGGTTCCTTATTTTTCTAAAATATTCGGGTCTGGTTGCTCCAACCACATACATTAGTCTATCGCTGTTTTTCCATTTTTGAGAATTTTTAAGAACCTTTTCGTACAGTGTTAGCCCATTTTCATCTTTTAAAATTTGAAAATCCAGCCCTCCCTTGTTAGATGTCAACGCCAATAGAATGGTGAATTTATCCGCGAAAGCGAGAAAGGGCTCAACAGAATCACTTCCCATATAGGGTGCAACTGTTATTGAATCAAAATTTAGATCTTCGAAAAACGCTTTGGCATACCGTGTAGAGGTATTACCTATATCACCACGTTTTGCATCGGCTATTGTAAATAAATCTGGGAAGTTATTGTTGATATAATCTATGGTTCTTTTGAGAGATTTCCACCCTTGGAGTCCGTATGCTTCATAAAAAGCAATATTGGGTTTATAAGCTACGGTCAACTCATGGGTTGCATCTATAATTTGTTTGTTAAACTCGAATATCGGGTCTTCCAGTTTTAACAAATGTTGCGGTATTTTTTCCAGATCAACATCTAAACCAATACATAAAAACGTTCTTTTTATTTTTATCTGCTCAAAAAGTTGCTGCTTATTCATTTTATCAAAAATAATTTGTGCAAAAGTACACAATTTATAAGTTTGGTTTATCTTTGCATTTCAATTAAATTCAACATAAAATGAGAAGCAAAATAGTTGCAGGAAACTGGAAAATGAACAAAACTTATCAAGAGTCGAAAGCTTTGATCAAAGAATTAAAAAAATCAATAAAAGATTTGAAATTAGAAAACACACGAGTGGTTATAGCTCCAACCTTTGTGAATTTACAAAAAGCTTCAAAAAAGACCAAAGATACTAGAATTGAAGTAGCTGCTCAAAATATGCATCAGGCAGAAAATGGGGCTTTTACAGGTGAAATTTCAGCAAAAATGTTAAAAAGTATTTATGTTGATATGGTTATTTTGGGTCATTCTGAAAGAAGACAATATTTTGGTGAGACAGATGAATTACTCGCACAAAAAGTTGATGCTGCTTTAAAAAATGATTTGGAAATTATTTTTTGTTTTGGAGAAGTTTTAGAAGACAGAAAAATCGAAAATCATTTTAAAGTTGTTGAAGAACAAATAAAAAAGGCATTATTCCATTTAAGTTCAGATGATTGGAAACATATTATCTTGGCTTATGAACCGGTTTGGGCAATTGGAACAGGTGAAACTGCAAGCCCGGAACAAGCGCAAGAAATGCATGCTTTTATTCGTGAGTTGGTAGCTGAAAGATATATTAGTGATGTTGCCGAAGAAGTTTCAATACTCTATGGTGGTAGTGTTAAACCATCTAATGCTGAAGAGATATTTTCCCAGGAGGATGTTGATGGAGGGTTAATTGGAGGCGCTGCATTAGATGCCGAAAATTTTACGGCTTTGGTAAAAGCCATATAATTATCTCTTGATAAGTCTGTGATTCAAACTGTGGTGGGGATCTTTTGAATTATGCAAAAAGTATCTGAAAAATAAGTATGACCTTTATTTAAGTTGATTTTGCAAATATTTTTTTGACAACAAAACTGTATTAAATGAACTACATTTCTTATAATTTTAAACTAAAACCGAAAAGCCTGTCTTTTCAAACAGGCAGCGAAATTCTCATTGCTCAATTGGGTAAGGCTGGTTTTGAAAGTTTTACCGAATATGAAGAAGGTGTGATTGCTTATATTCAAAAAAAGGATTTGCAAAAGAATATGCTCGATGAAGTTCAATTGCTGCAATCTGAAGAAATTGAAATAAATTACGAAACTGAGGAGATAGAACAGGTTAACTGGAACAGTGAATGGGAGAAAAATTTTGAACCTATTCAGGTTAATGATCTGGTAAGCATCAGGGCTCCTTTTCATAAAAACCCACTCCCGATGGATATCGGGATAAAATACGATATCGTTATCGAACCAAAAATGAGTTTTGGTACAGGACACCATGAAACTACTCATTTGATGATCGAGCATTTGATTGGTCTTGATCTAAATGATAAAACCGTTTTAGATATGGGCTGTGGGACGGGAATCTTAGCTATTTTTGCCGAAATGAAAGGGGCTAGTAAATTAGATGCCATAGACATCGACCCTTGGTGTTATGAAAATTCATTAGAAAATATTCAAAGAAATAAAAGTAAACATATTACTGTTTTTCAAGGTGATGCTTCTTTGTTAAACAAAAAGAAATACGACATTATAATCGCAAATATCAATAGAAATATTTTACTTCAAGATTTATCTACTTATTCAAAATGTTTGAACGAAAAAGGAGTATTATTATTAAGTGGTTTTTATTCTGAGGACATTCCGATTATTGATAAAGAAGCTGTTAGAAATAAGTTGAAATTAACAAAGAAATTAGAAAGAAATAATTGGATTGGTTTAAAATATGTAATTTAGTAGAAATTTAAAGTGGTATGATAGAAAGAATTTTAATGAACAAAGAAAAGGTTCAAGAAAAGGTTGACGTTTTAGAACAGGAAGTTAATCAACATGAGATTGTATTGTTTAATGACGATATTCATTCTTTTGACTTTGTAATTAATTCGTTAATTGATATTTGTAAACATACCATGGAGCAGGCAGAACAATGTACCTATTTGGTTCATTATAAAGGAAAATGTGCTGTAAAAACAGGTGAATTTGATGAACTTAAATCTTGCTGTACCCAACTATTAAATTTAGGATTGAGTGCTGAACTTATATAAATTCAGAAGAGATTAAACATTTTTTATTTTCCCATTTACCAACCAGTGAATCTTTTTGAATAATACTTCCATCACAGGTTAAAAAATTACCCAATTCGTCTTTTTTTATAATTTTCATTTCCCCCTTTTTGATTCTTTCTACAAGCATTTCAATAAGCAATTTTTTATCTAGAGTATTGTTTGCTGCTCCAATACGAACTCCTACCCTGTTATTTAACAGATCCATTTCTGAGGATAGCTTATCGGGATGAAATCCATCTTCCAGCTTATTTTTTTTAAAGGTTTTATAATTTCCTTTTTCATGTGCTATTCCCAATTTTAAAGCAGCATTTTTATGGATAACCTGTGTTAACCTAGCCATCCAATAACTATGCTTAAATGCATCTGCTCGACCTCCATTTTTATCCTTTCCAAGAATATTGATCTCACAAATTGAATCGGTAATATGTATTGCATCTTTTGAAATTAAAAATGCTCTTTTCGCCTTAAACGGATGAAAAACAACCCACATTTTTTCCGGTGAGGAAATATTTTTAAATCCCGCCTTCAACGATTGAGAGAAAGAATTCATATTAATTAAAATAAAAAATATCAATACTATATTTACGGGTAATTTATTGATGGAAAATATATTATTTACCTTAACCAAAGCATGTGATTTTTAACGAAAAGATCATAAAACACCTTATAATTATTTTATCTTGAATTTGGCAGTAACATCATCAATTTTAACAAGATACTTTCCTTTTGGTAAATAATAATTACCGTTATTCTTTTTCTTAGTTTTGGTTTTATCATGTTTTTTTTGATATGCTTTTAAGCCTTTTTCTGAAAAACTCAGGTTGTAATTGGCAAAATTATATCCTTTAACAGCATCTTGCTTTAATTCGTTTAAAACAATTTTATCTTCAGATAAAATCTGAATTGTTTTATTTCCTTTTTTTAAAGTGTAAAAAGCGATTTCAAATTCAGGCTCATTGGTTTCATACCACTCATTCCATGAATTACCCCAAAAACCAGAATATCTTTTGTCTTTCAGATCTAAAATTACAAGATCCTTATCTTTGATCTTATTATACTGTTGCATAGGTGCAATATTTGCTATATAAATAGAACGGCCATGCGTACCTATTACTAATTCTTTTGCTTGTGCCTGTACTACCAGATCATGAACTGCCACAGAAGGCATTCCATTTTCCATAACCTGCCAATTTTCTCCTTTGTCAAAAGAAATATAAACGCTTTGGTCATTTCCCAAATACAATATATTTTCATCTGTAGGATCTTCCCTTATCACATTAACAGGTGATTTTGGTAAATTATTATTTATATTTTTCCAGCTTTGACCATAATCATCTGATATAAAAACATAAGCATCAAAATCATCATTTCTATATCCGTTTAAAGTAATAAAAACACGTTCTTTTTTATGCTGAGATGCGATTACTCTTGAAACCCATCTGTCTTTTGGCAATTCGGGTGATACATCTGTCCAGCTTACACCTCCATTTTGTGTTAGTTGAACCAAACCATCATCACTACCTACATAGATCAATCCAAATTGAAAAGGGCTTTCAGAAATAGTTGACAAAGTACCGAAAGGAACATTTCCTTTCTTAGCCCCTTTGGTAAGATCGTTGGATATTTCTTGGAAATCTTCGCCCCTATTCATAGACCTATGCAATTTATTACTTCCATAATATAGAATATCTTGATTATGAGAAGATAATAAAATTGGGGTTTGCCAATTGAATCTAAGCGATTCTTCACCCAGATCATGTTTGGGTTGGATAGCTTTGTTTTTTCTGGTTTCTGTATTAATTCTATAATAGTTTCCAAATTGGAATCCCGAATAAACTATGCTGTCGTTTCTGTTATCTATTTGAACCTGCATTCCGTCTCCACCCATAATACTTTTAAAAGGGTATTTACCAGATTGCTCCCATGATTTTGATTCGTTGTTAGTACTTGGCCCTTTCCACACTCCGTTATCTTGCAAACCTCCATAAACATTATACGGTTTTGCATTATCAACATTCACACTGTAAAACTGTCCCACTTCTGGTTGGTTGTTCTTTATCCAATTTTCTCCATCATCATAAGTAATATTAACACCTCCGTCGTTACCATTTATCAAATGACCATCAAGATTGGGATTGATCCAAAGATCATGATGATCACCATGCACATTTTCTTTACCAATTGACATGTAGGTTTTACCCCCGTCTTCCGATTTTAATATGGGTACTCCATAAATGTAAAACTTATTCTTGTTGTTTGGTGAAACATGAATTCTTCCAAAATAATATCCGTAGGAATAATACAGATCATCAATAGGTTTGTCTCTGGTTTTCTTCCAGGTTATACCTCCATTTTCACTCAGATATACTTCAGCCCCAATAACAGGTGTATCAAACAGATCGGAATTCGCATTTTCCAAATATTTAGCCAAATCAATGGGTACTATCTTATCTTCCTTGACCATTTTCTTTACAGATTCTGCCGTATATTTTTTTGGAAAACGATTGGATCTCAAATAGGACTTTAATTTTTTATTGTCTAATTTTAAAAAAGTAGGTTTATCCATACTTTTGAAATCTTCTTTTTTTAACGTATCGGAATCGCCTTTCTTATCCTTTTTCTTTTCTCTTCTTGCCTGATTATCGAGTATTGCATAAACTGTATTTTCGTCAAAAGCAGAGACTCCAATTCTACCTACACCTTTTCCTGTAGGAAAGCCACTTTTTTCATCGGTCAACTTTTTCCAGGTATCACCACCATCTTCGCTTTTATAAATTGCCGAATTTTCACCACTTCCCTTAAAATCCCACGCTTGCCTTTCTCTTTCCCAGGAAGAGGCATACATAATCTTAAAATTATCAGGTGCTACAGTTATATCAATAATTCCTGTATCACTATTGATAAACAAAGTTTTAGTCCATGTTTTACCGCCATCGGTAGTTTTAAATATTCCTCTTTCTTCATTAGCAGAATACAAATGACCGGTAACTCCTATAATAACTTCCTCCGGATTATTCGGATTAATCAAAATTCTACCAATATGATGAGAATCTGTCAAGCCAACATTTTGCCAGGTCTTCCCTTTATCTATACTTTTCAATATTCCAATACCTGCATAAGATGATCTTGACGAATTATTTTCACCTGTTCCTACCCAAATAGTTCCATTTTTCCAATCAACCGCAATTTCTCCAATATTTTGTGTTGGTGAATTATCCATTATCGGGGTGAATGATGTACCATTATTATCGGTATACCATAATCCTCCTGAGGCATATGCTACATAAAAATGAGATGGTTTCTCGGGATTCACGTCGAGATCTACTACTCGACCACTCATAATGGAAGGTCCGATTGAGGTGAATTCAACATTTTGAACTATTGATTCTTGTGCAAATAAGCCACTAATAATTAAAAAGGCAACAAACAAGGAAGATAGATTTTTCATGAAATATATTTTAATTTGCCATAAATATATAAAAACTACCTTGATATGCGAAAGAGATAATTAATAATAAAGAAATAAAAAAACCTACAATTTTAAATCTTCTTTTTCATTTATCAGTCTGTAAATTAATAATGCAGCTCGTTGTGTTAGCTCTTTAAAATGTTCTAAATCCATATATTCCTTTGGCGTATGAGAACCTCCACCCATTGTTCCCAAACCATCTAAACCATCAACATACTCGGCAACAAATGAAATATCACCCGCTCCTCTTTTTGAGGGATCAAATGCCTTTACTTCACCCTGACCCATATCCTGACTTATTTTATCTAAAACCTTAAGTACACTATAATTACCAGGAGTTGGTTGCATAGGTGGATAGGTTAGTTCAAATTTTATCGAAGCAGAAGTTTTAGGCAGATTTTTTGCTACTATCTCTTTCATTTTTACAACAGTGTTTTGTATTTGTTTCTCTGTTAAACATCTAATATCCCCTGCTACAACCGACTTTTGTGAAACTATGTTCGTCTTTCCAAAAACATTTCCTTTGGCCTGAGAAGTATCGAAATCAACCATTGTTCCTCCAACAACAGTTGCCGGATTGAATGTTAAATTCTGTTCTGGTAATTTGATATAAAATTCATTTAGAATTCTCGACATTTCAAAAATTGCTCCAGCCCCTACTTTATCGTTAAATATTCCCGATGAATGTGCACGAATTCCTTTGGTTTCCAGCAACCAACTTCCCGAACTTCTTCTGGCAACTGTGGCATAATTCAAACCCGTAGCACCTTCAAAGGCCAAGGCAATATTACTGCGTTTTGCCGCATCGATCAATGCTTTTCTACTAATATCAATAGGTTCTCCCGCTTTTTCTTCGTCGCCGGTAAAGGCAACAATAATTTGGGTATTTTTAAGTTCCCCTGATTGATAAAGTGCTTTTAAAGCGTACAATATAATAATATCACCACCTTTCATATCGTCAACTCCCGGACCGAAGATTCTGTTTCCTTCTCTATTAAAAGTTTGAAACGGACTGTCTTTTTCAAAAACGGTGTCTAAATGCCCAATAAGTAATAGTTTTTTACCCAGAACTTTACCCGTATTGAGTTCACAAATTAAATGTCCTGCCCTATTCATTTCAGCAGGCACTTCTTTCCAAACTGGTGAAAAGCCAATGTTCTTAAATTCTTCAGAAAAAATATCACCAACTTTTTTAACTCCTTCTAAATTTAAAGTTCCACTGTTAATATTGACAATTTTTTCTAAAAGTAAAATAGCTTCCTTATCATTCGTTTCTACCAAATTAACTATTCTTTTTTCTGTTTTACTCAATTTTTGTGCTTGAATTGAAAAGTTTAAAATTATAATGATAAAGAAAAAGTGCCTGTTTTTCATAAAGGTGTTATTTATAAATATTATTGAATTTTTATTACTACAAATGCTTAAATTTGTTCTCAAAATTAACATTATTTCTCATGAAATACGAAGCAATAGAAAACAAATTATTTATTAAGAATAGAAGCAAATTTGCCAAAGTAATGAAACCAAAATCTATGGCTATTTTTAATTCTAACGATATTTACCCAATTAGTGCAGACAGCACCTTACCTTTTGCACAGCACAGAGATATTTTTTATTTATCTGGTGTTGATCAGGAAGAAAGTGTTTTGGTTCTCTTTCCCGATTGTCCAAATAAAGATCATAGAGAAATTTTATTTTTAACTGAAACGAGTGAACTTATTGCCATATGGTATGGTAAAAAATTAAATAAAGAAGAGGCATTTGAAACTTCAGGAATAAAAACGGTATACTGGTTACAGGATATGGATAAAGTATTATTTGAGCTGATGACACAGGCCGAAAATATATATATCAATACCAATGAGCATTATCGTGCAAATATAGAGACAGAAACCCGGGATGCCCGTTTTATTAAAGGCTTGAAAAATAAATATCCTGCGCATACATATTTACGTAGCCAACCGATTTTACAAAGATTGCGTTCGGTTAAAGAAAAAGAAGAAATTGCCTTAATTCAAAAAGCTTGTGACATCACTGAAAAAGGTTTTAAAAGGATTTTAGATTATGTAAAACCAGGTGTTTGGGAGTATGAAATTGAAGCGGCTTATATTCATGAATTTTTAAGAAATAGAGCCGATGGCTTTGCCTATACACCAATTGTTGGATCGGGTTATAGTGCATGTGTCTTACACTATATAGAAAATAATCAAAAATGCAAAAACGGTGATATTATTTTAATGGATGTAGGTGCAAGTTATGCCAATTATGCCAGCGATATGACACGCTGTATTCCCGTTTCCGGAAAATTCACGAAGCGTCAAAAGGATGTTTACAATGCGGTATTACGTGTTAAAAATACAGCAGCAAAAATGTTGGTTCCTGGAACTATCTGGGCCGATTATCATGAAGAAGTTGGAAAATTAATGACAAAAGAATTGATTGGTTTGGGTTTAATTAGCAAAGAAGATGTAAAAAATGAAGATCCAAAATGGCCGGGTTATAAAAAATATTTTATGCATGGCACCTCCCATCATATGGGATTAGACACGCATGATTACGGAATTTTAACTGAACCTATGGAAGCAGGGATGGTATTTACAGTTGAACC
>VAPK010332707.1_pt1 | contig 24160 bp, 17 predicted proteins | sample 3395031 | NCBI WGS metagenome assembly VAPK01 (sample SAMN08290443, study PRJNA428436) | hydrothermal vent metagenome | isolation source: Deep-sea hydrothermal vent chimney 1 | place: Pacific Ocean: Juan De Fuca Ridge
AAAAAGCAGCGGAAAATATGAATCTTTCACCTTTTAATAAAGAAGAAAAGAAGTTCGCGCATTAGAGGTAAGCGACTTGGACCTCTATATGATCTAATTCGATCTCAATGATATTACCAACAAGTTTCTCTGCATTTTTATCCTCTATAGAATTGATATCTTCTCTGGTATCATTTAACAGTGCAGATAATCCTCTTCCCAAGGCTTGTTTTTTAGTTGCTTTAGCCATTCTTCGTGTTCTTTTTTATTACTTCATGTGCCAGATTGATATAATTGATCGCTCCCTTACTTGTCGCATCATATGCTATGATACTTTCTCCAAAGCTGGGTGCTTCTCCAAGTCTTATATTTCTTTGGATAATTGTTTTAAAAACCATGTTGTGGAAATGCTTTTTAACTTCTGCCACAACCTGATTGGAAAGTCTCAATCGTGAATCGTACATGGTCAACAACAATCCCTCAATATCCAGTTCATTATTATGGATATTCTGAATACTTTTAATCGTATTTAAAAGTTTACCGAGCCCTTCTAGTGCATAATACTCACACTGAATGGGAATAATAACCGAATCTGCTGCCGTCAAAGCATTTACTGTGATCAAACCCAAAGAAGGAGCGCAATCAATAACAATATAGTCATAATCATCTTTTACCTCTGCCAAGGCAGTTTTTAACATATACTCTCTTTGATCTCTGTCAACCAACTCTATCTCAATTGCAACCAAATCAATATGGGCAGGGATGATATCAACATTTGGAGAATTTGTCTTTACAATAGTTTCTTTTGCAGAAACAGCATGTTCTAAAACCTGGTAGGTCCCATTTTCAACTGCCTCCACATCAATGCCTAAACCTGATGTTGCATTAGCCTGCGGATCTGCATCTATCAGTAAAACTTTTTGTTCTAAAACACCGAGAGCAGCTGCTAAATTAACTGTTGTTGTAGTTTTGCCAACACCCCCTTTTTGATTAGCAATTGCAATAATTTTTCCCATTAAATGAATTGATTTATGAATGCCGTAAAATTACGATTATTTGCGAGGATTGAAAGAGAAGTTTTTAACAATACATGTACAATTTATAAACTATGTGAGATTTGTACTACTTTTTTTTCTTGCTTCTAATCATCATCTCCAGCATATCCCACATTTGCTCCGGTATTTTTTCCAGCATATTAAACTCTCCAGCACCCTGTAACCACTCACCTCCATCAATTGTTACCACTTCACCATTGATATATGCTGAAAAATCAGACATCAAATAAGCAGCCAAGTTTGCAAGTTCCTGATGCTCTCCTACTCTGCGTAATGGAATTTTCTTTTTCATATCAAATTCGTCTTTCAAATCACCGGGTAATAATCTGTCCCAGGCTCCTTTTGTAGGAAATGGCCCCGGGGCAATAGCATTAAATCGCATTCCATATTTTGCCCATTCCACTGCTAAAGAGCGAGTTAAAGCCAAAACACCTGCCTTAGCTGTCGCCGATGGTACAACATAAGCAGAACCTGTCCATGCGTAAGTTGTTACTATATTCAATACTGTTGCTTTCTTTTGTTTGATATCAATCCAGTGTTTTCCAAAAGCCAGAGTACAGTTTTTAGTACCTTTCAAAACAATATCAATAATGGTATCAAATGCATTTGCTGATAATCTTTCTGTTGGACTGATAAAATTTCCTGCTGCATTATTTAACAATCCGTCAACTTTACCAAATTCTTTCAAAGTTGCTGCAAGCATTGCTTCTACTTGGTCATAATAACGAACATCACACTGTACAGGCAATACTTTTCCTCCTGTTTTTTCTTCTAATTCTTTGGCTGTATTTTTTAACCTATCCAAATTTCTTGAACTGATCACTACCTTTGCACCTAATTCTAAAAAATAGGTTGTCATTGCTTTACCTAAGCCACTTCCACCACCAGTTACAACAATAACCTGATCATCTAATGACCCTTCTTTTAACATTGGTTTATTAAAATTCATCGTACAAATTTTTATTTCTGTAAAAATACAATTTTTAAATTGTTAAAAACTAATCCGTTTTGTTAAGTTTTTTTAAAGAAGCACCTTGTCAGAATTAAAACTCTTTGTATATTTGCCGGACTTTTAAAGTAAAATAAGCAGACACACAAAATATAAAGATATTTAGAAATGAAAAGAACATTCCAACCATCAAAAAGAAAGAGAAAAAACAAACACGGATTTAGAGAGAGAATGTCTAGTGTAAATGGAAGAAAAATCTTAGCACGAAGAAGAGCTAAAGGAAGACATAAGGTTTCGGTTTCATCTGAACCAAATCACAAAAAATAATTATGTGTTTGTAAAAATATATAAGGTGTTACTTTTATTAGTAACACCTTTTTTTGTATCTAATTGTTAAGAAATAAATTTCAATAGCCTTTTAACTAGTATACAAATTATTAACTTTGTCCACAAAAAAAAATCCCGTTACAATGCCAAAAAATAATTCCATAAAATCCATTTTAATTATAGGTTCAGGTCCAATCATTATAGGTCAGGCCTGCGAATTTGATTATTCAGGAACCCAGGCTATTCGTTCTATTAGAGAAGAAGGAGTAGAAGTTGTTTTGATCAATTCAAATCCTGCAACGATCATGACAGATCCTACTATGGCAGATTATGTTTATTTGAAACCTTTGACTACAAAATCAATTGTTGAAATTCTAAAAAAACATAAAATTGATGCTGTTTTACCTACTATGGGAGGACAAACTGCCTTAAATTTATGTATTGAAGCAGATGACAAAGGTATTTGGGAAGACTTTAATGTTGATATTATTGGTGTTGATATTGCTGCTATCAAAATTACAGAAGACAGAGAGCAGTTTCGTAATTTAATGAATAAAATTGGAGTGCCGCAGGCTCCATCAAAAACTGCGGCTTCCATTTTACAAGGAAAAGAAATTGCGCAGGAATTTGGATTTCCTCTTGTGATCAGGCCTTCGTTTACCCTTGGAGGATCAGGAGCATCTATTGTATACGAAAAAGAAGATTTTGACATGCTACTGGAACGTGGACTGGAAGCATCGCCAATTCATGAAGTATTGATAGACAAAGCATTACTTGGATGGAAAGAATTTGAACTGGAACTTTTACGTGATAAAAATGACAATGTTGTAATTATCTGTACCATTGAAAATATGGATCCTATGGGAATTCACACCGGTGATTCAATTACCGTTGCTCCTGCAATGACTTTAAGTGATACAGCTTATCAGCGCATGAGAGATCTTGCTATAAAAATGATGCGATCCATTGGAGATTTTGCTGGTGGATGTAACGTGCAATTTGCTATGAGTCCGGACAAAAAGGAAGATTTAATTGCTATTGAAATCAATCCCCGTGTATCTCGTTCTTCAGCTTTGGCATCAAAGGCAACTGGTTATCCTATTGCTAAAATTGCCTCTAAACTGGCTATTGGCTATCATTTGGATGAACTGGAAAATCAGATCACAAAAAATACTTCAGCACTTTTTGAGCCAACATTAGATTATGTGATCGTAAAAATTCCAAGATGGAACTTTGATAAATTTGAAGGATCAGAAAGAATTATCGGTTTGCAAATGAAATCGGTAGGTGAAGTAATGGGTATCGGAAGATCTTTCCAGGAAGCACTCCATAAAGCAACACAATCATTAGAAGTTAGCCGTAACGGAATTGGTGCTGACGGAAAAGGGATCAAAGATTATGAAAAGATCTTAAGAAAATTACGCAGACCTAGCTGGGACAGGGTTTTTGTGATTTATGATGCTATTCAAATGGGTATTCCATTACACAGAATTCATGATATTACAAAGATTGACATGTGGTTTCTAAAAGAATATGAAGCTTTAAATCTTCTTGAGAAAGAAATCACTTCTTATAATTCCTTAGATGCTTTACCAAGAGAATTGCTACTGGAAGCCAAACAAAAAGGTTTTGCCGACAGACAAATTGCTCATATGATAGGATGCTGGGAAAGTAAAGTACATAAAAAACGTAGAGCCTTAGATATTAATCGTGTGTTTAAACTGGTAGATACCTGTGCCGCTGAATTCCCGGCAGAAACTCCTTACTACTACTCTACTTTTGAAAGCAACATGATTGTTAATGGTGAATCTTATGCCGAGAATGAAAGTGTTGTTACTAAAAAGAAAAAAATTGTTGTTCTGGGTTCGGGTCCGAATCGAATCGGACAGGGAATTGAATTTGACTACTGTTGTGTTCATGGAGTTCTTGCAGCCAAAGAATGTGGTTACGAAACTATCATGATCAACTGTAATCCGGAAACAGTTTCCACTGATTTTGACATTGCAGATAAATTATATTTTGAACCTGTATTCTGGGAGCATATTTGGGATATTATCCAACTGGAAAAACCAGAGGGAGTTATCGTACAGCTCGGTGGACAAACAGCCCTAAAACTTGCTGAAAAATTAGAAAAGAACGGTGTTAAAATTATTGGAACCAGTTTTGAAGCTTTGGATCTAGCAGAAGATAGAGGTCGTTTTTCTGAGTTATTAACCCAATTAGATATTCCTTTCCCGCAGTTTGGAACTGCAACATCTGCAGAAGAGGCTGATGCAATTGCTGATGAGTTAGATTTTCCAATATTGGTTAGACCTAGTTATGTATTAGGAGGACAGGGAATGAAAATTGTGATCAATAAAAAAGATCTTGAATCACACGTAATTGATATTTTAAGAAAAATACCTAACAATGTATTGTTACTTGACCATTATTTAGACGGTGCTATTGAAGCGGAAGCAGATGCAATTTGTGATGGTGAAAATGTTTATATTATAGGTATTATGGAACATATTGAGCCCTGCGGAGTACATTCGGGTGATTCAAATGCAACTTTACCTCCTTTTAATATTGGTGAATTTGTGATGCAGCAAATAAAAGATCACACCAAAAAAATTGCTTTGGCTTTAAAAACAGTCGGACTTATCAATATACAATTTGCCATTAAAGATGATACGGTTTTTATCATTGAGGCCAATCCAAGAGCTTCAAGAACAGTACCTTTTATTTCAAAAGCTTATAATGAACCCTATGTAAATTATGCAACCAAAGTAATGCTAAGAGAAAATAAAGTAACCGATTTTGATTTCAAACCAAAATTAGATGGCTTTGCCATCAAACAGCCAGTATTTTCCTTTGATAAATTCCCTAATGTAAATAAAAATTTAGGTCCTGAAATGAAATCAACTGGTGAAAGTATCTTATTCATAGATGATTTAAAAGACGATCAGTTCTATGAATTATACTCCAGAAGAAAAATGTATTTAAGTAAATAAGTCATGAATATTTTTCAAGCTAAAATTACATTTTCTAAGAAGATGTGATTATGGCTTGAAAAAGTTTTAAATACTGAGGCGACAAGGGTAAATAATAATATATTGTCTAATTTATTTTCACAAAAATTATATTATTTAGCCAGACTTGAAAACTAAAAACTAACAACTACCTGTACTCCCCAGATTGTTTTACCAGAAACAAAATCATAATCAATAGGTGCAATTACAGAGTAAGTTTGTATTTTATTTTGCGTTTTATAACCAAACCCATCCAGCAACAGATTAAAAGGATCCATAAAAAATAAGGAAACACCTCCTAATATTTTAGAATTAAGTACTTTTTTATCATTTCTAATAACATTTCCTTTCCACCTAAAAAATTGTTCTCCTATGATAGATCCTAAAATGGGAGTAACAATCAAATCTTGCCAGGAAGGTATTTCTGCAAAAGCCTCTACCCCATATTCCCAAAATAAAGTCGACATGATAGCAGAATAGGCAAAGGATTCCCATTTATTAAATCCACTACCTCTCGCACTCATAAAATAAACTGCACCTGCCCATGGGTGCATGACCCAGTTAAGAAAAATACCATCATCATCCCATACCGGTCCGGCTCTCACATTATCCTTCCATCTGTTAAACATACCATATTCTAACATTTCCTCCTTATTCCAGTTGGTAAAACTTTCAGGCAACACCCATAATATACCAAAGGAAGCCAGGGCTGTTCCCACAAACAATCCGGTATTATAAAGCAATCGTCTGGGATCTCTAACCGGATCATAAACCAGATACTTTTGATTGTAATCTATTGTAAAGGCCGTCGTATTTGGAAGAGTAATTTCTGCAGTTCTTAAATCAATATCATTTTGTAGTTTAAAATCTTCCCCAAATTGTAGAGATTTACTTTTGTGATAAATACTGTTATTTTCAATAGTAATATTTTGAGAATAAAACACTTGACTAATAAAAATAAAAAAAACTAAAGTATAAAATTTCATAAATATTTACAGAAAATAAAAGCTACAAATATAGCAAGATTAAACTTTTATATGAATAATTTCCAATTATATTTTCAATGTAACAAATTTACAAATATTCTGAGTTAAGTCAAATCCGTTTTAACAGAAATACTAATTGTAATATGATTCCGTTTATAAAAGAAAACAATACAATTTTAAAATAAATGTTCTTTTTAAAAACATATATTTGCTCCTTAAAAATGAGTTCTCAATCATTTTAAAATACCTAATGAAATAATCAAATAAAAATGAACTATATACTATTTGATGGCTGTTACAGAAACAACTTACTTCCATTAACTTACACAAAACCCGTTGCTGACTTAAGAGTTGGAATTTTAACCATCAGAGAAAAATGGGAAAAACGACTTGGTGCCACAACTTCTACCTTAACGGAAGAATATCTGGAAGAAAAGTTCCCGATGGTGGAAATGCAACACAATATCATGATCAATGCATCAATTTTACCAACTGATCAACTATTTGAAAACATTTTAGAACTGAAAGAAGACCAGGCAATTTTCAAAGGAGAAGAAATCATTGCATTTTACACTTCAGATACCAAAGATGAAGTTGATTTTGATAAATATTCCATCCTGAATTATGAACCTTCCATTGTTCAAATTAGAAATAAATGGGATCTATTCTCTTTTAATGGAGAGGCTATTATAACTGATTTTGAATTAATTACAAAAGGAAGAAAATCTGCAAAAATACCAAGTGCTGTTCATTGTATCAATAAGGATCAAATTTTTTTAGAGGAAGATGTAGATATAGAAATTGGCATTTTAAATGCTTCCAGAGGCCCTATTTATATAGGAAAACATGCTCAGGTTCAGGAAGGAAGTATGATCAGAGGTCCCTTTGCCATGGGAGAACATTCGGTTGTTAAAATGGGAGCTAAAATATATGGAGCAACATCCCTTGGTCCAAAATCAAAAGTTGGTGGAGAGGTAAACAATGTCATTTTATCTGGGTATTGCAGTAAAGGTCATGAAGGCTATTTAGGAAATGCTGTTTTAGGTGAATGGTGTAATTTAGGGGCAGACACTAACAATTCAAATTTAAAAAATAATTATACAGAAGTAAAAATGTGGGATTATGATGAAGAGAGATTTTTAAAAACAGGGTTGCAATTTTGTGGTTTGATTATGGGAGATCATTCTAAATGTGGTATCAACACCATGTTTAATACGGGTACTGTGGTTGGTGTTAGTGCGAATATTTACGGCAGTAATTATCCGCGTAATTTTATCCCTTCATTTTCATGGGGAGGAGCCGCTGGTTTTAAAACCTATAATCTGGACAAAGTGAAAGAAACAGCACAATTAGTAATATCTCGTAAAAACGAAGAGTTTACCGAACAGGATAAAAAAATTCTGGATCATGTATTTGAAATAACAAAAAAATACAGAAACTAATCAATCGCTTTTTACAATAATAGCAACCTAAAAAACATGGAGTGCTTCATTATAAGCACTTTCAAAACGTAAAGGATTTAAACCTGTTTTAATTTTTTCAGTAGTAAAGTAAGACAATAACTTTTCGGTCGGCATATTACCTGTTAGTTCATCTTTTGCCATGGGGCATCCCCCAAAACCTTTGATTGCTCCGTCAAATCTATTGCAGCCAGCTTTAAAAGCAGCATCTACCTTTTCAAACCATAGGTCTGGTTTGGTATGCAAATGAGCACCAAATTCAATTTTTGGATAAAGGGGAATCAAATTAGAAAACAAGTAGTGAATTGTTTCACCACTTGCTACTCCAATCGTATCAGAAAGTGATAATATCTCCACTCCCATTTTTGCAAGAATATCTGTCCACTCTGCAACTTTATCAATATTCCACGGATCTCCATAAGGATTACCAAAGCCCATAGACAAATAGGCTACTACCTTTTTATTGTTCTGATTTGCAATATTTAAGATGTCATTTAATATATTCAGGGATTGCTCAATGGTTTTTCCCGTATTTCTCATTTGAAAATTCTCAGAAATAGAAAACGGATACCCTAAATATTTGATTTCTTCAAATTTACAGGCATCAACAGCACCTCGAACATTGGCAACAATTGCAAGTAATTTACTTTTTGATTCGGAAAGTTCCAATTGAGATAGAACCTTTGCAGTATCTTTCATTTGAGGAATAGCTTTGGGTGAAACAAAACTGCCAAAATCAATCGTATCAAAACCAACTTTTAACAATGAATTGATATATCTCACTTTTTTATCTGTAGAGATAAAATGGGTTTTGATTCCCTGCATGGCATCACGCGGGCATTCTATAATTTTGACTTCCCTCATTTAGATTCAAATATACAAGAAAGACACCTATTTATTTGAAAACAAAATATAAATTCCGATAGCAATAAAAACAATGATTTGAAACCAGTGCAAAAATTGTTCAAATTTTTTATTCCCCCTTAAAAAAACAGTCAGCTTGTCAGAAATAACAGAAACAAAACTAAAAACCAAAAATGCCTGAATCATAAAGATAATTCCCAAAATATATATTTGTCGAATAATACTCCCATCGGATTCTACAATAAAACCAGGGAAGAATGCAAGAAAGAAAATAACTACTTTTGGATTTAACAAATTCATAATAAAACCCTGTTTATATAAAGAAATGAATGGTTTTTTACCGATATCACTTCCATTCAAATGAATTTCTGAAGAGTTCTTAAACGTTTTGAATGCCAAATAAAACAAATATGCAGCTCCGAATAATTTGATTATTAAGAACAAGTTATCCGATCTTTTGATCATAGCTCCAACGCCAAATGCAATAAGTGTGGTATGAATAATGATGCCACTTACCAGGCCTAAGGCAGTGACTATTCCGTATTTTTTACCATTTGTAATACTTTGCATGACCACATAAATAATATCTGGTCCCGGCATAAATGTAAGCAAAACAGATGCTGTTAAAAAAGGAATTAAAATAGCAAAATCCAAAATAGAATATTTGAATGTAAATATAAAACTATTTGCAAATGAAGGAGCCAACCAAAACGATAAAATTTAGAAACAAAAAACCCATAACTTTCGTTATGGGTTTCTAATTTATAAAATCTATTTTTTATAAAGAAGCAGAGTACTCTAACAAATCAATAATTTTTGTTGAATAACCATACTCATTGTCATACCATGATACAACTTTGATAAAATTATCAGTTAAAGCGATACCAGCTTTTGCATCAAATACAGAAGTTTGTGTTTCACCGACAAAATCCTGAGATACTACTAATTCTTCTGTGTATCCTAAAATTCCTTTTAATTCACCTTCAGAAGCATCTTTCATTACCTTACAAATTTCTTCATAAGTTGCACTTTTCTTAATATTAACAGTTAAGTCAACAACAGAAACATCCATAGTAGGTACTCTGAATGACATACCTGTTAATTTACCATTCAAAGAAGGAATTACTTTTCCAACTGCTTTTGCAGCACCTGTTGAAGAAGGAATAATATTATGAATTGCAGCTCTACCACCTCTCCAGTCTTTCATTGAAGGACCATCAACAGTTTTTTGTGTTGCTGTTGTAGCGTGAATAGTGGTCATTAAACCTTCTGTAATCTCAAAGTTATCATGTAAAACCTTAGCAATTGGTGCTAAACAGTTTGTAGTACATGAAGCATTAGAGAAAATATTATCTGATGCTTTTAATTCTTTGTTATTCACTCCCATAACAAACATTGGTGCATCAGGAGATGGTGCAGAAATGATAACTTTCTTAGCTCCACCTTTGATATGTCTTCCTGCTCCTTCAAGACTTGTAAAAATACCTGTTGACTCAATCACGTATTCTGCTCCAACTTCATCCCATTTGTGATCTTCAGGATTTCTTTCAGCAGTAACTCTAACAGTTTTACCGTTAATTATCAAATGACCATCTTTAACACTTACTTCCCCGTCAAATTTACCATGCACTGAGTCATATTTCAACATATAGGCCAAATAATCTGCACCTAAAAGATCGTTGATAGCAACTACCTGTACATTATCTCTTTGGGTAGCAACTCTTAAAGCTAATCTACCAATTCTTCCAAATCCGTTAATTCCAATTTTAATCATTTTTACTTATTTTAAATTTATTATTTACTTAAACTGACATAATTTCAGCTATTCTTAATATTTCTTTATTCATTTTATGGTTCTCCTTAATCGCTTTTTCCAATTCTACAGAAACCATTTGGTTGTTTTGAATTCCAACCATTAAATTAGACTTACCATCAATTAACAATTCTACAGCCTTCACTCCCATCCTACTTGCTAAAACACGATCAAAACAGCTTGGAGCACCTCCACGTTGCATATGACCCAAAATAGAAACTCTTGCTTCATACTGAGGTAAATTATCCTCTACATATTTTGCCAGTTCAAAAACATTTTCTCCTGTTTTATCTCCTTCAGCAACAACAACGATACTGGAGGTTTTGCCTGAACGACGACTTTTTTCCAAGGACATTAACATACGGTCAAGACCCAGATCTTCTTCCGGAATCAGAATTTCTTCCGCTCCAGCGCCAATACCAGCATTTAGGGCGATAAACCCAGCATGTCTTCCCATTACTTCTACAAAAAACAAACGGTTGTGCGAACTGGCAGTATCTCTGATCTTATCAATAACCTCCACAGCTGTATTCAATGCGGTATCATACCCTATCGTAAAATCAGTTCCGTAGATATCATTATCAATCGTACCAGGAATACCTATAACAGGAAAATCAAATTCTTTACCAAAGATCATTCCACCTGTAAAAGATCCATCTCCACCAATAACGATCAATGCATCTATTCCTTCCTCTACTAAATTATTATATGCTTGTTTTCTGCCTTCAACAGTTCGAAACTCTTTAGATCTTGCAGTTTTTAAAATTGTACCACCTTTTTGAATAATATGGTGAACGCTTCTGGCATCCATCTTTACAATATCTCCTTCAATCAAACCTTCGTAACCCCTGTAAATACCGGCACAATCTAATCTATAATAAGAAGCCGTTCTTACAACAGCTCGTAAAGCAGCATTCATACCGGGAGAATCTCCTCCGGAAGTCATTACTGCAATTTTTTTTATGTATTTTTTCATATTTTTAAAAAATCACACAAAAATACTAATAAATAAACTATTTAACATTATTTGAAATTAATTAAAATATAAATCGATAAAAAATTAACAATTTAATAACATTAGAATATCAAAACACTTAAAACCATATTTACACAAGACCTTAAAAGTCTTTACCTGAATTTTTTGAAAAAAAAGATTCAAAACACCCTCTGTCAGAAACAGTTACAAAACATTGCTTTTTATTTTTACCTCCAAAAGTAATATTGGTTGGGTTTTTACCTTTTAATACAATTGTACGTATGATTTTACCTTCAGGACTGATTACAACAACTTTACCTGCACCATACCTACACACATACAAATTTCCTTTGTTATCACAGCGCATTCCATCCAAACCAAAATCATCGAATGAAAAAAACAGGTGCTTACTATTTATGTTTCCATTCTTATTAAGATCATAAACCCATATTTTTCTTTGTACAGATTCGTTTACATATAATTTTTTTGCATCAGGACTCACTTCAATTCCATTGGCTGTTCCCATGTTCGATTCCAGTAAATGAAAACCATTTTTATCAATTTTCCATAATTTACCGGTACTGTCTTTCCAGTTTGGGTCACTGGCATACAATATTCCTTTGGGAGAAATCGCAATATCATTGGGCTGATTTGCCGTTGGTTCATGAGCAAAAACAATAGCATTTACAGATCCTTTTTTAATCTTCAAAATATTGTGATTGGTATAATCAGCAATAAACATATTACCTTTTTTATCAAATCGAATTCCGTTTCCAATACTGCCATTTGGCAAAGTTGTATAAATAGTTGGATTCCCCATTTTATCTACAATTCCTATAGTACCTTCATTCTTAAAGTTTACAGCATAAAGATTCCCTTTGCTATCTACCGCTGGACCTTCTATCCCTTTTGTGAAAAGATGTTCTTTTGTATAATCAAAGCTTTTATCACTTTGCCCAACAAGGAAATGTACATTGCTAATTAAAAATAAAATAAATAAGTTTTTTACTAAAATCATCATATAGGTTTTTTGTGAATTACAGATTGTTAAAATTAAATATTAAAACCGTCACTTAAATAAACCTAATTAAAGACAAACTAAATGACGGTTTCAAAAACTCAAATAATAATTAAAAATGATACCTTCTAAAGGCTTCTAAAGCTGCATAATCTGCCAAACCTAAAGCATTATATTTTTCAGCTGTTTCCTTATTCCTATCCTCAGCTCTCATCCAGAATTCTCTTGAATCATCTCCCTGAAACAGCACTCCGTCTTTTTGTGACTGGTGGTAAAAAATAGCTTGTCTTTTTTTCTTCACCTGATCTGGGCTCATAGGAACCGCCATTTCTATTTCATGAATATCCCACTCATGCCATGCTCCTCTATACAACCATACCCAGCAATTTTCCATGTATTTTTCATTTTTTAATTCCTTTAAGGAAAGAAATAAAGCATCTAAACAAACCTTATGTGTGCCATGTGGATCAGCAAGGTCACCGGCCGCATAAATCTGATGTGGTTTTATCGTTGAAATCAGGTCATTCATAATTGTCATATCTACTTTTCCTAATTTACCCTTTTTAACCTTTCCTGTCTCATAAAAAGGAAGGTCTAAAAAATGAACATTTACATCCGGAACACCCAAATATCTCGTTGCAGCGATAGATTCTTTCCTTCTTATCAATCCTTTTAATTTTCGAACATCTACTGTGTCAAGATCATATTCTTTTTTATTATTGATATCTTCAATAATCTTCTGTGCATCTGAATTCCCTCCATTTAGCACCAAAGCAACTTCAGCAAATTTCAAAGCCTCTTTATCTGATACGGCAATATTTCCAGATGTTTGATAAGCAATATGTACTTCATGCCCCTGTTCAACCAATCGATCAAAGGTTCCTCCCATGGAAATTACATCATCATCCGGATGCGGACTAAAAATAATAACACGTTTTTTGGATGGGCTTTTACGTTCAGGTCGGTTGATATCATCCGCATTAGGTTTACCTCCAGGCCAGCCTGTAATCGTATGTTGTAATTTATTGAATATACTGATATTCAGATTGTAAGCTGAACCATGCTCTATTAATAAATTAGACATTCCGTTATTATTATAATCAGAATCGGTTAGCTTAAGTATTGATTTTTGCTTTAACTGACTCAACCAAACAGATGCTTTCATTGTTAGAGAATCTGTCCATTCACATGGTTTTACCAGCCATGGTGTTTTAATTCTGGTCAATTCCTCTGCTGCTCCAGCATCTAAAACAAAAGTAGTATTGTCATGGTTTTGCAGATAAGAGGAAGGTATTTCGGATGTAATCTCCCCTTCTATTGCTTTTTTAACCACAATTGCTTTATTGATACCCCAGGCCAGTAATACAATTCTTTTGGCTTTACGAATTGTACTAATTCCCATGGTTATAGCTACTCTCGGAACATTTTCAATTCCTAAAAAAGCAGATGATGCATCTATTCTTGTGATATGATCTAAGGTAATATTTCTTGTTCCTGAATTATAATGAGAACCCGGCTCATTAAATCCGATATGCCCGGTTCTACCAATACCTAATAATTGAAAATCAATTCCACCAACTTCCTTAATTCTCATGTCATAATCTATACAATACTGATGGATTTCATCACTCTTAATTGTACCATCTGGAATATGGATATTTTCTGGCAGAATATCAATATGATTAAATAAATGCTCGTGCATAAAATACCAGTAACTCTGTGTGTTTTCTGGCTGCATTGGGTAATATTCATCTAAGTTAAAAGTGATTACATTTTTAAAACTTAGTCCCTCTTCTTTATGCAAACGAACCAACTCTTCATATACATCTATAGGAGAAGATCCTGTTGCAAGTCCAAGAACACATTTTTCATTCTGCAATGCTTTTACTTTGATCAAATTTGCGATCTCATGGGCAACAATGATAGAAGCCTTTTCAGAATTATCAAAGATCACATTGTGAATTTTTTCTAATCGGGTATCCTCAAATTTACCTGCTTCGGTATATTTTATTATATCAATTTCCATATGTTAAGATTAAAGGCATTTGTTTAATATCTAAGTTAATTATGCTAAATTCATTTAAAATATTCTTTCCAAAAAATTATTTCGACTAATAACAATAAAATGGGTATAAAAAATATTGTATTGATTTATATGAAAAGAAAAACCATCCTTCAAAAGAAGAATGGTATCCAAATTATTAACTCAAAAAATATAATTAATTGAATCATTTTAAATAATTGTTTTTAAATTATTGCACATCCCACCACATTCTTGTAGTCAATTCATCCCCACCTTGTTGGCTTATAGCAGCTTCAACATTTTCAGGGTTATTTAGTTTTTCAGAACCTGGATAAACAAATCTTCTTGGTATTTCACCACCAGTAAGAGATGCTGCTGCATCAATTGGAACTAATACTGGATATCCAGATCTTTTCCAATTTGAAGAAGATTCTAATCCATTACCAAAAGTTGCCACCCAATATTGTTCATTAATCATTTTTAACTCTTCGCCTCCTACAAGAGGGTTTGCAGCTAAATAATCAGATATTTGTGTTGAAGAAATTCCAACTCCATGACCATACATCGATAAATAATCCATCGCTGCAGTTACACCGGCATTGTAATGTGATTCTACATCACCACCAGCTAACCCCCAACGGTGTGCAGCTTCAGCTAACATAAACTCAACTTCTGCATATGTTTGAAAGAAAAATGGTGCATCATAAACAATAATACCTGAACCTCCAAAAATATTAATATTTGGTTTAGAATTTGGAGCTGCTCTTGTTGCATCATTAATATCTTGACCTACCTGTAAATCATAAGTAGTATCTCCATCTATTGTAGAACATAAAACAGACACACGAGGATCATTTCTATCTTTCATAAAATCCATAAAAGTTTTAGATATTTTCACTTGAACATCGGCTCTCGAAGTAAAACATTTAGTAAGCGGATTAACATTTGGGCCACCATCATTTGGTGAGTCTTCATACTGTGTGAAAGCAATATCTGCATTACTTTCCATAACACCTCCATTTATTGCTTTTGCTGCCCAAGCTTCTGCACCTGTAGGATCAACTTTCACCATGCGCATAGCCAATCTAAGCATTAATGAGTTAGCAAACTTTTCCCATTTTAAATTATCCCCTGCAAATAAAAGATCAGCTGAGCCATAACTATTTGCTCCTCCAGAACGTAAGGTTGCAGCAGAACTTTCTAAAGTAGCTAACATATCCGCATAAATTTCACTTTGCTTATCGTATTTAGGGAAACGAATTCCTTCTAAAAAACCTTTACCAGCTTCAAAGTAAGGAATATCACCATAAGCATCTGTTAGCCTACTAAAAATTAAAACTTTCTGAACTCTAGCAATTGCTAAATCTACTGTAGCTGTAGGAGCATCACTTGCTTCTAACTGTGCTTCTAAATCAACTACATTTTTAACAGTCGTTTTATATTGTTCTTCAAAAAGCCAATGTGTATGCCCTTCTTTATAACTAAAAATTGGCCCATAGTGAGTATCATTAAGTTGTTGCACATTTGGCATTAAGTGAATTACATTCCAAAATAAATAAGCGACATAATTACTTCCTCCAGTGTATAATTGAATATAAGTTAACTTAGTAGATGGATCAAGTTGAGTCGGTTTTGTAGGATTGACATTCATTTCTTCAAAACCTTCATCACAAGATCCAAATGCCAAAACTAAAATAAGTATATAAATATATTTTTTCATTTTTCTATTTTTTAAAATTTAACATTAAGAGAAAACCCAAGGCTTCTTGTAGCTGGTATACCAAATCTTTCAATTCCCTGTGAATTCAAATTATTTAAAGCTGCTTCCGGATCAACATTATCAATATCTTTCATAATATAAAACAGGTTTCTACCAATTAAGGATAATTTTAAATCACTTACAAAAATATTATCTAACATTTTTGAAGGGAAATTATATGAGAAGCTTAGTTCTCTAAATTTAATAAAATCTGTACTATAAACAAACTCTTCAGCAATACCGGCATTTTCCTCTGCTAAGAAACCATAATAAGTTCTTAAATCTTTTGGAGCAACAGTGGTAGTAAATGGCTGACCCGTTGCATTATCAATTCCAGAAACTTCTAAACCAGTATCACGACCTCTAAGTGTTTTTTTATGCAAACCTCTTAACATCAACTCTCTATTAGTACCTGAATGCACATCTCCACCAAATTTAGCATCAATTAAAAAGTTTAAAGAAAGGTTTTTATATTTAAATGTATTAGAGAATCCCATTGTTAATGGAGCAACTCCTTGCCCTAATATTTTATTTTCACCTTGAATTGCTTTTGGAATAGAACCACTAATATCATACATGATATTTCCACTATCATCTCTTTTATAAGAAGATCCATAAATCAAGCCATAATTTTCACCAACAATATGAGAAATAATTGCTGTCTTAGAACGAGACTGGCTTCCATCAACATTGATAGGAGTGTCTGCATCATCTGTGTGAATAATTTCACTATCATTATATCCTAAATTAAAGGAAGAATACCATGAAAAGTTATTATTTTTAATTGGAGAACCCCCTATTAATAATTCAAGTCCTTGATTTGATAATTCACCAATATTAAGTGTTGCAGCAGTAAATCCAGAAGATTGAGAAGCTGCTGCTCTAACAATATCATTTGTAGTTGTGTTATTATAATAAGCGATATCTAAATTTAATCTATTTTCAAAAAATCTACCTTCTATACCTATTTCAAATTCATCTTTTTCAAATGGTACTAAATTTGGATTAGGAATTGAATTACCATTTAGTTGACCAAATGATTGACCTTGGAACGAACCAGTAACTGCATAATCTAAATTCAATGCATAAGCATTTCTAGCTCCACCTGCAACTTGTGCATAACTAGTTCTAAACTTTAAATAGTTAATTTTTTCTCCTAAATCAAAAGCTTCGCTTAATAATACACTACCACTTAATGACCAATAAAAATCGTTGTTTGGTGTAGTTTTGCCTGGGAATGAAAGTGTAGAGAACCAATCATTTCTTCCTGTAAAGGTAACATATAAAAAATTATCGTAATCTACTTCAAATGAACCATAAATAGAATTCTTTTTTGATTCAGAAAAGCTATTTTTAGGTTCAGGTAATGTAGTGTTATTTAAATCTTCTAACCCTATAACAATAAAACTTCTACCTGTAGCACTTAATCCATCATAAGTAGATTTGTTTGTATTTACTCCAATAATTGAATTTGTTGAAATTTTATCGGTAATCGCTTTATCAACTCCTAACATAATATCTGCATCAAATAATGAATAAGTTGATTTAGATTGAGTTAATTCTCCAGCAGGTCTATATGCAGTACCAAAAGGTGTAACACGTTTTCTTGATAAATCGTAAGAGTCAATACCAGCTCTACCATTAATATATAACCAATCGGTAAAATCATACCTTAATGTTGTTGAGGCTATAAATCTATTTTTTTTATCATCATTATTAAAATCATTTACTGCCCAATATGGGTTTGAAATAAACTGACTTGGTTGAAATCTAAGTTCTGTACCCTCATCATTAGATCCTGGTTTTAAATCATAAATATCTAAACTAACCGGTAACACATTAGCAACAGTATTTGCATTACCAGGAGTATCTCCAATGGTAATACGATTATGTACTTTTTCAATAATATACTTTGCACTAACTGTAGAAGTCAATTTTGGATTAATATTTGCAGAAGTATTTAGTGAAAACGATTTTCTGTTTAAAGTTGTATTAGGAAAAATATCTTTATTATCTAAATTTGAAGCCGAAAAGCGATAGCTAAAGTTTTCTCCTCCTTTTGTAAAAGCAATCGAATTTACTGCGGTTGTTCCGGTATCATAAAATTTATCTAAATTATTTCCTGTATTAGAATAGGGTCTTTTTACACCGTCCCAATTATAGACTAAAGAACCATCTAATTTATCTCCCCAAGACTGTAAAGAACTTGTATAAGTATCTGAAATAGCAGCATCGGTATCCGCAATCTCTACTGGATTTCCAGCTAAGTCATATTCAAAACCTGGTTTTAACCTGTTGTTACCCTGTCCATAAGTAGTTTGAAAATCTTGTAAATTAGTATTTACTTTGTCAAAAGTAAATGAACTAGAGAATTCTACACCAAAACCTTGCTGGCCTTTACCAGATTTTGTGGTAATCATAATAACTCCATTAGAAGCTAATGAACCATATAATGCAGCTGCAGAAGATCCTTTTAATACAGATACAGATTCAATATCGTCTGGATTAATAGAAGATATATCATCTCCTCCATCACCATGCTCACCACCAAAAGGCCCCACTGCAGATCCTTTAGTTTGATTGATAATAGGAATACCATCTACAACATACAATGGTTGATTATTACCTGTTAATGAACTAGCACCACGAATAATCACTCTACTAGAACCAGAAGCTCCAGAACTACTAGTTGATACATTAACCCCAGCAACTCTACCTTGCAATGAATTTATTGCACTCGAAGTTTTAACTTGGTTCATTTCATCTCCTTTTACTTCTGTTAATGAATAACCTAAAGATTTAGCCTCTCTTTTAATACCCAAAGCGGTTACAACCACTTCGTCTAAACTTTCGGCATCTTCACTTAATACAACATTAACTGTTTCCCCATCAACAGTTACTTCTTTTGTAGAAAAGCCTACAAAAGAAAACACCAACACATCACCTTGTGATACTGTAATTTCGTAGTTTCCATCAAAATCAGAAACTGTTCCATGACTAGTCCCCTTTACTTGAATGTTTACTCCCGGTAATCCTTGACCGGCAGCATCCTGAACACTTCCACTAACTGTATTTTGTGCATAAGCAAAACCTACAGAAAAAAGTAGTACCAGAAAAAATAACATAAATTTTTTTTTCATAATAGTTAAATTTTGTTTAATAAAAATTAATATTGAGTTAATAATCTGGTCAAATATATAAAATAATGTTTAAATAACTGCATTTAAATGCATTATAAATTATATTAAATGCGTTTAAATGCAATTATATTTTATAATGATTTGTTTTTTATTATTTTATATACTTTCATATAATTGCATTATATTTTATTTTATATATATTATATAATTAAATAGATATATTTGATCTATTTTTCCGCTAAAAAAATATAATTAATCATGTTTTTTGCATGTTTTTTGCATGTTTATGCCTCTTAATTATTTTACAGAAAATCGTACTAAACTATTATTTTGTTTAGTATATTTATCCTTAAATATTATTTATAATTGTAGAAAAATGAGAACAATTTATAAAACAGTCTTTTTAGTTGCTATCATTAGTTTTATCGGCTGTAAAAATTCTACTGAGTCAAATTCTTCCAAAAAAATAAAAAACACCAGACCTAATATTGTTTTTATCATGAGTGATGATCATGCATTTCAGGCAATAAGTGCTTATGGATACGGTTTAAATAACACTCCAAATATTGATAGAATTGCAAATGAAGGAGCTATTTTTAATAAAGGTTTTGTAACAAATTCTATTTGTGCCCCAAGCCGAGCGGTGATGCTTACCGGTAAGCACAGTCATATCAACGGTAAAGTTGATAATATCCAGGCATTTGACTGGAATCAGGATAATTTTGCCAAATCACTGCAACAGGCAGGTTACCAAACTGCATTGATTGGAAAGATTCATTTGAATGGATTACCTCAGGGATTTGATTATTCCAATGTTCTTCCCGGACAGGGTCAATATTACAATCCCGATTTTATTGAAAACGGAGTTAAAAAAAGATATCCAGGCTATGTTACCACTATTACAACTGATATTGCACTAGACTGGTTAAAAAACAAAAGAGAAAAAAACAAATCTTTTTTATTGTTGTATCACCAGAAAGCACCACATAGAACATGGATGCCTGAAGAAAAATATTTCACTTTGTTTGATGATAAAAATTTCACTCCTCCTGCAAATTTCTTTGATGATTATAAAAGCAGACCTGCTGCTGCCAAACAAGAAATGAGTATTTATAAAGATATGGATGTTGTTTATGATCTTAAAATGCTGGATAAGGAAGGAACTTTAAAAACAAAATACCACAATGCTTTTCAGCGGATGTATAATCGAATGGACGAAAAACAAAAAGCTGCCTGGGATGCTTATTATGATCCTATCATCAAAGATTTTAAATCACAAAAACTGAAGGGAAAAGATTTAGCTTTATGGAAGTTTGACAGGTATATAAAAGACTATTTGCGAACCATTCAATCTGTAGATGATGGTGTTGGTGAAATTCTGGATTATTTAGATAAAAATAACCTGTCAGAAAATACGATTGTAGTTTACACTTCCGATCAGGGATTTTATCTGGGAGAGCATGGCTGGTTTGATAAAAGATTTATGTACGAAGAATCATTCCGCACCCCAATTCTGATCAAATATCCAAAGGAAATAAAAGCGGGAACCAAAGTAAATCAACTCATTCAAAATCTGGACTTTGCCCCTACTTTTTTAGATTATGCAGGAGTCAGTATTCCAAAGGATATTCAGGGAGAATCATTTAGAAATATTGTAAATAAAAAATCAGATAAATGGCGGGATGCAATTTATTATTCATACTACGAATTCCCTGGAGAACATCATGTAAAAAGACATTACGGTATTAGAACTGATCACTATAAATTAATTCATTTTTATTATGATATGGACGAATGGGAATTATTTGATTTGGAAAAAGATCCTACAGAAATGAACAATGTTTATATGGATTCTGCTTATACCTCCATTAAAGAAGAAATGCATCAAAAACTAAAAGATATCAGAATAAAATATAAAGATAGCGATGCTTTAAATAAAGAAAATTTAGAACGTTATCTGAAAGTAAAAAACATCAAATAGACCGATGAAAAATATTCAGTTTTTATTTATCCTTTTTATATCTTCTATTTTATTTGGACAGCAAAACAAAAAAACCAACGTATTGTTTATCATAGCAGATGATCTTACGGCAACAGCAGTTTCAGCCTATGAAAATAAAGACTCTAAAACACCCAATATTGACAAATTAGCGAAAGAAGGTATTCGCTATACCAAAGCTTATAGCCAATATCCGGTTTGCGGACCATCAAGAGCTTCTTTTATGACAGGATACTATCCCAATGCGACCACTACTTTTGGTTATGTGAGCGGAAGAGAAAATATTGGTCCAAACAGGCAAACCTGGTCTCAATTATTTAAAGACAATGGTTATTATACCGCAAGAGTGAGTAAAATATTCCATATGGGTGTACCTATTGATATCGAAACAGGGTCTAACGGTCAGGATGACGAAGCTTCATGGACCGAACGTTTCAATAGTCAAGGACCGGAATGGAAAGCTGTAGGTCAAGCCGAATTAGTGCAAGGAAATCCGGATGGGAAAATTGAAAGAAAAGGTGGTAATGTGATGACTATTGTGAAAGCAGAAGGTGATGACCTAGCACATTCTGACGGAAAAACTGCTCAAAAAGCAATCGAATTGATCAAAAAGCATAAAAATGAACCTTTCTTTTTAGCTGTTGGATTTGTTCGTCCACATGTGCCTTTTGTTGCTCCAAAAAAATATTTTGACCCTTACCCTTTCGGGAAAATTATCATGCCCAAAAAAGTAGATGGTGACTGGAATGACATCCCCAAAAGGGGTATCAATTATGTAACCAGTATAAACGGTGAAATGTCAGCAGAGCAGGAGAAAAAAGCAGTTGCTGCCTATTATGCATCGGTTGCTTATATGGATAAACAGGTTGGTAAAGTATTGTATGCTTTAAAAAAAGAAGGGTTAGAAGATAATACCATTGTGATATTTACTTCAGACCATGGTTTTCATTTAGGGGAGCATCAATTTTGGATGAAAGTAAGCTTACACGAAGAATCTGTGCGTGTACCCATGATTATCAAAGTACCAGGTAAGAAACCCGCTGTTTGTAATTCATTTGTTGAATTGATTGATCTTTACCCAACCATATCAGAATTAGCAGGCTTGAAAACCTCAAAACATTTGCAAGGAAAAAGTCTGGTAAAAACCATTGACAATCCAAATTTTAAAGTTAGAGACTTGGCTTTTTCTGTAAGTCAGGGAGGAAAATCATTTTTATTAAGAACCGATAAATGGGCATATATTCAATATGACGAAGATGCCGCATCTGGCATTGAATTATATGATATGGAAAATGATCCAAAGCAATTTACTAACTTAGCAGAAATGTCAAAATATAAAGATTTGGCAGCTATATTTAAAGAAAAATTAAAAAACAAACTGATAGAAGTTAGAACAAACGATTTAAAAATAAAATATAATTAAGCTTATAAAACTGTCATATGAAATCACGTAGAAAATTCTTAAAAATCACAGCACTAGGTGCAGCTGCTGTAATTTCCAGCCCGACTATTGCATCAGAGAATATGGAAATTAAAAATAAATCCATTTCAAAAAAAATAACAAAACCAATTGTAGTTTCCACCTGGAATCATGGAATAGCAGCCAATGAAGCTTCCTGGAAAATTCTTTCAAAAGGAGGTACTGCATTAGATGCAGTGGAAGCAGGTGTTAGAGTTACAGAATCAGATGCAGATATCTTAAGTGTTGGCTTAGGCGGATTACCAGATCGTGACGGGTTTGTAACACTAGATGCTTGTATCATGGATGAAAACAATAAGTGTGGAGCAGTTGCTTTTTTACAGGATATAGAAAATCCTATTTCTGTTGCAAGAAAAGTAATGGAAGATACGCCTCATGTGATGCTTGTCGGAGAAGGTGCAAGACAATTTGCTTTTGAAAAAGGGTTTAAAAAAACCGATTTACTCACTAAAAAGGCAAAAAAGGAGTGGGAAGAATGGAAGAAAAAATCCAAATACCAACCAGTGATTAATATTGAAAACCATGATACTATCGGGCAGCTGGCACTTGATGCCAATGGCAACCTGTCCGGTGCATGCACCACAAGTGGGATGGCATATAAAATTCACGGACGTGTTGGAGACTCCCCAATTATTGGAGCCGGTTTATTTGTAGATAATGAAGTAGGTGCAGCTTGCGCAACTGGTATGGGAGAAGCGGTAATTAGAGTTGCAGGAAGTGCCATTGTTGTTGAGTTAATGCGCAGTGGAAAATCACCTTACGAAGCATGTAAAGAAGCTGTTGAAAGAGTGATAAAAAAACACACAGATCTTACAAATTTACAAGTTGGGTTTTTAGCGCTGAATAAAAATGGTGAAGTTGGAGGTTATAGTGTTTATTCAGGATTTAATTATGCAGTACAAACAAAAACTCAAAACGAATTGGTTGATGCAAAATATAATAGAAAATAGAAATAATCACATTTTAAAAAATGTATATTGAAATTTGTACAGAGTCTGTTGAAGGAGCTATTGCAGCAGGTAAATATGGAGCAAAAAGGATTGAATTATGCTCCTCATTATCACTTGGTGGTTTAACGCCAAGTTATGGTCTTATCAAACAATGTGTAGAACAATCAAAAGCGGAAGTACATGTGATCATAAGACATAAAGAAGGTGGATTTGTATATAATACTACCGATGTAGCTATCATGAAATCGGATATAGACCAGGCAAAAAAAGCCGGGGCTAAAGGGATTGTTTTTGGTATTTTAAACAACCACCATGAGATATCTCCATTGAACAAAGAACTTGTTTTATTTGCAAAAGAATTGCAACTTGAG